>JAAUXY010059589.1_pt1 | contig 28067 bp, 24 predicted proteins | sample 7278121 | NCBI WGS metagenome assembly JAAUXY01 (sample SAMN14350117, study PRJNA611818) | marine sediment metagenome | isolation source: surface marine sediment (1.8m) | place: French Polynesia: Moorea | collected 2018-08 | reverse complement strand
CTTGTCGGCATCGCGGACGAACCGGCCATCCTCTCCAACCAGGTAGACGGCGTTGGTGTCCTTGCGCAGGAAGTGATGGTCAACCATGTCTTCGTTCACCAGCACGTACGCGAGACTCAGCGCAAATTGCCGATCCGTGGCCGGCTTGATTGGAATCCACTGTTCCGATTTGGCCGCGGAAATGGACAGCCGCGGCTCAACGGTCACGCATTGCATACCGCGTTCCATGCGCGCCTCGGCGACCCAGGCCGATTGCGCAGCGGCGTGCAAGTGCGACGAGAAGCCGTCGCCTGTGCCGTCATTCAGCCAGAAATTGCAATATTTCGCGTCGTTGGCGCCGGCAAACGCGGAATGCACGTATCCATTAACCGGGTGATAGGCACCGCCGCACATGGTGCCGCCAGACTGGAAGAAATTGCCGCAACCGAAAGCCAGTGGCCAGTTCCACACGCCCATCTTCTGGAAGTCTTCAATCGACGGCACGATGCGCCGCGGATCGTCTTCGAGGGCTTCCTTCAGGTGTTTCGTCACAATATCGAAAGCTTCGTCCCAGCTGATCGGCTCCCACATCGGGTCGACGCCCGGGCCCTTTTCGGGGTTGGTCCGCTTCATTGGCTGCTTGAAGCGGTTCGGGTCGTAGTGCCGCATGATGGCGGAGTTGCCTTTCGGACAGAGCTTGCCGCGGTTCGACGGGTTGGTCGGGTCACCTTCAACCTTGTTGATCACGCCATCGTCAGTGACGTGAATCAGGTTGGTACAGGAGTGCAGGCACATTTTGCAGGTGGACCGCACCCAGCGACCGGGCTTGATGGAGTTGTGAACGACTTTCGGATCGGCAGCCATGGTTACGCCTCCGTTCTGGCGTGAGTTGTACGTCCCCGACACGGCGCCGTGTCAGGGTCGTTGACTAATCGATAGTACCACCGCGGCGAGGCGCGGCAAGCACGATTGCGCTGCGCCCAAGTGGGCTTGGACACTGACTTTCAGTCGACATAAGTCGCGTTCGCGGCCGCTATCGCACTCCCGTTGCCAGACCCGGCCATCACGCTCTCGAGCGCGCTGACGCAGCGCAGCACATTGCGCTGGTTGCAACTGCTGCCCATCAGCCCGATTCGCCAGAGTTTCCCGGCAAACGGACCGAGCCCGGCGCCGATTTCGAGATCGAATTCTGCAAGCAGGCGCCGCCGCACCGCGGCCTCGTCAATCCCTGCCGGGAACAGGACGCTGTTCAATTGTGGCAGCCGCCACTCGTGGTCGACGAGGAATTGCAGGCCCAGCGATTCCAACCCGGCAGCCAGCGCAGCATGATGCCGGGCGTGCCGGGACCAGGCTGCCGCCAGGCCCTCCTCTTTCAGCATCTGCAAGGCTTCGTGCAACGCATACATCGCGTTCACCGGGGCCGTGTGGTGATACGCCCGCTGCGCCCCGCTGCCCCAGTAACCCATGATCAGGTTCAGATCCAGGAACCAGCTTGTGACCGGTGTGGTCCGCGAGCGAATCCGGTCGACCGCACGCTCACTGAACGTGACCGGCGACAGGCCTGGTACACAGGACAGACATTTCTGGGTGCCGGAATACACCGCATCGGCGCCCCAACCGTCGACTTCGACCTCGATGCCGCCGAGCGACGTCACGGTATCAACAATCGTCAAGCAATCATGTTCTTGCGCGAGGGCACACAGGGTAGCCGCATCCGAACGCGCGCCGGTGGAAGTCTCCGCATGCACGAAGGCAACGACGCTGGCCTCCGGATGTGCCTTCAACGCATCGGCGATCTTGTTCGGGTCGACCGGCTGGCCCCAGTCGTCGTCGACTGCTATCGCGGTCCCGCCGCAGCGTTGCACCATCTCGATCAGGCGCCCACCGAACACACCGTTGCGCGCCACGATCGCGGTATCGCCCGGGCTCACAAGGTTCACGACACAGGCTTCCATGCCGGCCGACCCGGGCGCCGAGATTGGCAGCGTCAGTTCATTGCGCGTCTGAAAAGCGAACTGCAGCAGCGCCTTGATGTCATCCATCAAGTGAATGAATTCCGGGTCGAGGTGCCCGATCGTCGGGCGGCCCAGCGCTTCGAGCACGCGCGGACTGACATCGGACGGGCCAGGACCCATCAGGGTGCGTTGTGGCGGATGGAATGGGGACGCTCTGCCTTTCTGTGCCATACGTTCGTTCTTGATCCTTTTAAACAGGGACATTCTGCTTTTTTCTAACGGAAAAAGCAGAATGCCCCCAAACTACCAAACTAATCGAGCAGGTTCAGCGGGACGTCCTTGACGGTCTCCAGTCCGCCGGCGTTGACCCAGCTGACCTTCAGATCGAAATTTTTGGGTGTGTCCGCGTCCACTGCGACCGGAATCTGCACATAGCCGCCGGGGTCAAGTTGTTTGACGGGCAATTGCTCACGGGCTGATGTCAGTGGATTGTGCGCGGCCGGCACGTCGTCGATGATTGCCAGGTCGATATTGCGCGCCGCGCTGCTGCCGCGATTCGACAGCGTGAAGTTGTACTGGCCTGCATCCATTTTCAGGAAAAGAACTTGCACATCCGTCTGCATGGAATCGCGCATGAACGCCTCGACCTGCGCCCGCGCCTGCAAGGCTGCGGTGGCCCGGCTCAGCGCCAGCAAAGCGACCAGCAATGCGGCCAGAGCCGCGACCAGGCTGAGGATTTCAGGGACGGTCACGCAGCGCTGCCGAGGCTGCGTTCGCGGAATTCGCTCGGGGATACCCCGGTCCAGTTGCGGAAGGCGCGGGAAAAACTGCTGACATCGGCGAAGCCCAGCAAGTAAGTCACCTCGCTGACGGAATGCCGACCCTGCCGCATGTATTGCTCGGCGAGTTCCTGGCGCGTTTCGTTCAGTAGAATTCGGTAACTCGTGCCGCGGGCGGCAAGCTTGCTCTGCAAAGAGCGCTCACTCATGTTCAGGCGTGCCGCGGTGGCTTCCTTGCTGCACTCACCGGATGGCAGCAATTCGACGATCAGCGCCCGCAGTCGCGTAATGATGTCCTCGCGGTCCATGCGGGCGAGCAGGTTCATGACGACCTCGTCATTGTTGCGGGCCAGTTCGGCGTTGGCGGCGGGCAGATCGACATGCATGTCGGCCGGGTCCAGGTGCAGGCGGTTAGCGTCGCAGCCGAAATCGACCTCGACCCCAAAATACTGATCGAAGCGCCGTTTATTGCGCACTGGCTGCGGCCGTTGCAGGCAGACACCCAGCGGCACATAGTCCGGCCGATAGATTTCCCGGATGTAACGCAGAATGGTCGCCATCCAGGCGTCCTGCGGATAGAACTGCTCAGCATGCAGGGTCGGCACCATCACCAACCGGTATTCGCTGGCGGTACGTTCCAACTGCGACTCGGCATTGGTAGACACGAGCCGGAAATAACGCACGATGCGCCGGCAGAACGATTCCAGCGTGCTGCTGGCAAACAGCGAATATCCCAGCGCATGCATCGTGGTTGGATGGACGAATTCGGCAATACTCAAGCCGAAGGCGGAATCGTCGGTCGTCTCCTGGATCAGCTCGTACACGCGGTTCATCCGCGAGATCGGGAAACGCGCCGTTGGCTTGCGAACCGCGGTGAGATCGATACCGGCTTCGGCGAACAGCTCCTTGCTGTTCAGATGCTGCGCATCACAGGCTTGCGCAACAGCCGCAACCCAGCCGGCGATGACGTGCGGTTCCTGGCTATCGTGCGTTGCTTGAATGTCGGTCTTCAATTGCGCTCCTCGCATGCCGTTCTCGTGCCATCCGGTTTCCGTACCGAAAATCGACGACTTGGCGGGGCCTTGACTAATCCACTATTCTAAACCAATTGAAGGGGTTCTGGATGGTATCTACCAATCGCCGGAATTTATTGCGGGGCGCCGGTCTCGGCCTGTTCAGCTTTACCGTCGCCGGTGTTGCGACCTGGCTGACACCACGCGAGGCGCGTGCCCGCGGTGCCGAGCTGCAGATCCTGACCGCCGATGAGGCCAGGCTGCTGGAGGCAATTGGCGAAGCCTTCGCCCCCGGCGCCACCGATGCGGGAATCGCGTGGTTCATCGACCAGCAACTGTCCGTACCGGCAAACGATTCCCTGCTGATGGCGCGGTATTTCAACGTGCCGCCGCCGTTCGCCGACTTCTACCGCGCCAGCATGAACGCGCTGAATGGCCTCAGCAGTGCGCGATTTGACAAACCGTTCACGGAACTCATGGCTGCCGAGGCGGAGGGCCTGCTGCCCGCATTGCTCGGCGCCGAGGTCGAGGGATGGCAGGGGCCGCCCGCCCTGCTCGTCTATCTGGTGCTGCGCAACGATGCCGTCGACGTGGTGTATGGCACGGTCGAAGGCATCGAGGCGTTGGATATTCCTTACATGGCACACATCCTGCCGCCGTCGAAATGGTGAAAGGCATGGCAACGCAAGAAACCGATGTTGTCATTGTCGGTGCCGGCGCGGCCGGTTCCGTATTCGCGGCTATCCTGGCCGAAGCCGGCAAGGATGTACTGATACTCGAGACCGGACCGGCGCGCGAACTCGACGATCTGTACAGCTCGCAACTCTGGGCCCGCAAATTGAAATGGGCCGAACCCTATGTCGCGGAAACCAATCCCGCCGATAGCCTGGGTTTCAATTTCAACGCGGGTCGTGGTGTCGGCGGCGCGGCCGTGCATCACTACGGCGTGTGGCCGCGCTATCACGAAAACGACTTCAATATGCAGACCCAGTTCGGCCAGGCGCTGGACTGGCCGATCGAGTATGAAGACCTGCGTCCCTGGTATGACCGGGTGCAGGCCGACGTCGGTGTCGCCGGTGATGCCGAAGCCGAAATCTGGCGCCCACCCGGTGAGCCCTACCCACTGCCGCCAGTACCGCAATTCCCACACGGCCGGATTCTTGCTGGCGGTTTCGAAAAGCTCGGCATGAATGTGGCGCCGGTGCCGGTCGCGATCCTGACCCGCCCGTACAAAGGCCGGCCGGCCTGTATCTGGGACGGCTGGTGCGATGCGGGCTGCCCGACGGGTGCGCTGGCCAATCCGCTGGTCGAATTCCTGCCCCGCGCGCGGCAGGCCGGCGCGCAAATCCAGGTCGACAGTCACGTGACCCGGGTGCTGACAGACGGCAAGGGCCAACGCGCCAGCGGCATTGAGTACTACGATGCCAATGGCAAGCGGCATGAAGTGCGCGCGAAGATTGTCGTGTTGACCGCATTCAACGTCGAGAACGCCCGCATCCTGTTGAATTCATCGAACGGCGGCGATGGCTCGCTGGCAAATTCCAGCGGCCTGGTCGGCGCGTACCTGATGTCACATCCAACCGTCATTCATTCGGGTTTGTTCGAAGAGGACACGCAGAATCACCTTGGTATCACCGGCGGCCAGATCATCAATCAGGATCACTTCAAGAAGAATGAGGGCAAGGGCGCGTTCGGCAGCCGCCAGTGGATTGGCGGGCTGGCACTGAAGCCGAATGACCTGCTCGGCATTGGGATGTCGCGCATCGACATCATCGGTAAAGACCTGCGCCCGTTCATGCAGCGTGCGGCGAAGAAGATCGCGCAGATTGTCGCGATTACCGAAGACCACCCGCTGCGTGAAAACCGCATCGAACTGGCGGACCAGAAAGACGCGTTCGGTTTTCCGTTGGCACGGATTCGTTACCAGACCAGCCCGGACGGCATGGGACTGTGGCAGAAGGCCGCGCCGGAAGGCCTGGAAATCATGAAGGCCGCCGGTGCGGTCGAGGCCTGGCATGGCCCGAAAGTCGCGCAGCACATTCTCGGCGGCACGATTATGGGGTCAGATCCCGCCGCTTCAGTGACGAACAGTTACGGCCAGGCGCATGACGTCGATAATCTCTTCATCGGCGGTGGCGGCCTGTTCCCGACCAGCTCGGCCGTAAACTCGACATTCACGATTCACGCAGTCGCAATGCGGTCTGCAGACTACCTCGTCAAGAACTGGTCGGGCATCACCGCCTGAGTTGCGTCACCAAGCGGGCCGCGCCGGCGATAATTCGCCTTGCTCCGATTTGGAAGTCGCTGGTCGCTGCGCGCCGTCCGTGGCGCTCCGCGACACTTGTACGTCCGTGTACATCGCAGCGAGTTCTCCCCGTCACGGCCCGCCCCGCAGCGCGTTGAGGCGTCGAGTGCTGCTGGGTCCCGGTGGGGATATCAAGATCCGGGACCGTCGCCCGACAGGGATGTCGGGCGCGAGCCTACAGGCGACCGAAGGAAGTCACGCCTCGTGAGATGTATTCACGGCGTGTCCCGGAGCTTGATATCCCCGCCGGGGCCTAACGATGGTCGTCAGAATGCGGCAGAGCCCGTCAGTTCCTTCCCGACGACAAGCTGGTGAATCGACTCCGTGCCCTCGTAGGTGATCACGCTCTCGAGGTTCATCATGTGCCGCACCGGCACGTACTCCGCGCTGATGCCGCTACCGCCGAGCATGTCGCGAGCATCGCGGGCAACGTCGAGCGCCATGCGCACGTTATTCCACTTCGCCAGTGACACCTGCGTCGGGTCGAGTTTGCCGGCGTCCTTCAGGCGACCTAGTTGCAGCGCGAGCAGCTGCGCGGTCGTGATGCGTCGCGCCCAGTCGGCCAGTCGTGCCTGAATGAGTTGCGTTTCGGACAACGGGCGACCGAACAGGATGCGATCCTGCGTGTAGTCGAGCAATTCCGCGAGACAGGCCTGCGCGGAGCCAATTGGCCCCCAGCAGATGCCGTAGCGGGCCTGGGTCAGGCAGCTCAGCGGCCCGCGCAGGGAGCTGACGCCGGGCAACACGTTGGCGGCGGGCACTCGCACGTTGTCGAAGAATAGCGCCGAGGTAATCGACGCACGCAGCGACATCTTGTTTTCGATTTCCGGTGCCTCGAATCCGGGCATATCTTTTTCGACCAGGAATCCCTTGACACCCTCATCCGTGCGCGCCCAGACGACGGCAACGTCGGCAACCGTGCCGTTGGTGATCCACATCTTGGACCCGTTGAGGATCCAGTCATCACCATCGCGTTTTGCGTGGGTTTTCATATTGCCCGGATCGGAACCGCCGTGCGGTTCAGTCAGACCGAAACATCCAATGGCTTCGCCGCGTGCCATGGCCGGCAGCCAGCGCTGTTTCTGTTCTTCAGATCCGTAGGTATAGATCGGGAACATCACCAGGCTGCTTTGCACTGACACAAAACTGCGCAGGCCGCTGTCACCGCGCTCCAGTTCCTGACAGATCAGGCCGTAGGAGACGGCATTCAGACCGGCGCAGTCGTAGCCGTCGATACTGCTGCCCAACAAACCGAGCGCCGCGATTTCCGGGACGAGCTCTTTCGGGAAACGGTGTTGCTCGAAGGCGTCACGAATCACCGGCAGAACCTGGTCGTCGACGAACCGGGCCACGGTGTCCTGCACCATGACCTCTTCCTCGCTGAGCATGGAGCGGACGTCGAACAGGTCCAGCGGATTCAGCGAGCTGACGGACTTTTTCCTGGCGGCCTGGTCGATGCTCTCTACGGGTTTGGGCGAACTCATTGGGATGCTCCTGCCGCGGGCGGCAAACGGGCCCGTCGACCTGGTCTGGCCGGCGAGCCCCTAAATAATTGGCGTATTGTCACAAATCCGCAGCCACGGCCGGTAGGCAAAACCAGCCCGGTGCTGTGCGGAAGACGCAGCCTAGCCGATACGGGCCGCCCGCAGAGCGGCCGCGTAACGGTCAGCGGCTGTCGACGCTGACCGCCGTCTCCCGGTTCGGGTTCCGGATCATGTCAAACACGCGCGGCGGCGACGTGAAGGAGTCCGTGACAATCACCCCGGCGCCGTGCAGCGCGTCTTGCACCGCAGCCGACATAGTGTGGACCGGCGCACCACCGCCCTCGCCCATACCTTTCGCGCCGTTGTAGGAAAACGGCGACGGCGTTTCGATATTGCCGTAGGCGATGTCCGGCGTATTCACCGACGTAATCGGGCAATAATCGCTGAAGGTCGATGTAAGCAGGTTGCCGGTTTCGTCGTAGTCGAAACTTTCCATGATCGCGGCACCGATGCCATGCACGGTGGCACCGTGCACCTGGCCGTGCGCAATCTGCGGGTTGATCACCGTGCCGCAATCATCGACCGCCGCGTAGGCCTTGATCTCGACACGCGACGTTGCCGGATCGATCTCCACCACCGCGATGTGCAGCTGCGCCGCGTACGTAAGCGTGAGATTGCCGAACTTCTTCTCGACATCGGGCACCTTGAACGGCGGCCGATAGACATGCCGGACATTTAACGTGACATCCGGCAACTCGCCCTGCAGCACCGCATTGTTGTTGTTGACAATGTTGCTCATGGCCCAGTAATTCACGAACTTGTCCGTGCCCTTGACCCGCAGCTCCGGCCCTTCGTCGCCGACCCCGAGGACCAGGTCCTCTTCGGAGGCTTCGAGCATAAACGCCGCGAGCTGGCGCATTTCCGCTTTGAGCTTCTGACAGGCGCCGTGCACTGCCGACAGACCCGTGACCGCGAACTGGCTCGCGTAGCTGCCGGAATGCCCGACGAAAGTGTTCCAGTTGGTGTCGAAGCCACTACGCACGGTGACCATGGCCGGGTCGATATTCAATTCATCCGCAACGACCTGCGAGGCTGACGTTTCGTGACCCTGACCCGACGGCCCGGTACCTAACGTCACAACCACGGCCCCGTCGAAATCCAGACGGATGATGCAGGCCTCGGCATTGCCGGAAAACGGCAGATACGGGTTCATGATCTGCGCCTGCCCAAAATTGTTCGTGCCGGAATCCAGCGTCGTGCCGATGCCAATACCGACATGGCGCCCCGCCGCGCGGGCCTCGTCTCGATACGCAACCCACTTGTCCCACTCGACCAGTTCCTTGGCCATGTCCAGCATCTTCGGGTAATCGCCCGAATCATAGACACAGCCATTCGGCGTCTCGTACGGAAAATCGGTGATGTAGTTTTTCAGCCGCATTTCGTCGGCCGGAATACCCAGCTCATGGGCACAAATGTCCACGACCCGCTCCATAAACCAGAGCTGCTGCATGCGGGAATAGCCGCGGTTCGGCACCACCGGGCACTTGTTGGTCACCGCCTGAGTCATCTCGATACGGATATTGCGCAGCTTGTAGGTGGCTGCGAGCACCTGCGAGAAAATCACGCAGCCCAGCGGCTCGTAACGCGTGTAGGCGCCGCAGTCGTCCAGGTGTCGCGACCGGATGGCCGTGATCACACCATCCCCGTCCAGTGCGACCTCGGTGTCGAGGTAGGTGCGCTCATTGCCGTGACCCGACGCCAGCAAGTGCTCCGTGCGGATCTCCGACCACTTGACGCGCCGGCCGCCGGTCTTTTTCGACGCCAGCGCACACAGCGCCATGTAGACGTAGTTCCAGATCTTGTTGCCGAAGGCGCCACCGACATCGAAGGTGCGCACGCGGATCTTTTCGATCGGCAGACGCAAACCTGGTGCCAACAGTTGCTTTGCGAAACCGGCGAAGTTGTTGTTGCACAAGAACTCGACTTCGCCATGACGCGTCCACTCCGCCACACAGGCATTATTCTCCAGCGGCGTGCTCGAATAGCGATGGAAGTGCAGTCGATCGATCTTCACGACGTGGGCGGCATCGGCAAAGGCCTGATCGACGTCGCCGTATTCGTAGACACCATTCCAGGTCTGGTTCGTGCCGATGTTGTCGTGCACCAGGATCTCGTTCTCGAGCGCGGTTTCGACGTCCATCACCGCGTCGAGCATGTCGTAATCCACGTCGATCAGCTGACCGGCGTCCATCGCCAACTGCGGCGTCTCGGCGGCGACGGCCGCTACTGGCTCACCCTGGTAGAGCGCCTTGTCGCGCGCCAGCGAGTAGTCGAGGATTTCCGCGGTCGGCCCAGGGCCAAGCTGCATGTACGGATCACAGTGCTCGAGCACGTCCTTGCCGGTCAACACGCAGGCGACGCCCGGCAGCGCTTCGGCCGCGGACGTGTCGATGCTGTTGATCCTGGCGTGGGCATACGGCGATCGCAGGATGTACAGGTGCAGCATCCCTTCGCCCAGCTCGTCGTCGGTGAACAGACCGTGGCCGCGGACCAGCCGATCGTCCTCTTTACGACGCAGTGATTTGCCAACCCAGCTCATGGTGCCTCCTTCGGCCGTGTTCGCTCTGTCGTCAACCAGCGGCGCTGCTGGCCTTGTCCGGTGACAATGCCGCCTGAATGGCGTCGATCATGCGCTTGATGTCCTTCTTGGCAATCGGCTTGATCAGGCCACCGGCCAGCGCCACGAGCTTGCCGAACAGCGTGAGGTCGCCGGTCCACTTGACCAGCGTGCCGCCACCCTGAGCCTCTTCCATATCGAATGCCGTCTCGAAGTTGAACGCGCTGCCCATGATCTTGCCTTTGCCGTCATAAGCGGCATGCTGCGGCGGTTGTTCGTCCTTCAACGCCAACTCGACGGTGGCACTGCCACGAATCTTGCCGACACCAACTTTCACGGTGACGTCACCGGTGCGCTCGTCTTTCATCTCCAGCTTTTCATAAGTTGGCAGGCACGGGGCGAACTTGTTCGGATCCGACAGGAACGCATACGCCTCCTCGCGAGGCACATCGACGGTGAAATCGCCTTCAAACTTGATAGCCATGACTTACTCCTCCCGCATCGCGGCCGCGGCGGCTTCGATGGACTTGAATATGTTGTGATAACCGGTGCAGCGGCAGAGGTTCCCCTGGATCCCTTTGCGAATGTCCTTGTCACTCGGGTTCGGATTCTTCGCCAGCAGCGCCACCGAGGACATCAGCATCCCCGGCGTGCAGTACCCGCATTGCAAACCGTGATTTTCGGAAAACGCCGTTTGCAGTGGGTGCAACTCACCGTCTTTTTCCAGCGACTCGACGGTCTGCACGTCGCTGCCGTCCGCCTGCACGGCCAGCATCGTGCAGGACTTCACCGGCTCTCCGTCCAACAAAATGGTGCAGGCGCCGCAGTAAGTCGTGTCACAACCGATGTGAGTGCCGGTCAGACGCAGGTCCTCGCGGATGAACTGCACCAGCAACAGGCGCGGTTCGACCTCGCGACGATAGACCGTGCCGTTTACCGTGATCTCGACCGGGATCTTGTCGACCTCGTGGGCCACGACCTCAGTAGTACTCATGACTGACCTCCACAGTCTCACCGGCGCACCGACGGCGCGCCACGCCGACTCCCCGCTTGACCAGGGTATCGATGAGTGAGCGTTTGAAATCCTCGGAACCGCGCTGATCTTCGATCGGCTCAGCCTGCGCCGCGGCAGCCTCGGCGGCCTTCGCAATGACATCGTCGGTCAATGTCTTGCCGCGCAGCTCGGCCTCCGCATCCGTGGCATGAATCGACGTCAGACCGGACGAGCCGAGTGCAATGCGCACGTCTTCGCAATCGTCGCCGTTCAGGGCCAGCTGCAGGCCGACTGACGACGTCGGGTAAGCGGGCGCACAACGTTTGAAACCGACATAGGCGCCGGCGCTGCCGACGGCAGGCGTCGGGAAGCTGATGCCCGTGACGATTTCACCTTGACCCAGCACTGTCGCGTACAGGTCCTCGACAAATTCGGTCACCGGAACCGCGCGCTTACCGTCCGGGCCCTCGCAGTGCACCTGCGCGTCCAGGGTCGCCAGCAAGGTGGGCCAGTCGCAGCTCGGATCGCCGGAGCAGACGTTGCCGCCGATGGTGCCGCGACTGCGCACCTGGTTATCGGCAATGCCATTCGCACAATCACCCACGATCGGAATAGCAGTCGACAACTCGGATCGCGCGATGCTTGCATGCGTAGTCAGGGCGCCGATCCTGATTTCGCCATTGCCCTGATCGATCGTGTCGAGATCCGGGATGCGCGCGAGGTCGACCAGGTCGGTAGGTTCGTCGAAACGCACCTTGAGCAAGACCAGCAGCGACTGCCCGCCGGCAAGTGCCCGGGCGCCTTCGCCAATATCGCCAAGCATGCGGATGGCTTCCGCAACAGAACCCGCCCGATGGTAGCGGAACGGTGCAGGGTACATAGATCAATTCCCAGTGAGGCACAGTTTTTCCCCGGAGCGGGTCCGGGTTTCCAAGCAACATAGCACAACAATCCGGCCCGCAGTCAGCGCTATTTTCCGAACTGCCCGAACGGCCAAAATGTGCACCCGAACGGACAAACCGGCCTTTTCCGACCCCCGGGAAAGTTTGCTAACGGGACTGCTCGAACCGCCGAGTCGCTTCCGGGCAATCGCGCTAGAGTTTCAGCACTCGGAATTGACCGATCCGTCCGCCCCGCTCGATCGCCCGCCACGGCGCCGGGCAGCGGCACGCAACCATGCCGAAAAACACGGGCCGGCCATAGCCGGCTCCACACGCGGCAGACCGACAGGGACCAATGAAGGAAATCGAGTCCGTATGTATCGTCGGGGCAGGCGCCATTGGCAGCCTGTTCGCCGGCCACCTCGGCAGCCTGGTGCAGGCCAAGGTCCTCGCCCGTCGCGAGGAGCATGCCGCGCGCCTCAATGCCGAAGGCCTGCAGGTGTCGGGCAAGTCGGATCTGCACGCCGGTATCCAGGCGTCGACGAACCCGGCTGAGCTCGGCGACGTCGACCTGGTGATCATTGCCACCAAGGCAACGGCAGTGGAGCCCAGCGCGCGGACACTCGCCGGCCACTTCCCGAATGCGACCATCATGACCGTGCAGAACGGCTTGGGTTGCGAACAGGTCGTGGCGAACCACGGCGACTGGCCGATCATTTCTTCCGTCACTTTCATGAGCGGTGTGCGGCATTCCGACGTGCACGTTGAATATGAACTGGATACCGCGACCTGGATGGGGCCCTGGTCCGAGGGCACGGCCAGCTACGACGTGGTCGAACAGGTCGCCGATCTGATCAATCGCTCGGGGCTAAAGGCAGAACCATTCCGCGATCTGCGCCCGGCCCAGTGGTCCAAGCTGTTGTTCAACTCGTCGGTGAACAGTATCGGTGCCGTGACCGACTTGCCGCATGTGAAGGCATTCGCCAAACAGGATGACATCAGTGACCTCGGCAATCTCGTGCGCGCGATGATGGACGAAGGCAAACAGGTCGCCGCGGCCCAGGGCATCGATCTGTATGAAGATCCCTGGGAAATGAACGTGAAAGCGGTCAGCCATGGCAGCACCGGTGAAGATGAATACGCGCATGTGTTCTCGATGCTGGACGATGTGCGCAACCAGCGACACACGGAGGTCGACTGGTTGACCGGCGCGGTGGTACGCGAAGCGGCGCGGCTCGGGGTGCCCGCACCAATCCACGAGACCCTGTACCGGCTGGTCAAGGCGAAAGAACTGAGCTGGACCCAGGGGAGCTGACGCAAATGACGATTGACGGGAGGCTGACATGAGAGTGTGTGTAGTCGGTTGCGGTGCGATCGGCAGCCTGTTTGCCGCTTATCTTGCACAGCGCGACGACGTCGAGGTCTGGGCCTATGACCTGTACCAGGGTCATGTCGACGCGATCAACGCCCGGGGGCTGCGTCTGTCCGGTGAAGGCAACGTGCATTCCCATCCGAAAGCCACCAGCAATCCGGATGACATCCCGCCGTGCGAGTTCGGCATCGTGGCAACCAAAACCCTGCACACCCGGGCGGCAATTGAAGCCACAGCGAATGTTTTCAAGGACGGCGCGGTGTGCTCGGTGCAGAACGGTGTCGGTAACGAGGAAATCATCGCCGAATACGTGCCCCGCGTAATTCGCGGCACGACTTTCCCGGCCGGCCGCATCGTCGAACCTGGTCATGTGCAGCAGGACACGGGCGGCAAGACCTGGATGGGACCGTTCGAGCCCAAGTCCGCCAGCATGGAGGAGATCGAGCAACTGGCCAATGCGCTCACCGAATCCGGCATGGAAACGCTGGCAATGGAAGATTCCCGTGGCGCGCAGTGGACCAAACTGATCTTCAACGCGGCCACCAACCCGATCGGTGCCTTAACCAGACTGCCCCACGGGATCGCCTGCGATCAGCCGAAAGTGCGCGCGCTGATCTCGACGCTGGTGGCCGAAGGCGTGGCCGTCGCCGACGCCCAGGGCATCACGCTCGACAGCGACCCGGACGCGCTGGTCGATCACGCCCACAAGGTGGCCTATAACCACAAGGCCAGCATGCTGCAGGACGCGCTGGCCGAGCGGCGCACCGAAGTCGCCGCACTCAATGGCGGCATCGTCGAGTTCGGCCGCAAATACGACGTCCCGACCCCGATGCACGAAGCAATCTGGGCCCTGATCGAGGGCCTGGAGCACTCCTGGACACTGGAAGATTAGAGAAGGATCGACATGAACCAGACGCACCCGTTTCAGCCAAGCCAGCAGGAAATCGACCGCCGTTACCGCAACACGCGGGCCGCGATGGAGGCGCATGGTCTCGACGGCCTGATCGTTTCGGGCAGTGAATACACCGGGTTCGAGGGTGCCGTCAGGTATATGTGCGGCTTCCACATCCTGCACCGCTATGCCTACGTCATCGTGCCGCTCAAGGATTCACCCGTCGCGGTATTTCCGAAAGAAGCAACCTGGGTTGGTGATCACACGGCAACTTTCATTGACGAGCAAGTCAAGACGCCTCACTGCGGTGAGTGGATGGCGAATTACTGTCGTGACCAGGGTTGGAAACGTGTCGGTGTCTATGGGCTCGACTACGTCATCCCGGTGCGCGACTACCAGGCACTCGCCGACGCGGGTCTCGAGATCGTCAGTTTCGACGTGGCCTTTGATCATTCGCGCGCGCAGAAGAGCGAGGAAGAACTCGCGTCGGTGCGACACTCAATGGACGTCAACAAGGCCGGCGTGCTGGCGGTTATCCAAGCCTACCAGTCTGGCAAAACCGAGGCCGAATTGATGGGGGTGGCCGAGAACGTGTTCTCGTCCATGGGGACGGCGCGCAACACCATGGATATGGTGTTGATCGGCCCGAACGGCTCGCTGTTGCCTCAGATGGTGTTCGCGGATCCGAACCGGCGCGTGGCGGACAGCGACGGCCTGCTCTACGGCCTCGAAGTCACCGGCACCGGCGGCCATTGGGTCGAGTTTTCCAGGATGCTGTCGCCGCAGGGGCTCAGCAAGGAAACCCAGGAGATGATGGACGCCTACGCGGAATTCCACGAACTGGCCAAGGAGCACATGAAGACCGGCGCGTCCGCGGAGGACGTGCACCGCAAATGCGTGGCGCCCTTCCAGGGCAAAGGCTGGCGCATGGGACATGTCTGCGGACACTCCATTGGCATGACCATGATCGAACATCCGCGCATTGGTGAGGGCTCCGAGTTCGAGCTGGTAGACAACATGGTCTGCTCCATGCATCCACACGTCATGACCGAGGACCGCAGGGCGAGCCTGTACTTCCAGGAAACGTTCCAGGTCACCAAGGACGGCGGCGTCCCGCTATCCGGTATCCCGGTCAAATACTACAGGGGCGGTGAAGCCGCGCTCTGACCGAAATTACTGTCACCAAGATTTTCAGGAGAGGACAAATGAGTACGCAACCCAAAGTCGGTGTGATTTTCAAGTCATACGAACCCATGTCGTCGATTCAGAAATACGCGGCGCAGACGGAAGCGTCCGGCTGCACGGGCGGTTTCTGGATTGCCGAGGCCTATCACTGGTTCCGTAAGTACGGGCATGAAGCGCGCGGGTGTTTCGCGACGCTGGCAGCCGCCAGTCTGTCGACCAAGACGATTCCGATCGGCCTGGGTATCACATCGCCGTACATGCGCCACCCGACGATCCAGGCATCGGAATGCAATGCCATCGACGAGTTGTCCGGCGGCCGCTTCATCATGGGCATCGGCGCTGGCAAGGTCGGCACCGAGTATCTCGACCTGGACATGAAGAAGTACACGCCCGTCAAAACCCACAAGGAATCCGTGGACATCATTCGCGGTATTGCCAGCGGCGAGGAGTTCGCCTATGACGGGGAGCTGTTCAAATGCGATATGCCGGCCGTGGACCGGAAAGGCCGCGGGCTGCGCACCAATATCCCGGTCTATATCGGCGCCACCGGCCCATTCATGCAGAAACTCGGGGGGCGCGACTTCGACGGCCTGCTGCTGCCCGGCCTGACCTCGCCGGGGTTCACCCGCTATGCGCGCGAAAACTGCTGGGCCGGCGCCGAAAAGACCGGTCGCAGGCTGCCCGATGACTTCCCGGTTGGCGGCGTGATCCTGGCGGCCTGTAACAAGGACGGCGCGAAAGCCAAGGACGCCACGCGCAGCTATACCGGTACCTACGTCATCAACAAGCTGCGCAACATCAAGAATGACGTGATCCTGAGTTCCTCCGGCCTGCCGGACGAGACCTGGGAACCCTTCCGCCAGGCGATTGCGGAAGGCACGGAAGACAACGTCACGCACCTGGTGACCGACGAAATGATGCGCGCGTTCACCGTTATTTCGGGCACGCCCGAAGAATGCCTCGAGATCACGCAGGACCTGGTGGACGCCGGTCTGAACCTGCCGCTGCTCGAAGTCGTTGGCGCCAGCGAAGCCGACAATCTCGAAACCATCCGACTGTTCGGCGAAGAAGTGCTGCCGAAGCTGCAACCGGGAGCGTAATTACGATGAGACTTGCAAGTTTCAAAACGCCGGACGGCAACAAAACCATCGGCGCATTTCAGCAGGACTGCTATGTCGATCTGAATGCGCTCTCCGCTGGCGATATTCCCAACGACATGATCGGCTTTCTGGAACAGGGTGACGAGGGCATGGACCGCGCGCGTCGCGCCCTCGCCGGCCTGGACCTGGATCCGTCACGCACAGCCGCGCAAAAAACGCCGGACGGGCGGCGCTGGTGCTTCACCGCGGACGAGGTCGAGCTTATGGCACCGGTGCCGCGCCCCGGCAAGATCATGCACACATCCTGCAACTTCGATGCCCACCTGGAGGAGCTGACGGGCTGGAACCAGCCCGAGTGGCAGTCCCACAACTGGGGTGACTTCCATTTCGAACACCCCACCGGGTTTCTCGAAGCACCGTCGTCGGTCGTGGCATCCGGCGCCAAAGTCGCGGTACCGCACTTCACCCGCGAGCTCGACTATGAAATCGAGATCGGCATCATCATCGGCAAGCGCGCTTTTCGCGTGAAGCCGGAAGAAGCCATGGACTATGTGGCCGGCTATACGATCTTCAACGACCTGTCGGCTCGTGATATCCAGGCGCGCGAGCATTCCAACAAAGTGATTCTGCTCGGCAAGAGTTTTGATGGCTCCTGCCCGTTCGGTCCGCACCTGGTGACCGTGGACGAGCTCAGTGATCCGCACAACCTCGAGATGAAGCTCAAGGTCAATGGCGATGTGCGCCAGGACTCGAACACGTCGCAAATGCATTACAAGACGGCCGAGCTCGTGTCCTGGTGGTCGAATACGACACTGGAGCCCGGCGACATCATTACCAGCGGCAGCCCGCCGGGCGTAGCGGCCGGCATGGCCGTGCCGGACTGGCTGGAGCCGGGTGATCGCATCGATGCCGACGTCGCGGAACTGGGCACGCTGACCACGCACATCGTGGCCAGCGCCTAGGGGGAGTATTGCGCATGCCTTATGAAGTAGATCAGGACCTCGTCCAGCGCGCTGTCGAGCAGATCAATCGTGAACGGCTGATCGACCTCGTCGTGCAACTGGTCAATGTGCCGAGCCCGACCGGGTATGAAGGCGACATGGCCCGGGCGCTGCACGAAGTGCTGCAAGGCGCCGGATTCCGCTCCACGCTGCAGCCGATTGGTGACGACCGGTACAACGCCATCGGCATTCTCGAGGGCAAGGGCGGCGGCAAGTCGCTGATGTTCAATGGTCACCTGGATACGTCATTTGGCCCCGAGCAGGCGCACCGTGGCCTGGGCTATCGCTGCGAAGGCACGGTTGTGGACGACGAGTGGATCTATGGCATGGGCACTTTCAACATGAAAAGTGCACTGGCGACCTACACGGTCGCGACCGAAGCCATTCGCGCGGCCGGGATCGAGCTCGGTGGTGACGTCGTGATTGCCGGCGTCGCCGGTGAGATCGAAAAGGCACCGGTGAATGAATTCGACGGCCGCCAGTACCAGGGTTATGGGCCGGGCACCAAGTACGCGATCACCCATGGCGCGATTGCCGATTACTGCATTCTTGGCGAACCCACCAACATGATGGTCATTCCGCGCCACTGCGGCACGACCTGGCTGAAGATTACAGTGCCGGGCATGCTGATCCACACGGCGTGGTCCGAACATGAAAAAAACGCGATCAGCAATTCGGCGGTGTTGTTGAATGCGTTGAATGCCTGGATCCCGGAGTACATGGAGCGCACGGAATTCGGCGGCACGCAGCCCAAGGTCAATATCGCATCCATCGAGGGTGGCTGGCCGTGGCGCGGCGCACGCACACCGGACACCTGCTCCATATACCTGGATGTGCGCACGCCGCCGGAGGCACTGCCGATCGACGTGTACCGCGAAGTGCGCGGCATGGTGCGCGAGCTGGCGAAAAAACACGCCTTCCTGGAAGACGCCACGGTCGACTGTTACGTGTCTGCGCCCGGCACCTCTCTCCCTGACGACCACGAACTGGTGCAAATGATTGTGGAGGCACATACCCAGCAGCTGGGCCAGGAACCCGAGTTCGGTAACGAAATCTGGTACAGCGATGCGGCGCACATGAACCGTTACGGCATTCCGACGGTCAATTACGGGTCAGCCGGCCGCATCCGCAGCGGTGGTGGCGGTTTTTCGACCCTGCAGGGCGAAGCCGTGCACATCGGCGACATGCTCGACATTATCAAGGTGTACATCCAGTGCATCCTGAGCATCTGCGGCACCGTGAAGTAACTAACATCGAGAGAGACATGCAAGACAAGATCTGGACCAGCGCACTCAACAAGCGACAGGAAGTTGCCGGCGGTTTCGACCGCGACAAGCCCATTCGTCTGTACGACACCACGCTGCGCGATGGCGAACAGGCCGTTGGCATCGTCTTCAATCCGGAAGAAAAATTCCAGATCGCCAGCGCTATTGCTGATTTGGGAATCGGCCGCATCGAAGCCGGGTTCCCGCGCGTGTCCGCAGCGGATTCACAGGCGGTCAAGCGAATTCTCAATGCAGGGCTGAGCTCGGAGATCTGGGGCTTTTCCCGGGCAGTACAGGCCGACCTGGATGCGCTGATCGAGCTCGGCATTTCACAGACGTTGATCGAAATCTCGACCAGCGACCTGAAGATCGAGGCCTACGGTTTTGATCGACCCAAGGTCGTGAACAAGGTGCGTGATGCAGTCAAGCACGCCGTCGCGAATGATATGAAGGTCCTGTTTTTTGCGGTCGACAGCACCCGTAGCGACCTGGACTTCCTGCACGGCGTGTACGACACCGCGCTGGAAGCCGGTGCCAGTGAGATCGCCGTGGTCGATACGATCGGCGCCTGCGCCCCGGAAGCGGCCGAACTGCTGGTCCGTGAAGTACGCGGCTGGATCGGCCCGGATATTCCGTTGCATTTTCATGGCCACAACGATTTTGGCCTGGGTACGGCGCTGGCTGTTGCCGCGGTTCGCGGCGGTGCCGACTGGATCCAGGGCACGATCAATGGCATCGGCGAGCGCGCCGGCAATTCTGATCTGCTGGAAGTCGCGCTGGCACTGCAGTGTCTTTACGACGTCCCGGTCGAGATCAACCTGGAGAAGGCGCGCCAGGTGTCGGCACTGGTGCAGGAAGCTGGCAACTACAAAGTCGACGGCTGGCGACCCGTGGTCGGTGAAAACCTGTTCACGCGCGAAAGCGGCGCGGTCGCCAATCAGTTCCATATCCCGGCGGCAATCGAGCCCTACTCGTCCGACCTGGTCGGCGCGCCCCGTCGCATCGTGCTGGGAAAGAAGAGCGGCCTGCTTAGTATCAAACTCAAGAGCGAAGAACTGGGGCTGGATCTCCCCGAGTCGGCGTATGCGAACGTGCTGGCACAAGTGAAGGAGCTGGGCACGTCGCAGGAGCGCCTGGTGACGGACGAAGAATTTCGTCGCATCGCGGATGCCGCAGCCTGAGGATGCCCGGACATGAGTAACGACAAAGCAAGGATTGCGATCCTCGGCGGCACCGGCGACCTGGGCTGGGGCCTCGCGTTACAGCTTGCAAAGGCCGGTTACCCGGTGACCATCGGTTCGCGCAAGGCGGAGAAAGCCGAACACGCGGTCGCCGAACTGCTCGAAGTCGCGCCAGACGTGCAGGTCACCGGCCTCGCAAACCCGGACGCCGCGGCCGCTGCCGATATTGTGATCATGACCGTGCCGTTCGCGAGTCAGCGCCCAACACTCGAGTCGGTGTACGACCAGGTGCAAGGCAAGATCTTCGTGGACGCCACGGTCCCGCTGGTTCCGCCCAAGGTCATGCGGGTGCAATTGCCCGAAGGTGGTTCCGCGGCAAAACAGACGCAGGAGTTCCTCGGCGACGAAGTGCGCGTCGTTTCCGCGTTCCAGAATGTTGCGGCGGCTCACCTGCGCTCCGGGGAACTGGACGAGGAAGATTGCGACGTGCTCGTTTGCGGCAACGACCCTGACGCGCGCGCTGCCGTCGTCGCACTGGCCGAAGCAATCGGCCTGCGCGCGTGGCATGCCGGGGCCATCGACAACTCCGCCGTGGCTGAAGGCCTGACGTCGATCCTGATATTCCTGAACAAGAAGTACAAACTCGACGGCGCGGGTATTCGCATCACCGGACATGCCCGCGAAGACTGATACCGCGATCGCATACCGCGTAACTGCGGACGTGCTCCGGCACGAACGGCTGACCGGCAACGACCGGCTGGTTCGCCTGCGCACCCGCACACGCGCGCTGGACGGCATGCAGAAAGAAGCGGTTGTCGAATATGGGCCAACCGGCGCAGTCTGGCGGCTGCTGTGCGATGAAGGCCCGTGGCTCAACGGCACGGACCTGGCGCCGTTTCCGCTCGCGTTTTTCACCGCCGGTCTGGCCGCAACGATCATGTCGGATTTCCTTGCCGAGGCGGCCGACCGCAAAATCCGCATTGATCAACTGGAGCTGCGCCAGGACAACTTCTTCACCATGGATGGATCCGCGGTGAAAGGCACGATGGCGGCCAGTGTCGAACCGATCCGGCTGGTGCTAACCGCCAGTGGTGATACGCACGCCGCAGAACTGGAAGACATTGCGGCAATCGCGCTGGAAGATCGCAGCGCGACCGCATTGAGCCTGAGGGAGTTCCTGCCGAGCCGCTTCAGCATCGAACTGAACGGCAAGCCACTGGCCTGGCCCGGCGAAATTGCGGAAGCGGTGACGACGCTTGCGGATCCGGCCGACCTGTTCGGCCGTTTGCCGGGCGACACGACCGCCGCATCGGCCGAAGCGATTATCCACAAGGATGAAGCCGCGCCGGCTCCCGAGAGCGAGGGAGCCGTCGGGTTACAGTCGAATCAGAAACGCATGGTGCATGTACACACCGAAGGCCGCCTGCGCGGCGATGGGTTGAAAGAAATCGCCGTGCAGTGCATCAAGCCGGCCGGCAGCCGTTTCGTCTTCCTGAGTGACGATGCCGCTGACATCGGTGGCCAGGAACGCGCGCCTTGCGGGCTGACTTACCTGTCCGCCGGCGTAGCTTTTTGTTTCATGACCCAGCTGGGCCGTTATGCGCAAATTGCGAAACAGGATCTCAGGGGTTACCGGATCGTGCAGGAAACCAGTTTCGCTCACGGTCGGCCATACCAGCCGGCCGCAATGCCGGTCGATACCTTCGTATGCCTGGACAGCGGCAATCCGGATACGGATAACCTCACGCTAGTGCAGATGGGCGAACAAACCTGCTACCTGCATGCCGCATTCCGCAACCCGGTGGATATCGATTTCAGCGTTGACGCGGGATAGACAATGACGTCGGCCGACACCGTCAGCCGTGGGTCGATGGCGCGGCTCGACTAGACCTTGATGATGTCCAGGGCAACTCCCAGCAAAGTCAGCCCGATCAGACTGACCGCGGTTACCCCGGCAACCATACAGATGGTGAAAATAACCTCTGCAAGCATGTAAGCCTCCGGGTTGCGGAGGCTCATACAAATAACTGCGCCCGGATTCGAACGCAATTCGTAGTTGTACCTAATTCACTTCTGGATCTTTTTGCGGCGCAGCCATCCGAGCAGACCAAGTCCCGAGCCGAACAACCACATGGCAGCCGGAACCGGGATGACCGCGCCGGGCGAGAATTCGGTCAGCACCCGAATGTAGTCGCCGGGCGACCCGGCCCGCCAGTCGACAACAATCGTTTGCAGACCAGTAATTGTCACGGAATCGCCACCCTCAAGGCCGCGCAAGCCCGGGTTCAAATAGTCGACGCCGGTGTTAATCAGGAAGTCACTGGCATCGAGATTGCCGGTGCTGTCAATGATGCCGAAAATTTCAGAATCGAAAGTAACGGTCCCAATTTGGGTTCTCGTCCCGTCAGGGTCAAAGAAGATGTAGTGACTGGCGACCGTGCTGCCCATCGGCACGATGCCGGGGCCACCGCCACCGCCCATACCATCCGCCAGGATGTCGACATCGAGATCCACGGTAATCTCGATGTTCTGCCCCTCATCGAAGCCATAGAGATTCAGACTCTGAAAGTTGTTGTTACCGACCGTGTTGTCCGGATCCGACTCGGTAAACGGCACCGTCAATTTGATGAACATGCCGCCCTGGTCCAACGACTGGCCACCAGTCACGGCACCGGAAATAATCGTTGCCAGCGCGGTCTGGGAAAACAAGGCCGCCAACGCGGCGAAAAATAGCAGCGGCTTGATCTTTAATGGACTCATCCGGCTTCCCCTTTTTCTTATTTTTCCGCTTTCGGAGGCGCAATTCCCTCTTAAAAACCTTACGCCCGTTGCCACTCGGCGGCAAGTTGACATAACGACGGCAAAAAAAACCCGGCCGCGTGGCCGGGTTCATATTCCCACTGCACCCTGTGTAGACCGTTCGGTGTCTCAGCCACGTCAGCAGACTGAGTCGTGAGCGGCATTAGATTCTAGAAACTTGGCGTGCTGTTCGGATATCCCCAATATTGGGGTATTGTGCTCGACACGGTTTTTCTGCCGCTGCGGGAGCACGACATGGGGATTCTGGTACTACTGGAGGTTGCGGCCAGGCCCGACTGCGTCGAGGACATGACCGAATTCCTCGCCGCGCGCCTGCCCGAGACTCGCGCGTTCGACGGTTGCGAGGACATCACCGCGTATCTCAATGACGACGGCAAGACCATCGTGATGGTCGAGCACTGGGACGCGAAAGCCAGCTATGAAAAGTACACGGCCTGGCGGCGGGAGACCGGGGTGCTCGATACCCTCGCAACCATGCTCGCTGGACCGCCGAGTATTCGTTACTTCGAAACCGTCAACGCCTGACGCTGCGAATATGCCGTGATGCCGGTGCTTATTCCAGGACGAGCAGCAGGTCGCCCGTATCGACCTGGGCTCCGGGTTCGGCCAGGACCTGGCCGACTTTTCCGCCCTGCTCCGCGTGCAGCTGGGTCTCCATCTTCATTGCTTCGATCGCGAGCAGTGCGTCACCCTTCCCAACGCGCTGCCCGACCTGGGCCATGACGGTTGTGACAACCCCGGGCATCGGCGCCGCGACCTGCAGCGGATTGCCCAGTTCGGCCTTCGGCCGAACCGTGCGAGTGGCGGTGGCCTCGCGATCCAGTATGACGACGCTGCGCGGTTGGCCATTGAGTTCGAAAAACACGCGGCGCTCCCCATCCGCGTTCGGCTCACTGGTCGTGAAATAGCGGATGATCAGTCGCTTGCCCTTCTCGATCTCGGCCTCCGCTTCATCGCCTGCTTCCATGCCGTAGTAGAACACCGGCGTCGTCAACTGGCTCACGTCGCCAAACTGGGCCCGATGACCGGCGTAGTCGCGGAACACTTTTGGATACAGCGTGTAGGAGGACAACTCCGTGTCGCTGAGTTTCCAGCCGGTACCTTTCGCCGCCGCCGCGCGGGCTTCGTCGAGATCCAGCGGCGGCAGGCTGGCGCCGGGCCGTTCAGTGAGCGGCTGTGCGTCTTTCAGAATCTTCTGTTGCAGCTCTGGCGGGAATCCCCCGTGTGGCTGGCCCAGGTCACCACGAAACAGGCCGACAACCGACTCCGGAAAATCCACTTCCCGCTCCGGGTCCAGCACCTCGTCCGCGGTAAGCCCGCTGGTCACCATGAATAACGCCATGTCGCCGACGACTTTCGACGTGGGCGTGACCTTGACGATGTCGCCGAACATTTCGTTGACTTGCGAATAGGTCTCGGCGACTTCCGGCCAGCGATGTTCGATACCGAGTGCGCGTGCCTGTTCACGCAGGTTCGTGTATTGCCCACCCGGCATGGCATGCCGGTAGACATCCGCCGTGCCGGCGCGGATTTCGCTCTCGAACGGGGAGTAATACCGGCGCACGACCTCCCAGTAGTGCGAGATTTCCCGCAATGCCGCGGTATTCACACCCGGATCACGGTCCGAGTCGGCCAGTACTTCGATGATGCTGCTGAGATTCGGTTGCGACGTCAGCCCGCTCATGGAATCGATTGCGCCGTCGACGATATCGGCGCCGGCTTCGACCGCCGCAATGACGGTGGCTGCGGCCACACCGCTGGTGTCATGGGTGTGAAAATGCACCGGCAGGCCGGTCTCGTCACGCAGCGCGCTCACGAGTTGCCGGGCCGCGGCCGGGCGGCACACGCCGGCCATGTCCTTGATGCCGAGCATGTGCACGCCGGCGGCCTGCAATTCGCGGCCCAGACCGAGGTAGTAGTCCAGGTCGTACTTGCCCTCCCCGTCGTGCAGCATGTCGCCGGTGTAACACAGCGTACCCTCGCAGAGCTTGCCGGTTTCCAGCACGGCATCCATAGCCACGCGCATGTTTTCGACCCAGTTCAGGGAATCGAAGACGCGAAATACGTCGATACCGGTCGCGGCCGCCTGTCGAATGAAATAGCGCACGACGTTGTCCGGGTAACTCGTATAGCCCACCGCGTTTGCTCCCCGCAGGAGCATTTGCAGCAGCATGTTGGGCATCGCGTCACGCAGGCGTGCGAGGCGGTCCCATGGATCCTCCTGCAAAAAGCGCATGGCGACGTCGAAGGTGGCACCGCCCCAGCACTCCAGCGAGAAGAACTCCGGCAACAGCCGTGCATAGGCCGGCGCGATGCCGACCAGGTCATAGGTACGCATGCGGGTAGCCAGCAGCGACTGGTGCGCATCCCGCATGGTGGTATCGGTCAGCAGCACGCGCGGTTCGTCACGGATCCAGCGGGCAAAGGCCTCCGCGCCGAGCGTGTCGAGCTGCTGGCGGAAGCCGTCCGGAATCTCTTCGGGCAGGCCTTTCGGTATCGGCGCCACCGGCCAGCTCTCCGGCCGATCGCGACCTGCGACGTCCGGATTACCGTTCACAATGACGTCACCGATATAGCTCAGCAGTCTCGTGGCGCGATCGCGCTTGCGCGGCATTTCGAACAGCTCGGGCGTGTTGTCGATAAACCGCGTGGTGTACTCGGCTGCAGTGAAGGTCGGGTGCTGAATCAGGTTTTCGAGAAACGCCAGGTTGGTGCTGACACCGCGCACGCGAAACTCGCGCAGGGCTCGATCCATCCGCCGGGTCGCCGCAGCAGCAGTCTGCGCCCAGGCGGTGACCTTGACCAGCAGTGAATCGTAGTAAGGGGTCACACGCGCGCCGACGAATGCCGTGCCACCATCCAGGCGGATACCGAAGCCGGACGCGCTACGGTAGGTCGCGATACGTCCGTAATCGGGAACGAAGTTGTTCTCCGGATCCTCGGTCGTCACGCGGCATTGGAGCGCGTGCCCGTTCAGCTTGATATCCGCTTGCGCGGGCAGCGCCGGACGGCTGCCGATGGCCTCGCCCGACGCCACGCGCAACTGGGCCTGCACGATGTCAACGCCGGTCACTTCCTCCGAAACGGTGTGCTCGACCTGGATGCGCGGATTGACTTCGATGAAGTAGAACTCGCCCGAGTCCATATCCTGCAGGAACTCCACGGTGCCTGCATTGACATACCCGGCCGCTCTCCCCAGCCGGAGCGCGGCACCGCACAACGCTTCGCGCTGCGCCTGGTCGAAATAGGGCGCCGGGGCACGCTCGACAACCTTCTGATGCCGGCGTTGGACGGTGCAATCGCGTTCGAACAGATGCACCAGTTCGCCGTGCTGATCACCGAGTATCTGCACCTCGACGTGGCGCGCTCGACGCACGAGTTTTTCGAGGTAGACCTCGTCATTGCCGAAAGCGCTCGCCGCCTCGCGCCGCGCGGGGTCGAGCTGCGCGACCAGGTCGGACTCGGATTCGAGCACCCGCATGCCGCGGCCGCCACCGCCCCAGCTGGCTTTCAGCATCACCGGGTAACCGATTTCTTGCGCCAGCGCTTTCGCCTGGTCCAGGTCGCGGGGCAACGGCCCGGTCGCCGGCATCACGGGCACGCCGGCACTTTCGGCGAGTTCGCGGGCTTCGACCTTGTTACCGAGTTTGCGCATTACGTCGCTCGGCGGGCCGACGAAGATGATCCCGGCATCGCGGCAGGCATCGGCAAAGTCGGGATTCTCCGCGAGGAACCCGTAGCCGGGGTGAATGGCATCGACGCCAGCCTCACGCGCGATACGAATCACGTCCGGGATATCGAGGTAGGCGCCGATCGGATTGCCACCTGTGCCAACGCGGTAGGACTCGTCCGCCTTGAAGCGGTGCAACGCGAAGCGATCCTCTTCGGTATAGATCGCGACGGTACGCAGGCCGAGCTCGGTCGCGGCGCGGAACACGCGGATGGCGATCTCGCTGCGATTCGCAACGAGCAGGCTTTGGATCGGACTGGTCATGGGCGGGACGGCATTCCTGACGGTCGAGGGCTCGTCAGGGTATCAAGCCCCCGCGGCCGGCTGAATGACTGAAGCGACCGGAAACTTGGCAAAAAAGTGACTGGCCGTCCGCACCCTACGGCGGATCGGTCGCGAAGCACTCATCCTCGGTCCGCGGATTGCCATCGGACGGGCATTCAATACCCTCCGCGGCCACCCACAGCGGTGTGCCCGCGACCAGCAGGGTGTGCACCGACCTGTAGCCGTCGATACCACCGATGCTGAGGTCGTGCAACGGATTCATGATGACGTCGAGCTCCCCCTCCTTCACCGCTTTGTCGCAGTCGGTCAGATCATTGATGTACTTGGTTTTGACCGTATGCTCCGGCATGAAGGCGCGCGCCGTCTGCGTGGTCAGCGGACCGGCGCAGATTCGCACCCCAGGGCGCGCAATCAGGTCATTCAGGTTCTCGATCTCGCCCACCAGCGCGCTTTTCTCCGGGATGTGGATGAACTGGCTCGATGCGCTCATCGTGCAACTGAACCGCCGCGAGGTCCGTCGGCGCATGCCCTGCGTGTTGCCGCCAGTGGCATTGAGCTGGGATATGAAGTCAATCTTGTTGTCCACGAGCAGCGATGTCGCGGGCAGGCGTCCCGGCGGCAGCACCACGGTCTCGACCGTGAGTTCCACGTCGTAGTGCTGTTCAATTTCCTCGATGACGGCGTCCTGGTATTTCTGACTAATGCTCGAGAAATACCACGATGTGTTCTGCGGCGTTTCCGGCACGCCCTGGGTCAGTTGGCGGATCACGCCGGTGTCCAGAATGTCCTTGAACATACCCACCGGCTCCTCGGGCCAAGCCGCTATTTCCGGTTGGGGCAAACAGTCCACCAGCCGAACCATGTAACTGCGCGCGGCACCCGGCTGATTCGGCGGCTCGGTGGCAAGGATTTCCTGGTCTTTGCCGCTGGCGATGACGCGAATCCAGGCCGCGTCAAATGCGCGAATCAGTTGCTCGCGCCCTTTGGCGATCTCTGCGGGGGACCAGTCCCCGCTGCGCGTCGGCAACTCTTCGACCTTGGACGCTTTCGCACCGCCGTGAGCGCCGGCGGTTGCGTAGTTTCCAGGCACCAAAGTCAGTGCCGTAAGGATTACGCTAACGAGTCTCCTGATCACCATTTAGAATGCTCCGTCCAGTTCAGGCTGCGCTACTCATAGCATCATAGCGTTTCGACCGTCCGAACGAGCGCCTGTTCTGACTACGCAATGG
>JAAUXY010051171.1_pt1 | contig 28078 bp, 28 predicted proteins | sample 7278121 | NCBI WGS metagenome assembly JAAUXY01 (sample SAMN14350117, study PRJNA611818) | marine sediment metagenome | isolation source: surface marine sediment (1.8m) | place: French Polynesia: Moorea | collected 2018-08 | reverse complement strand
TTCGAGAGCGCGGTCGACGCCGCCGAGGTCGATGCAGTCTGCGGTTTTGCAAGCTGCTCGGCTTTAGGCTCGTAACGCCAGAGGAAGGCCGCCAGCGAGCCTTCCTGTTTGACGCATTCCCGGGCCCGTCGCGCATTGTTGATGACCGCCTCGATCTTGCCGCGGTGGCGGACGATCCCTTCGTCTGCGAGCAGGCGATCGACGTCCCGCTCGGTGAAGCGCGCGACCCTGTCGAAGTTGAAATTATCGAACGCCGCCCTGAAGTTCTCGCGCTTGGCGAGGATGGTGCGCCAGCTCAGTCCGGATTGAAAACCCTCCAGACACAGTTTCTCGAACAGGCGATGATCGTCGCTGACCGGGAAACCCCATTCGGTATCGTGATAGTCGAGAAATTCCGGCGCGGCGGCGCACCAGCGGCAACGCAATTTCCCGTCGGGTCCCGCTATTGTCGCGCTCATATGGCCATTGTCCCTCGCTCATTGCCGCCCCAGGCTTGCCGATCGTCTTCCGGAAAGCCTGGGGCGGCGGATTGCTCAATCGAGCAGGAAATTCAGCCGTGTATCGGCCTTTGCAGGGGTGATTTCCAGGATCTCGGCTTCCACCACCTTCTCGGCCACGAAGGGATCGGCAGTCACTCTGCTTTGCAGGTCTGACAGCGACGTGTCGTGCGCCACGATCCCACCGCCCAGACCGGGTTGCAGACTCCCGGCCAACAAGAACACACCGTCATCGAAACCGCGCCGGAGCCATGCATTGTGGCCGTCCATGAATTGGCCGGCTTGACCTTTGTTGTCCGAGAACTTCAGAAGGACGATAAACATCGGATTGGTTCTCCTGTTGCGAAGCGTTTCACGGGTTGTGCCGGATCGGAATCGCCAGCGGCCGGATCGGCGAGGCGGTCGCGCCCCGCATTCTCAGCGGGGAGGCGATGAACAGGAATTCATACAGCTGATCCTTCACCCTCCCGATCACGAGAACCGGGACCGCGCAGATCTCTACTGTGATTGCCAACAGTTGCTTCATTTAACGAGCTCCCCGCTGGACGAAGTGATTAGGGTCTCGACTGTAAAGTTCATAACTATATTGTTCATATATGTATCAACGGCCGAAAAAAGGGGGTTGCCTACTTGATCGCCGATAGCGCGCGCTGCAGTGCGCCGTGGTCGGTGCCGTTCAACGTCGCGGCCAGCGCGGCCTGCACTTTCGCCACCTCCTTCGCGCCGGCCGCCTGGCGCTCGGCCCCGAGCTCTGTCACCGCGGCCCTGACCGCCCGGCGGTCTTGCGGATCGTCGACGCGCCGGACCAAGCCGTCGGCCTCGAGCCGGTCCATGAGCTGCGTGATGTTGGAGCGCACGCAGGTCATTTTCTTGGCGCATTCGCTCAGGTTGAGGGGCTCGCCCGCTTCCATGAGATGCGTCAACGCGCCGAATTTCGCAAGCGACAGCCCAACGCCCGCCAAAGCGTCTTCCAGGCGTTGCTCGATGGCACGCCCGGCGTTGACGAGGGAAAACATGAGCTGCCGGTCCTGCTCGCCCTGGCCGCCCTGCTGGATGCGAAAACGTTTCATATATGAATTATCTATATATGACAGATTGGCCTGTCAAGCACCAGGATACAGACGGCCATCTCTGGTCCCGTGTGCTCGATCGGTCGCGGACTGCCTGAAGACGTCGGGTGGCTCGCAGCCCGTCGCGACAGAACCGCCGTCGCATCAGTCCTCTCCAGGGCGTCCTTGAGCGCCGCCGTGATGTGGCAGAGGCAGGTGTGAACAGGGCCTAGTCGGCGAAGCGGATGTTGACGCGCCGGTTCTGGCGGCCCTTGTTCTCGATCTTGCCGACCACGACGGTGCCGATCTCGCCGGTGCGCGCCACATGGGTGCCGCCGCAGGGCTGCAGGTCGACGCCGGGGATGTCCAAGAGCCGCACCTGGCCCGCGCCGCGCGGCGGCTTCACCGACATGGTGCGCACCAGCTCGGGCTTGGCGTCGAGCTCGGATTCGTCGACCCAGCGCGGTCCGACCGCGTGGTCCTCTTCGATCAGCCGGTTGAGCTCCGCGGTGATGTGCTCTTTGTCCAGGCTGGTGTCCGGCAGGTTGAAGTCCAGCCGTCCCTTGCCGTCGCCGATCGAACCGCCGGTCACGTCGCCCTCGATCACCGCGCACAAGAGATGCAGGCAGGTGTGGATGCGCATGAGTCGATAGCGCCGGTCCCAATCGATCTCGGCGATCACGCGGGCGCCGGGGGCGGGCAGGGCCATGCCCTCGGCCGGAATGTGGACGATGCCGCCCAAGACCTTGTCCTGGCGGGTGTCGACGATGCGGATCTCGCCGCCCTCGGTCAGGCGCAGCACGCCCGTATCGCCGGGCTGGCCGCCGCCTTCCGGGTAGAACACCGTGCGGTCGAGGCGGATGCCGGCGGCGTCGGCCGCCACCACCTCGGCCTCGCAGCTCTTGGCGTAGGAGTCGCTGCGGAAGATTTCCTCGGTCGTCATCGCTCGCTCCCTCTCAGATCATTCAGTGCAGAGAATCGGCCGATACGCGTCGCCGGTCCGCCCTCACGCATGCGCCCGCTGGGCCGGGGCCGGTGTCCCAACCGCGGGCACGCCGCCGGCCAGCACCGCGCGGTAGAGGTCTATATCGATATTGCCGCCGGACAGCACCAGGCCGACTGTCTTACCCGCCATTTTGTCCTTCTCCTGCAGCAGGGCGGCCAGCGCCGCCGCGCCTGCGCCCTCCGCCAGGTTGTGGGTGTCGGTGTAGTAGCAGCGCATGGCCGTGGCGATCTCCTCTTCGCTCACCTTGACGATGCGATCGGCGCCCCGGTTGATGATCTCGACCGCCGCCGGGGCCGTGCTGCGGCAGGCCACGCCGTCTGCGAAGGTGTCGGCGGAGTTGGTGGACACCGGTCCGCCGGTCTCGAAGGAGAGCGCATAAGCCGGCGCGTTCTCCGCGACCACGCCGACGATCTTGGTCTTGCGGCCGAGCGCGTCGCGCGCCGCGATCATGCCGCAGATCCCGGAGCCCAGCCCGATCGGCACATAGACCGTGTCCAGCGCGTCCACCGCCGCGAGGAACTCGAGGCTGTAGGAGGCCACGCCCAGCACCAAGTTCGGGTGGAAGGATTCCACCATGTGCAGCCCGCGCTCCTCGCGCAGGGCGCGGGCGTGCTCCAGCGCGTCCTGAAAGTCGTGCCCGTGCTCCACGAGCTCGGCCCCGAAGGCCCGCATGGCGGCGTTCTTCTCGACGCTGTTTCCCTGCGGGCAGACGATGGTGGCGGTGAGCCCGTTCTTGCGCGCGGCCAAGGCGACGCTCTGGCCGTGGTTGCCCCGGGTAGCGGCGATCACGCCGGTCACGTCGGGCTCGCGTCGCCGCAACGCCTCCATGTAGACCAGCCCGCCGCGGATCTTGAAGGCGCCGATCGGGGTCTGGTTCTCGTGCTTGACCCAGACCGTGCAGCCGGCCCGCGCGCACAGCAGCGGCCAAGAGATCTCCGCCGTCGGCGTCATGTGGCGGTGCACCAGCTCCGCCGCCTGCTCCAGCTCTGTCAGCGTGCTCATGTCGTTCCTCATCTTCCGCATCTAAACGCCTGCACCGACCGCGGTCAACGCGCCGCCTGGCGCTGGGCGATCGCCGTGCCGGCCAGGATCGCGGCCGCAGAGATCAGCAGCGGCAGGGTGATCGCCTCGGCCAGGATCAGGGCCGCGAAGCCGAGGGTCATGACCGGCTGGGCAAACTGCCAGGAGCCGATGCGGGCGATGCCGCCATGGCCCAGGGCCCAGAACCAGGCGGCATAGCCCAAAAGCGAGGACAGGAACGTCATATAGGCGATCGCAAGCCAGCCGGCGCTGCCGACCGCGCTCCAGTCGGTCCGCTCGGCGAGCAGGGCGAAGGCGGGCACCAGCACCAGACAGGCGAGCGCCAGGCCCCAGAAGGTCGTCGCCCAGGTGCCGATCACGGGCGAGAGCTTGCCGCCGGTCACATAGCCGAGCGCGCAGATGACGACGCCCGAGAGCACGATCAAGTCGCCCAGCACGGTGACCTCGCCGGCATCCGAAGTCCCATCGCCGCGGTGGAACACCAGAAAGAAGGTGCCGACGAGCGCGAGGGCGACGCCGACCCACCAGCCGAGCCGCGGCCAGCGCCGCTCGAAGGCCGCGGCGATCAGCCCGGTGAACACCGGGATCATGGCCATGATCAGCCCGGCATGGTTCGCGGTGGTGCGGCCGAGGCCCAGGCTCAAGAGCATGGGCCAGGCGGCGAAACTCGCGACCCCCGACAGTACCAGCAGACCCCGCTGCCGGCCGATGCGGGGAAAGGGAAAGCGGCAGGCCAGCGCGACGCCGGCCGCGATCAGGCCCGCGAGCATCGAACGCAGGATGCCCGCCGTCATGGCGTCCATATGGCCGACGGCGATCTTGTTGGCGATGGCCGTGCCGCTCCACAGCAGAAGGGCGCCCGCGGCTGCCGCCGCGACCGGGAGGGGGAGGGGGGGCGGTCGGGCGGTCAGCGCGGCATCGCCGGCGTCGCTCACAGGTGCAGGGTCCCGCGGATCACGGTGACCGCCTCGCCAGCGATCACGACCCGGTCGCCCTCGGCGCGGCACCAAAGTTCGCCGCCCCGCCGGGAGATCTGTCGCGCGAACAATTCGGATTTGCCGAGCTTGTTTGCCCAATACGGGATCAGCGTGCAGTGGGCCGAGCCGGTGACCGGATCCTCCGCCACCCCGGCGCCGGGCGCAAAGTAACGGGAGACGAAATCCGACTCCTCGCCCGGCGCGGTGGCGATGACGCCGAAGCAGTCGAGTGCGGCGACCCGGGTCATGTCCGGGGCCAGGGCCGCCACCTGCGATTCGTGCTCGAACACGGCGAGCCCGTCGCGTGCGGTCAGCACCTCGACCGGCTGTCCGCCCAGCGCGGCGGCCACTTCGGCGGAGTCCAGGCCCGGCGCCGGCGGCCGGGCCGGAAAGTCCATGGCGATGCGGCCATGCTCCCGGCGGACGTCCAGCTGGTCGCCCAGCTTGGTGTGGAACAGCACCCGCTCGCGGCGCAGGTTCAACTCGCTGAAAATGACATGGGCCGTCGCCAAGGTCGGGTGGCCGGCCAGGTCCATCTCCACGGTCGGCGTGAACCAGCGGATCTCGAAGTCGTCGCCCTTCGGCACGAAATAGGCCGTCTCCGAGAGGTTGTTCTCGGCCGCGATGTCCTGCATCAGCGCCTCGTCGAGCCAGCTGTCCAGCGGGCAGACGGCCGCCGGGTTGCCGCCGAGAGCGCGGCTCGTGAACGCGTCCACCTGATAGAAGGGGATCTCCATGGCCCGGCTACGCCCGCCAGAACGGCTTGCTGGCCTCGCGCCAAATCTCGGCGCGGCTCAGGCCGATGTCCTCCAGCATCCGGTTGTCGAGCTCCAAGAGCTTGCGCCGCATGCGGTAGCGCTCCTGCCACAGCAACAGGGTCTCCACCGAGAGACGTGCCGCGGTCTTGATCAGCGACCAGACGCCCCCGACCGTGAGATCGAGGCGCTTGCCGGTGTAGCGATCGGGCGACCCGGGACCCGAGTAGGCCGCGGGTCGGTGACTCAATTGGATTGTACCCATACAATCCTCCATTGGTTCGGGTTGAATCCGCTCCTACTCTCCGATTGTCATTATTATCTTGACACAATCCGGCGATCAATGATTATATTGTCACCATGACAATTTCTGTGGACGTGCTCTCGGAACGCGCCGGCCCCCGCTACAAGGCAATCGCGGATGTGCTGGCGGAAGACATCGCCTCGGGCGCCCTCGGGCCCGGCGCGCGGCTGCCGACCCACCGGGACCTCGCCTGGCAACTCGGCGTCACCGTGGGCACCGTGACCCGGGCCTATGGCGAGCTGGAGCGGCGCGGGCTGGTCTCGGGTGAGGTGGGGCGCGGCACTTACGTGCAGGGTCCGGCCAGCGAGGATCTCATGTTGGCCGCGGCCGAGGCCGACGACGGCGTCATCGATCTGATGCTGAACTATCCGGCGCCGGGCGCGCAGCGCGTCGATCTGCCGCGCAGTCTGCGCGAGCTCGCGGACGATCCCCAGACACTGCGTCTGCTCAACTACCAGGATCACGGCGGCCAGCCGGAGCATCGCGCCGCGGGTGCCGCCTGGATCGCGCGCGCCGGCTATGCCGTCTCCCCGGATCAGGTGATCGTGACCGCCGGCGCCCAGCACGCCCTAGTCGTGGCCCTGTCCTCCACGACCCGCCCGGGCGATCGCATCGCCGGTGAAGAGCTCTGTTTCCCCGGCGTCAAGACGGCGGCGACCATGCTCGGCTGCCGGCTGGAGCCCTTGCCGATCGATCGGGACGGGCTGGTGCCGGAGGCGGTCGACCGCGCCTGCGCCAACGGCATCCGGGTGGTCTGCTGCGTGCCCAGCCTGCAAAATCCGACCAATGTGGTCATGTCGCCGGCGCGGCGCCAGGCCATCGCCGAGATCATCCGGCGCCACGAGGCATACCTGATCGAGGACGATCTGATGGGCCTGATGCTGCGGGAGCCGCGGCCTCCGATCGCACATTGGGCGCCCGACAATTCGGTTTATCTGACCAGCCTGTCGAAGACGGTGGGGCCGGGACTGCGGATCGGCTACATCGTGCCGCCGAGCGAGCTGGTGATGCGCGCGCGCAATGCGGTGCGCGCCACCTGCTGGATGGCGCCGCCGCTCTTGGCCGAGATCGCCGCCCGCTGGATCACGGACGGCACCGCCGATCGCATCGTCGAGACCCATCGCCGCTGGGCCGCGGAACGCATGGCGATCGCGGAGGAGGTCCTCGGCGAATGGGGCGTCAAAGCGGCGGAGGGCGCGCTGCATGTCTGGTTCGAACTGCCTACACCCTGGACCACGGACGCCTTTTCCGCCGCGGCGCGGGAGCGCGGGGTGGTCTTGGCGACCGAGGCCCCGTTCACCCTGCCGGGCGCGATGCCGCCGCGCGCGCTCAGGATCAGCCTGGGCCAGCCCCCGACCGTCGAGCTGCTGCGGACCGGGCTCAAGCGCCTCGCCGATATCCTGCGCGCCGGCCCGGACCCGGGCGCCGACCTCTCAATCATGTGAACGGCGAGCGGGGCTGTCGCTTGCGGGAGTGTCCGGCCCCGTGTGTCCGGGCAGCTGCTCGGGACCGTCGTCGAGCCAGACCAGAAACAGCGTATAGCCGAGGGCCAGGACGACCGGGCCGACAAACAGACCCACGATCCCCGACGTCAGGAGCCCGCCGATCGCGCCGATGAAGATCACCGGCATCGGCACTTTGACGCCCCGACCCAGCAACAGGGGCTTCAAGGCATTGTCCGTGAAGCCGACGATGACGTTCCAGACCGTGAACAAGATCGCGGTCATCGTGTCCATTTCAACGAAAACGTAAATCACCACCGGGATCAGGACCGGGAAGACGCCGATCTGGACAACGGAAAACAACAGGCAGATCAGGGCCAGGAAGCCCGCTCCGGGTATGCCGACCGCGAGAAAGCCCAGGCCCGCCAGGCCGGTCTGGATCAGCGAGACGCCCAAGATGCCGCGCGCGACGCTCCGGACGGTCGATCGCGCCAGTTCGATGTAATCGCGGCCGCGATCGCCGGCCAGACGGGTGGCGATCGCCAGGCTGGCGTCGCGGCCGCCGCCGGCATGCACAACCAGTATGCCCGCGATGACGATCGCAAACACGAACTGCAGCACGCCGAAACCGACCCCCGCCGCGACCGACAGCAGCCAGCGACCCAATGCCCTGAGCTGCGGGGCGATCTTGCTCAGGGCTGCGCTGATGTCCTCCGAGGCGAGCGACCAGTACTTCTGTACGGGTTCGCCGATCAGCGGCCAGTCGCGAACGCCGTCGGGTGGCGGCGGAATGGTCAGCCTGCCGTCGATGAGGGCCTCGGCCAACTGGCGTGCGCCGTCGACCAGGGTCTCGGCCAAAACGACCATCGGTCCGATCAGGAGGATCAGCATGACCAGCGAGTAGACCGAAGCCGCCGCCACGCGGCGGCCGCCGAGTACCGTCAACAGCCAGCGGTAGCCGGAATAGGTCGCCATGGCGATGATCACCCCCCAGACCAGAGGGGTGACAAAGGGCCAGACGATCAGAAAGCACCAGGCGATCAGAACGACGATCACGCCCACGCGAATGATTGTTTCGACCGTTCTCTTCTGAAGGGCCGCCTCGTCGGAGGGCTGCTGCGTCGCGGCCATGCTCGGAACCTCTCGGGAGCCTATCGATCTCGACGCTTCTTTTGAGCGGATCGGCACCAAACGTCAAACGGCTTAAGAATCGGCGCGCAGGAGGCCGTCAGCGGGGGCCAGGCACGCCATTCGTGAAAACATGGGTCGAGACCCCAGTCCCGTGGGTCGGTCGCTCACCGCATCAAGGCAACTTCTCGGCAATCAGTTCGACGGGGGCGATGCGGCCTTCCGAGATGTTTTCGATCATGTTCTTGATCTTAGTGGGCGCCGTCTCGCCCATGAGAATGTGGAGCCCCAGTGGCGGCGGGCCGCCCGCGGCGGCCGTGCTCGCCCGGAGCCGCGCGAAAAAGTCCAGGGCGAAGTCCCGGCGGTTGCGCTCGGCAACGACACGAAAGCCCGCGGCGCTCAGCCCGCTTTTGTAGGTCTCGGGTGCGTCGAGCGCGCTCGTTTCCGCCGTCATCGCCCACGGGACCGGGAATGTGAGCTCTCCTTCGCCGACGCGCATGACGTCGTAAACTCCCAGCCTGCCGCCCGGCTTCAGCGCCCGATGCAGTTCCGTGAAAAGGCCCTGCTTGTCGGCGATGTTCATGCCCACATGCATCATGTAGGCCTTGTCGAAGGCATTGTCGGGATGGGGCATGGCCATGGCGCTGCCTTGCCGGAGGTCGACGCGATGGTCGAGGCCGAGCCAGGAACACAAAACCCGTCCGGTCTCGACATATTCTTCGGTCAGGTCGACCCCGGTGACCCGGCTGCCGTAGCGGTAGGCGACAAATCGGCTCGCGCCTCCAAGCCCGCAACCGACATCGAGCACATGGTCGTCGCCGGACAGCTCGAGCTGATCGAGAAACTGTTCCGATGCCTCCCGGCCGCCGATGTGGAATTCGTCGACGGGGCCGAGGTCCTGGATATCCACGGTGTCCGGCGACTTGCCGAGACGTTCCAGCCCTGCCCGGATGGCGTCGAGCAGGCCGCCGTGCGTGTAGTGGTTCGAAACGCCCTCAGGATCGGACATCTGTCCCTCCATTTCGCGGCATGCGGCGATCACGGGTGAGCGCCCGTGCGCATGAGTGTGAACCCAACCCGCGCAACCTACAAGCCGCCGACCGCTTCGGCATATCGGGGTTCCTGTCCCACCGGCGGAGTGTGACATGACTGCACCTTATGTGACCTTTCGGTCGCGAGTGTCCCCCTCGCCCGTGGATGTGCGGCCGCTGCCCGTGTTAGGGTTTTCTCCGGGAACGTCTCGAAACAATCGCCGGAGACCGGAACGGTGCGACCGCTCATCTTGGCGGCGTCGATTGTGGCCCTGGCTCAGCCCGCCTTTGCGGTGGAGTGGTCCGACTGGGAAAAGAAACACTCGGTCGCGCGTGTGCGGGACTGGCTTGTGATAAAAAAGCCCGGCGAAGGGCACTGCTACATCAAGCAGTCCTACAAGGACGACCCGTCCAAGCTTGAGCTCACGATGGGCAGGACCGGCGGGCCGGCCATCCTCACGCCCTTCTTCCGGGGGTTCGAAGGCGAAGTGACCTATCGGGTGGACAAGCGCAAGCCGGGCGTGATCCCGGCCTCGAGCATCGATCATATCAACCTGATCGAGCTGCCCCGAGAGGTCATCCCGGCCTTCCGGGCCGGCAGGAAGCTGCGCATCCGGCTCACGCCGATCGGCGAGCCGCCGCGCGACCAGACTTTCAGCCTGATGGGATTCTCCGCGGCGAGCCGCTGGCTCAAGCGCAGTGTGTGCCGGGAGCGGGCGTCGAAGTAGGCGGCGGGGCGGCGCCGATGACGCTCAGCAGCGAAACCACCTAACCCGCCTGGGCGGACTTCTTCACCGTGTGGCCGTGGTCCAAGGGGCCGTGGCCGCGACCCAAGCCGGGGGCCGAGCGGATGGCCGCCATGAGGTAGGCCCGGGCGCGCTTGACGGCGGCTGGCAAGGCCATGCCCTGGGCCAAGCCGGTGGCGATGGCCGAGGCCAGGGTACAGCCGGTGCCGTGGGTATGGCGGGTCTTGACGCGCGGATCCTCGAAGGCCTGCAGACCGTTGTCGTCGCACAGGAGGTCGACCACCGTCTTGCCGCCGAGATGGCCGCCCTTCAGGAGGACCGCATCCGGACCCAGCGTGTGCAGCATCTGGGCGGCGTGCTCCATTTCGGTACGGTCGGCAATCGACATCCCGGTCAGGGCCTCGGCCTCCGGAATGTTCGGGGTGAGCAGCGCGGCGATCAGGATGATGTCCCGCTTGAGCACGTCGGTCGCGTCCGCGTCGAGCAGCCGGGCGCCGCCCTTGGCCACCATCACCGGGTCGACGACGACCGGGACGTCGGGCGCCAGCCGCTTGATGGCCTTCGCCACCGTCTCCATCACCTCGGCCGTGTGCAGCATGCCGATCTTGATGCAGTCGGCGCCGATGTCGTCCAGCACCACGGCCATTTGCTGCTCGATGAAGCCGGGGTCCACGCCAAGGACGCCGTGCACGCCTTCGGTGTTCTGCGCGGTGAGCGCGGTGACCGCCGTCATGGCGTAGCCGCCCAGGCAGGTCACCGTCTTGATGTCGGCCTGGATGCCGGCACCGCCACCCGAATCCGAACCGGCGATGATGAGGACGCGACCTTTCACCGCCGAGCCGCCATTCAGCCCGCCGCCTGGGAAATGGCATCGGCGATGCTGTCGACGACCTGCCCGATCAGGGCCTCGTCCTCTCCCTCGGCCATGACACGGATCACCGGCTCGGTGCCCGAGGGCCGGATCAAGAGACGCCCCTTGTCACCCAGCCGCCCTTCGCCGGCGGCGATCGCGGCGCAGACGGACTTGCTTTCGAGCGGCGCTCCGCCGTTATAGGGCACGTTCTTGAGCAACTGCGGCAGGGGTTCGAACACCCGGCACACTTCGCTCGCCGGCCGCTGCGCCTCGACGATCACCGCGAGCGTCTGTAGGGCCGCGATCAGACCGTCGCCCGTGGTGGTATAGTCGCTCAGCACGATATGGCCGGACTGTTCTCCGCCGACATTGTATCCGTTCGCCCGCATGTGCTCGACCACGTAACGGTCTCCCACCTGGGTGCGGGCGAGCTTGAGCCCGTGTTCCTGCAGATAGCGCTCCAGGCCCAGATTGGACATCACCGTCGAGACGACGCCGCGCCCCTTGAGCCGGTTCGCGCGCTGCCAGAAGTCGGCGGTCAACGCCATCACCTGGTCGCCGTCGATCAGCTCGCCGTGCTCGTCGGCCAGGATGACCCGGTCCGCGTCGCCGTCGAGCGCAATGCCCAGATCCGCGCCCATATGCGCGACCGCGTGCCGCAAGGCGTCGGGGCTGGTCGCGCCGCACAGCTTGTTGATGTTGAACCCGTCCGGGTCCACGGCCACCGGGACGACCTCGGCCCCCAGCTCCCAGAGCACGGTGGGTGCAACCTTGTAGGCAGCGCCGTTGGCGCAATCGATGACGACTTTGAGGCCGTCCAGCCGCAGACCGGGAGGAAAGGTGCTCTTGACGAACTCGATGTAGCGGCCCGCTGCGTCGTCCAGCCGCGTGGCCCGGCCAAGGCGGTCAGGCGCGGCAACGTGCTGGCCGACACCGTTCTTCACATGAGCCTCGATCTCCGATTCGATCTCGTCGGAAAGCTTGTACCCGTCCGGTCCGAACAGCTTGATGCCGTTGTCCTGATAGGGGTTGTGCGAGGCCGAGATCATGACGCCGAGATCCGCGCGCAGGGATCGGGTCAGCATGGCCACCGCGGGCGTCGGCAGCGGACCGACCAGCACGACGTCCATACCCATGGCGATGAAGCCGGCGGTTAGCGCCGGCTCGAGCATGTAGCCGGAGAGCCGTGTGTCCTTGCTGATGATGGCAAGATGCCGATGATCGCCGCGCCGGAAATGAAGACCGGCCGCCAGGGCGACCCGCAGGACGGTCTCTGCTGTCATCGGTTCGGCATTCGCGGTGCCACGAATGCCGTCCGTGCCGAAAAGTCTGTCGGGCATGAGTCTGCCGAGCACGTCGAAGAAGGCGGGATTTATAGCAGAATTGCCCCGAGGCGCTATATGTCTTCTCGCAGTGCGAGCGTTGCGCCGAAGGTGGTAAGCGCATCACGGGTGGCAGCCACGTCGTGAACGCGGAGCATGCGCGCGCCCTGGGCCACTGCCGCCAACCCGGCGGCCAGCGAGCCGGCCAGTCTGTCGCGCGCCGCGCGCCGGCCCTGCCCTGGGGCGAAGGTCTTGCGCGAGGCGCCCACGGCAATCGGGCAGCCGAGGCCGTGCAGGATGCCCAGACGCGCGAGCAGAGCCGCGTTCTGGCGTGTGGTCTTGGCGAATCCGAAGCCCGGGTCGACGATCAGCGATGCGCGCGGAATTCCCGAGGCCTCACAGGTCTCGACGCGGTCCTCCAACTCGTCGAACACATCCAGGGCCACGTCGTCATAGCGGGCCCGGTCGGCCATGGTGTCGGGCGCGCCGCGCATATGGGTGAGGATCACCGGCACCGCGAGTTCCCGTGCGGCGGCGAGGCTGTCGGGATCATGGGCGAGCGCACTCACATCGTTGATGATGGAGGCGCCGGCTGCGACCGCGGCGCGCATGACTGCGGCGTCGCGGGTGTCGATCGCAAGCGGTACCCCGGCGTCCCGCAACCCCTCGATCACCGGCCGCACCCGGTCGCATTGCTCTGCTGCGGACACCGGAGAAGCGCCCGGCCGGGTTGATTCGCCGCCGATGTCCAGGATATCCGCCCCGGCCGCCGCCAGCGCGCGGCCGTGTTCGATGGCGTCGGTGGGTCGAGAGAAGGCGCCGCCGTCCGAAAAGCTGTCCGGCGTGACGTTGACGATGCCCATGATGTGCGGGCGGTCGGGGACGAGGCCGGCGATCCGAAGCGCGGCCTTTGTCGTTCGGTCCCGCCATGCGTCGACGAACGCCTCTGCGGCCGCGCCTTCCTGGCGCGCCCAGGCCGAGAGCGTCGCGAGGCTCGCAACGGCCCGTTTGATGCCGTCCGGTGCCCGCAGCAGCAGCTCCACATGTCCAAACGCGAACGGCCCGCCAGCCAGTGGCAAGAGCCCCGGGTCCCCACTTGGATGCGCCAGCGGCACAAGGCCGAGCGGCCGGAGATAGAGCCGACCCGTCGCCGGTTCCGGAAAAGACAAGCCCCGGAACGGGCCGGGGCTTGCGTCGTCGATCAACACCGTGTGACGAAACGGAAAGGACGCTAGCCTTCCGGCTGCGGCTCCGGACCGAACCCGCCGGACTTTTTGTCCTTGGGCTTGCGCGAACCGGTTTCCGGCACCGAACCCGCCCGACGGGGCGGCTTCTTGCTGCTGTCGCTCGGGTCCTCGCGGTGGATCTTCTTGCCCTTGAGGATGTCCTGAACCTCATCAGCATCCAGCGTCTCGTATTCCAGCAGGCCCTTGGCCAGCTTGTGCAGATCATCCTGGTGTTCGTTCAGCACTTCGCGGGCCTTCGTTTCGGCCGAGTCGATCAAGTTGCGAATCTCTTGATCGATCAGCTCCGCCGTCTTGTCCGAGACGTTCTTGTGCTGGGTCACCGAATGGCCGAGGAAGACCTCTTCCTGGTTGTCCTCGTAGCGCAGCGGCCCAAGCTTGTCCGACATGCCGAATTCGGTGACCATCCGGCGGGCCATGCTGGTCGCCTGCTGGATGTCATTGCCGGCGCCGGTGGTGACGTTCTCCGGCCCGAAGATCAGCTCTTCCGCCACCCGGCCGCCGAACATCATCGCGAGGCGCGCCTCGAACTCCTTCTTGGTGTAGCCGTAGCGGTCCCGCTCGGGCAGGTTCATGGTGACGCCGAGCGCGCGACCGCGCGGGATGATCGTCACCTTGTGCAGCGGGTCGTTGCCTTCCACGAACAAGCCGACCAACGCATGTCCGGCCTCGTGATAGGCGGTGAGCTTTTTCTCCTCTTCGGTCATCACCATGGACCGGCGCTCGGCGCCCATCAGCACCTTGTCCTTGGCGTTCTCGAAGTCGTGCATGGTGACCAGGCGCTTGTTCTGACGCGCCGCCAACAGCGCCGCCTCGTTGACCAGGTTGGCCAGGTCGGCGCCCGAGAAACCGGGCGTGCCGCGCGCGATCACCTTCGGGACCACGTCGGGCGCGATCGGCACGTTGCGCATGTGCACCTTGAGGATCTGTTCCCGGCCCAGGATGTCCGGATTGGGTACCACCACCTGCCGGTCGAAACGGCCCGGGCGCAACAGCGCCGGATCCAGCACGTCCGGGCGGTTCGTGGCCGCGATCAAAATCACGCCTTCGTTGGTCTCGAACCCGTCCATCTCGACCAAGAGCTGGTTCAGCGTCTGTTCGCGTTCGTCGTTGCCGCCGCCGAGGCCCGCACCGCGGTGCCGGCCGACGGCATCGATCTCGTCGATGAAGATGATGCAGGGCGCGTTCTTCTTGCCCTGCTCGAACATGTCGCGCACGCGCGACGCACCGACGCCGACGAACATCTCGACGAAGTCGGAACCGGAGATCGTGAAGAACGGAACGTTGGCCTCGCCGGCAATGGCGCGCGCCAGCAAGGTCTTGCCGGTGCCCGGCGGGCCGACCAGCAGCACGCCCTTGGGGATCTTGCCGCCGAGGCGCTGGAACTTGTGCGGGTCTTTCAGGAAGTCGATGATTTCCTCGACTTCCTGCTTGGCTTCGTCGACGCCTGCGACGTCCTCGAAGGTGACGCGGCCGACCTTTTCGGTCAGCAGCCGTGCGCGCGATTTGCCGAAGCCCATGGCGCGGCCGCTGCCGCTTTGCATCTGGCGCATGAAGAAGATCCAGATGCCGATGATCAGCAGGAACGGCAGCCAGGAGAGCAGCACCGACAACAACGGATGCATGCCGTTGTCCTCGGGCGTGGCGTTGACGATCACGTTCGCCTTCTGCAGCTTTTCCACCAGGTTCGGGTCCTGGGGTGCGTAGGTCTTGAAGCTGCCGGCGCCCTCGAACATGCCACTGATGTTCTGGCCCTGGATCGTGACCTCGCTGATCGCGCCTTCCTCGACCTTTTGCAGGAACTCGGAGTACGAGAGCTGTTGTTCCGCTTCGCGCGTCGTCGAATTCTGGAACAGATTGAACAGCGCCACCAGCAACAGGCCGATGATCACCCAAAGCGCCAGATTCTTACCGAAATTGTTCACTTCGAACGCCCTTCCTGTTCGCTGCCATCGGAGCAGTTAAGGGTCCTGCGACGCCGCCAGAGGCCTGTAACTATGCCGTTTTCCCGAATTTGCAGGCTATCTCGCGCGGCAGGAGCCTAGCATTCACGTAGTGTAGAGATAGTTTATCTCAGTCTTAAAACAACACAAACCAACACTGGTCTAAGTTAACGGCTGTGCCGGCGCGAAGCGCACGCGTGGCAGCGTCGCCGGACGCGTTGCGGCGCGCAGAAACCCGATATGGGGCACTGCAACAATGCCCCGCGCATCGCGCAGCGCCGGCAGTGTGGACCGCACGGCGCCTGGGAGGTCGGCGAGCCGCGCCCGCGCTGCGGCCGGCAACGATGGTCCCGACACACGGCCCAGTTTGCCGATCCACATGGGCCGGCCGCGCCGGGCTCGCGTAACCCGGAACCGTCCATCCCAACAGACTTCTCCGTCGGCGGGCAGGCGAAGGTCCGGGGCCGCAGCGGCGGGTTCGCGGCAGACCAGCCATCTGCCGGCGTCTCGCGCCCGTACCAGGGGCACGAGCCGGCAGCCGCCGAGCGTCCTGCCGGTGGGACTGTCGTCAGACAGGAGTTCCCGATAGAGCCGCTCGAGCCGTTCGAGGCGCGGCGGATAGACCGCGCCGGCAACCGTCATCAAGAGCCGCGCCAGCCCGCGCATGCCGAGCTCAGGGGGATCCGCCGCAAGAACCCGGCAGTCGACGACGGCGAAGCCCGCCGGATGGACGGCGGCCGCCCGGACGAGCACCTCGGCGGTCGCCACGTCCAGGGCGTTGCGCGCGCGTGCCATGCGATCCGCCGTCTCGGCAAGACGATCCACGGTCAGGCCGAGCGGCGCCAAATGCGGGAGGGCGTTGCGGATTCGCACCCGCGCGTGGCGGACGTCCACATTGGACGGATCCTCGATCCAGGGTTGCCCGCGCTCGGCAAGCGTCGCCGCGAGCCGCGCGCGCGGCACCGAAAGGAGAGGGCGCAGCGTCCGCCCGTCCGCGGACTCGCGAACCGGCGGAATGGCCGCCAGACCGTCGACGCCGCTGCCGCGGCCCAGGCGCATCAAGACCGTTTCCGCCTGGTCCTCCCGCTGATGGCCGGTCAGCAGATGCAGCACCTCGTGGCTACGGCACCAGTCGCGCATCAGCCGGTAGCGCGCCTCCCGGGCGCGCGCCTGGAGGTTGGCTTGACGCCCGCCGGCTGCAGTGCGCCAGCGCAGCGTCACATGGGCGATCTTGCGTTTGGCGAGCCATCGTCCGATCTGCCGCGCTTCCGCCGCCGCCTCCGGCCGGAGACCGTGGTCGACGGTCAGCGCGGTGACCCTGCCGCCACGGGCGCGGGCCCAGTCCTGCGTCAACAGGCACAGCGCCAGGCTGTCGGCGCCGCCGGAGACGGCCACGGCCACATGGGGCGATGCTTCGAACGGCCCCAGCCGGTCGATCAGCGCGCACGCATCGTCGCGAGACGGGGGGCGGTCGCTCTGCGGCGCCTCAGCAGCCAAGCTTCTTGCGCTGGCTCGCCGCGGTCTGTCGGATGTTGGAGCGCGCCTTGGGGAACTTCTGCCGCAGCTGGGTGAAGGTGGCGCAGGCTTCGTCCTTCTTGCCAAGCTGTGCCAAGGACATGCCCAGCTTCAGGAGATTGTCCGGCGCCTTTCGGCTCTTCGGGTACTTCTGGTAGCCCTCGAGATAGGCGACGACCGCGTCTTCATACTGTTTGCGCACATAGAAGGTCTCGCCAAGCCAGTATTGGGCATTGCCCGCGAGCGTGTGATCGGGGTGGGCTTGGATGAACGACCGCAGCGACGCCTCGGCTTCGTCATAGGCGCCTTGCACCAGGAAAGCGCGGGCGTGCTGGTATTGCTGCTCAACCGAGCCTGGCGGCAGAGCGGCGAGCTGGGCACCGGCCGGTTCCCCGCCGCCGCTCGCTGTCGTCTCCGCAGACGCCACCTGGGATTCAGGCTGCGACGACTGCGCCGGGAGGGCCGACCTGCCCCGTTGCGCGTCGGCCTGCTGGGGCGGCCTGCCTTCGAGAACGGCCAGTCGCTGGTCAACATCCGAGACCAGCCGGTCGAGGCGCGACTTGATCTGCTGGACCGAGAAATCGATCTCTTCCGCGCGACCGGTCAAACGCCGGATCTCGTTCTCCAGCTGACTGACACGCAGTTCCATCCGGGCCGCGGCGGTCGGCGGCAGCGGTTCGCCGGGCTTCACCACTGGGGCCGGCCGGTTGATGCTCGTCTCCAGGCGGTTCTGCACGCGGCCGAGTTGCTGCTCGAGGCGGTCCAACCGCTCGAGCAACAGGCGCATCTCCTCCGGAGCCGCCGACTGCGCGATCGCCGACGAAGCCCAGCCGGAAGCCGCGATCGTCGCGACCACTATCGCGGCGGCGGCTCTTCGCCATGCATTTGAGGTGGTGCGCATCGGGGGCTTGCGAACGACAGTGGCTGTCACAGGGTCCAACATTCCGATTGGTCAGGCACGCGCAGGGCGCGCCACTTCGGCGTCCCTGCGTTCATGCCAACCGCAAGACACGGCTAACCGCGCTTTGCGGCGAAACTAAGACTACCTGTCGAGGGCAGGCCGGACACATGTGCCCGACCTGGCAGCTACTTCCGCGTCAGGACCGAGCGGCGGTTCTGCGCCCAGGACTGCTCGTCATGGCCGCCCACGGCAGGCCGCTCCTTGCCATAGCTGAGCGTGCGCACCCGGTTCGGGCTGACGCCAAGAGCGACCAAGTAGTTCTTGGCCGACTGCGCCCGGCGCTCGCCAAGAGCGAGGTTGTATTCGCGGGTGCCGCGCTCGTCCGCGTGGCCCTCGATGGTGACCGCGGTGGACGGATTGGATCGCATCCAGTTTGCCCAGCTCTCGATCGTCTTGCGCGCCTGCGGCTGCAGGTCGGACCGGTCGAACTCGAAAAACACGCGGTCGCCGGACACCCGCCCGCCGCCACGCCCTCCGTCTGCGGAGGCGGTTTGCTGGCCGCCACCGGTAGCAGAGCCGCTACCTTGCGACGCCGTCTCGCACGCAGCGAGCATGAGGACGGCAGAAAACAGGCTCACGATGGTCTTCAGGGACATTTCCTACTCTCCGTAACCCGACAGGATATCACGTTTGGTCGCAAGGAATCAGGGTGCTGGTATACAGTGTGATGCGACATCATCAAAGCCAAACCCCAGTTTCCTGCGATTCTAGGGGACAATTTGACGCAATTGTGGCCAATAAGCGCCAGTTCACGAGTTGATTCGGCCTAAGGCAGCAGCGGCGACCAGGCCGGGTCCGAAGCATCGGCCGGGGTGAAGATCTCCCGCTCGTTGTAACCGGTCAGGTCGATCGAGTGCAGCCTCACCGATTCGCCACGCTCTTGCCGGAAGAACATCAGTACCCGTCCGTTCGGCGCCCAGGTCGGACCTTCGACAAGGAATCCCTGCGTCAGGAGCCGCTCGCCCGAGCCATCGGTACTCATGACGCCGATATAGAACAAGCCTCCTTTAATCTTGGTAAACGCGATCAGATCGCCTCTCGGCGACCATACGGGGGTGGCATAGCGCCCGTCGCCAAAGCTGATCCGGCGGACATTGCCGCCATCCGAGTCCATGATGTAGAGCTGCTGAGAGCCGCCGCGATCGGAATTGAAGACGATCTGCTCGCCCTCCGGGGAATAGCTCGGCGAGGTATCGATCGCCGGATTGTTGGTCAGACGGTCAAAGCGCCGGGTGCGGAGGTCCATGGCGTAGACCTCGGAATTCCCGGCGGTCGCCAAGCTCATGATCACCTTGTTGCCGTCCGGCGAGAAGCGCGGCGCAAAGGTCATGCCCGGAAAATCCCCGACCACCTCCTGCTGTCCGGTCTCGATGTTGAGCAGATAGACCCGGGGCCGCTCGTTGAAATAGGACAGATACGTTATTTCCTGGCTGGTCGGCGAAAAACGGGGCGTCAGAACCAGTTCGCTGCCGCTGGTCAGGAATCTGTGGTTGGCCCCGTCCTGGTCCATGATCGCCAGCCGCTTGACCCGACGCTCGGCCGGTCCGCTCTCGGAAACGTAGACGATCCGCGTGTCGAAGTAGGCGTCCTCGCCTGTCATCCGTTTGTAGATGGCGTCGGCAATGATGTGCGCCACGCGCCGCCAGTTGTCCGGCGGTGTCTCGTAAGCACGGCCGACCAGCTGCTTCTCCGCGGTCACGTCCCAAAGCCGCACCTCGGTGCGCATGCGTCCGTTCGACTGGAACTTGACCGCGCCTTGCACCAGCGCCTGCGCGCCGATCACGCGCCAGTCGCCGAAACGCGGCTGCACCTCAATCGACCCGAGATCCTGGATGAACGCCGCCTGGTCGATCGGTCGGAACAGCCCGGACCGCTCGAGATCGGCTGTGACGACCCGGGCGATGTCGATGCCGAGCCGGCCTTCCTGTTCGCTGCTGCCGCGGAAATTGGTAATCGCAACCGGCAGCGGCTCGACCAGGCCCCTTTCGATGTCGATCAGGGGCGGTTCCTGTGCCGTTGCCGAAGACAAGCTCGCAATGGCCAGCGCGACCGGCACCGCCGCCGTTGTCAGCAGGCGGCGGGCGCAGGCAAGGACGGTCATAGTCCGAGCATCTCCTTTGCGCTAAATCGAAGAGTGAAGGTCTTCATGACACTGAACTTCTTGGGCGGGAGCCGCACCGGCGAACAGCGCGAGTTGCGAACGGCGCGCAGGGCGCTCTCGGCGAAGGACCGATAGTGCGCATTGCCCGGGTTGATCCGGTCTAGGATGCGGGCCGATCGAATGGTGCGGTCGGGATTGAGGTCGACGCGAACGCGAACGACCATGTTTTCGATGCCCTTGAGGCCCAGATCGACATTCCAGCAGGACGTGAACTGGCGTCGTATGGCATCGAGTTCGCTGATGGTCAACGGCTGATCGGGAATGTTGCGGCTGCTCTGCGTGGAAGCGACCTGACGTTCCGGCTCGGCCGGCTGGTCCTTCCGCCGCTTTTGGCGGATCTTGTCGACCGTTTTGAGAACCGAATCAAAACTCGGCTTGGGCGGTTTGGGGCGGCGCTTGGGCTTGGCCTGGGCTTTCGCCTGCTGCACCGGTTTTTCTTCCAGCTTCGGCTTGGGTTTCGGTTCGGGTTTGTCCAGTGGCTCGGGCTTTTTGGCCTCGACCTTGGGCTTGGGCGGTGCCACGGGCGCGGCGACCACGGGTGCTTCGGGTTCCGGCGGCGGCGGCGGGGCCGGCCGTGGTTGCGGCGCGGGATCGTCCCGCTGGGCCTGTTCGGCGAGCTCCTGCGGCGTGTCTGGTGGCGGCGCGTTGGTAAGCTCGCCGATGTCGACGATCTCCACGGGAATCGCTTGGTTGGTGATTTCGATCCGCTGCCACATCTCGGGCAGCCCGAACACCGCCAGCGCAATGATCGCCGCGTGAAGCAGGCCCGAAAAAATCATGCCGTTGCGCATTGCCACTTGCGGACTCTCGTCTTTCTAATTCTTGCGCCCGTCTTCCGATCCGGCCTTGGGCGCTTGCTGCGGCGCCTGAATGCCTCCGTCTTCCGCCATATCGGTAATCAGCGCCACCTTGGTGAATCCGGCCGCGGTGGTCGTGGCCATCACCTGCATCATGTTGCCGTAGCTCAGCTCCTTGTCCCCGCGGATGAAAATCCGCGTGTCCACCTTGGCCTCGGTGATCGCCACCAAACGCGGCACCAAGGACTTCAAGGCTACCTCGGTTTCCTGCAAGAAGATCTTACCGTCCTTGTTGACCGTTATGACCAAGGGCTCGTCCGGCTCGGAGATCGGCTTGGCCGCGGTCTTCGGCAGGTCCACGGGCACGCCCACGGTCAGGAGCGGCGCCGTCACCATGAAGATGATCAGCAGCACAAGCATGACGTCCACAAAGGGCGTCACGTTGATCTCCGCCATGGGTTTATAGCGGAAGCGCCCGCCGGCGGTGCCGCGATAGCCGCTGCTGCTGAGGTTGACCGCCATCAGCCGCGCGCCTCGAGCTGCCGGGACAGGATGGCGCTGAACTCGTCGGCGAAGGCGGTGAGCCGATTGGCGTAGCGCGACAGGTCGCTGGAGAACTTGTTGTAGGCGATCACCGCCGGAATGGCCGCGATCAGCCCGAGCGCGGTGGCGAACAGGGCCTCGGCGATGCCGGGCGCCACCGCGGTCAGATTTGTGTTCTTGGTCATGGCGATGGACTGGAAGCTGTTGGTGATGCCCCACACCGTGCCGAACAGTCCGACGAAAGGCGCCACCGATCCGACCGAGGCGAGAAAGCTCATATAACGCTCGAGCCGGTCCATTTCGCGGCCGAAGGTGACCAGCATGACCCGGTCGATCCGCTGCTGCAGGCTGGCCTTGGTGCCTTCCTCGCCTTGCCGCTCCTTGGGACTGGCCCGGCGCCACTCGCGCATCGCCGCGTTGAACATCGCACCCATGGGATCGCGCGGCCGGTCGCTGGTGTTGTCGTAGAGATCCTCGAGAGACCCGCCGGACCAGAAAGTGTCCTCGAACCGGCTGGACCGCGAGTTCACGCGGCGGATGTGCAGCACCTTCTCGAAGATGATGGTCCAGCTCCAGAAGGAGGCCAGCGCCAGCACCACGATGACCGCCTGGACCACGATGTCGGCGCGCAGGAACATGCCGAGCACCGTGAAGTCGACATCGCCTTCGGCGCCCGTCAGCATCTGGGTGACGGCCTGCGTGGCGGCGCCGCTGGCCGGTTCGGTCGTCGTCGTGGTGACCGGCTCGGTCGGATTGGCCATCGTGCTCTGGGCCAGCTGGACGATCGCTTCCGCGCCGGCTTTGAGCGTCGCGGCGTCCGTAATCAACTGCTCCATATTTGCGGTCTCACTCTCTCGATGGATCCAGGGGGCGCAGCAGGTCGAGCAAGGGCCCGGGAATCCGGGTCGGCTGTCCTTCGCGATTCATGCAGGCCACGCGGACCTGCATTCGTACCAGATCGGTGTCGTCCCGTCGCACGACCTGCTCCGCCCGAAGGCTGGCGCCGCCAACGTCGAGCATGCGGCTGTGCACCTCCAAGGCGTCATCCAAACGGGCCGGCAGCCGGAAGTCGATCTCGCAATGTCGAACCGCGAAGCCCACGCCATAGGTGTCGAAGAGGTCGCGCTGTTCGAAACCGAGCAGGCGCAGCAATTCTGTACGGGCTCGTTCCGCGAACTTCAAGTAGTTCGCGTAGTATACGATGCCGGCCGTGTCCGTATCCTCATAGTAGACGCGCACGGGATAGACATGCGTTTCGTCGCGGATCGTGCCGGACGGCTGTCGGTCGGACGTCTCAGCCGGCACGGTCCACCTCGTCGCCAGCGCCGTCGAGCATGTCCAGCTGGGTCTCGGGCCTGTCCGGCGGGCTCAGGCCGAGATGCCGGAAACCCTCGCGCGACAGCATGCGACCCCTGGGCGTCCGTTGCAGAAGGCCTTGCTGGATCAGGAAGGGCTCGATGACCTCTTCCAGCATGTCCCGCTGCTCGGCCAGCGCAGCCGCCAGTGTCTCGACACCGACCGGTCCACCGCCATGGCTCTCGGCCAGCGCGGTCAGATAGCGCCGGTCCATGGCGTCGAGCCCGCGGCCGTCCACCTCCAGACGGTTGAGCGCCGCGTCCGCTTCCGCCCGGTCGATCCGCTGGTCGCCGTCGATCGCCGTGAAGTCGCGAACCCGACGCAGCAGCCGGCCGGCGACCCGCGGGGTGCCGCGCGAGCGGCGGGAAATCTCACGCGCACCTTCGGCCGTCAGCGTCAGACCCATCAGCTCGGCGCCGCGCCGAACGATGAGCTCCAGCTCTTCCGCTTCGTAGAAGGAGAGGCGCAGCGGGATGCCGAAACGTTCGCGCAACGGCGTCGTCAGCAGCCCCGAGCGGGTGGTCGCGCCGACCAGCGTGAAGGGCGGCAGGTCGATGCGGATCGATCGCGCCGCCGGACCTTCGCCGATGATCAGATCGAGCTCGAAGTCCTCGAGCGCCGGATACAGGATCTCCTCCACCGCGGGGTTGAGGCGATGAATCTCGTCGATGAACAAGACGTCGCGCGGCTGCAGGTTGGTGAGCAACGCCGCCAGGTCGCCGGCGCGCTGGATTACCGGACCGGAGGTGGCGCGGAAGTTTACGCCCAGCTCGCGCGCGATGATCTGGGCCAGCGTTGTCTTGCCCAGGCCCGGCGGTCCGTGCAGCAGGACATGGTCCATCGCTTCGCTGCGCCTCTGCGCGGCGGCTATGAAGACTTTCAGGTTCTGGCGAACCTGTTGCTGGCCGATGAATTCGTCCAGGAGCCGGGGACGAAGCGTCGTCTCGGCTCCGGCGCCCTCCGTCTCGTCGGGTGCCGGTGCGGCGGCGACCAGGCGCTGCTCGCTCACGAGGCGCGCCTCCTCATGATGCCAGCTCCTGCAGACCGGCCTTGATCAAGGCTTCGGTGCTGGCATCGGCACCGAGCGCCTGCATCGCCTGCCCGATGGCGCCGGTCGCTTCCATGCGCCTGTACCCCAGGTTGACCAGGGCCGAGATCGCTTCTCCGGACGGTCCGGCCCCCGCGCCAGGGAACTGCGGCAACCCCGCGACGCTCGGCATGACGCCCGCCGTCACGGCCAACTCCCCCGCCTTGTCCTTGAGCTCCGTGACGATCCGCTGCGCCACCTTGCGCCCGACGCCGTTGGCGCGGGTCAGCGTCGCGGGGTCCTGGGCGGTGATCGCCAGGGTGAGCTGGTCCGGCGACAAGGCGGACAGCACGGCCAGCGCCACCTTGGCGCCGACGCCCTGGACCGTCATCAAGAGGCGAAACCAGTCGCGCTCCGCCGCGGTCGCGAAACCGAAGAGATGGATGTGGTCCTCGCGGACGTGGGTCTCGATCAGCAGCGTCGCGACGCTGCCCGCCGGGGGCAACGCGCGTAGGGTCTGGCTCGAACAGAAGGCCAGATAGCCGACGCCGCCCACATCGATGACCGCCGCGTCATCGAGAATCGAGTCCAACGTCCCGGTGAGTTTGGCGATCACGAGGCTCGCTCCGCGAGGCTCGCGACTCCGGCGACCGCCGATCGCGCGGTGCGATGATGGGCGTGACAGATGGCAATCGCCAGGGCGTCCGCCGCATCCGGTCCGGCGATGTCGACCCCGGGCAGCAATGTCCGCACCATCAACGCCACCTGTCGCTTGTCCGCATGACCGACGCCAACGACGGCCTTCTTGATGTGATTCGCGCCATACTCCTCGACCGGCAAGCCGGCCCGGGCCGGCACCAGCAGCACGACCCCGCGCGCTTGGCCCAGCTTGAGGGTCGAGACCGGGTTGCGGTTGACGAAGGTCTGCTCCACCGCCGCTTCGTCCGGATTGAACGCCTCGATCACCCGCACAAGGCCCGCGAACAACTGCTCCAACCTGGCGGCCAGCGGCAGCTTTGGGTCGCTCGCGATCGCGCCGTTGGCCACGTGACGCAGACGATCGGGCCGTGCCTCCACGACACCCCAACCGGTCTGGCGCAACCCTGGATCCAGGCCAAGAATTCTCATCGGCGACGGGTCTCTTGCCGCCTGCGCGCGGCCGCGCTCGACGCGGCGACCCTGACTCCAGCCGCCATCTATGCGCTCAACCTTTCGAGCACCTCGTCGGATACTTCGAAGTTGGCGGACACCGCCTGCACGTCGTCGCTGTCCTCCAGGGTGTCGATCAGCTTGAGCAGCGTCGATGCCTGCGTCTCGTCGATTGGCACCGTGGTCTGCGGCTTCCAGGTCAGTCCGGCGCGCTCCGCCGGGCCGAGCTTCGCCTCGAGCGCCTCGCGCACGGCATTGAAATCGTCGACCGGGCAGGTGATTTCGTGGCCGTCCTTGTCCGATCTCACGTCCTCGGCGCCGGCCTCCAGCGCCGCCTCGAATATCTCTTCGGCGCCGGCCGCGCCGCTTGCGTAGACGATCTGTCCGACATGATCGAAGTTGAACGAAACGGCGCCGGTTTCGGCCAGGTTTCCGCTGTACTTGCTGAAGGTCGAGCGGACCTCCGCCGCGGTCCGGTTGCGGTTGTCGGTCAGGGCCTCGACGATGATCGCCACACCCCCGGGGCCATAGCCCTCGTAGCGCATCTCCTCGAAGGTTTCGCCGCCGAGCTCGCCGCTGCCCTTCTTGATGGCGCGCGCGATGTTGTCCTTCGGCATGTTCTGGGCACGCGCCGCCGCGATCGCCGCGCGCAGGCGCGCATTGGACCCCGGATCGGCACCGCCGCGCGCCGCCACCATCAGCTCCCGTCCCAGCTTGGCGAAGATCTTGGCGCGCTTGGCGTCCTGCGCACCCTTGCGGTACATGATGTTCTTGAATTGCGAATGGCCTGCCATACCGCAGAGAAACCCCATTTCCGTCCCGTCCCCCTAGGGACTGAGACTGCAACCCGTCCTTATACTATATCTTGTAGGCAGAAGCACGGTCCAGCGCCCAAACCGGCCGCCTGCATGATAGCAGGCAATATGGCGAGATTTTGACGCAACGGCAAAGCGGCATCGCCGAGAGAGCCCGGATGTCCGCGGCAGTTGCCTTCAAGATCCGTCCCTCGACCGGGCTCGTCAGCCAGCCGCCATGACGCTGATCACGTCCTAAGGGCATGCGTTCGGCCAGCCCATGCAGCGTGCTTCCCAGGCAACATCATGGGCACTGATTGAATTGCATCGACCCGATTTTCGCAATGGTGCGACAAGCCCGCGCACCGAATCATGTGGTTGTGTATGCGCTAAGAAATAGGCCCCCTAGACCAAAGCGATATTAGTTTATTCATAATTCTTCCCTTTAATGATCCCCGCGGCTCAGACGCGAAAGACTGCGACTCGCAACGACATCGGTTGCGGGTCCGTCCAACAAGGGGACGACGACATCCCTCGAAGGGGATCGTTTGGCGGAGTTCGTAAGCGCGGATCTTTGCCCCTCGTGATTGCTTCGTCTGGCGCGAGTTTAGCTTGCTCGGCATGAGCAGACATGAGGACCGACATGACAGACATCCAAGAAGATGTGCTGCCCACCGACTCGGCAGCATTGGAGGGAAGCGGTAACCTCGACACTCGGGCATTCGACAATTCGGATGCGGATCGCAACACTCCGCATTCTGATCGCTCTGCCGGCGGCGGGACGGCCAAGAATCGGTTCCGCCTCACGATTGCGCTCCGGCTGCCGGCACTCATGGTCGGCTCGGCGTTCGTGTTGGCGACCGGCATCGGCGTCGCCAACTATTTCAGGGCATCGAGCGAACTGCAGCACGCGGCCGAGGAGACCTTGTCGGCGCTGGCAGAGGCGCGCTCCGGCGCGCTCAAGGACTATCTGGGTTCGATCGAGCAGGACCTGCGCACCCACGCCACCAATCCGCTTGTGCGTCAGGCGATCCGGGACTTTCGTCAGGCCTGGTCGGAGCTGGAAGGCAATCAGACCGAGCGGCTGCAAAGGCTCTACATTGCCGACAACCCCCATCCCACGGGCAAGAAGGAGGAGCTGGACCGGGCGGACGACTTCTCGACCTATAGCGACGTCCATGGTCGCTACCACCCCTGGTTTCGCACCTTTCTGCGCGAGCGCGACTATTACGACATCTTTCTGTTCGATCCCGACGGAAACCTGATCTACACGGTGTTCAAAGAGCTGGACTACGCCACCAACCTGAACACCGGCGAATGGAGGGACACCGATCTCGGAAATGCGTTTCGTGCGGGCCGTAAGGGCGAAGCGGGCTCCCAGGCGTTCTTCGATTTTCGGCCCTACGCGCCCAGCCGCGACGCCCCGGCGAGCTTCATCGCCTCGCCCGTACACGATGATTCCGGGGCGCTGCTCGGTGTGCTCGTGTTCCAGATGCCGATCGCCCGGATGAATGGGATCATGCAGCAGACCGCTGGCATGGGCGAGTCCGGTGAGACCTATATCGTTGGCCGAGACTTTCTCATGCGCAGCGATTCACGTTTCTCAGAGGACTCGACCATTCTCAAGCAAGAGGTGAAGACGAAGACGGTCGAGGCCGCCATCGAAGGCGAGACGGGCGTCCAGGAAACGCCCGATTATCGCGGGATACCCGTTCTCTCGGCCTACAAGCCGTTCGATTTCGCCGGCGCGCGCTGGGCGCTGATGGCGGAAAAGGACATGGCCGAGGTGCTGGCTCCAGTGGATCAGATGCGCAACCAGATGCTGATGATCGGCTTTGCGCTATTGCTCGCCATGGGTGCCGTGGGCGTGTTCATGACACGGGGCATCAGCAGGCTGATCTCCAAAATGACCGAGACCATGCGTGCCTTGGCCGAGGGCAACAAGGAGTTGCTGATCCCGGGTCAAGGCCGTTCCGACGAGCTCGGCGAAATGGCCGCTGCAGTCGAAGTGTTCAAGCAGAACGCGATCGAGATGGAGCGGATGGAAAAGGAACGCCGGGAAGCCGAGAAACGTGCCCAGCGCGAGAGGGAAGAGGCCGCGGAACGCGAGCGCCGTCAGCAGGCAGAGACCGCTGAGCGCGAGCGCCGGCAGAAGGAAGAGGCCGCCGAACGCGAGCGGCGCGAGAAGGAAGAGGCGGACCAGCGCGCTGAAGAAGAGAAGAAGCGGGCGATGCGGGAACTTGCGGACGACTTCGATGCCAGCGTCTCGAGCGTGATCGACACGGTGACCTCCGCGGCAACGGAGCTGCAGTCCACGGCCGAGGCTATGTCGGCGACGGCGGAGGAGACCAGCCGTCAGGCGACCGCCGTCGCAGCCGCCTCGGAGGAGGCCTCGACCAACGTGCAGACGGTGGCCTCGGCGGCCGAGGAGATGTCC
>JAAUXY010102142.1_pt1 | contig 28099 bp, 29 predicted proteins | sample 7278121 | NCBI WGS metagenome assembly JAAUXY01 (sample SAMN14350117, study PRJNA611818) | marine sediment metagenome | isolation source: surface marine sediment (1.8m) | place: French Polynesia: Moorea | collected 2018-08 | reverse complement strand
ATTCGGTTTTATCGACTTTTCGGATTCTCTTGTTCATCCTCAGGTTATTTGCTTCTGGCTGCTGGCTACTGGCAGTTGGCCGTTCATAACCCAAAGCCCTCAACAAAGAGTCGGGTCGGCCACTGCGTGGCGCGGCGAAGCTTTGTGCGGAGACAGGTGCCGACCTATGATCGGCGGGCACAGTAGCCCGCCTGACAGGCAACCCGTAACACGCAACACGCAACCTCTGCTCACTTAAACGCCGAAATGCCCGTAATTTCCTGCCCCAACACCAGTGTATGCATACTGTCCGTCCCCTCGAGAGCACTGATGGCTTCCAGGTCGCATAAATGACGAATAACATGGTGATCAGCCAGAATACCGCGCGCGCCGAGAATATCTCGTGCAATGCGGGCAATCTTAATGGCTTCCTGGACATTATTCATTTTCGCCAGCGAAATTTGAGCCGGTCGGGCTTTGTGGGCATCCAGCAGTCGTCCCAAATGATAATTGATGAGTTGGGCCTTGGTGATTTCTACCAACATGCGGACCAAGCGATCTTGAACGAGCTGATAGCCGGCTATCGCGCGGTCGAATACACGCCGTTTAAGGGCAAACGATCTGGCCGCCTGATAGCAAGCGACGGCGGATCCAACCGCACCGCAGGCGACGCCATAGCGGGCAAAGTTAAGGCATTCAAAAATGGATTTAAGGCCTTTGGCACCCGGTAATATGCTATCCGCGTCAATGGTGCAATCTTTTAAATCGATAAGGGCAGTGGGGACAGTACGATAGGAAAATTTTCGCTGTATGGGCGTCGCGCGAAATCCGGGCCTGTCGGTTTCCACCAAAAAGCCCCTGATTTCACCATCCAATTTTGCCCAAATAAGGGCCACCTTGGCCATCGTGCCGTTGGTAATCCACATTTTTTTGCCATTCAGCACAAAACCATTCGTATTCTTTTGGGCTCGCATTTCCATACCACCCGGATTTGAGCCGAATCCCGGCTCAGAGAGACCAAAACAGCCGATGACATTTCCGCGGGCCAAATCTGGCAGCCATTGCTGGCGTTGTTTCTCAGAGCCGAATGCGTATATGGGAAACATGACCAGTGAATTTTGGACCGAAAACATGGCCCGTAGACCGCTGTCACACCGGCTCAATTCCTGACAAATTAGGCCATAAACGATATGGCTGTTTTGGCTGCAGCCATAGCCGTCTATATGCAGTCCGAAAAGGCCCATTTCGGCCATACGGGGAATGAGCTGCTCGGGAAATGCTGCCTTGTCAAAATGCTCAGCGATAAGCGGCATGCATTCCTGATCTACAAATGCCCGCACCATTTCCCGAAAGGCGATTTCTTCTTGGCTGAGCAATGAGTTGATATCGTATAAATCGACATTATCGCCTGGCACCATTGCGGTTCTCCTGCTTTGATTGGGTGAAAAGATACTTTATCATAAGTATCTAACATGAATAGAGCAACCAGTCGTAACATTCAAAGCGGGGTATTCTTGTTTTTCTGCCCGAAATGGTTAGGTTGACCATATCAGCAAATTGCACTCTTAATGTCTTGGATATAGGGGAAATCATGAAACAGTGTCAGCTGGGAGAATCGAGCATTCAAATCTCGTCAATTATCATGGGGCTATGGCAGGCTGGCAAAGAGATGTGGGTCGGCATCCAGGACAAAAAGACCACCCGGGCGATTCGAGCTGCCTATGATGCCGGCATTACCACTTTCGACACAGCCGAAGCTTATGGCAATGGACATTCTGAGCAAATACTGGCATCCGCAATTTCCGATATCCGCCACAAGGTCATCTATGCCACCAAAGTATTTGCCAATCATTTAAAATACGACCAGGTTATCGAATCCTGCGAGCGCTCACTCAAAAACCTGCGAACCGATTATATCGACCTTTATCAAATCCATTGGCCCTCGGATTCATTTGGTTTTGCGGCGGTGCCCATCGCAGAAACGATGAAGGCTTTAAATACCCTCAAAACTCAAGGAAAGATCCGCTCGATCGGGGTATCAAATTTTTCTCGCACCCAACTCCAGGAGGCCATTCAATACGGCCAAATTGACAGTCTACAACCGCCGTACTCTCTCTTCTGGCGGCACATCGAAAAGGATATTATGCCATTTTGCGCTGAAAACAACGTTACCATTCTGGCTTACTCGCCCATGGCTCAAGGATTCTTAACCGGCAAATTCGGACCGGACCACAAATTTGAAAAAGGAGATGTTCGGGAAAAGAATAAGCTGTTTCAGCCGGAAATCTACACCCGGGTACAAGAGGCGCTCCGTCGGTTGACTCCGATTGCGGAGAACAATAGCGTTTCATTAGGCCAGTTGTCTTTAGGTTGGATCATATCACATGCAAATACCTGTGCTATTGCCGGCGCCCGCAATGCAGATCAGGCCGCCGAAAACGCAGCGGCCGGTGCAATGACATTATCAGGGCAAGATCTGGCTGCTATAAATGACATCGGGCGGGGTGTGACCGATTTTCTGGATGAGGATCCGGTCATGTGGAATTTTTAGCATTTAAACGGGTAAAAGTGATGATAACAATAACCCTGCGGATCGCCCCATTTCATCTCTGTATCGATTAAACATTGCCCGATCATCTGTTTGGATACTTCTTCGTAATCAGGTCTCTGCTCCTCTACTCTTTTACAATCCATACAAATTGCTTGATGATCATAAACGGATAAGATGCGCTGTTCATCGGATCCAATCTGTTTGTCACAATGGGTGCATTGTATGGCGCAGGTTAGCTGTTCTACCCACTCGTCAGCCATCATCATATATCCTCCTTATCTAAAGTGAGCGCTTCAAATTTCCAAAAGGGAATGTGTTGTCTTATTATTAAGGATTTATGTCAATTCTAATTTTGGTAAATTTGAAGCCCGCCGGGATTGCCGATCTTGCCGCATCTACTGTGTCAAATGTCGTTTCGCATAGAAAACTATGGCGAAACAACTTTTTCCGTGTAGCTACGGCAACATCGACAATCGCTCAATTCAGATCCTAAATTGAGCGCTTCAAATAGTGTCATCACCAAAATGGCTATTTTTTTATATCATTCACTAAATCTTTTATAATGGCAACAACATTTCGACCCCGTTCGCGCGCTATCCGATGGGCCTCTGCGACGATGTTAGATGCCTGAATTTTGAGCTCGGCCTCATCTGGCACAGGTTTATTTAGCTTTTGGTAACGCCAAGTCATAAAGCGCATGGCCAGGCGTTCCTCTTGCTGTCTAAAAAAGCCCATTTCTCCAGTTCCTGTTTTCTCAGAGCATTGCGCATTTAAGGGCTAAATTATACCGAGATAACGATTTTGCTTGCCGCTGGCCCCTGGCTGCTCGCTACTGGCGGCTGGTAGTCCAAAGGGTGGAACTCGGAACGCGCAACACGCAACCCGCAACCTTTGATCGCCTGAGACCTGAAGACAGGTACAACTCTCCGTTAGCTGCAATGGTCAGTTTACTGTGACCCTGTATGACGCTGACAGATTCTTAAGACCAGCCGTTCCAGAATAAGCTTGGGATCTTGACTGCTGGTTTTGAGCTGTATGTCGGTTTCATTCAAATAGTCGATAGTGGCCATCAATTCTGATTTCGAAAAGCGATCTGATTTCTTTAGCAGCTGGTAAACCGGATAACCATTTTTAGGATTCCTGACAAGTATTAAATCGGTTTTAATCTTTCTTTTTTTCTTGCCTTTACCCCGGGCAGATGCAGGATCCACATCTTCAGAAATGAATTCGCTTTGTTCCCATTGCTCAAGGGCCTGGAGCAAAGCTTTATCGAATTCCAAAATGGATGGCATTATATTTTTTTGAAAAACAGCGTAAGATACACCGGCATGCCAGCCTTTGGCAGCAGGGCTAGCAGTATAATCCTTGGCAAGAATCAATCTCCTAATTTGATTGATGATGGCAGCCAAAATCTGCAAGGGATGAAATCCTCCGGCCAAAAGAGAATTCATAAAAAAAAGAGCTTGGGCGACCTGGCGGTCTGCAACGGCATTGGTCAACTCATATATGGGATCTTGTTTGGTGCGTCTTAAAACCGAGGTTACATCTTCGACTGTAATGGCATCGCGTTGGCCGACGTAGTCGACCAATTTTTCAAGATTGCCGCAAAAAGTCCTTAGATCAAAGCCGGTCATATCCAGCAATGCGTCAAAGGTACGGTTGTCCATTTTTTTGCTAACCGGCATAAGAATTTCTGCCATCTTTTTGCGCAATACTTCGACCTGCGCCACACGGTCTGCCCGGCGATCTCCTTTCGGAACACGACAGTCAACAACCACTCCTTGCTCCTTCAATGCCTTATAGAGACCCAAACGTTTGTCAACCATTTCGGTGGTAATAACCAGATGGTTGTTGAGAGGAAATCCTTTTTTGATCGCTTTTTGCAGTGCGCCGGAGTGGTCTGCCGGTCCGGGTATCTCCAATTGATTTTGATGGCAGTATTCGACAAGGTCATCTAACCAGCTAGCGCGTTGCAGCAAGTCAGACGCAAATGCCAATGTTTTGCTGCGGTTGGCGGCATCAATATCATCATACGACAAGCCTAGATTACCCATCAAACTTAATAAATATTTGGCCGCCTTGCTTTTGTTGTTATCATCGTAGGCTTTTTGGGCATTTTCGATCAGCCGTGTTTTATCCTGCGTGGCATGAAATATTCGCGATTCGAGCAACGCGACCACTTTAGTTCCGGGCATAAGAGAAAAGGTGTTGACCCGTTCAATTGCGTCATAGACATTTTCTGCAGCCCCTTCCATCGGATCGTAATTTGCATGGCGGTTTTCCTCGGGAAGTAGCGTATCCAGAAGTTCACCGTAAGCGGTTTTTACCAGCAATTCCTCACCAAATAGTAGATACACAGGCGCAAACTTCTTCTCGGGATTAGCGGTCAAATCCTTTAGATATTTGGACAACAATTGATGATTGATTTCAGGCATCTTGCGATGGTTGTTGGTTGTTTGTAGTCAGTTGTCCGTTGTAGACAATAACAGGACAACGAGAGGTGGCCATTCAGCGTCGGTCGGCCGGCGCATAATTTACACAGCTCAATGAAGGCCTTTTAGGACGTCAATCAGACTTCCAATCTTCCGCCGGCCGTTTGTGAGCTACCCATATCCAGGCTGCAAGTGGCCAGCGACCAGATACCCGTTTTTACTCCGGCATCTTTTTGAATATAATGTGGTAAAGAAATATCCCAATACCGATGGAAATGGCACTATCGGCAACGTTAAATACCGGCCAGTGCATGTTTCCCAGATATATATCCAAAAAATCGATCACCATTCCAAATCGAATTCGATCAATCAGGTTGCCAATGGCACCACCAAAGATCAGCGCAAATGCCGCCGATAGCCAGCTATATTGGGTCGGTGTCTTTTTATAGAAATAAAATATTAAACCAACTGCCAATGACGATATAAATAGAAAAATAATAGAGCGCAGGGTCGCGCTGATATTCGCCAAGAACCCGAAAGCGCCCCCTGGATTGTAAATGTGGGTAAGATTAAAAAAACCGTCGATAACCGCAATGGTGGTATTTATGGGAATGGTGCGCAGGACAAGAGCTTTGGTGAGCTGATCTAATAAGACGACGCCCCCGCCAATCACGGCCAGCTTAGTATATTTGTTCTTCAGCATTTCTTCTTTTCAAAGGTTCCGAGGTTCAGGGTTCTGCGTTCAAGGTTAAGCCATAAAAGTCAAAAGCTGGATAGTGTCACCAGTGTAATCCATCAACGAGCTGACTATAATCAATATCCAGTGGACAGAACCAATATACCTCCAACCTTTGAACCTCTGAACCTTTGAACGCTTAACCTATTAAGATATTTCAGACAACGCTCTCTGGCAACGTTCGCAAATTGTCGGTTGAGAAGTATCCGTACCCACGGAGGTTTCATACACCCAGCAGCGCTCGCATTTTTCGCCAGCAGCGGATTCGATCTTGATGCTCAAGCCCTCAACATTTTCACTCACAAAACTATCGTCCAGTTTTTCATTTTTGAACAAAGATACATGCGAAACAATAAAAATGAACCTTAGATCCTCTGTATAGGGTTCAAGGGCAGCGTATAAATCTTCTTCGACAGAAAGGGTAACGCTGGCATCCAGGGGATGGCCGATTATTTTCTTTGCCCGGGCCTCTTCCAGCGCCTTGGTGGTCTCGGCGCGCACCTTCAAGAGGATTTCCCATTTTTGGGACAGTTGTTCATCTTTCCAACCGGAGGTTACCTCAGGCAAAAGGGCCAGATGCACACTTGATAGTTTATCGCTGTGCTCGGGCATGTGCTTCCAGATTTCTTCAGCTGTAAACGGCAGAAGCGGTGCCATCAGACGTACAAGGGAATCCAGCAGGCAGTACATAACCGTTTGAGCGCTTTTACGGACCTCGGATTTCGGCGGTGCGGTATATAGTCGGTCTTTGAGAATATCCAGATAAAACGCCGAAAGTTCAAGGGTGCAATAATTATGAAGCGCATGATAGATAATATGATATTCATAGCGATCATAGGCCTTAAGCGTTTTTTCAATAAGGATTTGACATTTATGCAAAGCAAAGCGGTCTAATTCGGGCATAGCGTTGTAGGAAACTTTATCGACAGACGGATCGAAGTCAAACAAGTTGCCCAACATGAACCGACTGGTGTTTCGAATGCGCCGATATGCATCGCTGAGTTGTCTTAAGATATTATCAGAGATTCGAATATCTTCACGGTAATCGGTCGCCGATACCCATAACCGCAAAATTTCAGCACCGTATTTGTCGATAACCTCACTGGGCGCCACTACATTTCCCAACGATTTCGACATTTTTCTGCCCTCGGCGTCCACGACAAAACCGTGGGTCAACACGGCTTTGTATGGCGCTTGTTTTCGGATGCCCACAGCCGTCAGCAGCGAACTGTGAAACCAGCCACGGTGCTGATCACTGCCCTCCAGATATAAATCCGCTGGCCACTGCAGATCGGGTCTCGGTTCGAGCACCGCTGCATGGCTGACGCCCGAGTCAAACCATACATCTAGAATATCATTTTCTTTAACAAAAGAATGACTGTCACAGGCTGCGCACGACACATCATCTGTAAGAAAATCGGAAATATCTTTTTCAAACCAGATATCAGCGCCGTATTGTTCAAATTGAGCATAGACTTCTCCCATTACCTTCTCATCCAGCAAAATGGCTTCGCAGTCTTTGCAGTAAAAAACCGCGATGGGAACACCCCAGGCCCGTTGTCTGGATACGCACCAATCCGGACGGTTTTCGATCATGCCATAAATACGCTCACGCCCCCAGTGGGGTATCCAGGTTACGGTATCGATCGCAGCCAGTGAATGTTGCCGTAGGTCGGTCTTATCCATGGAGATAAACCACTGCGGCGTCGCTCTGAAAATTACCGGTTCTTTACAGCGCCAGCAATGCGGGTAGTTGTGCTCAATGTTACCCTCATTGACCAGCGCGCCAATCTCTTGGAGTTTTTGATTGATATTTTTATTAGCGTCAAAAACAAATTGGCCTTTGAATAAAGGGACATCATCGGTAAAACACCCATTATCATCAACCGGAGAATAGACATCTAAGCCGTATTTAAGGCCGACCTCATGGTCCTCACGACCGTGCCCGGGGGCTGTATGAACGCATCCGGTGCCTGCATCCAGGGTAACATGATCGCCCAGGATGATGAGCGAATCCCTTTCGACCATTGGATGACGGCAACGCTTGTGCTCAAGCATCTGGGGATCGATCTCGGCAATGACCTCATAGTCTGCAACACCGAAGGTTTGCATACAATAGTCCATCAACTCGCGTGCCAGGATATAAACCGTATCATGGCCGATATCAACGGCAACGTATTCAAATTCCGGGTGCAATGCGATGGCCAGATTGGCCGGCAACGTCCAAGGTGTTGTTGTCCAAATAACAACATAAACGGATTTGCCGGCCAACGCCGGATATTCGCTGTCTATATTATCTTGAAGCGGAAACTTCACAAAAATCGACGGCGCCGATTCATCCTGGTATTCGATTTCCGCCTCAGCCAGCGCTGTTTGACAGGTAAAGCACCAATAGATCGGCTTTTTGCTGCGATACAGGCTTCCATCATGGGCAAATTTGCCGCATTCACGGGCGATCGTCGCCTCGTACTGATAATTCATTGTCAAATAAGGGTTTTCCCAATCCCCCATAACGCCCAATCTTTTAAACTCATACCGTTGAATATCAATGAATTTTTCAGCATATGCCCGGCAGAGCCGCCGCACGTCGGCTAAAGATAGTGATTTTTTCTTTTCACCGATCTCAATATCAACATTGTGCTCGATAGGCAGACCGTGACAGTCCCATCCCGGGACATAAACAGCATCATAACCCGCCATTTGTTTTGAGCGTACAATGATATCTTTTAAGATTTTATTCAGAGCAGTACCGATGTGGATGTTGCCATTGGCGTAAGGAGGACCATCGTGTAAAATAAATAGTTCACGGCCTTTTGATGAATTTCTGACCTGCTGGTGGAGATCGACATCATCCCAGTTCTTAAGCTGCTCAGGCTCCCGCTGCGAAAGATTGGCTTTCATGGGAAATCGGGTTTTCGGAAGATTAAGCGTTTTTTTATAGTCCATGCATTCCTCCGGATTAAATTTTCGAATTAGCCTAGTTCACGCGTTTCGAATAAGGATTAAGCTAAGTTTTGTACTTGGATTGCCAAATCCTGTCAAGCAAATACCCATGGCAGCGATATCCACAAATATGAATTCAGGCATACTAGCATGGGTCCATCACTTTCGGTAGTTTTCAGTCAGAATGCCATTTACGCATTTCGCAGGATTTTAATCTAAGGTAGGAGTTGTCGGCAAAATCGGTTTCAGCATGTTAACCATTGCAGTCGCTGATGATCCTCTTGCACATTACATCTGGATTTCAAGATCATCGACGATTTCCAGCAAATAGCGCCCATAGTCATTTTGGGTCATTTCTTGTGCCAGCTTTTCAAGCTGATCTTTGCTGATATAACCCAGGCGATAGGCAAGCTCTTCGACACAGGCAATTTTAAGCCCCTGCCTTTCCTGGATAGCCTGAACATAACTTGCCGCCTGTTGCAGCGCTTGATGGGTCCCGGTATCCAGCCAGGCATATCCCCGACCCAGAAGCTCTACTCTGAGGCTACCTTTGCGCAGATAGGCCATATTGACATCGGTAATTTCAAGCTCACCGCGCTGGGAGGGTTTAAGGCTTTTGGCGATCTCGATGACATGATTGTCATAAAAATACAAGCCAGGCACAGCATAGTTGGATTTTGGTTTGGCGGGCTTTTCTTCGATTCCGATCACCTTGCCGCTGCGATCAAAATCCACAACACCATAGCGTTGGGGATCCCTTACCAGATATCCGAAGATCAAACCGCCCTTCTTCAGTTGGACAGCTCTGTGTAAAATCGTCGATAGATTGGGACCGTAAAAAATATTGTCACCGAGAATAAGCGCAACGGGATCATTTCCGATGAACTTCTCACCGATAATGAAAGCTTGGGCCAGACCTTCAGGCCGCGGTTGCTCTTTAAAAGCAAAGGACAGCCCCAATTGAGAACCATCACCCAAAATTCTTTCAAAAATCGGCAAATCCAGTGGGGTCGAAATCACTAATATCTCTTTTATACCTGCCATCATCAACACGGACAACGGGTAATAGATCATGGGCTTATCATAAACCGGCAATAATTGTTTGCTGACTCCCCGAGTAACGGGAAACAACCTGGATCCGGAACCGCCTGCTAGAATGATGCCTTTCATCATTTTAAATTTCCATAAATTAAAAAAACCATCGCCCAATTATGGCATTATCTGCAAAAATCTCAGACCGGCTGCATCACAACAGAGCCCACAGCCAGATAAGTGAAACTTTTGGATACAAGTTCATCGTAATCTGGAATCATCCGTCGCCCATCCATGATTAAATATGGCGGCGTGATGGTATCTTCAATTGTTCGTGAAAATCCGCGGAATTCTTCGCAGTCTGAAGAAATAAAAAGGGCCTGGGTATCCTTAATCGCTTCTTTAGCGGAGTCACAATATTTTATTTTTTCAAATAAAACGTTTTTTGAAGGATCAAACTCTTGTTGGGCAGCCTCATTGGCCAATGGGTCATAGGCATTAATCTGGGACACGCCTTTGCCGAGCAAAGCTTCAACGACTTTAATAGACGATGCATCGCGCATGTCGTTAGTGTGTTTTTTAAAAGCGAGGCCCAATACGGCAACCGTCTTGTTATTGAATTTAAAATCGGCTTCATTGATGGCGCGATCTATCAGATATACTTTTTGATACTCGTTGACCTCAAAAGAGGCCTCCAGCATCTTTGTGCTGACATTCATTCGACGCAATTGGTATATGAGCGAAGCAATATCTTTGCCGAAACAGCTGCCCCCGGCACCATTGCTCACAAACGATCCCCAGGTACTGATGCGATCATCCGCGGTAACACCTAATCGAAGATCGTCAATATTGACATTGGCGATTTTTTCGCCGATCTTTGCGCCAACACCATTCCAGAAAGAAATATAGGTCAACAGCATTGTGTTGGCGACGTATTTAATCGCTTCGGCCGTTTCGGGGGTGGTCTCTATGTATTTGATGCGAACGTGATGGACAAATTGTGAGTAGACACGGCGAAGGATCTTAAAATCTTCTTCATGGTCACAGCCGACCACTACGCGATCGGGGCGCCGGGCCTGATTTACAGCAGTTCCTTCCGCCAAAAATTCAGGATTGGACGCCACTCCAAAATTTTCGACAGCGTGTTTTTTCATAATGCTTTCCAGGCGCCGGGCGGTTTCAATCGGCACCGTACTTTTGCTCACCAATACAATGCGGCGTTTATCCATTCTCTGCGAAAGACTTTCGGCTATTTGCTCGGCGGCGGCATCAAAATAGGTGAGATTCGTTGAACCATCCAAATTGGAAGGTGTCGGTAGACATAAAAATATCGCATCGGTGCCTTCAATAATGGAATTCAAGTCACTTGAGAAAAACAGTGATTTGCCGTGTGTTTCACGTATAATGTTGGATAGCCCCGGTTCCATGACAAATTTTTCAATTTCATCGGCCTGGCCAGTTGAAAAAGCATCGATTTTGGTCTGATCAACATCATAAGCGTATACTTCATGACCATACTCTGAACAGACGGCAGCCTGAACAAGTCCCACATAACCAGTTCCTGCAACAATAAGTTTCATATTCACCTCTTAACCCATTTTATTCAGACCAGTCTGAAACAGACGGATCACGTACGTTAACCAGAGCTATGTTTTTAGGGGAGTATAATGTGATAGCTGGTTGAATTTGCTGTATGCCTTACGCTTAGTAAACACCCAAATCTTTTAAAAGATCATTAATACCGAGTTTTTGGAGCTTTAATCTTAAGAATTCGGATATGGTCGGCTGGACGGGCCTTACTTTGAGGAACATGCTTGCTTCTCTGGGTGTCTGATGCCCCTTTTTGATATTGCACGGTTTGCAAGCCGCGACACAATTCTCAAAATTGGATTTACCGCCTCTTGATTTTGGGATAATATGATCGATGGTCAGCCGAAGCTTCTCAGCACCGCAATAGGCACACTTAAATCCATCTCGGATAAAGACATTTTTTTTGCAAAAGGCGACGCCTGTCCGGTATATCGTGCGAATGAGCTTTATTAAGCGCATCACGGCCGGAACCTTGAAAATAGCGCCGCTGGAACTTCTGACGGTTTTGGCAGAATTTTTTAAGACCTCAACCTTTCCTTTGGCCTGCAGACAGATAGCACGCTTCCAATGAACGACGTTCAAATACGTGTAATCCGCATTAAGTAAAATGCAATGTGTCATACCATACTCCATGTTTCTTTCCATTGCCAATGCTTCCAGGCACTTCCCGGCGTTTGACCGCCACCAAGCGCTGCCGGTAGCCCATTGTCGCACCTATGAAAATTTTAATATAGCCAACCCCAAAAATCAATCCCATATTGCGGTTTGCGATATAATATCATAATTACAGAAGAAGCCTTATATTGAAGATGTTTGTAACACGCCTGAATCAGGCAGACAACATCAGGTTGAGCCCGTTACCCGTTAACCCGTTGGTCGGTTAAATCAGATCAGACATTAATCCATTTCGAACAGGCCTAACGGGCTAAACAGGCCTAACGGGCTAAACTGTCAACCGGCAAACCCATTGAGTTTTGTTATGGACCATTTTGATTTTATTGCACCGATCTACGATCATCTGGCTGGAAAGCCAGATAAGGCACGCTATCAGCACCTGTTGAAATTACCGTGCAAGGGTCACCTGCTGGATGCAGGCGGAGGAACGGCTCGAATTTCTTCCCATTTAAGAGATTTGATCGGACACGTTGTCGTCAATGATCTGTCTCACCGTATGCTCAGGCAGGCCGGTAAGAAAAGCGTCCAATGTGTTGAGTCGCGTGTAGAGCAGCTTCCTTTCGCTGATGAAACCTTCGATCGCATTTTAATTGTGGACGCGCTGCATCATTTTAACAATCAGACACTTGCCATCCAGGATCTGTTGCGCGTTTTAAAATGCGGTGGACGAATGGCAATAGAAGAATATGACCTAAACCACATAGGCGTAAAGCTGTTGTCCCTGGCTGAAAAATGCCTGGGAATGGGCAGTGTCTTTTTAAAACCCAGTAAAATCAGAGAAATGATCCGAGCAACCGGTGTCAAAGCAAAAATTGAGTATCCCAGCCGTTTTACCGCCTGGATTATTGTCGATAAGTAGGTTAAGTCACCGACAAATGGTGGTCGCCTCAGGTTTGTCAACGATCTAAAATGCCTAGCGCATTATTTCGATTCACAATCCAGGACTAGTGAACATTCTTCGTCTTGTTCAGTGAAAACCGTGATCTCCTGGTCGGTTGAGACCGGCGGCTCATCAAAGTATAACACTTCATCATGCGTAAAGCAGGCCCGGCGGATAAAGTTGATAATGGTATTCTCGCCCCTGATGAACCGGTAGCTTTCAGCATCCTTTATGACCAGGACCGGAACACTATCAATGGCCAATACTTTCAGGATCAAGCGGTTAATGTCGGGTGCAAATTGTGGATTAAGCTCAAGCCCGGTAAGATTTAATGATTTGATATTATCAATCGGATTTAAATACAAATCACAGCTGTTACAATTATTAAGCGTCTCAATAACTTTTTGACAGTGCGGACAATCAGAGGAAAAAATCAGATAAATTTCTTTCGTTGGCGATGAGCAGGATTTTACGCCGTAGGATGCGCTTTTTAAAGAGTAGGGTTTTGATTTTGCACCGTCGGGAAAGAAAGTCAAAATAGAAAATGACAAGCCGACGGCAGATAGAATAGCAACTCCGATGGCCATCTGACGCAGTCCGTAAAGTATCGTCAGAAAAATTATCAAAGCAAAAATGATCAGACAATAGCTGCAGAACGTGTAGGCAACAAATATTTGATATGCCAACAGGGCTGCATCAAACACCAGACCCGAGACAAGCAGCAAGCTGATCAAATCAATATCGAATAACGTTTTGGGCTTCAGATTAAATAGCAGCCAAAAGACCACTTGAAAAAATATGAGGCCTAAAACATTTAGATATAATGGCGAGATGGCCGCCAAATTTTCAACAATTTTGCATCCCGCATTGAGACAAATGCTTGAGCCGGTTATCAAATGGATCAGGATTTGAAGCGCGATCAGGATGCTTGCGCCCAAAGCAACCAACCGCATGATTTTGAATTTTATTTTTAATTCCATTATACGGTAATTTCGGTACCCGCCTCCCCTTTTACGGCCGATTCAATCGCCTCGATCGAAGTAATCACGGCCCGTTTACCTCCCCCACGTATAAACCGAACCGCTGCTTCAACTTTGGGACGCATCGAACCGGCTGCAAAATGGGATTCGGCGATCAATTTTGTGGCTGATTGAATATTTAAATGGCGAAGAAATTTCTCATCAGCAGTTCCATAATTTAGCGCGACACCAGCGACATCTGTCGCAATGACAAAAATGTCAACGCCGACTTCTTCAGCCAGCTTGGCACTGGCCAGATCCTTATCGATGACCGCATCAACCCCTTGAAACGCCCTGCCCTCCCGCACCACCGGAATGCCGCCACCACCGCAGCAAATGACGATAAAATCAGCCATGATCAGTTTTTTTATTTCGCGTTTTTCAATGATCGTTACCGGCTGTGGGGAGACCACCACGCGCCGGTAACCTTTAGCGGTTTTGGCAATCGGATAACCCGATGGTGCATCATTTTTGAATTTGTAGACCGGACCGATGGGCTTGCTGGGCTCAGAAAAGGCTGCGTCGTTTTCAGCAACCACCACATAGGTAATTAAACTGATCAAGGGCTTGACGTTCACCCCTAAATCCATCAGCTGACTGTCCAAAGTAGACTCAATCATGTATCCGATCTGGCCCTGGGTTTGGGCGACCAGAATTTCCAGCGGCAGTTTCGGTACTTCAGCACAACTTTCCTGCTGCAACAAAAGGTTGCCAACTTGCGGGCCGTTGCCGTGGGTGATAATGATTCGGTAATCTTGGGTAAGCCGGGCAATTTGCCGTATGGGCAGCACAAGATTCTTAAACTGCTGGTCCACAGTTCCTTTTTGCCCTTTGCGAATAAGTGCATTGCCGCCCATGGCCACGAGAAGAACCGGTTTTGGTGATTCTTGCATTCTCCTTATTTCAGTCCTTTAATTAAATTTACACCCACAGGGTTTAACCAACAACAGAGCGTCTGGGATCTAAAAGGTGTCAGTGTTCAGGTGTCAGGGCACTTCGGAAAATAGCAGAAATCGGATGCTCAAATGAATGATAAAGCGCTGTTTGCTTCTGCTTTCTGTTATCTTTTTGCTGACACCTGACACCTGACACCTGAAACCAAGTAATATTTGGAACCCCACTTACTACAATCTCGCTTTTTAGCCAGTTTACTGCAAGCGATTTGAAATAAGTTCCTCCAGAGTGGGCGCGCCGTGGTCCTGATACTCATATCTTACCCGCACGGTCGGTTTCTGAATATTTAACACCAGCGGCAGATGAATTGGGGTGGCAAACAAAACCAGGTCACAATCCGCCTGATTGATGGTATTTTCCAGATCGCTGATCTGCTCGGGCGTGTATCCCATTGCCGGTATCACGTTTTCGATATGCGGATAAACCGTATACGTTTCATTTAGAGATCCAACAGCATAAGGCCGCGGGTCAACGATTTCAGCCGCTTCGAATGTTTCAGCGGCCACAATACCAGCACCAAAAGGCATTTCGCCATGTGTCAGAGTTGGTCCGTCTTCTATGACCAAAACGCGCTTACCTTGTATCATTTCCGGCTGCTTGACAACCAGAGATGACTCCGCCAGCACAATCTGGGCCCCCGGCGCATATTCTTCGATATTTTTTCTAACCTGCCATACTTTTTGTGCCGGCGCCGAATCGACCTTATTAATGACGGCTATGTCGGCCATAATCATGTTGGTTTCCCCCGGAAAGTACAGCAACTCATGACCTGCCCGATGTGGATCGAAAAGCACGATGTGCAAGTCCGGCTTATAAAATGGGGTGTCATTGTTTCCACCGTCCCAGATAATTACATCTGCTTCTTTTTCTGCTTCGGCCAAAATTTGGCCGTAGTCGATCCCGGCATATACCACAATGCCCTGTTCGACCAGCGGCTCGAATTCTTCTCTTTCTTCTATCGTGCACTGGTGTTTTTCAAAATCATCATAGGTCGAATACCGCTGTACGACTTGGTTTCTTAGATCACCGTATGGCATCGGGTGGCGCACAACGACAACTTTTTTCCCGATTGACTTTATGATTTCACATACCTTACGTGTTGTCTGAGATTTTCCGCATCCGGTTCGAACCGCGCAGACGGCGACAACTGTTTTCTGCGATTTAAGCATCGTGTAAGGCGCGCCAATCAAAATAAAATCAGCCCCTTCTGCCATAGCCAGCGAGGCTTTGTGCATCACCTCTACATGGGGAACATCACTATAGGAAAAAGCCACCACATCTACCTGATTTTTGCGGATCAACTCAGCAAGGTTGTCTTCTGGATAAATGGGTATGCCCTCAGGGTAGCGATTACCGGCAAGTTCAGGAGGATACAAGCGGCCGGCAATATCCGGAATTTGGGCGGCGGTGAAAGCGATAACATCGTAACGCGCATTGTCTTTAAAATAGACGTTGAAATTATGAAAATCTCGACCCGCTGCCCCCATTATGATGACTTTTTCAATCATGTCCTTGCCTTTCGTTTACAATTGGTTAGCTTAAATTTTTTATTATTATATACCAAGATATATGCCACCTGCAAATATCTTTCATCAGAATGGGTTCTGGGTTCAAAGGTTCAGGGTTCCGGGTTCTGCGTTTCGGATTGCTTGGAACCTTTGAACCTCTGAACCTTGCCTGCCGCGGCGAAGCTCGATAGAGCGGAGACGGGTGAACCTTGAACCTCGATTAAATTTATAATTTGATTCAAAGCCTAATTTGTACTAAAAACGAAACAGCCCGTTTTATTCAGGAAATCAGTTATGACGCAACAACTTTTTCTCCAAAATATTATCGCTTGTATCTGGGATTTTGATAAAACACTGAGCCCCGGCTATATGCAAGCACCGATATTTGAAAAGTATCAAGTCGATTCCAAAATATTTTGGAAAGAAGTGGAGCGATTAGCCGACGCTTATAAAAAAAACGATCTTGATCTTATTTCAATGGACACCCTGTATTTAAATCATATGTTGACCTATACCCGTGCAGGCGTTTTTAAAGACCTAAACAATGCTCGTTTAAGAGAGCTTGGCCGTAAAATTGAGCTCTATCAGGGATTGCCACAATTTTTTGATGAAATTAAGCAACTTGTGTCAACAAAAGCGGAATATCAGCAGCATGATATTCAGGTGGAACATTACATCGTCTCAACGGGTCTCAGGCAGATGATTCTCGGCAGCAAAATTGCACCGTATGTCGATGGTGTTTGGGGATGCGAATTTGTGGAGAACGCTCCTGCGCCTGGCTACTTGGACAATGACCCAAAACCTCTTGAGTCAGAATCCAAATTCATCTCGCAAATCGCTTATGCTTTGGATAATACGACTAAGACCAGAGCTATTTTTGAAATTAACAAGGGCAGCAACAAAATCTCGGATATTGATGTAAACGCCATGATACCCGACGCCGATCGCCGTGTACCATTCCAGAACATGATCTATATTGCCGACGGACCCAGTGATATTCCGGTTTTCTCATTGATCAACCGTTATGGCGGCCGAACCTTTGCCGTCTATCAACCCGAATCCAGCAAAGCGTTTGCCCAAGTGAATACCTTGCAAAAGCAAAAGCGCGTACAATCATTTGGTGAAGCCAATTATACCAAAGGCTCCCAAACCGCCATGTGGATCACGAACGCAATTACTGAAATTTCTTCTCAGATCGTTAGAAATCGTGAGCGCGCGCTGGGCGATAAAATTGGGAAACCACCCCGGCATTTAGAGTAGGTATTCTCACGAAGCCCATAGAGGCCTATGAGGGATATAGGATTCAGCAACCAATAGGTTTCAGGCCTCTGGTCGCTGGCTGCTGGCTGCTGGCTGCTGGCTTTGATTCTATGACACGAACCTGCTTAATTTTGTTTCAACTCATATCCATAACGCATCGAGATCTCGAATTGAAAGCTTCATTTTGATGAAGTGAAGTGAGATGAAAAGGACTTGGGCGTCAAATATCGGGACACATGAATCGGTTAACAAAATGCCAGTTGCCAGAGGCCAGAGGCCAGCGGCTATAGATCAACATCTTAAAAAAGGGAAGCACGCCCATAATTCACGTTGAGGTTAGAAAAAATGAATAAAGTAGAAAATCTAAAAAAGGTGACACTTAGGGTTGAAGTCGGCACGACTGCCGAAGATATGGACCTCACTACGACGGCATTGGAATATGAGTTTGTCTTTGGCATCGGTCCGGGCGGCATGTGCCCTTTTGAATACGAATTGATTAACAAAAATATGGGCGAAATCGTTTTGCTGCATCTCCACAAAGAAGCGCTAGATCAATTTTTCGGGCATATTCGCCTGCCTGTTATAGATCTGTTCGAAAAAAATGAATCGCTTTTTTTGAAAGCCAGCATTTTAAAGATTGAAAAACCCGATAGCAAAGAAGTGGTTAAGGCCCTCGCCAATTTGACGGCCCACCCCGGGGGGTGTGATTGTGGCTGCGGCTGTTAGAAGCTATCTTCTTCCTTGACGAAAGATAAATAAAAGTTATTATAATCGGTAATTCACAGGCGGATGCAGTAATTGCCAGACCAGTGGTTGTTCAGAGTCAAAATCTCAATGACTGCAACTTTATTGCGGCATTTCAAACGAACCCACCGGTCAAAAAGAAAGGAAGGGGGAGATGTTCAAAGAGTTTAAAGAATTTGCTATGCGGGGCAATGTGGTTGACATGGCCGTCGGTATTATCATCGGTGCTGCTTTCGGCTCGATTGTCAAATCACTGGTTGCCGATGTAATCATGCCGCCCATTGGCCTGTTACTTGGTAATGTGGATTTTTCTAATCTGTTTGCCGTTATCAAATAGGGCTCTGTTGCCGGCCAGTTTGCCACGGTGGCAGAAGCTCAAAAAGCAGGCGCGGTTACCGTCAATTATGGTATGTTCATTAATACGATCATCAGCTTTCTGATCGTAGCGTTTGCTGTTTTTCTCCTTATCAAGGGCATAAACTCCCTAAAAAGGGAAGAAGAAGCGCCGCCTGAAGAACCCACTACTAAGGAATGCCCACACTGTTTTTCAGAAGTATCGATCAAAGCAACACGCTGTGGCTTTTGCACGTCGGACATAAGCTTAGCATAATGAGACTTGGTATTTGCGGTCTAGACGCTGTCATTTAACGCCGACATCTCATAAAACATCTCTAGATCTTCAGGTATCGGGGATGGCCGCAGAATTATTCTCCTAACCGGCCATTCCCGATTTTCCCAAATGGCTGTCGACATCATTTTAAATTTTATTTGCCTTTGATGCTGCTTGTGTGTAAAATTTTTATATTTCAACAACCTGCCATACCAGGATACCATAAGATTCGGATGTCGGCTTTTTACACCTAATGATAGACTTCATATGAAAACCATTCTAAAGCCAGTCTTATTATTGATTCTAATTTTTCTAGTGGCATCAGGAGTGAGTGTGTCCGCCAAAAAGCCCTCCCGAAATTATGGCTGGCAGCGCCTTGATAAAGGAATTGAATTGGGCACTTTTCTTTCACCGCTGCCGGCGGAAGTGGGTGGTTCACTGGTAACGGTGCTTCGGATTGATCCAAAGTATTACCGATTACACTTGCTCAATGCCTCGGCTATCCAAAATGGTTCTCCGATGTCGCCCAAACAGTGGTGTCAACAAAATGGATTAACAGCTGTCATTAACGCCAGCATGTATCAGACCGATTACAAAACCAGCGTATCCTTGATGCGCAAAAAAGGACATACCAATAATCCCAGACTTTCGAAGGATATGACCATTCTTGCATTTGACCGGCTGGATAACAGTGTTTCAGAGGTTAAAATTATTGACCGTCAGTGTGAGGATTTCGAATTTTGGAAGCAAAAATACGCTACCTTGGTTCAGAGTATCCGGATGATATCGTGCACCGGGAAAAATGTCTGGAAACAGCAATCCCGTCGCTGGAGTACCTCGGCCGTTGGTATCGACACAAAGAATAATGTCCTGTTCATTCATGTGCGCTCATTGTATAGCACCCATGACTTGATCAATATCCTTAAAGAGCTTCCGCTCAATATATCACGCGCCATGTATACCGAAGGCGGACCACAGGCCCAGCTGTATATCAAAGTTCCCGCAAAAGAGTTTGAATTCGTCGGAAGTTATGAAGTCGGCTCAAGCGATGCCAACAAAGGATCGTTATCCTGGCCCCTGCCCAATGTGATCGGAATCTCAAAGCGCAAGCTTAAATCTGATCAATAAAACAGTAATTTGGCTCACATTGGCCATTTTTTCGAATAAAGGTGTTGAAATTTGGCAGGGCTTCCTCTATGAAATAGAGCAGCAACTGAATAGGTGAAGAATTCACGTCACAGCGCAATATATCCATACTATACCGAAATTAATATAAATAATCCGCAAACCGCATGCCAAAAGCAACCGACCAGTATAATTTAGCCGTCATCAATCCAGGCCTTGCCAAAGAGTGGCACCCAAGCCGGAACGGAGATTTGAACCCCCGAAATGTGACCCCAGGATCCGGTCGCAAAATATGGTGGATATGCAGCAGTGGGCATGAATGGCAAGCACCCGTATACAGCCGGTCGCGCGGCAGCAACTGTCCGGTTTGCAGCAGACCCTCGACCTCAGTTGACAATGAGATGTTGATCGCCAACAAAGATCTCATCAAACAGTGGCATTTAACTAAAAATAGCGGCTTAAACCTACGAAATCTGCCACCGGGTTTCAATAAAAAAGTCTGGTGGATTTGTGAAGAAGGTCACGAGTGGCAACAAACAGTCAAAGCGAGGATGAAGGGCGTTGGTTGTCCACAATGCCATAAAAGTACCAGTCAAAAAAAAGCGGCAAAAAAGACCCGATCCTCACAACAGCCCGGCAAAGGTTTTGCACCTGCAAAATACGATGCCCGTCAGCCATCTTTTACAGAAGCTAGTGCCGCAACTGGATTTAGAAAAAATAAGCGCTTTATGCACAAGGCAACGGTTATCATAGAAGATGTCAATTCCGGTTTAATGAGCTATGCCCAAACAAAAGACTTTAGCAATGACGGTATGCTATTGGAATCTGCCGTAGCCTTTAAGCCCGGAACGAAAGTAAAAATCAAATTTGACACCCAACCATACAAATCCGCTCCAAAAACTTACAACTCTACTGTCAGATGGTGCAAGCAAGTTACCGATGTGAACGCCTTGCACAATTTCGGAATCGGGGTAAAATTCACGTAAACAAGCAGGTCCACCGCTGAATTTCCGCCCTGCCTATTAAGCTTTCGGTTGGTATCAATTGCCAGGACACGTACTTGACGTCGATAAATGATATGATGAGTATGAAAAGAGGGAAAGCAGGAAAACTTAATTAATCCTAAAGTTTAGCCAGATAATTCCGATATTATGGATATACCAGAATTTTTTCACATGCTGGGCAGGTTATTTTTTACAGGAGATCTGAATGAAGTACCTTATTTCTGAGGGCTTATTGCTGCTTTCTGAAATCGGCGTGATTGTCGTCATGCTCATTATCATTAGCAGAGAGCGCAAAAAAAGAAAAGAGGAGGAAAAGAAAAATAAACTGCCGTTGCGAAAAAGCGTGGAAACAAAAACCCAAACATTGTACCTGGATTAATCGCCGGCCGAGATAAGCCAGGTTGATCGATACGAAAACATTCAAAGGCAGCAGCCTGATTCGGGCGCTGCTTTTTTTATAGAATCGTTTAGCGACGCAATCCTAAACAATTATTATTTTATATCCAAATGCAAAATGGTAACAATAGATCTGCAGGCAGCCCATTTTAAAAATTATTGAAGCAAGGTAAAAATGAGTTTGGTTAGATGGATTTAGGCGTATGAAATGTCCAAAATGTGGTTTCGAACAGACAGTTAAGGGTGTCGAATGCCAAAAATGTGGCATTATTTTTTCTAAATATTTGCAACTTAGCGATAATGCGCCTCAAAGGACGACCCGCCCGATCCCTTCTTCACCAATCACCAATGATCGCTGGGAATTTATAAAGGACTTGTTTTTCCATATTAAGCCAGAGAACAATCCGCTGATTCTGGCTGGCCGCTGCCTAATTTTGGTAATTATTTTAGTTTGGAGTTGCAAATTCATCCTTACACCTATGAAAAGCCATTATGCTATGGATTCTTTTTGGCACTTGGTCAACTTGCCTTTTCATGAAGCCGGACATCTCATTTTTCGACCCTTTGGCCGATTTATGACCTCCTTGGGCGGAAGCCTTGGCCAATTGCTGATGCCCTTGGTATGCTTGGTTGTATTTTTAATTAAAACCCGTGATACCTTCGCTGCCGCATTTGCGCTGTGGTGGTTTGGACAAAATTTTTTAGATTTAGCGCCTTACATTAATGATGCCCGCTCCCTGACCCTACCTCTGTTAGGCGGCAACACCGGCCAAACATCACCTTACGGATTTCACGATTGGGAATTTATCCTCAAAGAAATGGGCTGGATTCAATACGACCATACGCTGGCCCATTTTGCACATGTCTTGGGTTGTGTACTAATGATATTCGCTCTTGTATGGGGCGGATATATCCTTTATAAGCAATATCAAAATAGACAAACGACCGTTTGAGCTTGTCACACATGCAGATTATTTGTGTTTGTGTACAGCATGCCAGCGCCTTTGGGGAATAAATCAACGCCCATAATATACTTCCTACCCGTAAATGAAAGGATCACAAAATGCGAAGGCAGTTCCTGTTAATTTTGATACCTGTGGTGTTCGTCATCGCCGTGGCGTGTTCGGGATCGATGAAGGGTATCGATCGCTACACGGGCAAGCGTGTTTTCCTCGAATATGAGGATGAAAAATTTGGATCCGCTCAAATCCACATTACCATGCCCGGAGGAGAGCGTTTTACAGGCAGACTCCTTGATGAACCCATGGCACAGCAACCGGGTGTAGAATACCCGGCAATTGATGAATTCACGGGAAATGCGGAAGCTTTTTTATATGGGGACCGTGGAACGGAGATGAGATGTAAATTCAGACTGTCTGATAAACTGATGGGATTCAGAAGTGGCGGATACGGTCTGTGTGAAACCTCCGAGGGCCATGTGATTGACATTTTTACGCGATAGATTGTTATTCAGGAGCGAACGCATGAAAGTAACCGTCTGTGAAATCAACAATCAGCCAGATCGATTTGAGCAGGACTGGAAAGCATTGAGCGACCATGTCAAATCTGCTTCCAGCGACCTGGTTTTACTGCCTGAATTGCCTTTCTACCCTTGGCTGGCCGCCACTAAAAAATGTGACCCTGAACTGTGGCGATCGTCGGTCAGGGCCGCCGATCAATGGATATCACGCCTTGAAGAACTTGCACCCGCAACCATACTCGGCACCCGACCGGTTATACAAAACAACAGACGTTTGAATGAGGGTTTTTGCTGGGATACTACCGCGGGCTACCGGCCCGTCCACCGCAAATACTACCTGCCCGATGAGGACGGTTTCTGGGAAGCATCGTGGTATGAGCGGGGGGAATATGATTTTAGCGCAGCAAAGTGTCAAAAGGCTTGGGTTGGTTTTCTGATCTGTACTGAATTGTGGTTTAACCAGCATGCCCGGAATTACGCCCAACAGGGTGTGCATCTCATCGTTTGTCCCCGGGCCACCCCTAAGGCTAGCGTTGAAAAGTGGATTGCAGGTGGAAGAACCGCTGCTGTTGTAGCGGGTGCCTATTGTCTGTCATCCAATTTCAATGGCATCGGTGCAGCTGATCTTGAATGGGGAGGTGCCGGGTGGATTATCGAACCTGAAGAAGGTGAGATTTTAGGGCTTTCATCCGAAAAGAATCCATTTTTAACGCTGGATATTAATTTAGAGACTGCTGAAAAGGCCAAATCCACTTACCCGCGGTATGTTAGTTCATAAGCGGCTTGCTTCACATCCCATAATTTCCAAACTCAGCACCAGCCATACGCAGGATCTTCTTATGAAAGAAATCTATGAAAAAATTACCCAAAGTCGTAAAACCGGTGAAATTGAGTTTTTCATCAAAGAACGCAGCGCTGAATGCGTCATCAGCACTATGCCAATCAAAGAGGGCATTCTGAATCCGTTTGGAACCGTGCATGCCGGCGCTATGCTATGGCTGGCAGATGTGACGGCCACGGTTCTGGTGCTGTTCAAAGTCGACCTTGGACCGGATGGCACTGGATTTCCGTTGGCCATCAATATCAACACAAGCCTGTTGGGCAATCAACGGGAAGGGGAAATAAAAGCTGAAGCTCGATTTGTGCGCCGCGGCAAGCGCATTACGGTGGTTCGCACCCGGGTAACCGGCGCCCAAGAACGCTTGTTAGCTGAGGTCACCACAACCCATATCCCTGCCGTTAGGGGAACCAAACAGCTAACGCCGGCATAGGGCGGAAACGGCCATGCATAGCACAACTGATACGCTATCGATAACCTAGAGGCGGCCATAATGCAGATCGATATTTTTGAATTTACCATGTCCTATTATGAAAAGGTCATCACACTTTGGCGGAGTTGCGATGGCATCGGACTCAGTGATGCAGATTCCAAAGACAACCTCAGTGCCTATTTGAAACGCAACTCGTCCTTAAGTTTTGTGGCTGAAAATCGCAATAAGGTCATCGCAGCCGTTCTGTGTGGACATGACGGTCGCCGCGGGTATCTGCATCACCTTGCCGTACACCCGGATTTTAGGCACAGAGGAATCGGCCGATCACTGGTTGATAAATGCATCGCCGCGCTTCAGCGAATTGGCATTCAAAAATGCCACCTATTTATATTTAACAGCAACACAGCTGGAATCCGGTTTTGGGAACAAATCGGTTGGCAATACCGCCGTGATATTGGCGTGATCTCTAAAGAAATCGATTAGAAGCTATCTCAAAAATGCATCTAACGTTTATAGGTTGAGCCCGTTACCCGTTTGCCCGTTTGCCGGTTAAAAAATAAAAAATACGCAGTTTTCCTCTTTTTTTCGGGCTCAACGGGCTAACCGGCTCAACTGGACAACCGGAAAACGTAATCTACTATTTTTGAGATAGCTTCAAGCCAATAGGTCAAATGACATCCTATTTTAGCTAAGGGGCAAAATGAATAAAAAAAACCAACATTTGAAAGTGGCTGTCGTCCAGGCATCACCGGTACTGTTTGACCGTGAGGCAACTGTCGATAAAGCCTGCCGTTTGATAGAACAGGCGGCTGCGCACGGCGCTCAGTTTATTTTGTTTCCTGAAGCCTATATACCGGCCTACCCACGGGGCCTGGCATTCGGTACGGTGGTTGGAAGCCGCAGCCCGGTGGGCCGCAGGGTCTGGCAACGATACTGGGAAAATGCCGTTGTCGTCCCGGGCCCCACAACCCAGAAATTGGCAGCCGCTGCCAAAAAGGCCGGGGTTTATTTGGCGATAGGTATCATTGAGCGTGATATGGAACGCAGCAGCGGGACATTGTATTGCACGCTATTGTATTTCGGACCGGATGGCCAAATTTTGGGCAAACACCAAAAGCTTAAACCGACCGCTGGAGAGCGGCTGATTTGGGGTGAAGGTGATGGCAGCACGCTAACCGTCATACAGACTGAAATCGGTAACATCGGTGGCTTAATCTGTTGGGAAAATTATATGCCTTTGGCCCGTATGGCGATGTACAATAAAGGGATCGACATCTACCTGGCGCCGACGGCCGATGCCAGAGGCACCTGGCAGGCCACATTGCGACACATTGCCTGTGAAGGACGTTGCTTTGTTCTCGGATGCAATCAATATATGACCAAAGCCATGTATCCGGACGATTTAAAGGATTTAAGGGAACTGGACCAACAACCTGAAATCATGTGCCGTGGCGGCAGTGCGATTATTTCGCCAATGGGTAAAGTGTTGGCAGGCCCGTTGTATGATGAAGAAGACATATTGTTTGCCGAACTGGATTTGGGTGCGATTGCCCGCAGCAAATTCGATTTTGACGTAGTGGGGCATTATGCCCGTCCAGATGTCTTTCAATTAAGGGTTAATGAAGAACCAAGTATGTCCGTAGTAAGCGGTGATAAACAATAATGGAATGGGGCTTATTTATCAAAGGCTTGATCATCGGTTTCTCGATAGCTGCACCGGTGGGGCCTATTGGAATTTTGTGCATTCAGCGGACGTTGTCCAACGGTAATATCCAGGGATTGGTCACCGGACTGGGCGCAGCCACCGCTGATGCGCTTTATGGGTTTATCGCTGCTTTTGGTTTAACCTTTATTTCGGATTTCCTAGTCGATCAATCCATCTACTTTCGGATCATCGGCGGAATTTTTCTATGCTATCTGGGTATACGGGCATTTTCAAAAAAACCGTCCGCTCAAAGCAATTCATTGAAGAATAGTACTGCGCTTTCAGCATATGGCACCACCTTTTTTCTAACCCTGACCAACCCGATGACAATCCTGTTTTTTGCCGGCGTATTTGCCGGACTGGGAATCGTTAGTGAATCCATCCACTATGCAGCAGCTGGTTTGATGGTTATCGGCGTTTTTGCTGGCTCAGCTGCCTGGTGGTTGCTTTTAAGCGGCGCGACCGGTATTTTCCGTCACAAAATCAGTGAAGGCAAGATGGCGCTCGTAAACAAAATATCTGGTGTTGTCATTTTGACCTTTGGGATGGTTGCGCTCTTCAGTGCTGTAATATAGATGCAGGTTTCAGTGTTCCAGCCTTTGCTAAAGCTTTGGCTTGGCAGGCAGGTGTCAGACTTTAAAAAGTGTTCAGGTGTCGGGTGTCAGGTGTCAGGATTACAAACCTGAAAAAAATATCAGATTACGCATGTCCTCTTTTTCCTGACACCTGAAACCTGAATACCTGAAACCTACTAGTTGCTGACACCTGAAACCTGACACCTGAAACCATTTATTTGGTCACGGGCTTAAGTTAAATGATATTAAATGAACAAAATAAAGGACCTAAAGTATGGAAACAATAGAAGTGGCGCCGGTCAAACCGACTATTTCCTTTAAAGAATTTCAAAAAGTAGATATTCGCGTAGGAACCATCGAAAACGTTACGAATATTGAAAAGGCTGACAAACTGGTCAAATTGCGTGTTCATTTTGGTGATCATCAACGGACGATATTGGCCGGTATCAAAACGGAGCGTGCGGACCCGGCAGAGATTATAGGCCGTCAAGCCTTATTTGTGGTCAATCTTGAACCGCGGGAAATGATGGGCGAAGTATCTGAGGGCATGTTATTTGATCTGGGTTTTGCCGATGATATAACGCCGGTTCTGGCCGTCCCAGAGCGGCCGGTCCCCAATGGTGTAAGGGCCGGATAATAGCAGTGCATTTGGATTGCCGCGGACAACCAAGGGAGTCTATCAATGCCATCGGAATCTTTCATCAGAGAATTTTTTGAGGTTTTCAATCAACGCAATCTGGATAAAATGGAAAACTTATTAAATCCCGACGCGCAATTTTACTTCCCTAAAACGCAGCCGTTGATGGGCAAAGATCGTATCTTCAAATTTTTGACTATATTATTTCGCCAATATCCCGAATTGAGTTTTGATATTCAACGTATCATTGTTCAGGGACTCCGAGCAGCGATCCATTGGACAAATCAGGGAAAAACGAAACGCAATCAACCCTATGAGAATGAAGGTGTCACCATCATGGAGCTAAGGGATGACAAAATAAGTTTTATCAGTGATTTTTTTAAAGATACCGAAAAATTTTAACCACTGATGATTTCAATGGTTTACCCGTAAAAACCGAGCATCGAAAAATAAATGAATATCGAAATCAGACCTGCCAAAGCTGAAGATGCTGAATTTTTAGCCAGGCTCATACTCACCGCCGGAAGGGCACATGTCACCAGGGGAATCTGGGAGGTTATTCTCGGCGGCACAGAACAGGACAATCTAAAATTTCTCAAACTGCTGGCGGTAACTGCGATACCAAACCTCTTTCATTATTCATGCTATCTGATCGCTGAATTAGATGGCCAACCGGCAGGGGGGCTGGGTGGCTATGATCCAAAGCGCTTAGGCTACACAGCGGTGCAACAGGCCATGCCGGAAGTTTTACAACAACTGGGATATTCCGCTCCGGACCCGGAAGCCAATAAACGTGCTGAGCGCGTACTTTGCTGTATACCCGATGATGCCCAAGATGCCTGGATCATTGACAGTGTGGCCACCCTGCCTGAATACCGCCGCAAAGGGCTCGTCGATCGGCTGCTTGTTGCCATCCTTGAAAAAGGCCGTCAAAAAGGATTCCGATGTGCTCAGATCAACCTTTATATCGGCAACCACCCCGCCCAACGTGCT
>JAAUXY010049710.1_pt1 | contig 28108 bp, 24 predicted proteins | sample 7278121 | NCBI WGS metagenome assembly JAAUXY01 (sample SAMN14350117, study PRJNA611818) | marine sediment metagenome | isolation source: surface marine sediment (1.8m) | place: French Polynesia: Moorea | collected 2018-08 | reverse complement strand
TCGTAGATGCCGTTTAAGCGTTTAACGTAAGCATCCCTGTTTCGTTTGAGCGTCGTCCAGTCGAACCCCTTTTGCTCGACATCGAACCCGTAGTCCGCCGCGTGGTGCATCTGGTGGGTCTGGTTGGCTGCATACCACATCACCTTCTTTGGAACGCAACCGACGTTAACGCAGGTTCCGCCGAGACGTCCGGATTCGATTGCCGCTGCTTTGACACCGTACTCGGCTGCACGCTGTGCATGCGCGAGTCCGCCGCTGCCACCGCCGATAACGAGCAATTCATAGTGATCAGTCAAGGACCTGCTCCTTCGATTGTTGTCCAGTTTTTCGCGCGAGGGGCCGACCGCGCTGTGCTAACATGCGGCGCCTCCCGGCATTATCAAGTACCGCATGACGAATCCGCTTCTCGATACTTCTTCCTTACCCCGGTTTGGCGACATCGACCCCGACCAGGTAATGCCCGCATTGAACGAGCTGCTCGCCGCGCACCGGCAGACACTCAGTCACCTGCTCGAAGATTACGACGACCCGTGTTTCGAATCACTCGTGGTCCCGCTCGAAGCCATGGGCCACACGCTGTCACGCGTCTGGTCCCCGATCAGTCACATGCAGAGCGTCAAGGGCTCACCCGAGTGGCGCGCCGCGTACGAAAAAGCGCTGCCGGTGCTAACAGAATACGGTACCGAACTGTCGCAAAACGAGCAGCTGCAGCAGGCCTTCGTTCGCGTCGACGAGAAACTTGGCGACACGGCGGATTGCGCACAGCGCAGCATGGTACAGCAGGCACTGCGGGATTTCAGACTCGCCGGTGTCGACCTGGAGCCGGGCGCCAAGGCGCGGTTCAAGGACATCATGCAGGAGCTCGCGGCCGTACAGTCGAGGTTCTCGAACAATGTGCAGGATGCGTCGGACGCCTGGTCGTTGGTGATAACAGACGAGGGTGAGCTTGCCGGGCTGTCGGAACAGGTGATCGAGCGCGCCGGGGCGCAGGCCAGTGAGCCCGGCACGTGGAAACTGACGCTCGACTTCCCAACCTATCACGCCGTTCTGACGCATGCCGAGCACCGGCCGTTACGCGAAGCGCTCTACAAGGCCTGGTCGACTCGCGCATCCGACCACGGTGACCCCGCGTTCGATAACAGCGAGAACATCCAGACCATACTCAAGCTTCGAGCCGAAAAGGCGAAGATCGTCGGGTTCAACAACTACAGCGAGTACTCGCTCGCCCGGAAGATGGCGGACACGCCGGAACAGGTCATCGAGTTCCTCAGGCACCTGGCCGAAAGCTGCAAGGAGGCCGCACAGCGAGAAATCGATGAGCTAACCGAGCAGGCCGGAGGCCCGATCGCCGCCTGGGATGTCAGCTACGAGCTCGAGCGTCTGAAGCAGAACCGGTTCGCCGTTTCCAACGAAGCGCTCCGCAGTTACTTCCCGGTCGACAAGGTCATTGACGGGCTGTTTGATCTCGCCAGTCGCCTGTATGGCCTGAAGCTTTCGCGTCGTGAAGACATCGACACCTGGCACGACGACGTTCTTTTCTACGACGTCAGCGACGAGGGCGGCGATCCGATCGGCGGGTTCTATGCCGACCTGTTCGCGCGCAGCGGCAAGCGCACGGGTGCATGGATTGATGAGTGCGTCTGCCGGAAACGTTTAGGCGGCGACGAATCACTGCCAGTCGGCTACCTCGTCTGCAACTTCACACCGCGCGATGCCAACGGACGTTCCTTCCTGACTCACGAAGAGATCGTGACGCTGTTCCATGAATTCGGCCACATGTTGCATCACCTGCTGACGACTATCGACTATCCCAGCATCTCGGGCATCAACGGAGTGCCGTGGGACGCCGTCGAACTGCCCAGCCAGTTCATGGAGAACTTTGCGTGGAGCTATGACGTACTCGAGCGATGCTCGGAACACCGGGAAACGGGACAGCGCCTTCCGCGCGACCTGTTCAAGCGCTTGGATGACAGTCGCCACGCCGGCGCGGCACTTGCGATGCTGCGGCAGATCGAGTTTGCGCTTTTCGATTTTCGGCTGCATACCGAGTTCGAAGGCGACGACTTCGACGTCCTCGCGCTGCTCGACGAGGTCCGCGACGAGGTCGCGATGGTCTCGCACCCGGAGTACAACCGGATGCCGCACGCCTTCGCGCACATCTTCGCAGGGGGCTATGCGGCGGGCTATTACAGCTACAAGTGGGCGGAGGTGCTTGCCGCCGACGCCTTCGCCGCGTTTGAAGAAGCGGGCATTTTCGACGCGCAGACCGCGGCGCGCTTCCGGACAGAAATCCTGGAAATCGGCGGCAGCAGGGACTTCATGGAAGCCTACGTCGCATTCCGCGGCCGCGAACCGAGCATCGATGCGCTGCTGCGCCAGAGCGGGATCGAGGCGGCGTGAAGGTCGCGACCTGGAACGTAAACTCCTTAAACGTCCGGCTCCCGCATGTGCTGGACTGGCTCGAACAACATTCGCCGGACGTCCTAGTCCTGCAGGAAATCAAGCAACTGACCGACGCGTTCCCGGCGGAGGAGATCGCTGCGGCGGGCTACGAGTCGCTTGCGAGCGGCCAGAAGACCTATAACGGTGTCGCCGTCATAGCGAAGCATCGGCCCAAAGACGCCGTCACGGATTTTCCCGGTTTCGACGACCCGCAGCGCCGCATCCTCGCATCGACGATCGACGGTACGCGCATCGTTAACCTGTACGTGCCGAACGGCCAGTCGGTCGGTTCGGAAAAGTACGACTACAAGCTCCGCTGGCTGGCCGCTCTGAAGGACTTCCTGGTCGAGCAGCACCGGAACCATGAAAAGCTCATCGTTCTCGGCGACTTCAACATTGCGCCGGCCGACGAGGACGTCTACGACCCGGAGAAGTGGGGCGAGGACGTACTGTGCAGTCCGCCTGAGCGCGCGGCCCTGGCCGAGGTTCTCGAGACCGGCCTTGTTGATGTTTTCAGGAACTTCGACCAGGAAGAGAAAACGTTCAGCTGGTGGGATTACCGGGCTGCCGGTTTCCGGCGCAACGCCGGACTCAGAATCGACCTGATCCTCGCCAGCGCGAAACTCGCCGAGAACTGCATTGCCAGCTACGTCGACAAGGAGCCCCGGGGGTGGGAACGACCATCCGATCACGCCCCGGTCGTCGCAGAATTCAGACAGTAAGCGGTTTTTTTTCCCTGAATTGACATATTGTCGAGATTACCGGCTTATGCGCCGTTGCCCGAGTGTATGATTCGGACCCATGTTTGACTCGAAACTGGTCGGGCAACCCAGCAATGATGCGACGGTGAGACGAGCCAGTTCTGAAACAAATTCTGTGAGTGAGACCAGGCCAAGCATCGTTACGCACGATCGGCGTAACGACTTCGACGTGACCAACACGGTCCAGGTTAGCAGCAGCGCCGCTGTTCGAGCGGCCGTGCAGGAGATTTTCTCGTCGACGTTTCCGGGAGCGTCGTTCGACAGCCTGTGGTTGGCTTTCTACGATTTCGAACGGCTGTTTACCGGCCGCTTTCCAGGCTATCTCGGTTGCGACACGACCTATCACGACCAGCAGCACACGCTGGATATGACGCTCGCCGCGGCGCGACTGATCCAGGGCTATGAGCGAAGTGTAGAACCTTCTGACCGGCTGGGCCCGCACCGCGCGCAGCTCGCCCTCATCGTCTCGCTGTTTCACGACGCCGGCTACATCCGTCACGAGGAAAGGGACAGCGACTACAGGAACGGTGCAGAGTTCACGATGTACCACGTCACGCGCAGCGCCGACTTCCTGCGCCGTTACCTGCCGAGCCTCGGCCTCGCGAAGGACACCGGCGTGGCGAGCATGATCGTGCATTTCACCGGCTACGAGCTCGACATCGACAACATCGAACTCGACGATCCGCGCGACGTCATCTGCGGACACCTGATCGGCACCGCCGACCTCATCGCCCAGATGGCCGACCGCTGCTACCTGGAAAAGTGCCGCGATCGGCTGTACCGCGAATTCGTCCTCGGTGGTGTCGCGGTCGAGAACACCAGGCCCGGTGAATACAAGGTTCGTTACACGTCTGGTGAGGACTTGTTAAAGAAGACCCCGTTCTTCTACCAGCAGGTGAGTCGCGATCGTTTGAACCTGAAGTTCAATCGTTCCTATCGGTACATGGAAGTCGTTTTCGACGGCCGCAACCCGTACATTGACGCCATTCGTTCCAACATGACGCACCTGATCCGGATCATCAAGTCAGGCGACTGGTCACAGCTGCGCCGCAAGCCACCGTACTTCCTGGGCGTCATGGCGTCGGCAAAAGACGTTGAGAGACTCGTCAAGAGTCAGCTGAGCTCCTACAAGGGCCGGCTGGTCGAGTCACAGCATCCGCTCTTTATGCCGGTCTGACCGGTGCTCAGCTTCGTTCGAGACTCTGGCGCCACAGCCTGAGCGCGAGATACTGCCTTCGCGTCAGGCGCCGCATCGAATAAAACGCGGCGATCGCCGATGCAAACACGGCGAAGATCGCATCGGCAGGCGTCAGTACCTCGTCAAGAAACGTTTCCCAGTCCAGTTGCGCGATGTCGGCGAGTACGGTCAGCGTACTGCTCGACAGCTCACTGGCCGTGAAGGCAGCCGCCACGATGACGTTGCCCACGAGCGAGCCGACCAGCGCCATGGCCGCGGCCAGCACCGGAAATCTCCAGTCGAGTCCGAGACCGGCACGGCGAACCGCTAAGCCTAAGAACACGCCCATCAGCATCGTGAACCACGGGAAGAACTTGTTGATCAGCAGCGAGAACATCGCCCAGAGCACGCTGAACACAACGATCGCGACGACGCTTGCGGCGAAGGCAGCCGGCAGCGACTGCGCCTGCTCGAGACGGTTACCAATCTCGATATCAGGCGGCGCCTCGGGATCAGGCTCATGACTCTTCCTGAGCCTCAAGACCTGGGGAACTTGTTCCGTTTTCATGGGTTGTTACGTGAGCCGCTGGTGATAGACTGGACTGCCGCGACGGGCGAAGGCAACGATACCGGAGCCTCGCCGCCAGCCGCAACCGGAGCCATCGATGCGCGCAGCCTGGTATGACGATTTCGGCCCAGCCGCCGACGTTCTCGAAACAGGAAAACGGCCCGACCCAGTTCCGGGCGGAGGCGAAGTGCTCGTACGGTTGCACGCGAGCGCGATCAACCCATCTGACGTCAAGAAGCGCGCCGGCGCGTTTCCCGAATTGCTCGATGACGGCTACATCATCCCGAACAGCGACGGCGCCGGCGTCATCGAATCGGTCGGTGTCGGTGTCGATTCCTCGCGCGTCGGGCAGAAAGTATGGGTTTACCAGGCGCAGCATCGACGTCGATTCGGCACCGCCGCCGAGTATGTCGCGATTGACAGTCAGCGGGCACCGAGGCTCGGTGATGATATCGATTTCGAGACCGGTGCGGGCCTGGGCATCCCGGTCATGACGGCACACCGCTGCGTGTTCGCCGACGGAGACGTCAAAGACGAGACGCTGTTGATCACCGGCGGCGCCGGTCGGGTGGGCCACTACGCGATCCAGTGGGCCAGCCAGGCAGGCGCGACCGTGATCGCCACGGCCAGCAACGATGACGATGCCGAGGCCTGCCGCGATGCGGGGGCATCCCACGTCGTCAATCATCGTGATGACGATCTCGCCGCCCAGGTCATCGCGGCGAACAAGGGCGCCAGCGTTGACCGTGTCATCGACGTGGACTTCGGCGCGAACGTCAGGACGTCTGCGAAGGTGCTTCGGATTGGCGGCAAGATTTCGACCTATGCATCGATGCAGGAGCCTTATCCGCGCATTCCTTTCTACGAGATGATGTACAAGGACATAACGATTCGCACCGTTATCGTCTACGGCATGCCCGAAAGCGCAAAGGACCATGCGATCGCCGACATCGAGAGGGCCTTATCGAAAGGCCGCCTGAAACACCGGACGGCGGCAACGATGCCGCTCAATGACATCGTGCGCGGCAACGAGCTTGTCGAAAGCGGGAATGCGCGCGGCGCCGTCATCCTGACGATCTAGTCCGCAAATCTCTACGGGCGATAACGGAAGCCTAAGTTGAAGGTGACGTCGGGCGCCGAATTGACCTTGATGTCTTCGGTGACGCCCAGGCCCAGCGACAGTCTCTCCGTGAGCCTGATCGTACCGCCAAAGGTCAGCGTCAGCGCCGGCTCGCCCAGCGTCTCAATGTCGGAATCATAGAGAGACGTGCGCAGCGTTGACTGTGCGTTGAGTGCAAAGCGTGGATGCAGCGGATAGGCAACGCCGGCCGAGAACTGCCAGACCAGGTCATTGTAGATATCGGCCAACAGATCAGGCTCGCCGAGGTAAGTTACGTTGGCCCGGTAGAACAGGGAAAAGTCACCGCTGTCGCGCGCAGCGATGATGTCGCCGGACACGCCGACGCTGACATCGGTGCCGCCGCTGCCGAGCAGCTCCTCCGCATCGCCGGTTGGAAACTTCACGCTGAGTCGCAAGCTGCGCTTGTGATTGTCGGACGACGCGAGATCCAGGCCCGCGAACAGGCGCACATCCCCGAGGCCCTGCGTGCGTTCTGTGAAGGCCACGACGTCGCCAATCGCGTTGCTGTACGTAAAATCGAGGATGTCCTGCGGGCGATCGTCCCGCGAGCCTTCCGGCAGGTTGAAAATGTCGTGCCAGGTATCAATCAGCGAATCGAGGTTGCCGGCCTGGTGCATGACGTACGGCAGCTCGACGCCGAGCTCGAGGCCCGGCCTGATGCCGTAGCGAACATCGATGAGGGCCCTGATTGTCTCTCCATCGATGACCAGGGACTCGTCGCCTTCCGTTTCTACGATCGCGTGGCTCGCCGTGATGATGCTAAAACCCGAGTGAAACCTGCCGGCGGCGGTCAGCAGGCCACCCTCGCCCATGCCGGGCAGACCGAAACCGCCTGCAAAGGGGCCGGTACTGTCCTCGGGCAAGACGTCAGCCGTCGACATCGAGCTCGCCAATAACGCGGCCGGTAAGAAAAGCTGTCGCATCCAGTCGGCTCCTCGGGATAGGACTGTCTGTTGAACGTTTGCGCGAGAACTGGGGCGCGGAAGCGTGAACCATAGCGTCGACACGGGCGCATTGCTATGCAAACCTCGCCGAACGTAGCTATGGATTCCGGTCGATGAGAAAATTACTTGTCCTTTTGTTGTTGCTGTCCCCGGCGGCGTTCGCGAATGAGCCTGACCGTGCGTCACTGATTGCGGCGTGGGAAGAGTATGTCCGAAGCCTGCCGTCTACAGAGAAACTCGAGGCGCTGGGCGACGACAGGTATGCGCTATCCGACACCGAGCTCGACTTTGATGGTGAGCTCAGGATCAAAGGCGTCCTTATTCGCTCACAGGAGAACTACGGTGTCGAAACCGAGTTCTCCCATTTCGGCATGATCGAACTGGAAGTCGTGGACCTGCCGCCCGAGCAGCTTGGAACGTATCTTCACTCGTACTGGCTGGCTGATCGGCAGACGCTCTACTACTCGACTGAGCGCAATAGCTGGGTCGATCCGAAAGCCTACCAGCAGAGCTTTACATCGCCTGCGAGTGTGACGAGCGCATGGGCACCGATGATGTTCATGATGAACTACGGCATCTGGATCCTGCTGATCGCGCTGCTGATCTCCGTCTTCATGTTCCTGAACCGGCAGCAACGCAAGGCGAAGTCACTGATGGACGATTCCGCCGACATCAACCAGATGGCGCGCGAGAACATCGAGCGCGCCGAACGCCTGCAGGACGAGATGATCGACATCGCGCGAAGCATGCACGAGATGCAAAAGCAGAATAACGAGTTGCTGGAGCGCATAGCGAAAGCCGCAGAAAAACGCGACTAGCTGTGCAGATTACAGCGCGCTGTGCGGGTAGAGCTCGTTCGCAAACGGCATCAGCGCCAGCAGCACGGTCTCTGCGTAGACGCTCTCGCGGGTCAGCTTGCCGTCCGTCAGCAAGCCAAACGCGCCACCACCCTGCTTGCTGTTCAGGGTTCTGAACACCCGATCGTTTGCTTCGCCGAGTTCGAGGCCCTGATCGACCAGCGCCTTGACGCCGGGAGGCAATGGCAGGCTGGGCGTGCGCGCCTGGCTCACGAAGCCATTCGCGCCGCGAACGTGCATCCAGGCGAAGGCCATCAGCTGGTCGTCAATGACTTCGATACCGCCCTCGAGTCCGACCCAGAAATCTGCGTCCGGCTGCGCCGCGCTGGCGTTGCTCGCCCGGTTCAGAGCACCCCGCCGGGTTTCGGCATCCGACACGGGCTGGTCGGCGACCCCGGACTCGGCGCTCTGCGCGATGATCTCAACGTCTGTTCCGTCAAACAGCGTCGTGAATGCCTGTCGCGTCGCGGCAAGCTTGACCGGGTTCTGTGAGGCAACGATGACCTTCATCGGACGCCCTCTGATTTCGGGCGCACCAGTCTACCGTTTACCAGGCCTGGCTGTGTATGTAACTGATCTTGTCGGAGATCGGCAGACGATAGAACTGCCGCAGCTCTGCGATAGCCTGCTCGTCGCTCTCGAGCAGTGAAGACTGCAGGTGGTGGCAGAAGCGCGCGGCGTAGTCGTTGGCTGCGCGATAGCGATCCAATGCCTCGGGGTCCAGCTCGTCGTGATAGCGCACGTCGTCGAACAGCCAGCCGTGCAGGTACTTTGGCAGGTCCGTTTCCGACTGTTCCAGCGCGAGGCGCATGCTGCTGACGAACTTGTCGACCTCGCCCTGCAGCTCCAGCTCGAGGAGACTGAGCTTGCGATCCTGCCCGGCCTTGAACGCGACACAGTTGAAGTGACTGATGCCCTCGAGGACCTTCCACAGGTCGTCGAGGCAGCCGGGCTTCAGTTCATTGAGTGGGTCGGCGACGTTCAAGCGATCGAGCATCTCGCTGTCGAGAAATAACGACAGCGCCAGTCCATCTTCATCCTCGGCGATAAACAAGGTCTCGTCGCTGCCGGCCAGCAGGGCATCCCGGCCGATCAGCTTCGCAAGCGTTGGGTCGGTGATGACGTAGTCCTGCACATCGTGCGCATGATCGAGCTGGTAGGTCTCGCTCAGCCGCTGCTGCAACTCCGACAACATCAGTGACGCTTCGGGCCGAGCGTGTCCGCGATGGGCACAATCCCGTTATCACGCAACTGTGCCTCGGCGCGGCGGCTGCCCGTCTTCAGCCAGACTTCGTAGGTTCTTAGAATGTCCATCGGCGAATCCTGGCCGCCGTCGCGGACCTCGTTCAGCACATCGACGAGCACCTGGAATTTCCGCGCGAGCTCTTTGTAGACATCGGCGAAGGCGCTGCCGCGCACCGTGCCGCGGACCTCCTCGGACAGCGATCCGTAGGCGTTTTCACCCATGTGAATGTAATAGTCGACGTCTACGGCTTTGCGCGCGAGGCTGTCGATGAAGAACCCACTGATGAACAGTGCGATATCGCCGATACGCTGCAAAGCATAGTTGCGCTCATTCGGGCAGTTCGTCTCGGACGCATCAGCCAGCATCAAGGCCAGGGGTCTCAGGCCGTAGACCTCGCCGTCGTCTTCGTAAAGATCTTCAGAGCGGGCAAACAGGGTCAGCAGGTTGACGACGTAATGTGTCGCCTGGGGGTCCAAGGAAACGCGCTGCTTCGCGACGACGTCATCGATCGAGGTCCGAAAGAACTCCTTGAGGTTGTGCACCGGCACGACCCTGGTCTGACCAAGTCCTTTCATACTTTACTCCTCGCTGTGTTTCGTCTGTGCTGGTTTCCTTTCTGTCCGGGGTCTGTTCCCGGCGTTGCGGTAATCCGTTCTTGGGATCGGCCCGGGTAAAGTTTCTTAAGATTATGTTTTATCGCAGTTCGATCGTCGAACCTGTGACGAGGTTCACGATCGGCTTCTAAACAGCGAGTTCGCCGACACGAGACCAAAGTGTTCGCATCCGGGGGGGTGATGCAATCGGGGGTCGGTCCCGTGCCGGCGGGGGGGTTACTCGCCTGCTCTATAGTTAGCAAGTAGTGTGCCAAAATCGGGATGTACGCCAGCTGAACGCGAATTCAATGAAAAACAGCGAGTTACACGAGGCGGGCCTGCGAATAACTCGTGGCTCGCTGCGCCCGGCTGGTGCAAAGGGTGACAGCAACGCACCAAATCGAGTCACTCGAGCGGCCGGCTCTGGGCGGTGACTCTGGTGCTCGCATGGCTCCACACGACCGCAGCAGCCGGTATATCCGAGCAGCAAGGCACGTTCGATTCCCTTCCGTCGCCTCATGATGTCAGTCGAGCAAGGTCAGCGTCTGCTCGATAAGTTCGCCTGACGGTGTCAGCTTGAAGCGCTCCAGATCGAAACCGATGTAGAAACTCCCGGTCTCGCTCGGGTCCTCCGTGACGACGATCTGCTCAGGATTCACGCGGCTCTGCGTGTGCTTGCTGAGCAGGTTGGCGATGCTGTCTCTCTCTGCGGCGTATACGATTTCCATTCCGATCTCCTTGTGCCTTCGGCTGCCGATTCCCTCGACCACGCCTGCAGTCTGAGGGAATCGTCATTAACCCAAGCTGACCGGCATCTGAATGCTGCCTGAACGGCGATTCAGCCTATTGTTCCGGGATCTTCGTCGCCTGCCACGCGATAGCCTGCCAGGTGCCACCGCGCTTCAGGAAGGTCCCGGTGTTGAAGTAGTAACTCGTCGGCTCATCCGATTCGGCAGGCGGTGTCCCGACCAGCTTGAATGTCACGACCGCGGTGTCGCCGTGCACGCGTACCTGCATGTCTTCGGCCGAGTACGCTGGCCAGTCGGCCGCGACGCCGGGCTCTTCGTCGAATCCGGACAGGATCTCGCGTTTACCGAAGCGCGTACCGTTCGATGACGTGTAGACGAGATCGTTCGCCCAGAACGCCGCGTGAACGTCTCGTTCGTTCGTATTGGCCAGGAAGTCATTGACGAGGCCTTCGAGGACGGCGGACTCGGCCGTGCGCGTGCTCAGCGCATCGTCGATCATGGCAACCAGTTCGTCGCGGGAGAACTGGTAGGGATGCCACTGGTTGTATTCGGCGAACTCGGTCGCCGCCTTCTGCATCACCCAGGCCGCTTCTCCCGCATTAGGCACGACCATGTACCGGCGCAGCGGCGCGTGACTGCTCATCGCATGCAGGATCGCCTCGGCGACCTCGTCCGGCTCCTTGAAACGATCGCGGGATTCGCGAATGTAGGCCATGATGCCCCTGACCTGGTCAGCGTACAGCGCACCCTCTATTGCAAACGGCATGTCTTTCATGCGTTCCCAGGCCGTATCGCCAATCCTCGAGTTGTAGTTGCCGGGCTCGACAACGCTGACCGTCACGCCGAAAGGAGCCACCTCGGCGGCGAGCGCATCGGACATCGCCTCTACCGCGTGCTTGGTCGCCGCGTACTGACCCGCCATCGGCGATGAGAGGATTCCGGAGATCGAGCTGATGTTCGTGATGTTGCCCTTCGAGGCTATGATCATCGGGGCGAATGCCGCCGTTACGCGATAGACGCCGATGACGTTGATGTCCATCATCCACTCAAACTCGTCTGTCGCGAGTTCCGTCTGCGGCCCGCCGACGAACACGCCGGCATTGTTGACGAGGCCGTACAAGCCCCGACCTTCCGCCTCGATCAGCGCCACCGCCGCGTCAATCTCATCCTGCTTCGTCACGTCGAGTCGAACAGCCATGATGTTGTCGATCGCGTTCAGTGCATCGATATCTGTCTGCTTTCTCGCGCCGGCGTAGACAAAGAAGCCTTCGCTCGCCAGCAATTCAGCCGTCACTCGACCGATGCCGGTGCTGGCGCCGGTAATCAGAACGGCTCGTTGTTCTCTGTCGGCTGCGACAGTCGGCTTTAGCGTGATCGCGAAAAGCACCAGCGCTACGACGATTAGTCTTGTCATTTGTATCTCCCTGGTCGATCGAGACAGGGTGGCAGGGATCGAAACGATTCTCAATTCCGCACGACACTCACGAGGCGATGCAATTAGGCCGCGCGGCGCGTTCCATGGTCAATGAGGGTTTGCTAGGGTACGTGGGTGTTGAAGACGCCAGCCAAACCCGACCCAGCAACCACGGCTTTATTCCTCGATGTCGACGGGACGCTGCTCGACTTCCGGGAGCACCCGGGGGACGTTGTCGCCGACCACTCATTGATCGACATGCTGGGACACAGCTCCAAGGCGATGTCCGGGGCGCTGTGCCTGATCAGCGGTCGAACTTTAGACGATGTCGATCGAGTCTTCGCGCCTGCCCGGTTTCCGACGGCTGGCGCCCACGGCGCCGAGATACGTCTGCCCGATGGCCGCAGGGCGGATCCACCCGAGGTTCCGTTTCCCGAATCGACTTTCAAAAAGCTGAACGCGTTTGTCAGCGCGAACCCGGGTCTCGGCCTCGAGAAGAAGCACGGTGGCGCGTCGCTGCATTATCGGCGCGCGCCTCAGCTCGAAGAGCCCTGCAAGGATCAGATGCTCAAGATGCTGGCTGAGGTGGGTGATCAGTTTCGCCTGATCGCGGGCAAACTGGTCTTTGAAATCACACCGAACTCACACGATAAAGGACAGGCCGTCGCAACCTTCATGAACGTCACGCCTTTCGAGGGGCGCCATCCGCTGTATCTTGGCGACGATGTCACGGACGAAGACGCGTTCAGAGTCGTAAACGAATACGGCGGAGTGTCGGTGTTGGTCGGCGAAAGCCGCTCAACCGAAGCCCGGTATTATCTGCCGAGTGTTGCAGCCGTGCGCACGTGGCTGCGATCATCGTTCATTGCCTAGATATCACTGCAAGGAGCTGGCTTGAGCAACCTCGATCTCGGACTGATAGGAAACTGCCAGATTTCGGCTCTGGTTGATAAAAAAGCGACCATCGTCTGGAGCTGCATGCCGCAGCTCGACTCAGACCCGGTGTTCAGCAAGCTGTTACGGTCCGACGACGACGAAGGTCTGCCGGGTGAGTTCGGCATCGAGATGCAGGATTACTCGCACAGCGAGCAGGAATACACGAACAACACGGCCATCCTGTCGACAACGATGTATGACAAGCATGGCGGCGCGCTGCTGGTCACCGACCTGATACCCCGTTATCGATACGTCGGGCGCATGTTTGCCCCGATGATGATCCTGCGCCGCATCAGGCCCTTGTCCGGAAGCCCGCGAGTTCGGCTATTGCTCCGCCCTGCCAGGGATTACGGTGCTGCATCCTGCGAGTTCACGCGCGGCAGCAATCACATCGAGTACCAGGGTTCGGACGTTACGCTGCGCCTGACGACGAACGCATCGCTGACGCATATCGTCGACGAGACGCCGTTCGTGCTGAGTCGCGAAATCCACCTGATCCTCGGCCCCAACGAGACAATTCGCGAGGCCTGCGACGATTGCTTCTACCATCATTTCCGGGCAACGCGGTCCTACTGGCAGGAGTTCTCCCGCACGCTGTCCATCCCTTTCGAGTGGCAGGAAGCTGTCATTCGCGCGGCGATTACACTAAAGCTCTGCACCTTCGAAGATACCGGGGCCGTCGTCGCCGCACTGACGACGTCCGTTCCGGAGGCTGCCGACAGCGGGCGAAACTGGGACTACCGATTCTGCTGGTTGCGCGACAGTTATTTCGTCGTGCAGGCATTAAACCGCCTCGGCGCGACGCAGACGATGGAGAGCTATCTGGGCTACATCATGAACATCGTCGCCGACGCGGCCGGACAGCCCCTGAAACCGCTGTACGGCATCAGCGGGCGTTCGCTGACCGACGAGCTGATCGTCGACTCGCTGTCCGGCTACCGGGGCATGGGCCCCGTGCGCCGCGGCAACCAGGCCTACGAGCAGGTGCAGCATGATGTATACGGCGCCGTGGTCCTATCGGCAACACAGTTCTTTTTCGACCAGCGTTTGATCAAGCCGGGCACGGTCGCTGAATTCGAGCGCCTCGAGGTCCTCGGCGAACATGCGCGCCGCAGCTACAACCAGCCGGATGCGGGCCTATGGGAGTATCGCGGCCGCCAGCGCGTGCACTCGTTCTCGAGCATCATGTGCTGGGCCGCCTGCGACAGGCTGTCAAAGATCGCCGCCAAGCTGGGCATACAAGACCGGGCGGCCTACTGGCGCAAGAGCGCTGATGAGATTCGCGAGGTCATCCTCGAGCGCGCCTGGGACGACAAGCAGAAGTCCTTCACCGAGTCCTTCGATCGCCCTGAGATGGATGCGAGCCTGCTGACCATCCACGACCTCGGCTTCATGGCTGCACACGACAAGCGTTTCCATTCGACGGTAGACTGCATCGGGAAGACGCTGATGCGGGGCAAGCACCTGTTCCGCTACGACGCGCCGGACGACTTCGGCGCCCCGGAAAACGCATTCAACATCTGCACTTTCTGGTACATCGACGCACTGGCCAGTATCGGCAGAATGGAGGAGGCGAGGGACATGTTCGAGAATATGCTGTCGCTGAGAAACTCGCTCGGTCTCTTGTCTGAGGACATCGAGCCCAAGACCGGCGAGCTGTGGGGCAACTTCCCGCAAACCTATAGCATGGCCGGCATCATCAACGCCGCCGTCCGGCTCAGCGTGCCCTGGGAGGAAGGCCTCGTGGGTCCGGAGGTCGATCCGTGAGCGAAGGCGGCCGCCTCGTTATCGTCTCCAACCGGGTTGCGGTTCCCCGGAAGAACTCACCCGCGGCCGGCGGTCTCGCGGTCGGGGTCCTGGGTGCGCTGCGAGAACACGGCGGCGTCTGGTTCGGCTGGAGCGGCGATCTCACCGAGCGCGATGGCGGCCCGCCGGACATAAAGACGCGGGGAAACATCGACTACGCGACGATCCCGCTGAACGAGAACGACTTCGAGAAGTACTACAACGGCTACAGCAACCGCGTGTTATGGCCCGTCTGCCATTACCTGCTCGACTTTATCCAATACAACGACGCGGACTTTGAAGGCTACAAACGCGTCAACGCACATTTCGCGCGCAAGCTGGCCTCGCTGCTCAAGCCCGACGACCTGATCTGGGTGCACGACTACCACCTGATCCCGCTGGCCAGCGAGTTGCGCCAGGCCGGCATCAACAATCGCATCGGCTTTTTCCTGCACGTGCCGTTTCCGGCCTACCAGGCGTTCCGCGCAGCACCGGGGCACGAGCACCTGCTGCGCTGCCTGTGCGCTTACGATGTGCTCGGCTTTCACACACCGGGGGACCTCGCCGCCTTTGAGTCCTGCATTCGCGAGCCGATCATCGGCGGCGAGCTGCTGTCGGACAAGCGCGTCAAGGTGCCCGGCGGCGAACTGATTGCGGACGTATTCCCGATCGGCATCGACGTCGACGAGCTTCGGCAGACGGCAGCGATCGCCGTACATTCGAGGCAGGTGCGTCGAACGCAGGAAAGCCTGAAGAACAAACACCTGATCATCGGCGTAGACCGCCTCGACTACAGCAAGGGCCTGATGCAGCGCATGCTGGCGTATGAACGCCTGCTCGAGAAGTATCCGAATTCACAGCGCCTCGTCACGTTAATGCAGATCGCGCCGCCGACGCGCACCGGCGTGCGCGCCTATGACGAGATTCGCAGGGGACTGGAGCAAGCCTCCGGCCACATCAACGGTCGATTCGCAGAGAGCGACTGGGTGCCTATCCGATACCTGAACAAGGGCATCGCGCACGATCCGCTGATGGGGATTTTCCGCTTCGCAGAGATCGGGCTGGTAACGCCGGTCAGGGACGGCATGAACCTTGTCGCCAAGGAATTCGTTGCCGCACAGGACCCCGACAACCCGGGCGTCCTCGTGCTGTCCAGCCTCGCGGGCGCAGCCGCCGAGCTGACCGACGCCATCATCGTCAATCCGCACGACCGCGACGATGTTGCGGACGGCCTCGCGACCGCCATCAACATGCCGCTCAAGGAACGCCAGGAGCGGCATCGCGCGATGATCGCAATACTTAAGAGAAACGACATCACCGCATGGCGGAGCCGCTTTGTGGATGCGTTGAAGGGCAACGCTCACTGATTACGCGGACCTGACCGCGGCGCATCACCCTTTGCCTCGCGTCAGCGTAACGCGTCCGACCGATCAGAAGCGCAGCGTGAAGCCGATCGAGATGACATCGCTGTCCGTATCCCGCAGCTCGTAACGCGTCCAGTCGCCGACGAGGCTCAGCTGTTCGGTCACGGCAACCTCCGCGCCACCGCCGAGGTAGAAGTTACTGTCGTCGGGCGTCGCGCGCGTCACCGTGTTGATCACGGAGTCACCGTCCCAGAAAAACGCGCCGGCCCTGGCAAACAGCCTGAAGTCATTGCTCATCGGCACCCCGAGGTTGCCGCCAACGAACACGCCGTCCGCGTCCAGCTCGAAGCGGAAGTCGCGATCCTCCTCGAACGTACCGAAGCGGTGATAACCGGCCTCCAGGCCGAACATGTCGCTGAACTGGAAGCCAAACACGAGACGATAGGCCGTGCTGTCGTCATCGACATCGAAGCCGTCAAAGTCATCGGTCAGCGTTGCGGAGCCGACACTGCCGCCAATGAAGAATCCTTCATCAGCGACCGCCGCCATTGGCAAGAGCCCTGCGACGATCATGGCGAGGCCGGCTTTTCTTAGAGTGTTCATAGTAAATCTCCCACAGTTGTCTAGTGCATCGCCCTCAGGGACGATGCAGGATGACAGTGTTGGAGATGGCAGCTGAAGCTTTGCTGAACGGCTTCTGATTCAGGCCCCGACGATGCGATCGATCTCCGCCATCAGGTCGGGCGTGAACTGGTCGACGAAGTCCAGCGCCTTCATGTTCTCGTGAACCTGCTCGACGCGACTCGCGCCCGTCAGCACGCTGGAGACAGACGGATTCTGCAGGCACCAGGCCAGCGCAAACTGGGCGAGCGTCGCGCCCATGTCTTTCGCCAGCGGCTGAAGCGCCCTGACGCGCTCGTTGGCGTCCGCATCGACGAGTTCGTCTTTCAGCCACGCCATTTGCGGAAGTGCCGCTCGACTCTGCTCGGGCACGCCGTCGATGTATTTCCCGGTCAGAAGACCCGACGCGAGCGGGCTCCACGTCGTTGAGCCGTAGCCTTTACCCTTGTAGACGGCGTGGTAGTTCCCGGCGAAGCGGTGTCGCTGGAACAGGTTGTAGACGGGTTGCTCGACGACGGGTTGGTGCAAGTTGCGGCGGTCCGCGATGTCGATCGCTTCGAGAATCTGGTCTGCCTCCCACTCCGACGTGCCCCAGTACAGCGCCTGGCCGCGCTCGATGATGTTGTGCATCGCCCAGACCGTTTCTTCGATCGGCGTCTCGGGGTCGGGCCGGTGGCAGTAGAGCAGGTCGACGTAGTCCATGTTCAATCGAGCAAGCGATCCGGCAATGCCTTCGATCAGGTACTTGCGGTTCAGCGTGTTCCTCTCCAACGGCGTGTCGTGCAGGCCCCAGTAGAGCTTTGTCGACACCAGGTAGGAGCCTCGGCGCCAACCCAGACGCTTGATGGCCTCGCCCATGATCTCCTCGGACTTGCCCAGCGCGTAGGCCTCGGCGTTATCGAAGAAATTCACGCCGGCATCGAAGGCCGCTTTCATCATGTCGTAGGTCTTATCGATGTCGGCCTGGTTGTGAAGCGTGATCCACGAGCCGAACGAGAGTTCGCTGATTTTGAGTCCGGTGTTGCCTAGCTTTCGGTACTGCATGACGTTTCCTGGTCGGTTGCCTGTATCAGAAATCGGGAGATCCGCATGGGGTACTGGCGGTGAGCCTTGAGGATGGCGCCGGCGCAATCCCTGCAATTCGGATGTCCGTGCTACTTGCTTTCAGAATGTCGCTTCTCTGCGTCCGCGAGCATCGCTACGAGTCGGGCGCGCCTGGTTTCGAGGCGCTCCAGCACGTCTGCGCCTCGGCCGACTCCCGCTTCCGAAGGTGCCTCGATCTCCGCTGTCAGGGCCTCGATGCGCTTTCTGAGTTCTTCGATGGACGCGGCCTCGTCCGCCTTGTCGAACGCCAGTGACTCGGCTTTCACAGCATCCTCATCGCCCGCTGTCCGTCTGACAACGGGAATTACGGTATCACCGGCGGCGAGTGCTCGTGTGTTCATGAAATTCGGCGATACGATCTCGATGCCGGCCGCGTGCAGCGTATCCAGCATCGATGCGCGCAGCTTGGCCCGTGCCGATATCAGGCTCTGAACGTCTTCGAGCAGGCCGGCGGCCCGGTAGGTCACGGAAAAATCGCCCAGCACGCGGACATGGGCGAACGGATCGGACAGACCCGCGTCCTCGGCCGCTTTGCACAGCAGCTTTCGAATATCGGACTGCGAGTGCTCATAGCCCAGGGATACTTCAGCCGTCACAATTGTGCCCGAGGCGCGCACTACCTCCAGCGGCTTCGTGACCATGACCAGGTTCGGCACCGTTACGAGATTGCGGAATTCTGTCTGTACCTCGGTGTGAAGGAGGTCCATCTCGGTGATCCTGCCTGTCAGGTCCCCGATCGTGATGAAGTCACCGGGTCGGGCGCTGCGGATGACCTTGAGCATGATGCCGGCCAGTATGTTGCCGATGAAGGTTGTCGAAGACAGCGCAATGGCCGCACTCAGCAACACGCCGATCAGGCTTAGGAGCTGGTTCCTCAACGCGTCGCTGACGGGCAGGGCGACGACGATGGCGAGCACACCGACCAGCGTCGTCATCAGCATGATCAGCTGGAAACGGAACTGCGCTTCGGGTTTATCGCGCCACCGCTTTCTCAGTGAACGGTTGAGAATGGACGTGATCAGAATGACGACGAGCACCGTCGCCAGGAACGGAATGAATTCCCGGCTCGCGGCGATTGCTTCGGTTACGAAGGTCATCTGGCGCACTCGCACCGTTTCTCTTGAGCGTTCAAGTCGTCTCGAATCACAGTAGCGCTAAGACGAACGCCGCCTGACAACCGACACCCGCGGCGAAGGCCAGCGTCCTTGCCCTCGGGAGACTCGACAGCTCGCTGGTCAGGTTTGCCATTGTTACCCCCCCACGGCCGCTACGGGCGACCTTTCTTATCGGAATACTGACTGCTCTCCAATAGTAGCGCGTCTCGGCGACGCGCGTCACAGCAGCAGTAGTGGCGGACCTAGCCGAAGCTGGGTTTCCCGGCAGCGTCTTCGAGTTCTTCTTCGAGACGTCGCGTTTCGGCAACGCGGGCCTTCGATAGCGGCGCCAGCAGCAGATACAGCGCCGGCGTCAGGTACAGCGTGAACAGCGCGGCGATAGCCAGCCCGCCGAACACGACCCAGCCGATCGACATGCGGGCCTCGGCCCCGGCGCCGGTCGCGAGGATCAGCGGCAGCGCGCCGAGCACGGTAGACACGAGCGTCATCATGACGGGACGCAGGCGTCGCGCAGCGCCCTTCTCGATCGCCTCACGAACGCTCTTGCCACGATCGCGCAGCTGGTCGGCGAACTCGACAACCAGCACGCTGTTTTTCGCCATGAGCCCTATCAGCAATACGAGCCCGATCTGCGAGTAGATGTTCAGGCTCGTGCCGGTCAGGTACAGCGCAAGGATCGCGGCGGCGATTCCGAACGGGACGAGCAGCGTGACCACCACGGCGCTCATGAAGCCTTCGAACTGCGCCGCCAGCACAAGGAAGATGATGATCAGCGCCATCGCATAGGTCAGCAGCACATCGTTGTTGGTCTCTTCGAGCGTCGCCGCCTCGCCTCGGAACATCAGTGACATGCTCGGCGGCAGGATCTCGGCCGACAGTGCGCGCAGATCGTCGACGGCATCCTGCAGCGGATAGTCGTCCTGGAGGTTAATGCTGACCTCGATCGAGCGCCGCTGGCCGTTGCGATTCAGCTCGGTCACGACACCGGCCTCCTCGAGTCGGACGATGCTCGACAGGGGTACGAGCTGTCCGTCGTTGGCACTGACGTAGAGATTGACCAGGTCCGAAGGATCGTTAATGTCGCCGCTGCCGGATTCGAGCCGGATGGGAATGGCTTCGTCATCAATGTTCAGATCAATCAGCTCGTCGCCGTCGATCATTGCGCGCAGCGTCGCTGCGAGTTCGGTCAGGTCGACACCCAGGTCGGCGGCACGCCGACGGTCGATCTCGACGGAAAGCTGCGGCTGTGTCGGATCGTATGAAATCCGGGGACGGGTGAAGCCCGGCAGGCGCTCCTCGACCGCGGCCGTAAACAGCTTGGCGGCCTCGAAGATTTCGTCGTAGCTGTTGCCCAAGAGCGCCAGGTTCACGCTGCCCGAACTCCGCGATCGGATATTCAGGCTGTTGCTGCCCCAGACCCAGACACGCGACCCGGCAATGTCGCCGAGTTGCGCGCGCAGCTCGCGCTCGATCTCCTGCTGGCTGCGGTCTCTCTCGCTCCAGTCCGCGAGCGGCAGCGTCAACAGGGCGCGGTTCGGATCCCAGTTGCCGACACGTGTGAACAGGGACGTGGCCTCGCCACTTTCAAGCAGCGGCGAAACGATGTCTTCGACGATGCGAGCCTGCCGATCCGTGTAGACAATACCGACGCCGTCGGGGCCAGACGCGAGGATCCTGAGCGACCCGCGGTCCTCGGGCGGTACCAGCGTGCGGTCGAGACCCTGGAAGGCAAGCGCAGACAGCGCAGCAAACATCAGCGCGACCGTGACGGAGATGACGGGCCGGTTCAACACGACTGACAGCGACGTCTCGTAGGCACCCTGGGTGCGCGCGCCAAAGTTCCGTAGCCAGGTCGGCAGCTTCGATCCCTCGTTGTCGACGAGCCTGGCCGCAGCGGCGGGCACCAGCGATAGCGCAACGAAACTCGAGATGATGACGGCGCTCGCGAGCACCATGCCGAACTCACGGAACAGCAGTCCCGCCGTGGTCGGCAGGAAAGAAATGGGCACGAATACCGAAACGAGCACCGCCGTCGTTGCGACGACGGCGAAGAACACCTGTCGAGTCCCAAGCACGGCCGCCGCGCGTGGTCGCGCGCCCTCTGTCTTCTGCTTCTGTATGTTCTCCAGCACGACGATCGCATCGTCGACCACGAGACCGGTTGCCAGCACGAGCGCCAGCAGCGTCAGGATGTTGATCGAGAAGCCGAACAGCCAGATCGCCGCCAGCGTGCCAACCAGTGAGACCGGGATCGCGATGGTCGGTACCAGCGTTGCCCTCAGGTTGCCCATGAACAGCCAGATCGTCGCGATGACGATGGCGATGGACATGAACAGCGTGATCACGACCTGCTCGATGGAACGCCGGATGAACAGCGCCTGGTCGTCCGTCACCTGGAGGTCGACGGTGTCCAGTCGGTCGTTGATGCGGTCTACCGCGGCCAGCACGCCTGATGAGATCTCGACGGTGTTCGAGCCCGCCTGGCTGATCACCTCCAGCGCGATAACGGGCTGCCCGTTGAGTCGTGACAGCGTTTCAGGATCCTCGGGGCCGAAATAGACGTTTGCGATGTCGCCGATGCGAACTGAATCGCGAACGACGATGTCGGCGACCTGGTCGGCCGTGAACGCGGTCGCGTTCGCGCGCACGATCAGGGTTTGTTCTGACGACCGGAAGCTGCCGGCCGGGACATCGAACGGCGCCTGTCGCAGGGCCGACGACACATCGGTGACGGACAGGCCGAAGCTCGTCAGGCGCAGCGGGTCGAGGGACACGCGCAACACCCGCTGGCGGTTGCCCGACAGCTGCACGTCGGCGACCCCGTCGATCGCCAGCAGTGTCGGTACGATCTCCTTCTCGACGACGCGGGTCAGGTCCTCATTGGAGAGCACGTCCGAGACGGCGGCGACGCTGACGACAGACTGTGAGTCATCGTTGGCCTTGACGACGACGATCTGCTCGACGCGATCCGGCAGGCGTCGTGCGACCTGGCTAACGGCCTCGCGCACGTCGGACGCGGCGCCGTTTAGGTCGGTGCCGGGACGGAACTCGATAAAGATACGCCCGTTGTTTTCCTCGGAGGCTGAGCGGATGCGGTAGATGCCCGACACACGAGCGACGGCGCCCTCGAGTCGCGATACGACTTCGGCGTCCATGGTCTCGGGCGACGCGCCGGGGAAGTCGACGCGGACCGTCACGACCGGGCGATCGGTGTTCGGCAGCTCGCGAACTTCGACCGCGAGCAGCGCGGCCACGCCACCGAGGACCAGCAGCAGGTTCAGGACCAATACGAGGATCGGCCGCCGAATGCTGAGGCTGGGAAGGTCTTCGCGTTGCTTATCGGACATAAGCCAGGCGCCCGGGCTGCAGCTTTACGGGCACGCCGTCACGCATGCTCTGTGTGCCCTCGACAACGACCGACGCGTTCTCGGCGAGGTCGCCGTCAATTAGCACGCGGCCCTCGCGGCGCTGGATGACCTCGACCGGGATGCGAACAGCGGCGCCGTCGACGATGGACCAGACGAACGCACCTTCGGCGCCCCACTGCAGCGCGATCTCCGAGACGACGGCGTAGCGCTCGCCCTCAACGTCGATGGTCACGCGGAAGCTCATGCCGGGCCGTAGCCGATCGTCGGCATTCTGCACCCTGGCGCGCGCTTCGAACGTGCGATTCTGCGGATCGATACGGCTGCCGATGTCGACGATCTCACCGTCGATGGCCGCGGCGGACCGGCTCCAGGTCTCGAGGCTGACGGTGTCGCCGGGCGTAAGCTCACCGACGAACGCCTCAGGAATGTCGAAACTCATCAGCAGCGAGCTGCGATCGTCGAGCGTTGTGATCAGCGTGTTCGGTCCAATCCGGTCGCCCGGGTCGACCTCGGTCGCACCGACATGTCCGTCGAATACCGCTTCGATGGTCTGGTAGTCGAGATCGATCTCGGCGCTCTCCAGCGCGACCCGAGCCGCTTCCATTGCGGTCCTTGCCGCATCCAGCGTTGTTGGCAATACGGCACCGCTGTTGGCCGAACGAGAGTAGCGCTCATACAACCGGGTCGCGTCCTCGAGCTGGATGCTGGCCAGGCGAACGGCGAGGTTCGCCTCGCGAGCGTCGAGTTCGACAAGGACGTCGCCCTTGCTGACGTACTGGCCGGGCTCGAAGTTGACCGCGACCACTTCCCCGGACGTGGCCGGGTAGATCTCAGCCGACAGTTTGGCGCGCGCCGTGCCGACGGCTTCAATGCGAGTCCGGGCACGTTCGAAGCGCAGCGATTCTGTGACGACCGGAACGGCTCGCTGCTCGAAGGAACGACGCTCGGGCGCCTCCTTGGAGCAGGCCGACAGAAGCAGCGCCGCGCCGATGGCGGGCAAAGTCAGGATACGAAACATGGGAACTTCCGAACAGTTATCGAGCAAGTATAGAAACTACTTTGATAACAGTCCGTTATGAGGGTCCCGCAGTGACAATTTGTTACGGCTGGGCCAGCAACCAAGGGCTTCCGGCCTTGGTATCGGACGTCGAACTTGTCCCGGCGACGCTCAGCTTGCGCTGGCGACTACCAGCAGCGGGCCTTCCGAGACGACGACGCCGCCCGGCTGCTCACGGGTGATGGCGAAGGCCACCGGGCGTGACACGGCCAGTTTGACGTCGATTGGCACGACCACCCGGTCTGCGCCCGGCGGGATGTCGAACACACCACCGTCCACCGGGTTGGCGTCCCGATCCGGGTCGACGATCCACAGCTGGTACTGCGACGTCGCCGGATCGTTGGCCGGCATATTCGTCAGCAGCATGTAACCTTCCTGCCGATCGTCATTCCAGACGACGTTGCCGTCGACCTGCGCGTAGGCCGGGTCGTCCGGCACTGCCCATGGGATAACGTCGGTGCCGTCCACGTTGGCCAGCATCCACTCCCTGGCCTCCGGGGGACTCATGGGGTCCTCCGTTCCCGTGTCGTAGGTGAACAGCAGCGCAATCGCGAGCATCGCCGCTGCCGCCCAGCCCAGGTAGTTCGAGACGGGCCGCCCTGAGAATTGAACGACGTTGCTACCCGTTCGGCCGAAATAGGCATCGGCATCGCTGCTCAGTTTTGCACGCAGGTGCTCGGGCGCCTCGGCGGGATCCCGGGTGTCCTGCAGCGCAAACGCGTTGGCGGCGGCCGCTGCTGCGAGATCGAGTTCGAGCGTATCCTCGAGACCGTGCTGCTCAAGCAGGGCGTCGAGTTCGGCCTGTTGCTCGTCGCTTATCCCCTCTGTGGCCCTCAGAACCAGCAGATCGACGATGTCTGGATGTATATCGTTCATCGTATTGCCTTGTCCGCAGACGGCTCGGTCTCACCGAGTGTCTTGCGAATCGTGTTTAATCCCCGTTTCATGTAGCTCTTTACCGTCCCTAGCGGTATCCCTGTCTCGCGGGCGATCGCGCCGTGACTCATGCCGAGCCAGGACGACAAGCGGATGACTTCCTGCTGCTCCGGTTTCAGCGTCCGGATCACGTCAACGACGCGCTGCGTCTCGGCGGATGCTTCGAGAACCTTCTCCCCGTCATCGGAAAGCGCGTGCTGCACCTCGTCGATGGGTTCGCTTGCCGGCTCCCGATCCAGCTTGCGTCGACGATCGATCAGCCGGCGGCGCGCAATCATCGAGATGAACGTCGCCTCGCCGGCGACGGCTGCGTCGAAGCGCCCGGCCGTCGACCAGATCTCCATGAAGATTTCCTGCACGGCCTCCTCCGCATCGGCATCGTTCGCGAGAAATCGCCGGGCCAGAGACCAGACGAGTCCGCTGTAGGTGTCGATGCAGTCGGCGACCGCTTTACGGTCGCCGCCTGCGATGCGTTCGAGAAGAGTTTGAGGCACGTTATTCGCTCAAAAAGTTTCGGGCCGTTGCCGGCCCGGTGCATTCTAGCTCGAACATCTCGCCGATTCGTGGGTAAGATCGGTCAGAACGTTGTCTGCACAAGGGGTTTTCCGATTGAGCGGAATACCCTGGTGTATTTCCGATTGAGGAAAATTCCCCGTGCAGACAACGGGCTAGCGAGAGCCCACGAAATCGGTGAGATGCTCGGGCCAGCCTAGCGACTCATGCTCGTGCGGACCATCATGCGTCCGTTGTTGTGCAGTGATGCATTCACGTCGTCGAGTGCATAACGCAGCTGCCAGGCGCTTGCATTGGCATTGCGGGCCTCTGCCGCTTCGACGAGGCCCATCTCGAGGCGTGCACGCTCTTCAGCATTCAAGCCACCGGAGCGAATCAGCTGCTCCGATACGGACTTGTAGATCGCCGCGGTGCCCGCCGGGTTGCCGTGGTTGAACATCGGCACACCGCGGTCGATGGCACGCTCGATCGCCTTTGCGGAATCGGCCCGGGACATCTGCTGCGGCGGCAGGATCACACGGTCGATGACGTGCACGACACCGTTGCTTGCGTCGATGTCGGTCGCGACGATACGTGCGTTCTCGATGTTGAAGCCGCCTTCGGTCTGGCTGATCACGGCATCGATACCGGCCAGCGTGTCGAGGCGAGCGCCATCGGCCAGCACTTCGGAGCCGAGGTTACCGGCGACGACGTGATACTTCAGGATCGTTGCCAGCTGGTCCTTGTTTTCGGGCTTTAGGAGCGTCTCGATGGTGCCGGCGGGCAGCGCGCTAAACGCATCGTCGGTCGGAGCGAATACGGTCAGCGGACCGTCGCCCTTCAGTGCGCCAGCGAGGCCGGCTGCCTTCGCTGCGGCGATCAGCGTGTTGAACGTGCCGGCATCGGCTGCCGTATCCACGATGTCCTTATCGCTACCATGTCCGGCCAGTGCCGGTGCTGACAGGCTGATTGCGGCCAGCGCCAGCCAGATATTCTTCAGTGTTTTCATTTTCGGGGTCCTTCAGTGGGGATTTGTCAGGCCGCAATTTGCGGGCTTGTACCTGTATTCGCCACTGAAGGCTGATTGGATGCACTCGAAGCAATATTTTTGATTGGCGAGCTGCCAGCGCTGCGGAAACCGCATCAGAGACGGCGCTATATCCTTTGTGCCCGCGCTTTTCCGGCCCGAGCAGAGCATCTGACGTCGCGCCGCGAGGCTGGGGCGGCTATTCAAGCACGAGCCCGTACAGCGCAGGTGAAACGGGCTGACCGAACTCACGCATTTCGAAATGCAGGTGCGGTCCGCTGCTTGCACCGCTGTTGCCGACGGCGCCCAGGGTTTCACCACTCTTTACCGGGTCACCGGCGTTCACCGACACCTCACTGAGGTGGTAATAGTGCGATTCAACGCCGTACAGGTGCGCAACCGTGACGAACTTGCCACGCTTGTCGTCAACACCCACCGATCGCACATGACCACCGACGGGCGCCACGACGGGGGCCCCGAGCGGAGCGACGATGTCGACGCCCCTATGTGCGGCCTTTGATCCGTGTTGGTCACCGAACCTCGACGACACGCGTCCCTCGACTGGCGCAATCAGGTCGGACAGACGTTCACGCAATTCGGCTTTGCGGCCTTCGAGTACGAGAGAGCGGTCCTTGTCCGCTTCGGAGAGCATCGACAGCAACATGTTCTTGTAGCCGACCGTTTCGTCGGGAAGCGACGTGGTGCCGGAAAGATACGCGGAGACGTGTCCGGGGCCCGCGTTATAGGCCGATATCGCGAGCTCGTGTAGACGCCCCGGTTGGTCGGAAAAACGCTCCATCATTTGCGCCAGGTACCAGGCACCGAAATCGATGTTGGTCGCCGGATCAAACAGCTGTGCGGTGTCAAAGCCTGCTATCCCCCGCTCTTCGGCGATGGCCATTCCGGTCTTCGGCATGACCTGCATCAGACCGCGTGCACCACCGGAGCTCGTCGCCAACGCTTCTCCATGCGACTCGACCAACAGCATCAGCGCGAGTACGTCCGCGGACACGTTGTGGCGCTCCGCTGCGCCCTCGATCATGCCCTGCCATTGCGTCACTGACGGCGGCAGCCAGGAGATGGTGAGTGTGTGCTGTGCGTGGGCGTCGATGCCATCCCTCCGCGCGTCATTGCCAAAACTCATCGAATACGTCAGCAGCGCGGCGCAAGCGAAGACCAGCATGCCGGAAAAATGGGGCCGGGCACTGGAGCTGCGCGTATCGCCACCCAGGATTCGTTCGACTCGGTTCATGAATTCGCCTCCGTTCATCATCAGGGCCGGTGCCATTCGGTCACCAGCAGATTCCTCTATCGAGAGCAACGCTCTCGCATAGTCATATCGGTCGCCGAGGTGGCGAATGGATTCATCGTCACATCGGTATTCGCGTGCGCGCCTTGATTCGGCAGACAACCAGTGCACGGCGGGGTGGTAGAAGAGCAGTGTTTCGCCCACCGCCTGGACGAAGACGGCGATGTGGTCGAAGCGCCTTAGATGCAGTAACTCGTGGACGAACACAGCCGTCAGTACGTTTGGTGGAGTACCGCTCAGCATTGACGCGGGTAAGACCACAATCGGCTTGATGACCCCGGTAGCCATTGGTGACACGATTGAATTTGACGCCCGCAGGCCGATTCGACACGAGACGCCGACAGCCTCTTTTGTCGCAGCGAAAAGTCGCTCAATCGACGCCGGTACGGCGGTCGATCGCCGAATGATGACGAGACGCAGCCAGATCCAGCCGAAGAAGAAACGACCCCCGACGAAGATCGCGCCGATACACCATGCAGATGCGAAAACCGTCGCTAGCGGTGGGCCGGCAGACATGCTTACCGGCTGGGCGACAGTCGCTAGCTGGGACAGTGCGTGGATAAAAGTCGCGACGAACGCGATTGGCGCTGTCAGGAACAGTGACATTGCCAGCAAGTAGCGCGAATGCGAGGATCGCAATCGGGGCGACACGACGGCGAAGGCGATCGCCAAAATGCAGCCCTGCCAGATGCTGTGCAGAATCGCGTGGAAGAGCGCCGCACTGAGCGTCGGAATACCGTCAATCACTCTCCTGCGCCTTTTCCTCAATCAGCCGTCGGATCTTCTCGACCTCTTCCTTCGAGAGCTTCTTCGAGGACAGGGCGCGAACGACGAGATCGGACGCCGAACCGGCAAACGCGCTGTCCACGAGGTTTCTTACAAGCCCTCGTTGCGTCTGCTCTGCGGGCCGCGCGGAACGGTAGACGTGACTGCGATGCTCCTCGTTGCGCTTTACCAGCCCCTTCTTGTGCATGACCTGGAGCATCTTCAGGACGCTTGTGTATCCCAGGCTCTCAGTCGCGGAAAGCTGCTCATGAACCTCCCTAACCGTCAGGGGACCATACGCCCAGAGAATCTGGAGAATCGCGAGCTCCGTCGCGGT
>JAAUXY010001880.1_pt1 | contig 28137 bp, 37 predicted proteins | sample 7278121 | NCBI WGS metagenome assembly JAAUXY01 (sample SAMN14350117, study PRJNA611818) | marine sediment metagenome | isolation source: surface marine sediment (1.8m) | place: French Polynesia: Moorea | collected 2018-08 | reverse complement strand
AGCTAATGGATGTCGGTGTCGGTTATTCTTCTCTTGAAATTGATCTGGCGAATAAGCATTTGCAGCCTTATGGAATGGTTCATGGCGGCGTGTTTGCATCGATCATCGATGCGGCCGCATTCTGGTCGATCTATTTTGGAATTGAAGATCCGGGTGCCGGCCTGACCACCGTTGATTTAAAATTAAACTATCTGGAGCCGGCAGTGTCCGGCAAATTATTTGCCAGGGGCCGCCAGATAAAAGTCGGTCGGACACTCGGTTACGCTGAAGCACAGGTTGTCGATCAAAGCGAAAAGGTCCTGGCCCATGGCACATCTACGGTCATTATTTTACCCGGCAAGGCCATTAAAGCCGACCCGCCATTACCTGCAAAATTTATAGACTGAACCCCAAGACTGCAGGAAAGATTGAATGCCGTAATAGGGGTGTTAAAGCGGCTTCCATTCATTTTAACGACTATTTATATCGAGGAGAAACAGATGAGTGATACAAAATCCGAAAAATACGGATGGAATCAAGACATGACGACCGCCTTAATCGATAAACTGAAGGCGGATCTTAAACACGCAATGCTGAGTAAAGACGCTCAGGCCAGAAGCGCTATTCGGCAGATAATGGCCGAGTTTCCCAAGCTGACAGTCCCCATCACCCTGGAAAGCGGGAAAAAAACAACCCGGCCCAAGAAAAGCGAAGAGATCAACAACGATGACATCATCGGCATCATTCAAGGACTGGTAAAATCCGAACGTATCGTCCTGGAGGCCAAGCAAGAAGAATCCTCAGAATATCTCAGCATTCTCGAATCATATTTGCCCAAGATGGCTACCTCAGAAGAAATTGTGGCCTGGATTAAAGAAAATGTTGATTTTGCTGAATACAAAAACAAAATGCAAGCCATGGGTTCTATTATGAAACATTTCGGCAAACAGGCCGATGGGAAGCTAGTGAACCAAATCCTCCAAAAATGGGAGTAAAACAGGAAAACCCTTTTTTTTGTCCGATGGCTGTGTTGTGAACCGCTTCAAAATGCTCATGTACTGACGTGTACGCTCCGCTTTTTCAGCGTTTCACGCCTTGCCCTCAAACAAAACCTAAGGGTTTTCCGATTTCTTTTAATTAAAAACATAAGGAAATATTTTAAGCTATATCAAAAATGTTTATCTTATTTAACCACAAAAAATTTAATAATGAATTTCAGATACACTGTTCATAACAAATGAATGAGCAAAAAAAGAAATCAATAAGAGCGGAGCGGTTTGATCCTTTTGCGGATCGAACAGCCAGGGATATCCGCAATACGCTTTCGGAGGCTTTCGTGACAGCATTGGACGAAATGGACCCTGCTGAATATTTAAATACGGCCCGAAAGTGGCAATCACGGAATCTTGCTCAGCATTACCTTCGCTATATTGATACGCGTCTTCAACGTTACGATTTTGTATTCAAAACCATTCGTACCGATCAGATTACAGACGCGTTGCACCGGGCAGTGATCATCTGGAACCAGAACCTTTTTTTTGAGTTTCATGATCATCTGGAAGAGATCTGGCATTCTGCAAGCGGGGATGAGCGACAGGCATTGAAGGGTTTAATCAAGGCCGCCGGTGTTTACATTCACCTGGAGCAAAATCACCTGCCGGCGGCCAGAAGCCTGGCAATGAAGGCTTATGATCTTCTTTATCAATTTGCGCACTGCCTGCCATTCATTGCAAATTATGATACGTTTTTGGAAAAACTAAAGAATTGTGAGTTGGCTCCGCCCCGGCTGGAATTTTCGTCTTCTCATAAATAATTTATCTTTTCGGAAAGGAATCTTCATGCTCAAACGACATTTACTTAAATATGCTTTTGGTCTGGCGATTTTTTTGTTGACCTTTTTCTATATTTCCGGCCCCGGGTTGTACGCAAAATCACCTGCTGCCCAGCAGACCCGAAATAGCTGTCTGTGGTCCGTTCAAACGCAGTCCCATACATTTTATTTCCTGGGATCGCTGCATGTTCTCACGCAGGATGCCTATCCTTTATCGGCTGCGATCGAAAATGCATATTCTGACAGCCAGAAGATTGTATTTGAAACCGACATCGCCGCCATGAATGATCCGGGGACACAGGCCAAGATGCTGGAACTCGGGCTTTATCCTGAAGGGCAGAACCTGCTTCAAAATCTCGATACAGGCACGCGCCAAATGCTCGAAAAGAAGTTGACCGAACTGGGTTTGCCGGTGGAACAATTTTCGCGTTTTAAACCCTGGTTAATGGCATTAACTTTAACAACTGTGGAACTTCAAAAGCTGGGATTTAACCCGATGTATGGTGTTGATGTCCACTTTTTTAACAAGGCAACCACTGATGGGAAAGAGATCGGTGCTTTGGAGCCCGTGACATTTCAGCTAAATTTATTCGGCCAGATGGACAAACAAAACCAAAATGCGTTTTTAAATCAGACCTTAAAAGATCTTGGGATCGTCAGCGACCTGGCCGGTGACCTTGTAAAATTCTGGAAGACAGGTGATGCAAAAAAGCTCCATGCCCTTTTATATAAAAGCTTTAAGGATTATCCGGATCTTCATAACCGACTTCTAATCCAACGCAATAAAAAATGGGTAGAAAAAATGGAAACCCTTATGCAGGAAAACAAAAATATTCTTTTTGTTGTCGGCGCGGGTCATTTGGTGGGCCCGCAAAGTGTCGTCGATTTGCTAAGGAAGAAGGGGTATAAGGTAAAACAACAATAAGCAGATATTGGGTACTGGGTATTGGGTATTTGAAATTAAGGAGATTGATTCCAGATACGGGCCAAGTGCAATGAATAGAGAATTTGATATTTGGCATTCGCGATCACCATTTATTTCAGGCGCGTTGTTCTTGGCCGTCCGTTTTCTGCAGTCTTTGCGCTTTTAACAGTAAACAAAAGGTCCGTTATGAACGCAAACGATTCTCAAAGCCGATGGCGGCTTAAACTTCACGAAATTATCTTTGAAGCCGATACGCCGGCGGGCAAATGGTTTGATGTTTTATTGATCCTGTCCATACTGGTAAGCGTTGTCATGGTGATGCTTGACAGTGTGAGTGCCATTCAAGTAACTTACGGGCGCTATTTTTTAATCGGCGAGTGGTTTTTTACGATCTTATTCACGATTGAATATTTTCTACGATTGATCAGTGTTGGAAGACCTATGGCCTATGCCACCAGTTTCTTCGGTATTGTCGATCTTTTAGCCATTTTACCCACCTATCTCAGCATCATTGTCCCCGGGGCTCAGTATTTGCTGGTTATCCGTATCCTGCGGGTTTTGAGAATTTTTCGTATCTTTAAACTGGTGCAGTATCTGGGCGAGGCGAGGTTGCTGCTCCAGGCATTGCGAGCCAGTCGACGTAAAATCACCGTATTTTTATTCACCGTTTTGACGCTGGTCACTATTTTCGGATCGTTGATTTATCTGATCGAAGACCCCAAAGACGGCTTTACGAGCATACCGAAAAGCATCTACTGGTCAATAGTTACCCTGACCACCGTCGGTTATGGAGACATATCGCCCCAGACCAATATCGGTCAGCTGATTGCAGCGATGATTATGATTACCGGCTACGCCATCATCGCAGTTCCGACCGGGATCGTAACCGTCGAATTGTCGCATGCCTTTCAGCGCAAGATTTCCACCCAGGCCTGTCCGGAATGCAGTGCTGAAGGCCACGACAGCGACGCCAAATTTTGTAAGTATTGCGGTTCAAGACTATGAAAACAAATGGATTAAAGGAATCTATATGTTCAAAATATCTTACCGGTTTAGAATGATGATCGTATCTTTGATTTGTATATCGGCATTAAGTTGCACGGCGAGTACCCCGGCAGCGGATAAGCCCCATCACACCCCAGGCGGGTTTAAAAATGTGCATGAATACCAGGAAAATAGTTTTTCGGATTTTTTAAAATGGCGCCGCGAGCGAGCCAAAATGGAGATCCCGGGCCCTGAAAGCTATCATTTCCCTTTGGCCAAGAACAATCCCGAGTTTTTAAAACAAAATGGAGACAAAAATACGGTCACCTGGATCGGCCATGCCACCCTGCTGCTGCAGATAGAAGGCCACAATATCCTGACGGATCCTCATTTTTCCAAACGCGTATCTCCAGTGCAGTGGGCCGGTCCGGAAAGGGTCGCGCCTTTGGGAATGGCTTTTGAAGACCTGCCGCCCATTGACATCGTTGTTATTTCTCATGACCATTTTGATGCGCTTGATGAGAACACCATTTTAAAATTGCGTCGACGGCCCGGAGGAGAGAAGACCCGCTTTTATGTGCCATTGGGGCTGAAAAGCTGGTTTGCAATCCGTGATATTGAGCGGGTTATCGAGATGGATTGGTGGGATCGTCATTCGGACGGGAAATTTGAAATCACTGCGGTTCCGGTGCAGCATTGGAGTAAGCGCAGTATCTTTTCAAGAAATAAAACGCTCTGGGCCGGCTGGGTGATACAGTCTGATACCTTTCGATTCTTATTCGTCGGTGATACTGGTTATGCCCCCCATTTCCAAGAGATCGGAGATAAACTGGGTCCTTTTGATCTGGCGGCCATACCGATCGGTGCCTACGAGCCCCGTTGGTTTATGTCGAAGCATCACGTAAATCCTGAAGAGGCCGTTCAAATTCACCTGGACGTGCAATCGCAAAAATCGGTGGCGATTCACTGGGGGACATTCATATTAACGGATGAACCGCTGGATGAGCCGCCTCAAAGGCTGGCGGCCGCATTGCAGCAGAAAAAAATCCCCTCAGAAAATTTTGTGGCTCTGCAGCACGGCCAAACCATTATTCTGGATTAAGCTGGCTGAAATTACCTGTTGTTAAAGGTCTGGACAAAATAATTTTGAAGGTTTAATATGCATGCTGGATAGTGGAGAGATCGCCGCTTCAATGAACAGCGTATGGATCTAATCGGATAGACATAAGGAAGGGTAAACGATGCTCTACATTGGCAAATTTTTACATATGACCAATCAGCAGGAGACAGAAGAGTCCGAAAGAAGACACGGGGAATTCAACCTGATTGTTGAGGCTGAAAACGACCAGGCGGCCATTGAACGCTTTAAACAGCGTATCCTCGATTCCCGGGAAAACAGCGAATTATTCGAGGGCGACAGCCTTATTTATTTTGTTCATCTTTTAGAACTGGAAGAATTTCCCAGTGATCGTGCGCGATTGCTATATTATAAATCGATTGCCGGCGATCCGGTGATGCCCTACATCAGTTGCTCGACGCCCAACGGCGAAACCGACGGATGCCGGATTCTCAATTGGATGCAGAACAGACCGGAAATCGACGGTGAAGATGCGAACCTGTTTATGGAATTTAAGAGCTAGCGCCTGATATTAAACAGCCGAATTGAACTCAAAACAAACTGAAAATCAGCGGCAACCGATAGCGTGTTGCTAATTTTGTATATTTTCCATAATTTCATTTCTTTTCTTAATGCACGTTTGTTGAAATATCATCCAGTCTCTTCAGCACGCTCAATCCGGCGACCTTCTAAAATTTTCAATTCCGTGACAATTTCAGCACAAATTAGAAAAAAGTTTTAGTGCTTGAATTTTTTTCTTGACACCGTATAATGTTTGGTGTACCTAACTTTTTCTATTTTATTTATAGCGGCTTTAGATAGGGGGATTGAATACGAATGCGAATCAATATGCGTAACATGCAGGACAATCAGGCGGGCACGATTGCCAGTATCAAGGTTAGCGGTGAACTGGGGCGCCGCATCCGTGATATGGGGCTGGTGCCGGGAACGGAGATTAAAATTCAGGGACGCGCGCCCTTATATGATCCGGTGGCTTTGCGGGTCCGCGGCGCCACCCTGACGCTACGCAACAATGAAGCAGACTATATCGAAGTGGAGGTTAATTAATCTATGGCACCAACCGTTGCTCTGGCCGGAAATCCGAACTCGGGTAAAACCACCCTTTTTAACGAACTGACCGGATCGCGACAGCACGTCGGAAATTATCCGGGCGTGACAGTTGAAAAAAAAGAAGGCACCTATGTGCGCGACGGCTTTAGACTTCATATTGTTGATCTTCCCGGCACCTATTCCCTGACGGCCTATTCGCTGGAAGAGGTGGTGGCGCGGGATTTTCTGGTCAACCAGAAACCGGAAGTCGTTATCAATATCGTTGATGCTTCCAATCTGGAACGCAATCTATATTTGGCCGTCCAGTTTCTCGAAATGGGTATACCCATATGTATCGCTCTTAACATGATGGATGTGGCCAAAAAGCGGGGGATTAAAGTCGATGCTGAAAAACTATCATCGCTGCTTGGCGTGCCTGTGGTGCCAACCGTTGCCCGCACCGGTCGGGGTAAAAAAGAGCTCATGCAAAGCGCCGCTGAGGTGGTCGATGAAAATAATGAAACGCCGTCACTCAAAATTTCTTACGGCTCAGATATCGACCAGGCGCTCTCTGAAATGGAAAACGAAATTACGCAAAACCATTTTCTAACCGACACTTATCAGTCCCGCTGGATTGCACTGAAATACATGGAAAATGATGAGCAGATCCTTACGCTCGGCAAAGATGCAAATCCAGCGCTGGCCGAAAAACTGGAAAATACCGTACGCAAAGTATCACACCATCTCCAGAACACACTGGATACCTATCCGGAGGCCATGATCGCCGATCAGCGTTATGGCTACATCAAATCGATTTTGAAACAGGGCGTCATCCAGCACAAATATGATCAGAACAGGCTTTACAGCTCGGATCGAATCGACAAAGTGCTTACCAATCGATTTGTGGGCCCCCTTATTATGCTGGCGGTCATTGCCGCGCTCTATCACTTTACCTTTACCTACAGTGAATTGCCGGTGGGTTGGCTGGAAAGTTTTTTTGGCTGGCTGGGATCTGTGGTATCGGTGATCCTGCCGGACGGATTGCTCAAATCACTGATCATTTCCGGAATTATTGATGGTGTCGGCGGCGTGCTCGGTTTCGTGCCGCTGATTATGTTTATGTTTTTTGGGATCGCCATTTTAGAAGACTCCGGTTATCTGGCCCGGGTGGCGTTTATGCTCGATAGAGTATTTCGCATGTTTGGTTTGCACGGCAGCTCGGTCATGGCCTTTATTGTGTCCGGCGGTATTGCCGGGGGGTGTGCAGTGCCCGGTGTCATGGCAACGCGCACCTTAAAGTCACCCCGTGAGCGACTGGCAACCCTGCTGACCGTACCCTTTATGAATTGTGGCGCTAAATTGCCGGTATTCGCGCTGCTGATTGCTGCGTTTTTCGCAAAATATGAGGCGCTGATTATGTTTATCATAACGATCGGTGCATGGGCAGGCGCGCTCCTGGTTGCCAAGCTCTTGCGTATCACGGTGATCAAAGGGACATCGACCCCCTTTGTGATGGAACTGCCCCCCTACCGCATGCCGACCTTTAAGGGATTGGCCATTCATACCTGGGAACGCACCTGGCAGTATATCAAAAAAGCCGGCACAGTGATTCTGGGGCTGTCGATTGTCCTGTGGGCGATGATGACATTTCCCGGGCTGCCGGATTCAAAGGTGCAGGAATTTGATAAATTGCGTCAGGCTGAAATAAGCAGTGTGCCGGCTGGAATTGTGACTGAACTGGAAACCGCAGAGGAGGGCGTGGAGCTTTCAGGTGCGGCGCGTGACTTGAAAGAAAAGCTCCAAGTTGTCGATGCCGTCGAAGCCGAAGCCGGATTGCGATATTCGATCGCCGGTCGTATTGGGGGCGCGCTGGAAGTCGTATCGAAATGGGCGGGTTTTGACTGGCGAACCAATATTGCCCTGGTGGGCGGATTTGCGGCGAAAGAGGTGGTGGTTTCAAGCCTGGGCACTGCCTATTCTTTAGGGGAAGTGGATCCGGAGGAAACCGGCTCTCTGTCTGATACCCTGGCACAAGACCCCGGCTGGTCGCCACTGGTGGCGATTGGCTTGATTATTTTTACCATGTTTTATTCGCCCTGCTTTGTCTCGGTTGTGTGTATCGCCAGAGAATCCGGTTCCTGGAAATGGGGCGCGTTTGCGATGGCATTTAACACGGTACTGGCGTTTGTTTTAGCGGTGCTGGTTTTCCAAATTGGCTCGGCCTTCGGGTTTTTGGTGAAGTAAAATGCAAACCATAATCGTTATTATAATCGTTGCAATTGCCGCGGCGTTTTTGATCCGAAATTTTTTAAAAAAATTTAAGCAGGAAGAAGCCTGTGGTTGCGGATGTACATCCTGTCACACAGATCCGACTGCCTGTGATGACAACCCGGATAATTCTCATCTGCATTAACGGTATTTAAACGATTTTAAAGAAAGAATAAAGATGGAGCAACGGGAATTGCTTAGCTCAAATATGGAAGATTATCTTGAGGCCATCTTTCATATCTCGCAAGAAAAACAGGCGGCCAGAGCGAAAGATATCGCCGACCGGGTGAAAGTGAACAAATCATCTGTCACCGGAGCGCTGCGGTCACTTTCCGAAAAAGGGCTGGTGAACTATGCACCTTACGATATCATTACCTTGACGGCCAAAGGCAAAAGACTGGCGGCAGAAATCGTCAGAAGGCACGAAGCGCTAAAAGATTTTTTTGTTAAAGTCCTTTTGATTGATGCCGGCGAAGCCGAGGAAGCGGCCTGCAAAGTGGAGCATGCCATTTCAAAAAACATTATTGATCGCCTGATCAATTTCGTTGAGTTTTTGGAAATTTGCCCGCGGGGCGGCAAAGAATGGTTAAAAGGCTTCCGGCGCCATTGTGAAAACGGTGATACCTCCAAGCTATGCGCCAGTTATATATCCTCATGTCTTGAAGATTTAAAGCAACGAGAACAGAATCTCGTATCCTCGCAAAAAACGGAGTCTTCCTGAAAATTCTGTATCTGTAACAGCCGGGCTCAAAAAAGGGATCTTAATCGTCAACGGGATGGCATTCTCTTATGACGGAGGGGTTTCGGGCATATTTTGGATGACTTCTCTTAATTTTTTTGAGAAGTCTTTGGGGACGGGTCTGTTTTCGGTTTTTTTGCATAAATCGATGGTGCGTTTAAGGGTCTGCAGACACACAAAACAGGGCACACACTCTTTGACATGTTTTTCGATGTCTCCACAGGTAACTTCATCCAATTCATTATCGAGATACTCGGAGAGCCTTTCAAATAATTCCAGGCAATGTTTATGATCGTGCTCGTCATTATTCATTTTCAAAATACCCTTTCAATTTGTCTCGCAAAAACAAACGTGCGCGGTGCAGTCTAACTTTTACATTCGCTTCCGATAAATTTAAAATCTGGGCGGTTTCAGCCGTGCTGAACCCTTCGATATCCCGTAATACAATCACCAGGCGGTACTTTTCCGGAAGCGAAAATATGGCCTGGTTGATCTTGTCTAAAAGCTCATCATTTAAAAGCTTGTCCAGAGGCATCAGCGCCCATTTTGGTACTTGATCGGGGCCTTCCGCCTCATCCTGGGGGATAAATTCATCCAGGGATAATTCACGTTCGGGCGCAAATTTTGATTTTCGCCTTTTTTTAATGCACGTGCTGGCTGCCACCCGATAAAGCCAGTTTTTAAATTTGGTTTCGTAGCGAAAATCTTTTAGATATTTGAATACATTTAGAAAAGTTTCTTGGACCGTATCCTCGGCATCGGCTGGGTCTCGGCACATTCTCAGACCGAAATTATAGAGCTTTTGCTCGTAACGTTTTACCAATTCCGGGAAACGATCGAATTGACCGGAATTGATTGCCTGGATAAGTTCAAAATCTTTATCTTTTATCTCTTTGCGGTTCGCTCGCTTGGGTACTGTCATGGTTGCTTGTCACCTGACAAGAATCTTTCAGTCAGGTAGATATGCCCAATTTGGGCAGGATATAGGCCTGCAGAAGAATCCACACGCCTGCAATGGCTATCATAATAAGAAAATCCTTCATAATCATGCTCCTCGTAATTAATAAGATCTTAGCGGGTATTTGTCCACTGTTTTTTAAATGCCAATTTTGATTTTTGACCTATCGCGCTGTCAGCCATTGCTTTTTTCTAACCAGACAGTATACGGCCACCACCAAGAAAGTGATAACCAAACCCAGATGGGTTAAATCTAGAAAAATAATAAACCCGGGTCCGAAGCGGCTACCTTCGAGATTTCGGACGACCAGCAACATGCCCGAAACAAGAATCCCGGCCAGAATGCCACCCCGTGCATAACCGGCGGCGGTCAGGCGCATGCGTTTTTTTTGTAGAATCAGGTAGTCGATGACCATATAGGTCGTCAGCGCCAGAATTAAGATGGCCCCTAAGTAATGCATATAATGCGTTAAATAAAACTGGGCCAGCCAGCCGAGGCCGGGAATATCGGCAACGTAATAGCGTTTAAAAATAGGCATCTGGCCAAAACCGCTAAGGATTAAGAAAAAGACAGTCATCAGGTAGATATATCGAACGGCTTTGTTTTGGTTTATCTGTTTATCGGATGAATGCAATTTCATTTCAGCGAGCTCCTTATTGGCCGTTTTTTGCCATTTTAAAAAATTTTCCAACCGCCGCTGCAATCCCGGCCACAGGGGCGAGGACCATTGCGGTTGCCAGATGGTTGGCCTTGCCCATGGTGTCTTTTACCGCTTTCAGGTGAGGCCTGCCTTTGCCTGTTTCGATGGAATGTTCAAGCGCCTCAAACGGTACCGGTGAAACATATATGGTATTGGTTCCGCCGTTTTCATGCTCCCCGTAGATATAGCCATCCATTTCTTTGGCCAATTGATGGGCTTTTTTGATGATTTCATTCCGGGGTCCGATGGTCTGCACGTCTTCCGGGCAAGCTTCGATACAGGCGGGCAATTCCCCTTCAGAAATTTTATTGTAACAACGGTCGCACTTATACATGACGCCGTTTCCAGCAAATGAAGGCAGAATATCAAGATATAAACCCGTTCCGGTCTGTCGCTGGGGGATATCCCAGGGGCACACCTTTTTACACTTGGAACCGCCGAGACAAATATCGGAATCAATCCTGGAGATACCATTTTGGAGCTGTTGAGCAGCTCCCCATGGGCAGAGCTTGACACAGGGTGGGTTTACGCAGTGCATACAGCGGCGTGGAAGCGTTAAATCGGCCTCCTCACCATTTATGCTTACAGTGGCATGCTGGATATAAAGCCAGTTGTATGGCGTAAGACGATCCATCACATCCTGTTTTTCTGACCAGTCCTCAACCGGCACTCTTGCGGGGTACATCTTCGGAAACGGCTTTTCAGGCTGCGGGTATTTAGCGCCGTTTACTTCATTGCAAGCTTCAACGCAGGCTTCACATCCAACACATTTACTGATGTCCAATAATGTTGCCAGCTGGGTTTCTTCCTGCGGTACGTTTGCCGCAGCGGCGCCCGGGATGCTGCTGGCAGCCAGACCGGCCGCAGCGGCCAATCCGCCTCTCAGAAATGATCTTCTTGAAATTTCTTGCCCCAATTGTGTCTCCTATCAGGCCAAAGATGTGATCGGTTAACAGTCAAATTAATTTGTTTTCCTTTATGAACCAGCCGTTCCCAATCGGTTACAAAAATTTCGATGTATGAACGGATATTTTTTCGGTGAGCAGCGTTCCCCTCGGGTTATAAGGCATAGCCATGGCGCGAGGGGCATAGCGGTTGCTTAAAAGAAAGGAATTCGATATTGAGAATTACTTGACTTGACTCCAATTTATTATGATATCTTTATTCTTGTCGGTTTGTAATATAATGAGTGTTTTTTTTACATGCGTGCCTTGGACATCCGCGTTATCGCATATCGCTACAAGTGCTATTGAGACCTCTGGGAGATTTTAGTGATGCCGTCTACCCCCAACATCGATAAATCCAGGCTGGATGTTCTCATTTACTCACATGATGGCCGCGGTCTGGGGCACGTCAGTCGCGGGGTTGCTATCGGCATGGCATTGCGGCGGCTATGTCCCGACCTAAAGGTTCTTTTCGTATCCGGATTCAAACAGACCGCTACACTGGTGGGCCCCTGTCCATTGGATTGGATGAAGCTGCCTTCATACGAGACTCAGATCATCGCAGGAAAATCTAAAGGGCGGCTGGGGAATACAAACATTAAAAACTGCTATCTGGGGCCGGCGCGAGCCAAACTCATCGAATCCATAATAAATAGCTTCAATCCGCGCTGTGTCCTTGTAGATCATGAGCCGGCAGGCAAGCGGGACGAATTGCTGCCTTCGCTAAAATTAACCGGTGATAAGGATACGAATTGGATTCTGGGTATCCGTGCTGTGGTGGGAGACGTCGAAGATTTTTGGTCGGAATTGTCAAAGAATGCGTTTCAAAAGCACTATCGCTCTCTGTTTTGGTACGGCGATAAAAAAATAATGGGAGATCAAAACCACGATACGCTCGCGCAGTATTTTTCGACAGATCCCATCGTGACGGGGTATGTGTCGCGATTTCTGGAAATGCAGCACTGGGCGCCGTATTATTCGGAAAAGGTTGCCGGCACCATTTCAGTTCCTTGGCTGGGCGAAAACTCACTGGCATTGCTGCAAAATCTGTCTGAAGCGATTTCTGACCTGGGCGAACGTTATGGCAGATGGAAAATATTTACCGACTTAAAGAAAATAGAAACCGAAGCCAGTAAAATAAAATCTCAGTTTGATGCGATCCCCTATTGTACGGTTCAAAATGTCAGTGAACAGTATATGGCGGCGCTATCAAATTCGCAGGTGGCGATTACGTATGGCGGTTATAACAGCCTGACGGATATAATGGCCGCCAGGATTCCATCGGTGGTTATCATCAGAGGGATGAGCGATCGCGAACAGGAAGAACATGTCCGCAAAATAAGCCAGGTTAAACCGAATTTGATTTACGCTTTAAAGGAGGATGCGGTCAACCGGAGAACGCTGGCTGAAGGATTGGAACGTCAGCTAAACGTGGCGGTTGCGGGTGAAGATGAAATAATGATTAACGGCGCCGAGATCGCAGCTGAGAAAATCGTCGAATCTCTCTGACCATTTGATTATAATCACGTCTTCGTTTTATACAGGCGCAGGCTATTGGTGACCACCGAGACGCTGCTAAAGGCCATGGCCAGCGCAGCCAGAATGGGGTGTAGCTGGCGCAACAGGCCCGGCAGGGATTCAAATGGGTAAAGAATTCCGGCAGCCACCGGAATCAAAATGACATTGTAACCAAATGCCCAGAATAGATTCTGTTTGATGGTTTTCATGGTCGCCTGACTTAATCGAATGGCCCGGGACACACCGCGCAGGCTGCCGCTGGAAAGAATGACTTCGGCGGTTTCGATGGCCACATCAGTGCCTGTACCGATGGCCAAGCCGACATCCGCCTGGGCCAGCGCCGGGGCATCGTTGATGCCATCACCCACCATGCCGACCCGTTCGCCTTTTTCCTGCAATTCTTTAACCTTGAAAGATTTTTCCTCCGGTTTTACCTCGGAAAAGATATCATCGATTTGGACCTGGTCACCGATGGTCTGAGCGGTCTGCAGGTTATCGCCGGTGAGCATGACCACCTTTAGATTTTCATCCTGCAATTCTTTTATGGCCTGCGCTGAGTCGAGCTTGAGCTCATCGGATACGGCGATCAAGCCGCAAAGCCGGTTTTCACGGGAAACGACCATCACGGTCTTGCCCTGGGATTGCAGCTGCTGGATATGGTCGCTGGCCGTGTCAATGGGTATTTTTAACTCCCTAAACCAATCCGGTTTTCCCACCATTACCAGACTGCCGTTGATCTGCGCCTGAACCCCCATTCCGCCGGATGCCTTAAATTCCTGAGGCGCCAGCAGAGAAATGCCCTCGGATTCGGCATGTTTGACAATGGCTTTTCCCAGTGGATGTTCCGAACCTTTTTCAACCGAGGCCGCGAATTTCAGAAGATCTTTTGCGGAGGTGCATTCGGGTTCGATCGGTATAATGTCCACGACGGCGGGTTTGCCGATAGTGATGGTTCCGGTTTTATCCATTACAATCGTATCGAGTTTGGTCGCCATCTCGAGCGCTTCGCTGTTTTTAAACAAAATACCCCTTTCAGCGCCCTTACCGGTACCGGCCATAATGGCCGTCGGCGTTGCCAGCCCCAGTGCACACGGGCAGGCGATCACCAGCACTGCAACCAACCGGATCATAGCGGGAACAAACTCACCGGCAATGCCCCACCAGATAAAAAACACGATGATCGCCAGTGCAATAATGGCTGGCACGAATACAGCGGCCACTTTATCGGCCATCGCCTGAATAGGTGCTTTGCTGCCCTGGGCTTCCTGGACCAATCGTATGATCTGAGCCAAAACCGTATCCTTTCCCACCGCCGCTGCTTTAAATTTTAATAGTCCCTCCCCGTTAATAGTGCCGCCAACCACTTTATCACCGGAGCGCTTATCCACCGGCAGCGGTTCACCGCTCAGCATGGACTCATCCACCGAGGATGTGCCTTCGGTGACGATGCCGTCCACCGGGATGCGTTCTCCCGGACGTACCAGCACGATATCTTCCAACTGAACCTGCGTGATGGGAATCTCTTTTTCAACACTGCTTTCGACAATGGTGGCCGTTTTGGGCCTCAGCCCAATCAGTTTGCGTATGGCCCCACCCGTGCGCCCTTTGGTTCTGACCTCCAGCATTTTCCCCAGTTTGATCAGCGTGATGATGACGGCCGATGTTTCAAAATAAACATGTTGGCCGAGAATTGGAAAAATGAGCAAAGCCAGGGAATAAAAATAGGCCACCGACGAACCCATGGCAACCAGAACATCCATGTTGGCGCTTTTATTCTTGAGGCTTTTAAATCCGTTTACATAATAATCCCAGCCCGTATAAAATTGAACCGGTGTGGCCAGCGCCCAGAAAAACCAGTTGACCCAGACCGCATGGCTCCAGGCGCCGATGAGGCCAAAATCCCGGGACATGCTCAATACAAACAGCGGCAGCGCAAAGACGACGCCAACCATAAATTTGCGGGTTTGATCACGGATTTCTGCCTGACGGGCGATCTGCTCGGCATCTTCTTCTTCTGAAAGGTCTTCAGGCGAGATCACACCGTAGCCGGCGGCTTCGATCGCCGCTGTCATCTCCGGCAGGGTCGCAACCCCCTGGATGTATTCCACAGCAGCGCGCTCACTGGCAAAATTTACGGTCGCATTGACAATACCGGAGACCTTTTTGTTTAAGGCCCTTTCAATGTTGGCGGCACAGTTTGCACAGGTCATACCGGTAACCGCAAACTCCATCTTGTTTGTGGGTACTGCAAAACCCGAATCCTTGATTTTGGCGATTACCTCTTTGAGTTTGAGCCGGGTGGGATCAAAGGCGATGGCCGCCTGCTCGGCGGCAAAGTTGACCTGGGCATCGGATATGCCGTTTAGTTTTTTAACCGTGCGCTCGATATTCATGGCACAGTTGGCACACGTCATACCCGTTACCGGCAGGGTGATTTTATCTTCGGACATTATCTGATTCCCTTTGAACGATGAACCAGGGATTATGCAGATCCTTTTTATTGTAAATCAGCGGTTTATGGGATTCGTAGTGATATACTTCGGCGCCGGCATTTTCCGCTATTGCCTGGCCGGCAGCTGTATCCCATTCCATGGTGGGGCCTAAACGGGGATATAAATCGGCTCTGCCCTCAGCAACCAGACAGATCTTCAATGAACTGCCCGCGGAAATGAACTCAAGATCACCAAACGCCCTGCGTTTTTCTTCGACATAGGCTTCGAGCTCTGCATTTTTGTGCGAGCGGCTGCCGACAATTGTCAGCGATGAGCGTTGTGGATCGATAACCGGCATTCGTGTCGCTTGGCCCATAATTTGTTCCAGTAAAGCACCGGCGGTTTCCTTTGAATCGGGCCGAAATTCCACCCATTCACTGAAAGGTCCATCTGCCAGCTTATAGGCACCCAGATTTTGCGCTGCAAAATAAAGGGTGTCTCTATCCGGCACAAAAATGGTGCCCAGAATCGGCCGGTTATTTTCGATCAGTGCAATGTTAACCGTAAACTCACCATTGCGCTTGATAAATTCCTTGGTGCCATCCAATGGATCCACAATCCAAAAACGCTCCCAGTTTTTACGCTCGGCATAAGGCATGTTTTTGCCTTCTTCACTCAGGATCGGAATATCATATCCTTCTAAGGCGTTTACGATGACTTTGTGGGATTTTTGATCGGCCAGCGTCAAGGGGGATTCATCGGTTTTGTATTCCACCCCGAAATCCTCCGATCGGTAAATTTCGTTGATGGCATCACCGGCCGCAATGGCCGCCTGAATTGATCTTAATATATACGGTTTTAAGTCCATTTTTTTCGTTCTATTTCCGAGTAACTTAAATGCTATTAGGCAGCGGGATAATTAATTTCGGCCAATTTATTTTTGATGATATCTTCTGTGGCCGGAGCGTCCCATTCCACCGCAACGCTTTTGCCTTCGATGTCTCCTTCGATCGTTGAAACACCATCAAGTTCACTTAATTCGGTTTTGATGGCATTGACACAGTGACCGCATGAAATATTGGGGATTGAAAATGTTTTTGTCTCCATATGGTATAACCTCCATATTACTTTTAAATGCCGGGGTAGCGTTTGGCAATTGCCGCAAAATCATGCGGCTGTAAGATTTCAGCAAAGCGTTTGCCGTTTTGGCTATGCTTTTTGTAGAAGCGAATGCAGTCCTGTATGATCTGCCGGACCTGCTCCTCACTATAAACACCGGGAAGTTCCTTGGCAAGCTGAGGATGCCGGCCGAGTTTGCCGCCCAGCTGTACGCGGTATCCCTTAGGGCCTTCTATCAGGGTGCCGGTGGGGCATACCGGCACACACTTGCCGCAATTCAAACATCGGTTACCATCGATTACCGGGCTCTCTTTTTCTGTATCTATTGAAATGGCGTCTTCCTTACAAACTTCAACACAGGCCTCACACAGTGAGCAGGGCTCCTCGGTGACCACCGGTGCACAGGCGCCGATGATCCCGATATCTTTTATTTGTGGCTGTGAGCATGCATTGGGGCAGTCAGCCAGCGTAATTCGAAACTCGTGATGAAACTTAAGATCACCTTTGACGCTTTGTTTTAAAAAGCCGAGCAAGTCTGCTTTCGCAACTTCAGTTTCAATGCGAGCAATCAATTGATCACTGATGATCGCCCGGTTGGGGCATCCACTGGGTCCGAAACAGGTTTCGATTTGATACCCCTTGATCTCTGAACTCATGCGGGTCAGATAGCGTTTCTGGGTTGCTTTGACGTCTCTCAGCGAGACAACTTCCTTTCCACTCTCTTTGACTTCCTTCTCAACACGCGCTCGCACCCGTTTGCGCACAAAAAAAGGTACTTTTTTAATGGCTTCCTCAGCTTCCGGCATCCATTTCATTTGAAATCACCATTGCCTTTTCAGCCAGCTCACGGATTGAAGTCGCCTTCAAATACCCACCGAGAAAAATCTTTAATTCGGCGACGTCTTCTTTTAATATATTGAGAATGGCCTCTGTTTTTTTATTCCGTATTGCACCGGCGGCCCAGGCTGCCAGCCCGCGCAGATATGGATCTGCGCTTTTCATATATGGATGCAGATAGATTACCGAATCCTCTAAAAGCGCCGGTCGCGCATGAGCGAGACGACCCACCCCCCAGAGGGCTCCGCGCTGCAGGATTTCGTGTTCAAGGAAATTGCCATCGGGTCGAATGTAGGAAATCAAAATGCACCAGTATTCTTCAGCCAGATTTTTATTTCGGGCCATGATTTCTCCCATGGCTTCGGGACATCCCCATCCGATGCCACCGGATTCATCGTTGAGCTGCCACATATAGCGGCGCATGATGACCCGGGCAGACTCCATATTTTCTGCGGCCAAACGGTCAACCACTTCGCCCATTGCCAACACCGCCCGCCATTTAAGCAATTCGTCGAGGCTGCAAAGAAATGAAAAAAGCGGATTGATCGCTCTTCTGGCCGGTAAGCGGCCAATTTCGGTCAACCCGCTTTCAAGGTCTTTTTGCAGCAGAAGCTTTTTGATTGTTCTTTTAAGTTGCCGATTGCTGTTTCGGTGAGGCCTCATGATCCATTTTCCCAGTGGATGCAATCAACCGGACAATATTTTATGGCATCATTCACATCCGCTTCCGGGTAAACCGCCAGCTCAATGACTTCGATATAACCGGCATCGTTTAGTCGAAAAGCCTGGGTGCACGTTTCCACGCACACACCGCATACGATACACTCACTGAGTTCAACAATCGGCACTTTCATATCATTCGTTGACCGCTTTTCCGATTTTACGGCCATAGGCATAACAATTTTCAAGCCCCTCTTTGTCCGGCACATATTGTATTTTTAAGCCCGGATCGATAATATTGAATTTCATCGATTCGAGTTCGTTGGTGATCATCTTGACCGCCTCACCGCTCCATCCATAGGATCCAAAAGCAGCCCCGATTTTGTTGAGCGGTTTTAGACCTTTCATATAGGACAGGAAATCCGCCAGCGAGGGAAACAGTCCATTGTTGAGCGTCGGTCCGCCCACGATGACGGCTTTGGCATCGAACACCTCCGTCATCACTTCACTGCGGTGCCATTTTCTCAGGTGCAGTGGCTTGGCCGGTACCCCCTCCTGATTGATGCCGGCGGCGATGGCCTCGGCCATCTTCTCGGTGCTGTGCCACATGGTATCGTAAATCACCACCGCTTTTTTTTCAGGTATCTGTTCACACCATCTGGCATAGGCCTGGATGATCTGGGCCGGGTCCTTGCGCCAGATGACCCCATGGTCAGGGCAGATCATGTTAAATTCCATGCCCGAGTCAATAATGTTTTTAAGATATTTTTTTATTAGCGGGACATACAAAAGCAAAATATTAGCGAAGTATTTCTTGGCATGGTGCATGATTGCATCGCCGATTTGGTCGTCAAAGCGTTCGGGGCCCGCAAAATGCTGGCCGAATCCATCGCTTGAAAAAAGGATTTTATCTTCTTTTAAATAGGTGAACATGCTATCGGGCCAGTGCACCATGCGCGTTTCCAGAAAACTCAATGTTTTTTTGCCCAGACTCAGCTCCTGGCCGGTTTCAACCGGTTGGTAATTCCAATTTCTAAAAAAGTGTCGTGGCAAATTCTTGTGGCCCATTTTTGAACAATACAACGGTTTGTCCTCGCCCACCCGGTGCATCACACGCGCCAGACCGCCGGAATGATCCAATTCGGTGTGGTTGCTGATGACATAGTCAATCTTTTTGGGATCAACGATGGCGGATATATTGTCGAGCAACTGGTCCGCAAATTCTTTTTTTACGGTATCGAGCAACGCGATTTTTTCATCAACAATTAAAAACGAATTGTAGGTCGTTCCCAGATCGGTCGAATATCCGTGAAAATCCCGTATATTCCAGTCCGTGACGCCAACGTCATAGATTCCCGGTGCTATTTCTAAAGGTTCCATATTCATCTCCAGTTTAATGATGTCCTGCGAGCAGGCGCGCAATTGCTGGTATTTTGCTGAAATCTCAGGCCAGACCGGCGCAGAGATAGAATATAAACATGTTTTCTTTCCGTGCAACTGACCCGGAGGTGCGTGGCCGACGGTGTCTGCCGGCTAAAACAATTGATGCCCTTTTCGTCAGCGGATATCTCGCCGGCACAAAAGGGCATCGAATACAGTTCGGGCCTAAATGTCAGGTGACGATTAACGGGCTACTCTTTTTCAAAATCAGCCTTGGAAGCACCACACACCGGACATTCCCAATCATCCGGTACATCTTCCCATTTCGTCCCGGCAGCCACGCCATTGTCTGGATCACCTTGTTCTGGATCATAGACATACCCACAGATCGTACATACGTACCTGTCCATTCTATTCCTCCTTTTGTTTATGAGTTAGCCGTTATCTTAAAAATCAGATATCGTTTTTGCCCAATCGGATACCAGATTTTTCTATACTGTTCGATGGACAGATTCAAGACAATTTTTGTGTTTATTTACTTAAATCCATGGCTATCAGCCCAGTGGTTTAAACATTTTTTTGCCGGCGCCGCACACCGGACATTTCCAGTCGTCCGGTAAATCTTTAAACTGAGTCCCTTTGGGAATTTTACCTCTGCGATCTCCTCTGTCCGGATCATAAATATATCCGCAATTAACAGTCTGGCATTGATACATTTCTGCTGGTTCAGCCATCCATCCTCCTCAATGGTTGCCTCACGCTAAAACCCAGAGGCGTCAAGCCTCATAAATTATGATCAATGCCAATATTTTTCATGGTGGACATTGCGTGAGGCTGCGATTAACGGCAAATCGTTTAAACCGATTCCTGAATTAATTTGTGCACTCTGTTTTCAATGTCATCGCGGACCTGGCGCATGAAATCAAGCGGTTTTCCAGCCGGATCCGGCAGATCCCAGTCCAACATCTGGGCACCGGGTACAAAGGGGCATTCTTCTTTGCACCCCATGGTGACAATGACATCCGGGTTGCTGTTCGAAATAGCCTTATCAAGGTGTTGCGGGATTCGAAAGGCCATATCGATTCCCTTTTCGTGCATCACCTTGATCATGTCTGAATTGATTTTTTCAGCCGGTTCACTGCCCCCGTTCGTGACTTCGAATTTATCGCCCGCCAGATATTGGGCAAAAGCACTGGCCATCTGGCTGCGGCATGCATTTTCGCGGCAGGCAAATAAAATCTTTTTCCTCCCAAGCAGCGGCGCAATCAATTCTGAAGCTGTTTTTTTAACATCTTCAAGCACTTGTGGATGTTTGGCCATATCTTTAGGGCCTTCAATTTCGCGGTACGTCAGGCTACCTTCAAAGCGCGCATCGATGGCGTCAAAAAAATATTTGGCGGTCAGCTCTATCCCTTCAAATAAACTTTTTCCCTTGCTGGCACCTACAGAAAGAAGAAACCCGCGTTTGGTCTGCTTTGCGGGATCGGTTAACTTGAGTTTGTATTTACGGGCCCAGAACAGCTGACAGCGATCAACGACGGCCTTAAGCTGGGCGGTCATATTAAAAAAGAAAATGGGACTGGCCAGCACAACCACTTCAGCCTGCCGAATCAGCGGATAAATTTCAGTTTTAATATCGTCGTCAATCGGGCAGAAGCCTTTTTTTTCGCAAACAACGAATTCTTTGCAGGGGGTGATGTTTTTTTGAGTTACATCGACAATCTTGGTTTGTGCACCTAATTGTTGAACCGCCTGCATGAAGCTTGAAAGTAAAAAAGATGTATTTCCCTTTTTCCGCGGACTTCCCTGAAAGCCAAGCACCAACATAATAGCAGATCCTTATTTCAAGTCTTTAATATGGCATTTTGCGCAGGTCGTCGGGCCTGATTTGCTGCCTTCTTTTTTCCTCTGTTTGTGGCATTTGGTGCAAAGTTTGTTCATGACATGTTTCTTTTTTAGTTTGCCTTCAGCCTTGAGCGCTTCGATAATACCGGCTTTTTGAGGAAAAACAGAATGACAGATATCACAGTCGCCGAGCTTATCCTGGTGCTGGTGATGGGGAAACGGAACAAGCCCCCGTTTGCCCCCCGGAAGTTTGATTTCTGCGGCGCCTTTATTTTCAGCGGGGACACCACTTAAAGCAATCGAGCCCGCAGTAACAAACAGCATTCCAGCACTTAGAATTACCGCACCAACAAGAAGGAGTTTCCTAATTTTCATTAACGACTTCCAATTTGATATCGTAGGTTTATGGTCTCACTGAACGAACACAGGTATCCGTTAGGCAAATTTGTATGCCGCTAGGCCTGATAAATAAATAAGACGTTTTCTGGTCAACCGGCGAATCGAGCCTTGTGTTTGTCAATTTAGGCATTGCATGTTAGCGCGGAGAAATACTTTTACCTTCGCCATCCACCTCGCACTGGGAAAAGTCGATGGGCTCGTTGCACTTGCTGCAGGTGTGCGGGCGGTCAAATTCATCGGAAAAAATCTCCTTGACCTCACCGCATTTAGGACAGGCACATGTAAATGCTTTGAGGGTTTTAAAGTTTGCATAACCCGGACAATGCTGTGGTGTGGATGTATTATCGGCCATAATTACCTCCGTCTAAATGTTTAAGTTAATCAAGATCCAAGCTTCTTCGCAATTTCGCGCCCATAGTCTTGGGCCATCTGTAAGCCCCCACCCAGGGAGCTTGTTTTTAATCGTAATGTATCACCAACGACATCCATTTTTAAAATGTGTTTCATCGTGTCAAAAATTCGATCGTTGGCTTCTCCGCTCCAGCCAAAAGAGCCGAACGCGCCACCGGGCTTGCCTTCAAGGTCTGCTTTTTCGGCGATAAAAAGAAACGTCTTCATGGTCTGCAGCATTTCCCCGTGATAGGTAGAGGACCCAAACACATAAGCATCAAAACCTTTAAGATCCGCCTCATTTTTTATTGTTTTAACGTCCACCACTTCGGCTTCGTGGCCTGAAAATCGAATTCCTTCGGCGATGAGTTCTGCAATTCTCTGGGTTTCTCCTGTTCGGGTAGCATATACGATCAGTGCTTTTGGCATAGCGATCACCTCATCAGACGCTCATGAAATTGAGCGTTTATAAGCCAACAATATTCAATATGTTTTTAAAAACAACCATCCTTCAGAGGCGGATAAACCTTGACCCTCGCGCATTTTTAAGTCAACGTTTTCGTCTGAAAAACTATTTTTTGGGGCTGGCAATTCTGTTATCCGTGCCTTCTGCCTCGCAATCCGGCGTATAGCAGGTATTGTCCAAAAACTCACATTTTTCTTGGCAGGATGGGCACTCGTTCGGATGGGCATCGGCATCAAACGTGTACCCACAATTTGAGCATTTCCAACTGGGCATTTTACATACCTCCTTATTCTGATTCTGTGGAACCTCCGGAGGGGCCGCGCTTGGCCAGTTCACGATCCATCATGAACAGACCGCCTTGAGCATCCCCCATCAGTTTGAGTTGTTCCAATACGCCGCCGACACTTTCTTCTTCTTCAACCTGCTCGGAAACAAACCATTGCAGGAAAATGTTGGTGGCGTGATCGCTTTCTGCATGGGCGACATCCACCAGATCATTAATTAAGCCGGTAACTTTCTGCTCATGTTCCAGGGTGGCCTCAAAGACCGCCAAAGGAGAAATCCATTCGGTCGGTGGCGCTGCTATCTGCACCAATTCAACCTTCCCGCCGCGCTGGAGGATAAAGTCATAAAACTTCATGGAGTGTTCCAATTCTTCCTGTGCCTGGTAATACATCCAGTTGGCAAAGCCGTCCAGATTGACAGATTTAAAATAGGCATTCATTGACAGATACAGGTAAGAAGAATACAGCTCAGCATTGAGCTGCCCGTTAAGTGCTTTTTGCATTTTTTCAGTTAACATGACCGTTATCCTTTCCACAGACCGTGAAGATTGCAGTATTCGCGTGCAGTTACATTTTCTGATGCCACCTGAAACACGGCTTCAGGCGCCTCACCGGGATTAAGAAACTGACGTTCGGCTTTGCCGTCTACGATAATTTCAATCCATTCAATATAATGTTTGTCTTCCATGGGATGCGGTACATCACCGACCTTTACTTTAATACCGCCGTCAACTTTTTCAATGACCGGCACATGTTTTTCTTTGGCCGCATCAACGGTATTTTCAACCAATCGCGCCATGGGTTCTCCGCAGCACACCAGTTCACCGCCGCCGCCGTGCAGAACTTCAACAATATTGCCGCAAGCATCGCATTTGTAAACTTCCAATCTTTCTGCCATTATGTCCTCCTTTTTTCTATATTAATTGTTTATTAAAGTAATCGAGAAAGAGTGCCATCTAATATTGTTTAAAACTGTGTTTCCCAGCCACAGATAATGTTCAAGGCTCAGGTATATTCATAATAGTGGTTTTAATTTATTTTCAAACTTGTTTTTAAGGCTTAGATCTTGTCCGCTGGCAAGGCGTAAACCGTTTTGAAAGCGGAGCGTACACATCAGTACGCGAGTATTTGAAAACGGTTTATAACACAGCCAGCGGGCAATAGATGAGTCTTAGAAACAAGTTTTACCAGTTTTCCCCGAGCAGTTCAAAATGCGCCTGCGGATGGGCACATGCCGGGCATTCCTCCAGTGCACTGTCGCCTTCATGCAGGTAACCGCAGTTTCGGCAGCGCCATACAACCGATTCGTCCTTTTTAAAAACCGTATTGTTGGCGATATTGGCCGCAAGAGCCACATAACGCTTTTCATGCTGCTTTTCGGCCACGGCGATGGCGTTAAATATTTCGGCAATTTCTTCAAACCCTTCTTCAAGGGCGGTTTTTGCAAAGCCAGGATACATATCGGTGTATTCATAATTTTCTCCGGCTGCCGCTTCCTTCAAATTATCCAGCGTGGTGCCAATAACTCCGGCCGGAAATGCGGCCGCCACTTCGACCTCGCCGCCCTCCAGTAATTTAAACAATCTTTTGGCGTGTTCTTTTTCTTGATTGGCCGTTTCCGTGAAAATCTCTGAAATTTGCACATATCCATCTTTTTTTGCCAGGCTGGCAAAATAGGTATAGCGGTTGCGCGCCTGCGACTCGCCGGCAAAAGCCGTCAGAATGTTCTTTTCGGTTTGGGTCCCCTTTAGATTTCCCATGAATGTTCCTCCGTCAGTTTTCATGTTCATTATTGAATGCGGTGACTATGCTATGGCTGTTCCTGCCACCAGCCTTTGATCATATGGTTACGCTTTTCTTCTTCGGCCAGTTTTTTTAATTTGTAGGCAGAGTCCCTTAATACGCCGTAGAGAATGCCGCAGCCGTTATCCTCACGATCGGCATCGCCTTCGTCAGCGAGTGCCATCATCTCCTCCACCAGCCTTAGTGTTCTGATAATGTGCAAATTGCAGGGTTTCACAGAATTTTCTCCCCGACTGAATTTTAGCTTCCATTTTCCCTTGCAGGGGAAATGGAAACCGCTGTTAAAACATCCAACTGAGAAGTTTCAAATTCTGTGCCAGGGTAAAAGCAAAGAGCCCCTTTGTCTGCCATACTGGATAAATGGGCCAATATCAGTCGTTGAGCAAAGGTGTCCGACAATTTTGCTAAAGCTTCAATGCCATGGGCGCTTCATCTTTGCGATACACGAAACGGGCATGATTTAGCGGAATATCAGTGCGTTGCAAGGGTAATGTCTGGATATCATAATAAAAATGACAATGCAATACGGTCTCAGAATAATTTCTGAAACAGATTTGTCTCATAAGACAGGGTGTCGGTTTTGGATTTTAGATTTTGGATTGCGGATTAAACTCATGGAGAATATTTGCTGAGGATTTGAATGAGGGCAATTCTGAACGTGGGATCGGTGAGGAAAACCAAAAATACCGCCCGCCTTGCTTTTTATTCAACAAGACGGGCGGCTGGAGAGGAAGGGCTGATTTCTATAATGAGGTCTAAATAATCCTCTGATGGGCTTTAATTAAGCAGCCTTCACCTGGGTGCGCTGTAAAATTTTTCCTCGGGTGCTGATCACAACCTCTTCGATGGGAATATCGACACCGGACATTTCCATGCCTTTTTTGACGATCATCGGCAGACCGCCGCAGCACGGAACCTCCATGATGACAGAGGTGATACTTTTGATACCGGATTCTTTGCAGATCTGAGCGAATTTTTCGATGTAAAATTGAGCATTATCAAGTTTGGGGCAACCCATCATCACGGCCTTGCCCTTGATAAAGTCACGATGCACCGTAGGAAAAGCCACCGGTACGCAATCTGCCAGAACAAGCAAGTCAGCGCCTTTTAAGAATGGTGCGGTGGGCGGAACCAGCATGATCTGAACCGGCCAATGGGACAGGGCGGATTGCGTTAAATCCGCTGCATCCGCTCCCGATATGTCTGCCTGCGGACCGGAAGCAGCGGCCGGCTCGGGCTATACAAATGCTTGCAGTCGCGCTGACGGGCAGCCACCGGAAAAAGCCGGTGTTTCCTGGGCTGTTTCTTCTTGCTTTTGCTTAGCCAGAAGTTCTTCAACGGCTTCTTCATCGAATTCATCTGCCTCGCGCTCAACAATTTTTAAAGCGCCCAATGGACATTCGCCCAGGCAGGCACCCAGTCCGTCACAGTACATGTCGGCGATTACACGGGCTTTGCCATCTACGATTTGAAGCGCGCCCTCAGCACAGGATGGTACACAGTTGCCGCATCCGTCACAGAGCTCTTCATCAATTTCAATAATTTTTCTTACGGTTTTCATATGTTTCTCCTCATTTTATTTGTTTTGATGTCCAATTAAAAATAGTCTGTTTTCAATAATTATCTATACTTCTAACCGGCCAGCAGGACTTCTTTGGCAACCTCGCGTCCACTGTCTGTCAGAAATGATTTTTCGATTAAGTTCTCGATTTCTTCTTTGCTTCTGGGCGATTGCTTTTGCTTTTCATCTAAATTTTCAAGAAGATCGGAATCGTAGACGACTTTGAAATTGATGCTGTCGTCAGAACGCGGATGATGGTGATGCCCGACGATATCGCAAACCTCATTGATGAGTTCTTCTTTCGCACCCAGTTTCTCCAATATGGACCTGGCGATGGGCGGCCCTTCCGCCTCCTGAAATTCAGCGGCCGTGCTCCCATGTTTTTTTTCCGCCTCGTGAATGCCGATATCGTGCAAATAGGCCGCAGTTAATATGACGGCCAGCATCCCTTTTTCTTTTTTACCGATGCGTTCGGCATAACGGGCAACGCGGCTGGCGTGACCGATGCGTTTAAAATCATTTTTAAAATAGCGCTTCATTTCAATGGCAACACGATCCTTGAGCAGGTCTTCTTTTTGCGCAATCAGCTCCGGTGGCAGATCCCCGATGCATTGTTCGGCATAAGGGCAGTAGGCCGCGCAACCAAAATCCATATCTGGATTCACGAAACGGTGTCCGCATTTATCGCATTTGCGGCTGGTGTCATCTTTGAAAAATTCAACTGCGTTGCTGCACTTCGGGCATTTGGCTTCAAAAATTGCCCCGGGTTTCCAATATAGCGTATCTTGTCCAGGACATTTCATAATGGTTTCCTTTTTGATAATTGCATTGCGAATAATAGAAGCTAACGCTTAATCGTATCGCTAATTTAATTGAATAATCTACTGAATACCTTGACATAGATCAAAAATGGATGCAAAAAATAGCATATGGAAAATATTTTAAATATAATCTCGGCCACACCACTTTTCAACGGCCTGCCCGACGAACAGCTAAGCGCCCTGCGGGATATTGCGGTTGAAAAGCAGTTTAACAAAGGACAGACGATTTTTTCAGAAGGTGATCAAACCAAAGGGTTCTTTGTTGTGGTTGATGGCAGGGTTAAAATTTACAAAATGTCATCGGAGGGCAAAGAGCAGATTCTGCATATTTTCGAGACCGGGCAATCTTTTGGAGAGGTAACTGTTTTTACCGGGCAGCAAATGCCGGCCAATGCGCAGACGCTCGCGAAAACGCGTCTTCTTTTATTCCCCAGACGCGCTTTTGTTGATTTGATATCGGCCAATCCTTCCCTGGCGCTTAATTTGCTGGCCATTATGTCAAAAAAACTGCGCCAATTTGCGGCCCAAATTGAAAATCTGTCCTTAAAAGAAATTCCGGCACGCCTGGCCTCCTACCTGATATACCTTTCGGAAGAACAGGATGCCGAGAATGCAGTGACGCTAAATGTATCCAAAGGCCAACTTGCCAGTCTCCTGGGCACAATCCCGGAAACCCTCTCCCGAATTTTTGCCAAACTGTCCGGGCAAAACCTGATTCGCGTTGAAGGCCCCAAAATTACATTGCTTGACCGTCAGGGTATTGAGGACCTGGCCGAATTTGGCAAAGATACCTAACAAAAAAGCACCTGGTTCAGGTGCTTCGAGCGCCTATTTGATAAAGCATATGTTCGTTTGGTGTTCTCAATCAAGGTAAAACTGGTTGCAGGATTTTTATATCTTGCTTGAGGGCAAGGCTCCCCGTCGAGTTGACGTGGGAACACTGCCATCGGACAGGAGATGAGAGTATTGAAACCAGTTTCAGCTGGTTTGAGCGACCAATTCCTTGCTCAACACCCGAATATGCCCCATCTCTTCTTTGATAATGGCATCAATACGAGTGCTGCCCAAGTTTTGCGGGACGGCCTCTTTCATTCCCAAATAAAACACAATCGAGTCCTTTTCCGCTT
>JAAUXY010087281.1_pt1 | contig 28156 bp, 21 predicted proteins | sample 7278121 | NCBI WGS metagenome assembly JAAUXY01 (sample SAMN14350117, study PRJNA611818) | marine sediment metagenome | isolation source: surface marine sediment (1.8m) | place: French Polynesia: Moorea | collected 2018-08 | reverse complement strand
GTCTTCAATGAAGTCGCCGAGATGCGAATCTTCGTCGTCACCAATCGGCGTCTCCATTGAGATCGGCTCCTTGGCGATCTTCAGGACCTTGCGGACCTTGTCTTCCGGCATCTCCATGCGCTCGGCAAGCTCGTCCGGAAGCGGTTCGCGGCCCATCTCCTGCAGCATCTGTCGCGAAATGCGGTTGAGCTTGTTGATCGTTTCGATCATGTGCACCGGGATACGAATCGTGCGCGCCTGGTCCGCGATCGAACGCGTGATGGCCTGGCGAATCCACCAGGTCGCGTACGTCGAGAACTTGTAACCGCGCCGGTACTCGAATTTGTCCACGGCCTTCATCAGTCCGATGTTGCCCTCCTGGATCAGGTCCAGGAACTGCAGGCCGCGGTTCGTGTACTTTTTCGCGATCGAGATAACGAGTCGAAGGTTCGCTTCGACCATTTCTTTCTTCGCGCGACGCGCTTTCGCTTCGCCGATCGACATCTGCCGGTTGATCTCCTTGATCTCGGAGATCTTCAGGCGCGTCTCGTCCTCGACGGCGAGCAGCTTGCGCTGCGCCCGCAGGATGTCGTCCTTCAGCTTGGCAAGCGTCGACGAGTGCTTGCGCTTCGCGCGGATGTGCTTGTCGACCCAGTTGAGGTCCGTCTCGCTCTTCGGGAAGCTCGCGAGGAAGTCCTTGCGCGGCATGCCGGCGTCGCGGACGCAGATGCGCATGACGAGGCGTTCCTGCGTGCGGATGACCGATACGACGTCGCGCAGGTTCTTGACCAGCGCGTCGAACAGCTTCGGCGCCAGCTTGAGCTCCATGAGCTGCGCAGCGAGGTCGGCCTGAATCTTGATCGTCTTCTTGTCCTTGAAGCCGTTCGTCTCGATGCTCTTCACGACGCGGTTGTGCAGTCGGCGGATGACTTTGACGCGCGCCTTGACCTCTTCGGGATCCGGACCGGTGTCGACGACTTCGTCCTCATCATCGTCTTCGCTCTTCGGCGCCGGCGGCTTGATCTCGTCGGGCTCGTTGGGGTCGATGAAGCCGACGATGAAATCCTGCATGCGGGTGTCGCCTGCGATAACGGCATCCGCAACTACGAGCAGAGCCTCGATGGTCGGCGGGAAGTGCGACATATGCCACTTGACCTGGTTCAGGCCGTCTTCGATGCGCTTGGCGATCTCGATTTCGCCTTGCCGGGTCAACAGCTCGACCGTGCCCATCTCGCGCATGTACATGCGTACCGGGTCGGTTGTACGGCCGAACTCGGCGTCCACGCTGGCAAGCGCGGCCTCGGCTTCCTCGGCGGCCTCGTCGTCGGTAGCTGCCTGGTCAGACAGGACCAGCGATTCTGCATCGGGTGCCTTCTCATGCACCGCGATACCCATGTCGTTGATCATGTTGACGATGTCTTCGATCTGTTCCGGATCGACGATGTCATTCGGAAGGTGATCGTTGACCTCGGTATAGGTCAGGTACCCCTGTTCCTTGCCTCGGGCAATGAGATCCTTGAGTTGCTGGGCCTGTTTGTTGACACCAATCACTGCACGCTTTTCGCTCAAGACGAAACGACCTCCGGTCCAAAAATGCAAACGGTCAATTGTACGCCCCTGAGGGCACCTCTTCCAGCGGTTTCTCTCGTCAAACCGCCCATCAGCGAAGCTCCCGGAGCTCGGCGAGTTCTTCCTCGTCGAGACTCCCAACCCGCTGTTTCTCAATCAAAAAATCGACCCGGTCCCGGCGGCCTGCGGCCACTAGCTGGTTGAGACATTCGTCCAGCTCCGCGGCGGCGTCGAAATCGTCGCCGTCGGGTACTTCGCTGGCGGCGAGTTTGCCGAGATGGCGGCCATCTTCGTCGTGACGCCACCGCTCCAGCAGCCCGGCTGTCGTGATATTGGGCTCGTGCTGTACCGTTTCAATCAGCCGGTGCAGCAAATCGATGCCCGGCCGCCGAATGCCCGCGAGCTTCTCGACGTCGAGCTTGTCGCCGGCGTGCGGGTTGTTGAGCAATAACGTGATTGCCCGCCGCACCACCGAGGGTCGGCCCGTCGATGCGACCTTGCGGCGCAGGGCGGTCGCGCGCCTGGCACCCGGCGACTGCCGTTCCTCGGCATTGCCGAGACTGCGCTCCAGCCGCTCGCTCGTCAGGCCAACCGTGTCGGCCAGCGAGTCCAGCAGCAGGTCACGGTAAACGCCGGCCGGTACTTTTGACACGAGCGGCTTGGCGAGTTCCGCCAGCCGCGCGCGGCCGTCCACGGTCCCGAGGTCGACCTGCGCCGACAGCTCGGCAATCAGGAAATCCGACAGCGCGATTCCGTCGTCCACGGCTTTGACGAACGCGTCGGCCCCGTTCGCATTAACGAAGCTGTCCGGATCCTCGCCGTCGGGCAGGAACACGAAGCGAATCTGGCGGCCTTCACGCACGTGCGGCAGCGCCGTCTCGAGTGCGCGCCAGGCGGCCTTCGAGCCGGCGCGATCGCCATCGAAGCAGAACGCGACGTCCTCGGTCAGCCGGAACAGCCGGTTCAGGTGGTCGCCCGTGGTCGCCGTGCCGAGCGTCGCGACCGCGAAGTCGATGCCGTTGCGTGCGAGAGCTACGACGTCCATATAGCCTTCGACGACGACGAGTCGATCGATGCTACGAAGTGCCTGGCGGGCCTCCCATAGTCCGTACAGCTCGCGACCCTTGTGAAACAGTACGGTCTCCGGCGAGTTCAGGTACTTGGGCTCGCCGTCGCCCAGGGTGCGGCCGCCGAAGCCGATCGTCCGACCGCGCGCGTCGCGAATCGGAAACATCAGCCGGTCGCGAAAACGATCGTAGTGGCGGCCGTTGTCCTTGCGGATCACCAGCCCCGTGGCGAGCAGCCGGTCGATGGCCTCGTCGGATTTGCCGTAGCGGTCGAGCACGTTGCTCCAGCCGTCGGGCGCGTATCCCAGGCCGAAGCGGCTCGCCGTGGCGCCATCGATGCCGCGCTTTTTCAGGTACTCGATCGCCGCCGGGCTGTCCTTGAGCGCGCGCTGCCAGTCTTTTTCGACCTTGCCCGTCAGCGAGAACAACTCGTCGTAGCGTCGCGACGGCCGGTCGCTCTCGTTGCGTGGGACCTCGACGCCCATGGTCTGCGCGAGGCTCTCGACAGCCTCCGGGAAGTCCATGTGGTCGTATTCCATCAGGAAGCCGAGGGCCGTCCCGTGGGCGCCGCAGCCGAAGCAGTGGTAGAAGCCCTTCGCCGGGCTCACCGTGAACGACGGTGTCTTTTCATCATGGAACGGGCAGCAGGCCTTGAACTCGCGGCCAGCCTTCTTTAGCTGTACGCGACGGCCGATCACCTCGACGATGTCCGCGCGGGCAACGAGGTCGTCGATGAAATCCTGGGGAATCAGTCCTGCCATGCTCTAAATAAACGTGCGGCCGGCGCGCACCGGGTTCGCGACATACAGTAATTGGACCCGGCCTCGGCGAGCCGGTTCAGCAAGCATAGCGGGTCCGGCGACGAGCGCCAGTCAAGCAAAATTCAGGCCAAACGGGCCTTTACGCGGGCGCCGACGGCGCCCATGTCGGCGCGGCCGGCGGCCTTCGCCTTGATCGCGCCCATGACCTTGCCCATGTCGCGGATGCTCTCGGCACCCGTGGCGGCGATGACCTCGTCGACCAGGGCGTCGAGTTCCTCGGCGGAGAGCTGCTCGGGCAGGTAGGTTTCGATGACTTCGAGCTCGGCCTGTTCCTTGGCGGCCAGATCTTCGCGACCGCCCTTCGTAAACTGCTCGATGGAGTCGCGCCTCTGCTTGACGGCCTTTTCGATGACGCCCAGAAGCCCGGCGTCGTCAAGTTCCTGGCGGCTGTCGACCTCGACACGCTTGATGTCGGCCAGGATCAGGCGCACCACGGCGAGCCGGTCCTTGTCACCGGCCTTCATGGCGGTCTTCATGTCTGCAGTGAGGGTGTCTTTGAGCGACATGGCTGTGCCCTTAAGCGGGCTATCTTCGAGTGTCGGGGCGCCGCATGGGGCGCCCGCCTCTTCGGCACAGTCCCGATCGGCGGGACGGCCGTGGAATGCTAGTAGAGGCGCTTGCGCTTGGCTTCTTCGCGGGACAGGCGCTTCATGTGGCGCTTGACCGCGGCAGCCTTCTTACGCTTGCGCTCCTGGGTCGGCTTCTCGTAGAACTCGCGGCGGCGAAGCTCGGTCAGGACACCGGCTTTCTCGCAGGCGCGCTTGAAGCGACGCAGGGCAGCATCGAAATACTCGTTCTCTTTAACGCGGACGCTAGGCATTTAAATCAGGCCTTCCTTTTTAGCCTACTGGGCGTGCAAATGGTCGTGCACAACAAACCCGGCCGAAGCCGGGACTTGAGAGCCGGCCATTCTAGCGACCCTTTCCGGGCGATGCAATGGCCCGGAAAGCAAGATATGATCCCCGCCCGATGAATATCCTAGGTATTGAGACCTCCTGTGACGAGACCGGCGTTGCTGTCTACAGCACCGAGCGGGGCCTCGTGGCACACGCCCTGCACAGCCAGGTCGATCTGCACGCCGTCTACGGCGGCGTGGTGCCCGAGATCGCGAGCCGCGACCACCTGCGGCGGCTGCTGCCGCTGATCCAGAGCGTCCTCGCCGAGGCGGGCATAGAGCGCCCCGACGCCATCGCCCACACCGCGGGGCCGGGGCTGGTGGGCGCCCTGATGGTCGGCGGCGGCATGGCGTCCGGACTCAGCCTGGCCTGGGACTGCCCGCTGGTCGCGATCCACCACATGGAGGGCCATTTGCTCGCGCCCATGCTCGAGGACGAGCCCCCCGCGTACCCGTTCCTCGCGCTGCTGGTCTCGGGCGGGCATTCGATGCTGATCGCCGTGCGCGGACTGGGGCAATACCAGCTGCTCGGCACGACGCTCGACGACGCGGTCGGCGAGGCCTTCGACAAGACCGCCAAGCTGCTCGGTCTCGGCTACCCGGGCGGCCCCGCGCTGCAAAAGCTCGCCGAGAGCGGCGATGACAGCGCGTACGCGCTGCCGCGACCGATGCTCGGCAAGCCGACCCTCGACTTCTCGTTCTCCGGGCTGAAGACTGCCGTGATGCTCGAGGTCCGCAAGGCGGAAGCCGATGGCGAGCTCGAGGCAAAGAAGGCCGACATCGCGGCCTCGTTTCAGCGCGCCGCCGTGGATTCGCTGGTCGGCAAGGCGCTGCAGGCGGCAAAGCGCGAGGGCCTCGAGCGCATCGTGATTTCCGGCGGCGTCGGCGCCAACACGCTGCTGCGCAGCGAAATGTCGGCCCGTTTCGACGGCGATGTGTACTATCCGCGGCTCGCATTCTGCACCGACAACGGCGCAATGATCGCGATTGCCGGTGCGCTAAGGCTCGCGGATGCCGGCACCGCCGAGACCATTCGCGCACAGGCTCGCTGGTCGCTCGACAGTCTCGACGTGCCGCAGGCTTCCTGAAGGACTCGTCATCATATGGACATTATTTTTCTTCATGATCTGAAGATCGAGACGGTCATCGGCATCTGGGACTGGGAGCGCAAGATCCGCCAGACTGTCGTGATCGACCTGGACATGGCCACCGATATTCGCAAAGCGGCGTCGTCGGACGGTATCGACGATACGCTCAATTACAAGAACGTCGCGAAGCGCCTGCAGCAATACGTCGGCGAATCGGAGTTTCTGCTGGTCGAGACGATGGCGGAGAGCATTGCCGAAGTCGTCCTGACCGAGTTCGATGTTCCCTGGGTACGAGTCCGGGTCAGCAAGCCGGGTGCCATTCGCGGCGCCGGCGACGTCGGCGTTCTGATCGAGCGCGGCGAGAAGACGTAACGAAATGGCAAGGGTCTACCTGGGGCTCGGCAGCAATATCGACGCGGAGGCTAATCTCGCCCTCGGCATTCGTGAGCTGCGCCAACGCTACGGCGATCTCGACCTGTCGCCCGTGTACCGCAGCGCGGCCGTCGGCTTCGACGGCGACGACTTCTTGAACATGGTCGTGGCGATGGAAACGACCGCCTCCCCCGAGGACATCCACGCTCAAATCGAGCTGATTCATACCCTCAGCGGGCGAAAGCGCGGCGAGCAGAAGTTCTCGGCGCGGTCACTGGATATCGACTTGCTGCTGTACGACGACCTCGTCGTCGAGCACCCTCGCTTCCGTATCCCTCGCGATGATGTACTCGAGTACAGTTTCGTGCTGCGGCCCCTCGTTGAGATCGCGCCAGAATTCGTACACCCCGTGACGCAGAGGACGCTCGCCGAGCACTGGCACGCATTTGACCAGGCCGGCCAGCCGCTCGAGCCGGTCACGGTGGCCTTCTGAAAAATTACGTCAAATAGCGGCGTAATCCGCGCCGCTCGACTGTCCAAAACGGTACACGCAGCGCGGCGTCTGCCGCGCCGATTGGTTACTATCCGACGTTCGCTTGAGCAAGCCGGGCGGCAAGCCCGCGGGAGACCCGATGCGCAACCTGTTCCTCGTTTCACTGGCCCTCGTACTCGCCGCCTGCAGCAGCAGCGATGGCAGCATTACCGGCGGGCCGATCTCGACGAACGAGTGCTCGGTGACAGGCCAGAAGCAGTTTGTACTCGACGCGATGAATGCCTGGTACCTTTGGAACGACCAGCTCCCAACCAACGTCAACATCGACGACTTTGCGACGCCCGAGGACCTGCTGGCCTTCCTGAGCGAGTTCAGCCCGGACGACGGCAGCGGCAATCCTGTCGACCGCTTCAGCTTCATAAACTCGGCGGCCGCCGACCAGGCGTTTTTCGGTGAGGGACAGTTCGAAGGGTTCGGCTTCAGCTTTCGCTTCGAGTCGGCGGACGATGCGCGCCTGACGCGCGTATTCGGCGGCAGCCCGGCGGCGGGCGGCGGCCTTGCCCGTGGCCAGCAGATCCTTTCGCTCGACGGCCGCACGGTCGCCGAAATCGAGGCGGCGGAGGGCCTTAGCGCGGCGCTCGATCCGACGACGGTCGAATTCACGATGCGCGAGCCGAACGGCAACGAATTCACCACCACGATCACGAAGGCGATCGTCACGATCGATCCGATTCCACAGCACCGAATTATCGACAATAACGGTACGCCGGTCGGCTACATGGAATTGGCCACCTTTATCTCGACCGCCGACCCGCGCTTCCAGGCGGTCTTTACCGAGTTCCTGAACGCCGGCGTTCAGGACGTCATCATCGACCTGCGCTACAACGGTGGCGGACTGGTCAGCACCGCGGAACTGCTGGCCGACTATCTCGGCGGTTCGATCGCGCAGAATTTCACGTTTTCGGAAACCCGCTTCAATGCGGATCGCGCGGCGGCAAACAACAGCACGGAACCTTTCGAGCTGCGGCCGAGCTCACTGAGCCTCGCGCGCCTCGTCATCATTGCGACCCAGAGCACGGCATCTGCCAGCGAGCTGGTGACCAATGGCCTCGAGCCCACCAGCGCCGAGGTCGTCGTCGTCGGCGACCGCACATTCGGCAAGCCTGTCGGCCAGATCGGGCTCGAGTTCTGCGAGAAGATCCTGCGTCCGACGGCGTTCCAGACGGTCAATGGCGACGGCTTCGGCGACTTTTTCGACGGCTTGCCAGCCGATTGCGCGGCACCTGACGACATCAATGTCGCGGTGGGAGATCTGGCAGACCCGAATGTCGACGCGGCACTGACGTGGCTATCGACGGGCGCTTGCCCGGGCAGCTCGGTTACGCCGGGTTTCGAAAAGCTCGCCGTCGAGGCCGGGCAACGCAAGCTGCAGGGCCCGGCGCCAAGCTGGCGGCAATACGCCGGGGCTTACTAGCCCGCGAATCCCAGCTTACCAGCCGACCGAACGGCCGCCGTCCACAGCGACGATCTGTCCCGTGACGTAGCGCGCGTCGCGCACCAGGTACAGCACGCAACCCGCAATGTCGTCCGGATCGCCCGGCCGGGCGAGCGGCACCTGCTCGAGAATCGTCTGCTTGGTTTCCGCGCTCATGCCGTCCTCGGGCCAGAGGATCGCGCCGGGTGAGACGCCGTTTACGCGAATATCCGGACCGAGGTCCTTCGCGAGCGCGCGCGTCAGCATCGCGAGCCCGGCTTTCGCGGGACCGTAGACGAGATGCTCCTTCAGCGGGCGCTGTGCGTGAATGTCGACGATGTTGATGATCACTCCCTGCGCATCGCGCAGCGCGGGCACCGCAGCCTGCGACAGAAACAGCGGCGCCTTAAGGTTGCTGCCGGTCAGGTCCGTCCAGTGTTCCTCGGTGATCTCGCCGATGCGCGTCGGGTAGAACGTCGACGCATTGTTGACGAGGATATCGAGGCGGCCCTGCCAGTCGAGGACCCGGCCGATGAGGTCGGGAAGCGAGGCCGTATCGAGGAGGTCGGCCTGCAGCGCGAAAGCGGAGTGGGCGCGAGCTGCGTTGAGTTCGTCGACGAGCGCGTTCGCTGCGTCCGCCGAACCCCGGTAGTGCACGGCCACATTGGCGCCTGCACCGTGCAGGCGACGCACAATCTGCGCACCGATTCGGCGCGCCGCGCCAGTCACGAGCGCGACGCGTCCATCCAGACTGTCGGTCATGGGTGTTTCCTCACTGGGTCCGTACGGCGGGACGCAATCGTTAGCGTGTGGGTGCCCGCTCGGCTATAAAGGCGCATTCTAAAAGGTTTGCCCGCCACGCATGCAAGTCGAGACCTCGAGCCGTCTCCCAGACGTCGATTCTGCCAGCGCCGCCCACACCGGGCGCTGCGCGGCTTTCATTCGCGGGCGCATCGCGGAGGCCGGCGGCAGCGTGAGCTTCGCCGAATACATGCAGCACGCGCTGTACGCGCCCGGCCTCGGTTACTACGCCGCCGGCGCGACCAAGCTCGGCGAGGCGGGCGACTTCATTACGGCACCGGAGCTGTCACCGCTGTTCGGAAGCGTCATCGCTCGTCAGTGTGCGGGCGTCCTCGACAGCGTCGGCGGCGGGTCGATTCTCGAACTCGGTGCCGGCAGCGGCAGGCTCGCGATTGACGTGCTGAAAAAGCTGTCCGAGCTCAAAGCACTCCCCGATCGCTACCTGATTCTCGAAGTCTCCGCGGAGCTGGCAGAGCGGCAGCGGGCGGCGATCGAAACCGAAGTCCCGGAGCTGGCACCGCGGGTTACGTGGCTAGCCGAACTGCCGACCGGACATCGCGGGGTGATTCTCGCGAACGAGGTGATCGACGCATTGCCGGTCGAGCGTTTCGTTCGTCGCGATTCGGTACGGCAACTGCGCGTGACGATCGAAGGCGATACGTTTCGTTTCGTCGAGGCGGACGCGCCACGGAACCTGGAGTCAGCCGTTGCGGCCATCGAGGCCGATCTCGGCAACCGGCTCGCAGAGGGCTACGTGTCCGAGGTCTCCCTCGGTGCAGCAGGTTGGCTCGCTGATGTCCTGGCATCGCTCGATGCGGGCATCGCGCTGTTATTCGACTACGGACTCGGGCGGCGCGAGTACTATGCGCCGGACCGCAACGCGGGCTGGCTGCGCTGCCATTTTCGCCACCACGCTCACAGTGACCCGCTGATCCTCGCCGGCGTGCAGGACATCACTGCGTGGGTCGATTTCTCGCTGGTCGCGGCAGCTGCCATCGAGTCGGGTTCCGAACTTGTCGGCTACACAGACCAGGCATCGTTCCTGATCGGCGGTGGCCTCGAACAGGAGCTCGCCGGTCTTGCGAGCCTCGCGCCTGCAGCCCAGGCCGAATTGTCGCGGCAGGTCAAAGTGCTTACGCTGCCGGGCGAGATGGGGGAACGCTTCAAGTGCCTCGGCATACGCCGCGGCGAGGCGGCCGTGCCCGGGGGATTCGCATTCGCTGACAGGACCCACACGCTATGACCTGGCTACAGATCGTCGTACTCGCCATCGTGCAGGGCCTGACCGAGTTCCTGCCGATCTCCAGTTCCGGCCACCTCGTGCTCGTGCCGACGTTCTTCGGCTGGGGTGACCAGGGCCTGGCCTTCGATGTTGCCGTGCACTTCGGCTCGCTGCTGGCGGTCTGCGCGTTTTTTCGCCGCGACATCGCCGGCCTGATTCGCGGCGGCCTGCAGCTGGCCCGTTTCAGGAGCGACACGACCGAGTCACGGCTCGCACTCGGCATTGCGCTCGGCACGATTCCGGCGGCCGTTGCCGGCCTGACGCTGGCGGGCTGGATCGAGGCCAACCTGCGCGACCCGAGGGTCATCGTGTTCACGCTGGCGGGTTACGCCGTCCTGATGGTGCTGGCCGATCGCTTTGGCGGGCGCGAAAAGAACGTAACCGACGTCAGGATCCGCGACGCGTTCCTGATCGGCTGTGCCCAGGCGCTCGCGCTCATTCCGGGCACGTCGCGCTCCGGCGTCACGATCACGGCCGGGCGAATGCTCGGGTTTGCACGCCAGGACGCTGCGCGCTTCTCGTTCCTGCTGTCGGTGCCGGTGATCCTGCTGGCCTCGGGCTACAAGGGACTGGAACTCGCGCTCGGCGAAGCGGCCGTCCCGTGGGGCGAGCTCGGCGTCGCGATCCTCGTATCAGCTATAGTCGCCTACCTGAGCATCGAGTTCTTCATGCGCTTCGTCAGCCGCATTGGACTGTTGCCGTTCGCGGTCTATCGGCTGTTGCTTGCGGGGGTCATCGTCTATGTCCTGCTGTAGCCGCGTCCTGTTCCTGCCCGCACTGTTGCTTGTAACGAGCGCCGCGCACGGCGATGGCCGAGCGTACCTGCTCGGCGGCGGGCTGGAAGTCGACTCCGCGGACGGCGTCGCGGTGGCGCTGCTTGGCAACCTCGAACTTGCGACGGAGACCTGGCTGTCTGCGTCTTTCGGGCGTACGGACGTCGAGCTGCCGCGCCGCGTCGAGGCGCAGACGATCTACGCGCACATCGGCATCGACCACTATTTCGAACCGGTCGGCGTTCGCGCGAGCGTTGCCTACTGGGGCGACCACGATCTCTTCGATTCGATCGACTATCGCGGTGCGCTGTACACGCGGGCCGAGTGGGGCTCGATCAGCCTCGAACTCGAGCATCGCGACTTCGAGCTCGACCTGCCGGCTATCGGTGACCTCGTCCCGCCGCGCGATGTCGGTTTCAGTGCCTTCGGCGCCGGCCTGAGCGGTCGCGTGCAGGCGAGCGAAGACGTCGATCTGTTTGCATCCGGCATGAGCTACGACTACGACGTGCCGCTGCGCATCGAGGATTCCGATCGGCTGCTGAATCTGTTGTCCATCAGCCGCCTGAGCCTTTTGTCGAGCCTGATCGACTGGCGCGTCGCTGCAGGTGTCGGTTTCGACATGAAGGGCTCTCAGCGGCTCGAGTTCGATGTCTCGAAATGGCGCGGTTCGATCGATGGCGGCGACAACTTCGGCGCCACCGTGAGTTTCCTGACGCCTGTGAGCGATCGTACCGACCTGGAGCTCCGGCTTGGCTACGACGACTCGGAGCTTTACGGCGACGTTACGGTGCTGTCGCTGTTCCTGTATTTCTACGGCGGATAGCCGCAATCCTCGCCTTGCGGATTGCCTCGGGGATTCGCACCGGCTCGTTGGCCGCCGCAATTGCGGCCGTGTCGACTTGCCTCGCGGCGTCCAGCGCGTCGCGAAACAGCTGTGCCTGGCTATAGTCCCGATCCTCGAGGCCGGTGCGGCCGCGCGCGTCCGCTTCGCAGGTTACGAGGAACATCTCGAAGCGTTCAGGTCGGCGAAACGCGTCGGTCTTCTCGAGCACCTTGAGAATCGTTTTTGACCTCAGGTCCGCCGCACGATGCACGTGCGTATGGTATTCGGCGACGATGATGGCGAGGTCGCGGCAGGCGCGCGGCACGGGCAGGCGTTTCGCCAGTTCGCGAATCAGCTTGACGCCGCGCTGCTCATGGCCGGGATGGCTCGGCAGTTTGTCTTGCGGCGTCGTGGCCTTGCCGAGGTCGTGGACGAGCGCGGCGAAGCGCACCTCGAGACCCGCGGACAGTCTGTCCGTCTGGTCGAGGACGAGCATCGTATGCAGGCCCGTGTCGATCTCCGGGTGCCAGCGTTCGGGCTGAGGAACGCCGAACAGTGCGTCCACTTCCGGGTAGAGAACCTTCAGTGCGCCGCACTCCCTGAGGGTCTCGAAGAACACCCGCGAGTTCGTCGTCGACAGGGCAGATTCGGTTTCCTTCCAGACTCGATCGGGTACCAGTGCGTCGGCCTCGCCGGCTGCAACGATGTCGCGCATCAAGGTCAGCGTCTCGTCCGCGATCTTGAAGCCGCGAGCCGCGAATCGAGCGGCAAATTTCGCCGCGCGCAGGATACGCACCGGGTCTTCGATGAAAGCGTCCGACACGTGCCTGAGGAGCTTGTTCTCGAGGTCGGTGGCGCCGCCGAATGGATCGATCAGCGTGCCGTTCTCGTCGCGCGCCATGGCATTGACGGTGAGGTCGCGGCGGCTCAGGTCGTCTTCGATACTGACGTCCGGTGAGGTATTGAAGGCGAAGCCGTGGTAGCCGGCGGCGGTCTTGCGTTCCGTGCGGGCGAGCGCGTACTCCTCGCCGGTCTCGGGGTGCAGGAACACCGGGAAGTCCTTGCCCACGGCGCGGTAGCCGCGCTCCAGCATGTCCTCGGGCGTGGCGCCGACGACACACCAGTCGCGTTCCTTCACAGTCAGTCCGAGCAGTTCGTCCCGGACCGCGCCACCGACGAGGTACACTTGCATCGCGCGATCATAGCAAGCTTAGGGACAGGTGCCGCCTTCGAAATGACCACAGGACGTTGCGTTCGATACGTGTTGTTGCTCGCAGCCGTGCTGATGCAGTCGGGCTGTTATTACATGCAGGCGGCGCAAGGGCAGCTCGAGGTGCTCGCCAAACGCGAGTCCATCGAGTCGGTGATTGACGATCCCGACACGCCGCCCGAACTTTCCGAGCGGCTCCGGCTCGTCAGCGATGCGCGCGATTTTTCGATCGCCGAGCTCGGCCTGCCGGATAACAAGAGCTATCGCAGCTACTCCGACCTCGAGCGGGACTTCGTTGTCTGGAACGTATTCGCCGCGCCGGAATTCTCACTCGCACCCGAGACCTGGTGCTTCCCGGTCGCCGGCTGCGTGGCCTACCGCGGCTACTTCAAGAAAGCGGCGGCAGAGAAGGAAGCCGCGCGGCTGGCGGCGCAGGGTAACGACGTCCATGTCGGCGGCGTCACCGCGTACTCGACGCTCGGCAAACTGTCGGACCCGGTGCTGAACACGATGATGCGCTGGGACGACATTCAGCTTGTCTCCGTGCTGTTTCACGAGCTCGCGCACCAGAAGCTCTACGTGAAAGGTGACACGGCTTTCAATGAGTCGTACGCGACGGCGGTCGAGGAGTTCGGTATCGAGCGATTCCTGGCGGCGCGCGGTGAGTCGGAGACTTTCGAGAACTACCAGGCTCGAAAGGAACTTCGGAAACGGCTGATCGCGCTCGTCGGCGCTGCGCGTGACGACCTCGAGATCTACTACTCGGAGACCATCGACGACGATGAGAAGCGCCTGCTCAAGGAGCATCGCATCGAACGGCTGGTCGCGGATCTCCGGCAGCTATTCGAGGAGGAGGGCAGGTCGGCGGACGCCTGGCTTTCGGAACCGTTCAACAACGCGCGCATCATCTCGATGGTGCTGTACGACGGACGCGTTCCTGCGTTCCGGCAACTGCTCGCCGACTGCGATAACGAACTCGAGTGCTTCTATGAATCCGCCGAACAGCTGGCGGGACTCGACAAGGCCGAGCGTGACGCGAAGCTCGACGGGTTGATGCCGGGAATCGACTCTACCTAGTTCGGTTTCGCGAACAATTTGAGGAACAGCTCGGTCACGTAGTCGACATGCGCGCTGCGCACGTCGTCTGGCACGCCCGAGTCGATACCGAGCATGATCCGCGACTGGAACTGATCGGCCGTCATGCCGAACAGCGTGCGCGCGGCTTTTCCGAAGTCCTCGACATCGAGTTCGTCGGCATGGTGCTCGAGGAATCGCGTCAACGAGTCCAGCGTTTGCTGCGGGCCCGTCTCGTAGAACACCTGCGTCACGTGCGGGTGCTCGATCGCCTCGGCCATGACCAGGCGCCACATCGAGACGACGCGTGGATCCGACAATAGCCGCAGGTAGCCGTCCGAGAAGGCACGCAGGCCACTTTCCAGCGTGTGGAATTCAGACGGTGCGACGGTGAGGTCGTACTCGGCGACCTTGCCGGAGATACACGAGCGGAACAGTTCGTCCTTGTTGGCGAAGTGCGAGTAGACGGTCTGCTTCGACACGCCGGCATGCGAGGCGATGCTGTCCATCGAGGTTCGCTCGAAGCCCTCGGTCAGGAACAGGTGCGCGGCCGCCTCGGCGATCTGCTGGCGCTTCTCCTCGCTCTTCGGGCGGCCACGCCGCGCCGTTACATTTTGTTCTAAATTCATACTGGACAGTCTAGTATATGTATGGTTTAATCTCAAACCGTACGGTCTAGTATATACGATTTTCCGAAAAAACCAACTGTTTTTCAAAGAGATAGTGCCATGACCCGCAGATTATACGCATTTCTCGCTGTCTTGTTCGCTGCGCTGCTCGCCGGCTGCGGTCCCGCGGCACCGGCCGCGACGCCGAGCGCGCCCGCAACCTATGTCGAAACTGTCGCGATAGCGCGCGCGAGCGGCTACGAGGCTCCCTCGAGCTACACGGGCCGCGTCGAAGCGGCGCTCACCAGTGCGGTCGGCTTCGAAGTTGGCGGTCTCCTGACCGACGTGATGGTCGACGACGGTGACCGGATCGAAAGGGGACAGCCGCTGGCGATCCTCGACACGGCGCGCCTCGGCGCGAGTCGCGCGGAGGCAGCCGCGGCGCTCGCGCAGGTCGAGGCCGACCTCGAACTGGCGAGAGCCACCTTTGCCCGCACGTCGGAGGCTTTCGACTACAAAGGCGTCTCACAGCAGCAGCTCGACGAGGCTCGCCAACGTGTACATGCGCTCGAGGCCGCAAAGCAGGTCGCCGCTGCGCGCATTCAGCGTATCGACGTCGACATCGACAAGGCGCGGCTCGTCGCGCCTTTCGATGGCACCGCCATTCGCCGGGTAGCCGATCCCGGCGTTGTCCTGGCCGCGGGCCAGCCGATCATCGAAATCCAGAGCAGTGCGGATCCCGAGGTGCGCATCGGCGTTGCGCCGGACGTGGTTTCGTCGTTGGCGGTCGGCCAGCAGTACGACCTGAGGATCAACGATCGCCCCGGCCGCGCGACACTGCGCGCGGTCGTAGGTCGTCGCGACGAGGTAACGAGAACGGTGGACGCGTTGTTCGTCATCGACGGTGCGGATACGCAGGTCCGACCGGGCGACATCGCGTCGTTCGAGACGCGCATCTGGATTGATGCTCCCGGCTTCTGGCTGCCGATGTCGGCGCTGGTGGAAGGGCCGCGCGGTCTCTGGCAGGCGCTTGTGGCGGAGCCTGACGGCAACCGTCACGTGCTGGTCGGGCGCACGCTCGAGGTCCTGCACGCCGGTGCCGAGCGCGTCTATGTGCGCGGCACCCTGACCGAAGGCGACCGACTGGTAGGCGCGGGTACACAGCGCGTCGTTGTTGGCCAGGTCGTTCGTATTGACACACCGGCCGGTCCCGAGCGGGTCGCCCGTGCGGGAGGCGATCATGCAGCCGACTAAAGCGCCGGGTCTCAAGGACCTGCTGTTTCGCAACACGCACCTGCTGGTCCTGTCGATACTGGTTATTACCCTCGCCGGCATGTCGGCGCTGAACAACCTGCCGCGCATCGAGGATCCGCGAATCACGACGCGCAACGCACTCGTCATCACGCAGTTCCCGGGTGCCTCTGCCGAACGGGTCGAGGCGCTCGTGACCAAGCCGCTCGAAGAGGAGCTGCGCGAAGTCGAGGCCATCAAGGCGATCGAATCGACGTCGCGCGCGAATATCTCGGTGATCTCGATCGAGCTTGTCGACAGCATCGACAAGAGCACCAACCAGACCGCGTTCTCGCGCATTCGCGACAAGCTCGGCGAAGCCGAGGTACGGCTACCGGCGGGTGCGCTGAAGCCCGAGTTCGACGATGAGCGTGGCGCGTCGGCATTTGCACTGGTCATTGGGCTGTCGGCCGCGGACGGTGAGCGTCGCTCGATGGGCATGCTGAGTCGCCTTGCCGAAGAGCTGGCGGACCGCTTTCGCAATCTCGGCGGCGCGGAACGAGTCACCGTCTACGGCGACACGACCGAGGAAATAACGATCACGCTCGATCGCGGAGAACTCGCCGCCCAGGGTCTGTCGGCAGCCGATGTCGCGCTCGCCGTTGATGCGGCTGACCCGAAAGGCGCCGCCGGTGCGCTGCGTGCGAGCGATCGCGACCTGTTTCTCGAGGTTGGCGGCGAGCTCGACTCGGTGACGCGCATCCGCAACCTCGTCGTGCGCCAGGGATCCGACGGTCGCCAGCTTCGGCTCGGCGACATAGCAACGGTAGAGCGACTCTGGCGGGAGCCGCCGGACAGCTACGGCTACCTGAACGGCGAGCGCGTCGTGTTCGTCGCGACGGCCGCTGCCGAAAACGTCCGTATCGACGAGTGGCAGGTACGGGCCGACGACGTTGTCGCCGATTTTCGCGCGTCGCTCGACGCCGGCATTCGCGTCGACGAGGTGTTCCGCCAGAGCGAATACACCGAAGAGCGCCTGTCATCACTGTCCGGCAACCTTGCGATGGGCGCGGCGGTGGTCATGCTCGTCGTGCTGATTGGTCTCGGCTGGCGCGCGGCGGTCATCGTCGGCGCCGCTCTACCGCTCAGCGCGTTCTCGACCATGTTCGGGCTGACGTTCTTCGGCCAGCAGATTCACCAGATGTCGATTTTCGGCATGATCATCGCGATCGGTCTCCTGATCGACAACGCGATCGTAGTGACCGACGAGATCCAGAAGCGCCTTAAGGCCGGTGAGGGCCGCCGCGAGGCGGTCGCAGGCACGGTCAGCCACCTGTTCGCGCCGCTCGCCGCATCGACGCTGACGACTATCCTCGGCTTCATGCCCATCTTCCTGCTGCCCGGCAACGTCGGCGATTTTGTCGGCCCCATCGCGATCTCCGTCGTGCTGGCACTGGCGGCGTCGTTCATCATCTCGATGACCATTATCGCGGCGCTCGCCGGACGCTTCGTGCCAGAGGGCGATGCCGATGCGCCGCGCGATGCGCGCTGGTGGCAGGATGGTATTCGCGTCGACGCGCTGCACTCGATAACGCGCCGATTGCTGACAGCAGCGTTCGAGCGGCCGCTCGCGGCGATTGCCGCGTCGCTGGTTCTGCCGGTGGCCGGATTCGTACTCGCAGGGACCTTGAGCCTGCAGTTCTTCCCACCGGCCGATCGCGACCAGTTCGAGATCGAGGTCTGGATGCCGGATGAGTCGTCGCTGACCAACACGCGCAATACGAGTCTCGCGATCGAACGTGCAATCCGCGAGCAGGACGGCGTGCGCCAGGTGAGCTGGCTCGTCGGTGGCAGCCATCCGCAGATTTACTACAACCGCATCATGAAGCAGGACAATAACGCGGGCTACGCGCACGCGATGGTCCAGGCCGAGTCTGCTGCCGCTGCCAACCGTCTTGTGGTCGCCCTTCAGAACGATCTCGAAGTGCGCTTCCCGGAAGCGCAGATCATCGTCGCGCCGTTCGCGCAGGGCCCGCCGGTCGATGCTCCGGTCGGCTTTCGAATCGTCGGGCCGAACCTCGCCACGCTGGATGCGCTGGGCGACGAGCTCCGGCGTGCCATGTCGGAAGTCCCGGGCATCACCCACACGCGCGCGTCAACGAGTTCCCGCGCCAAGCTCACGTTCGCGGCCGATCAGGCCGAGGCGGGTCGGGTCGGGCTGACGCTCGATGCGATTGCCGCCCAGCTGCAGGGCAACCTGGAGGGCTTCACCGGCGGTTCGGTTCGTGAGGATCTCGAGGAGCTGCCGGTCCGCATCCGCTATGCGGGCGACGTTCGCGGTTCGCTGGCGGACATTGCGTCCATGCCACTGAAGACGACCGCGTCCGAGGGCTGGATTCCGGCCAACGCGCTCGGCGAGATGCAGCTCGAACCGGAAAGCGCAAGCATCTCGCGGCGCAATGGCGAGCGCATCAACGTGGTCTTCGGCTGGGTGCGTCCCGGTTTGCTGCCGATCGAGGCTGCCAACGACGTACTCGCGAGGCTCGATGCGACCGGGTTCGAACTGCCGCCGGGCTATCGGTTGCAGCTCGAGGGCGACAGCGATGCCCAGCAGGAGGCTGTCGGCCAGTTGATGACCTATCTGCCCGTGCTGCTGATGCTGATGGTGACGACGCTCGTCCTGTCCTTCCGTAGTGCGAGCTCGGCCGCGCTCATCGGCGCCGTCGCGCTGCTGTCGGCCGGTCTCGGCATGCTGTCTCTGTGGTTGTCCGGCTACAACCTCGGCTTCAATCCGCTCATTGGGAGCGCCGGGCTCGTCGGCGTAGCGATCAACGGCGCTATCGTCGTACTTGCGGCGCTGCGCGCCGACGCCGGCGCTCGCGACGGCGACACGCAGGCCATCGTCGAGGTCACAATGCGCGAGGCGCGCCACGTGCTCGCGACCACCGCCACGACGATCGGTGGCTTTCTGCCGCTGTTCATATTCTCGGGCGGCGAGTTCTGGCCGCCGCTCGCTGTCGTCATTGCCGGCGGCGTCGGCTTCTCTGTCGTGCTGTCGCTCGTATTCACGCCAGCCGTGTTCAAGCTCATGAGCGCGCCGAAGCGTGTCCGGCTCGCACTTCCGGCGGCGTCGCCTGCCGCGATCGTGATGGCGCTGTTTCTCGGCGGCTGTGTCGTCGGTCCCGACTACGTAGCGCCGACGGATCTGCCGGAAGGCGACTGGATCGAGGTCGTCGATGTAGATGGCGACGCCGTGTTGGCCGACTGGTGGAAGCAGTTCGACGATCCGCTAATCGAGACCTACGTTGCGCGCGCGCTCGAGGCCAACGTCGATATCGGCGTTGCGCAGGCGCGGCTCTTCGAAGTGCGGGCACTGCGCCGCCAGTCGCGGTCGGCGCTGTTGCCGCAGCTGGGTGCTAACGCTGGCTACACCGGCTACCGGCTGTCTGAGGAGTCGCCGACCGTCGCGAACAGCGGCGGCCTGGCGCCGCTCGAGGACGAGTTCTTCGATGCCGGTTTCGATGCGCTCTGGGAAGTCGATGTCTTCGGCGGCAACCGCCGCCGTCTCGAAGCAAGCTCCGCACGCGTCGGCGGAACGGAGGCAACGCTCGATGACGTGCGCCTGAGCGTCGCCGCGGAAGTCGTGCGCGCTATCGTCGAGCTGCGTGGCTTCCAGCGCCGTCTCGAAGTGGCTCGACAAAACGCGTCCAACCAGGCGGAGACGCTGGTGCTCGTCGAGTCGCGCCAGAAGAGCGGCCTTGCGCCGGAACTGGATATTCTCAATGCCCGCGCGCAGCTCGAGGGCACCCGCTCGGCGCTGCCGCAATTCGAGGCGGGCATTCGCGCAGCCGTACTCAGGCTCGCGACGCTCGCGGATCGCGATGCCGCGGCCGTCGTCGGCGACTTCGAGGCAGGGCAGCCGATCCCGAGTTCCGCGTCCGCCCCGAATCCAGGATTGCGCGGCGACGTGCTGCGCAGGCGTCCCGATGTCCGCGCTGCCGAACGTGAACTCGCCGCCGCCACCGCCGATCTCGGCGTCGCGATCAGCGCGTTCTATCCGAGCTTCGTGCTCGGCGGCAGCTACGGCTGGCAGGCCATGTCCGCGGGGGCACTCGGCAGCAGTACGACGGACACGTGGACACTGACCGGGATTGTGACCCAGCCGCTGTTCACTGCCGGTCGGCTGGGCGCACAGCGTGACGCCGCCGAGGCCCGTCTGGTCGCGAGCGAGCGTCGCTACCGGCGCGCGCTGCTGCTGGCGATCGAGGACTCGGAAGGCTCGCTGAACCGCTACGGTCGCAGCCTCGAAAGCGCGTCGCATCTCGAGACATCGTCCGAGTCGTCGGCGCGGGCAGCAGATATTGCCCGGCGGCTTTATGAGTCTGGTCTGCGTGACTTCCTGTCGGTGCTCGACGCGGAACGCCGCAAGCTCGAGGCGGAAGATGCACTGGCGGTGCGTCGCACGGAGGTCGCGCTGAACCTCGTTGCCGTTTACAAGTCGCTCGGGGCTATCTGACTAGCGGCTTGCCAGCTGCTCGTCGCTGGCGGCCGGTTCGACGACCGGCGGCAGCGCATCGCTCAGCCGGCGGAGCTCGCCCGTCAGGCGCCAGTGAAAGATGGCTTCGGCGGCCATGACCCGGCGTACGTAACGACGGGTTTCGTTGAACGGGATGTTCTCGATCCAGGCGAGCGTATCGACTCTCTGGCCGACGGGCCGCCAGCGATCGACCCGGTGCGGTCCGGCGTTGTAAGCGGCCGTCGCGAGCACGGTGTTGCCGCCATAGCGCTCCGCCATCTGCCCGAGATAGGTGGTCCCGAGCCGGATGTTGGCCTGTGGGTCGGTGAGCGTATCGAGGCCCTGGTAGGGAAGGCCAATCTCTGCGGCGACGCCGCGCCCGGTCGCGGGCATGAGCTGCATCAGGCCGACGGCGCCCGCGCTCGAGCGAATGTCGCGCATGAACAGGCTCTCGCTGCGGGCAATGCCGTAGGCCCAGGTCGTGGCAATGCGCGCGGTACCCGCATGCTGTTCGAACTCTGCCTGGTACGGCAACGGATAGCGCAGGCTCAGGTCGTCGTACTCGCCGACGCGGGCAACCGTTGCAATGGCGCGTGAATGCCAGCCCCAGCGATGTGCGAGGATGGCTGCCTGGTATTTGTCACCGGCGTCCAGCCACGCAATGGCGGCGTCCCATTCGGATCGGCCGCGACCGTCCAGCCCAACCTTGTAGAGCTCGCGAGCGCGGACCAGGGAGTGCTGCCCGGCCAGTTCGGCGATCCTCGTCTCGTCGGCGGTGAGTCCGGCGGCCTCGAGTGCGTAGGGCGCATCGACCGCGTCGGCGGCAAGGAATCCGTAGTAGCTGCGTTCGGCGGCGAGGGACGTAAACTCGGCGCGCGCCGCATCGCGGGCGCCCGTCTCCTGGAGCGCCACCGCGCGCCAGTAGCGCCACTCCTCGCTTGCGCGTTCGTCCTCCGGCATGGCGTCGATATCGCGTTTCAGCCTGCGCCACTGTCCCTCGCGGATGCTGGTGCGGGCGCGCCAGCGCATCACTTCCGGGTCCCGGGCGGCCGCCGGCAGCGTCGACAGGAGCTTGTGCGCGCCAGGCAGGCGGTCGCGCGCGGTCCACAGTGCGATGTGGCGGGCGGTGTCGAGTTTCTGCTCCTCGGAGAGCCCAATGCGTAGTCGCATGTCCCGCCAATGCCGGAGCGCGGCCTGCGGATCGTCGTAGGTGAGCTGCTCGATGGCGTAGGCGAGCTGCGCGCGCGTCGCGGCGTCCGTGGGCGGGACGGCATGGCGTTCGATGAATGCCTCGGGGTCCGACTGTGCGGCGAGCCAGCGCCTTGCTTCTGTCGCGTGCGCGTCGTCGATCGACTTGCCGAGCCAGCGGGCAAGCGTGAAGTTGCGTTCGTCGACGGCGAGTGCGTAGCGCCGCCGGTAGTCCAGTGCACCGAGATAGCCGTTGGCGATCAGGTGTTCGAAGACGGGATCGCACTCGTCGGCCTGGCTCTTGCCAACGAGCCAGAGGTCGCGCGCACGCGTTACCAGTTCCCGTTCGCGGCCGTCGGCGAGCTCGGCCCTGAGCGCGAGACAGTCGAGCCGGGCAACCTCGCTGCCCTGGTAAAAAGCCTGGTAGATGTCGTGATAGGCGTCGAGCTCATTGCGGCGAGCGAGCTCGAGCGCGTAGCGATAGCGAAGCTCGCGAGCGGGTTTGAGTGTGCCGTACTCGTCGAGAAACGACTCGACGTCGGCGGTATCGGCACGCTTCATCGTGGCGCGCAGGTAGGTTGCGCGAAGGTCCGGCCAGAGCACGTAGCGCGACAGCGCCTCGCGTTCCGGTTCCTTGAGGTCCCAGACGACCGACCAGTCGCCGCGCTCGACGTCTTCGAACACGCGCAGGAACAGCTCGCGCTGCAGGAGGATGTCGTCGGGGTCGCTGCTCGCCCCGGCAGTGGCCGGGGCGAGCGCAAGCAACAGCAGTGTCAGAAATCCTGTTCCGGGGAGGCGCCGCCCATCCATGGGAACAGTCTAACGGCTTACCGGATCTGGAGCATCAGCGGCCGGTCGCCGCGGACAATCGACAGGAACAGGATCTGGTTCTCGCTCGCGACCGCGATCAGGTCGGCAATCGAACGCACGGGCTGACGGTTGACCGCAACGATGACGTCGCCTGCACGCAGTCCGCGCTGCGCGGCTGCGCTGCCCGCTTCGACGCTCACGGTCTCGATGCCGTTAAGCTGGGTCGCGGTGTTCGATGCGAACTCGGCGCCCGAGAGTCCCGGGTGGATATCGCCGCCAGTGCCCGTGGCCGCTATGCGCTGGCCGAGCTCGGCGACTGCAACACCTTCGCGGCCGTCTCGAACGTAGCGAATCGAGACTTGGTCGCCAGCAGACATCAGGCCGATCGCGTTGCTGAGCTCGCGGGCGTCTTTGATCTTCTTGTCGTTGACCTCAATGATGATGTCCTCGACCTCGAGGCCGGCCTTTTCGGCGGCCGACTCGGCGACGATCTCGGTGATCAGCGCGCCAGCTTCGACCTCGGCGTTGAGCGCTTCGGCAGCCGCGCGATCAATAGGCTGGATCGAAACGCCGAGCAGACCGCGGCGAACCTCGCCGAAGTCGAGAATCTGCCGCATGATCGAACTCGCGATCTCCGTGGGCACGGCGAAACCGATACCGACGTTGCCGCCCGTGCGGCTGATGATCGCTGAGTTAATGCCGACCAGCTCGCCGTGCATATTGACGAGCGCGCCGCCCGAATTGCCGGGATTGATGGACGCGTCCGTCTGGATGAAATCTTCGAGGCCGTCGCCGATACCGGTGCGTCCGAGCGCGCTGACTATGCCCGACGTGACGGTGTGGCCGAGTCCGAACGGGTTACCGATCGCGATGACGAAGTCGCCGACGCGCACCTGCTCGGAATCGCCGATGGGCATCTCGGTCAGGCCATTGCCTTCCACCTTGAGCACCGCGATGTCCGTGGCGGAGTCCGAGCCGATGATGGTCGCATCGAGCAGTTCGCCGTCGAACAGTGATATCTGGATTTCCTCGGCATTCTCGACCACGTGATGGTTGGTGAGGATGTAGCCGTTGGTGGCGTCGACGATAACGCCCGAGCCTGCGCTGGAGACCTGCCGCGACCGCGGACCAGATTCCGGAACGCCGAAGAAGCGCCGAAAGGCCTCGTCCGCGAAGGGCGAGCGCGACGACACGGTCTGTCGAACCCGGATATTGACGACGGCCGGCGAAGCGGCCTCGACCAGCGGTGCGAGACTCGGTACCGCCTGGTCACCGACACGCTGCGGCAGGGCTGCGCTCGCGGTCGTCGCCATTGCGAAAAGGGCCAGTCCGGCGCAGAGAATGCGGAGTTTGCTCATATTTCAACAACCTCGAACGGAATCTCTAGTATTCAGGGTGGGGTCAGGCGGCTGAATCTTCCATGAACCGCGGCTTAAGGTGGGTCAGCAGCGCCTGGCGACTGACCATTATAGGCACACTCCGGTCGACCGCGGCAGCGGCGACCGGAGATCCTTTCAGGGCTTCAGGTGTCCTGTTAACAAAAGATGCCCGACTGCGGCAAAGCGTCGCAGCCGGGCGGACCTTTGGCTTCCTAGTTGCTCTGGACCGTGATCCGGCGAGCCTTCACCTCCGGCTGCTTCGGAATCGACACCTCGAGGATGCCATTCGCGCTCTTGGCCGTGATGTTTTCGGCATCAGCCGTGTCCGGCAGCGTGAAGCGGCGCAGGAAGCGGCCATGAGCGCGCTCGACGCGCTTGTAGCCTTCGTTCTCGGTGACGTTCTCGATCTTGCGCTCACCGGATACCGTCAGGACGCCGGCGTCCATGCTTACGTCGATGTCGCTCGGGTCGACGCCAGGGACATCGGCGTGCAGGACGAAGCGGTCATTTTCCTCGACGATATCGACGGCCGGGACCCAGTCGGCGACCGACTGTTCGCCGTTTTCCTGGGCGAATCTGCGGCCCGCGATGCGGTCGAGATCACGGTGCAGGAGGTCCACGACGGACCAGGGTTCAAAACGAGTCAGGTTCATAATGTTTCCTCCGAAATCAGACTTCGAAGCGCCTTTAGGAGCGCCTCGGAAAGGCTTGTTCAAACATCTGCTGACACGCTATCTAGGGGCTTACGATGGCAAATCAAGCGGTGGTTTTCACCTATTCGTGTTTGACGTAATGCCACTAGATGTAGTGGTTTGGGAGTTTCAAAAAAGTGTCATATTTTTTCGCACTTTTTTAAAGTAGAAGTTTCGGAGGTTTTGGTAAGTTGTTGTTTTTATTTTATAAAAACGCCCCTGATTTTTTCGGCGAAAACCTTGACAGGCGTCGCGAACGGGCATAATCTAGCTCTCATCCGGGCACAACATCTTGTGCCCACTCAACGAGGGAATCGAGGCCATCTCTGGCTCTCGCCGCACTATAATCATAAGCGGCGAGCGGGCTGCTTTTCCCTCTGAATATTGCGGGTTACGAGACAGATCAGACGTCTCCGCACGGAGCAAGGGGAGAATTGACGCCAATGAAGTCTGCGGTTCAACTGGATGCGCACGCGGTTTCTGACATTCAATTTCAGCCGGCCAGCCTCGATATCTGGGATGCCAAGTATCGTCTGTCGGCCAAAGACGGCACCAACATCGACGAGTCGATCGACGATACCTATTCCCGCGTCGCCAAGGCGCTCGCGGACGTAGAAGTCGAGTCGAAGCGCGAGCACTACTTTCGCGAGTTTCTCTGGGCCTTGAGGACGGGCGCGATTCCGGCCGGCCGCATCACGTCGAACGCGGGTGCCCAGGAACACAAGCCGGCCACCTCGACCATCAACTGCACGGTCTCGGGCACGGTCGGCGATTCGATGGACAACATCCTAAACAAGGTCCACGAGGCCGGGCTGACGCTGAAGGCCGGCTGCGGCATCGGCTACGAGTTCTCGACGCTGCGGCCAAAGGGCGCGTACGTGACGGGCGCGGGAGCCTACACGTCGGGGCCGCTGTCGTTCATGGATATCTACGACAAGATGTGTTTCACGGTGTCGTCCGCCGGTGGCCGCCGTGGTGCGCAGATGGGCACCTTCGATGTCGGCCACCCCGACGTCATGGAGTTCATCCGCGCCAAGCGCGAAGACGGCCGCCTGCGCCAGTTCAATCTGTCGCTGCTGATCACTGACGAGTTCATGCAGGCCGTCATTAACGAGGAAGACTGGAAACTCGCCTTCCCGATCACGCAGAAGGAACTCGAGCAGGACGACCTCGACGTGACCGACAAGTCGCAGTTCGTCTGGCGGGAGTGGCCGGAAGCCGGCAACTACGTGTCGAACGGCGACGGCCTGGTCGCCTGCAAGATCTACAAGACCATGCCGGCGCATCGGGTCTGGGACCTGATCATGGCATCGACCTACGATTTCGCGGAGCCGGGCTTCGTGCTGATCGACAAGGTCAACGAAATGAACAACAACTGGTTCTGCGAGAACATTCGCGCAACCAACCCCTGCGGAGAGCAGCCGCTGCCGCCCTACGGTTCCTGCCTGCTCGGTTCGGTCAACCTGACGCGCTTCGTCGTCAACCCGTTCACGGACGAAGCCCGCTTCGACTGGGAGCAGTTCCGCAAGGTTGTCAAAGTGTTCACGCGCATGCTGGACAACGTTGTCGAGATCAACGGCCTGCCGCTGCCGCAGCAGCGCAACGAGATCCAGCGCAAGCGCCGTCATGGCATGGGCTTCTTGGGCCTGGGCTCGACGATCACGATGCTCCGGATGAAGTACGGCGACGACAAGGCCGTCCAGTTCACCGAGGACGTGTCCCGCGAGCTGGCGATCGCCGGCTGGGAAGAAGGGCTGGAGCTCGCGAAGGAAAAGGGCCCGGCGCCGATCATGAACGAGCTGTTCGAGGTTACGGACGAAATGCTTCGCAAGCGCCCGGAGATGATCGCGGACGGCTACCAGGCCGGCGACAAGGTGCCCGGCCGCATCCTGCACTCGCGTTACAGCCGCTACATGCAGCGGGTCGCTGCCGAACAGCCCGAGCTGGTGGAAGCGCTGGCCGAGACGGGTGCGCGCTTCACGCACCATACGTCGATTGCGCCGACCGGCACGATCTCGCTGTCGCTGGCCAACAATGCGTCCAACGGCATCGAGCCGAGTTTCGCGCACCACTACTTCCGCAACGTGATTCGCCAGGGCAAGAAGACCAAGGAAAAGGTCGACGTCTTCTCCTTCGAGCTGCTGGCGTATCGTGAGCTCGTCGACAAGGAAGCCATGCCGGACACCGGTGAGAGCGCGAATTCGCTGCCGGACTATTTCGTGGCGGCGGACGACATTTCGCCGAAGGAGCACGTGGATATCCAGGCGGCTGCGCAGAAGTGGATCGACTCGTCGATCTCGAAGACGGCGAATGTGCCGACCGACTATCCGTACGCCGATTTCAAGGACATCTATCTGTACGCGTACGAGCAGGGCCTGAAGGGCTGCACGACCTTCCGCTTCAACCCGGAGGCCTTCCAGGGCGTCCTCGTCAAAGAGAAGGATCTCAAGAACACGACCTACTCGTTCACACTCGATGACGGCACGTCGGTCGAGCTGAAGGGCGACGAAGAGGTCGAGTACGACGGCGAGGTGCATACCGCAGCGAACCTGTTCGATGCACTCAAGGAAGGCTACTACGGCAAGTTTTGATGTGACGCTGCCTGCCGCAGGCGGCAGCCGAACCACGGGAATATCTCATCATGGTCAAAATCGACAAGAAGATCGTTGGGTACGACGTACAGAAGCCAGGCACCGAAGAGCCGGCGCCGAAGCCTGAGTTCAAGCGCGAAAGCGGCGGCGGCACCCGCGCCGAAGTCATCCGCATGCACGAGAAGCTCGAGCGCCCGGAGATGCTCATCGGCTCGACCTACAAGGTGAAGACGCCGGTGTCGGATCACGCGATGTACGTGACAATCAACGACATCGTGCTGAACGAGGGCACTGAGTTCGAGAAGCGCCGGCCGTTCGAGATCTTCATCAACTCGAAAAATCTCGACCACTACCAGTGGATCGTCGCGCTGACGCGAATCATCTCGGCCGTGTTCCGCAAGGGCGGCGATGTGGCGTTCCTGGTCGACGAGCTGAAGGCCGTGTTCGATCCGCGCGGTGGCTACTGGCAGCCAGGCGGCAAGTTCATGCCTTCGATCATTGCCGAGCTCGGCTACATCGTCGAAAAGCATCTCGTATCGATCGGCCTGATGAGCGCGGATACGCTCGACGACGGCCAGAAAAAGCTGATCCAGGAAAAGCGCGCCGAGTTTGAAGAGGCGCAGAAACAGCAGGACGCATTCTCCGAAAGCGAGTACCCCGAAGGCGCCCAGCTGTGCGCGAAGTGCAATACGACTGCCGTGGTGATGATGGATGGGTGTATGACCTGTCTTAGTTGCGGCGACTCCAAGTGCGGCTGAGCGCGCCGCTGGTGTGGGAGTGCGTATAAGCTGCCATATGGACCACATAACCTGCCATAAGTGAACAGCGTAAGTTGCCACATGGGCTTTGGGAGGTGCAGGTGGTCCGCGATGTAGGGCCCGACGTTAGGAGTACGAGAATCGGATTCTGCATAGCAATAATGTGACATCAGAGCCGCTATCCTCCAAGGGGTTAGCGGCTCTTCTTTTTAGAGCGTTGGACAGTGAGCAACTAGGGTTTGATGCAGTTACGGACAAACAAGACGAGGCATGCTGACCTTACCCCGCTCAGCCTGAGTACTCTGAGTGAGAGTTTGGGTAAAACTTCTGGGTCAGTAGCGCCTCGATCGGTGCCATCTGGCCGAGTGCGCTGTGCGGTCGAACATGGTTGTAGTCTTGGCGCCAGTCTTCGATAACTTGGCGCGCTTCGTTGAGGGATTTGAACCAGTGCTGCCGTAGGCATTCGATTCGCAGCTTGCCGTTGAACGATTCGCAGTAGGCGTTCTGCGTCGGCTTGCCGGGTTGGATGAAGTGCAGTTTCCGAGCGGTTCGCTGCGTCCACATCAGCATCGCCCTGGACGTGAACTCGGTGCCGTTGTCGCAGACCAGCACCTGGGGGAGCCGGCCTTCGTCCCGCAGTCGATCAAGCACACGACTGACGCG
>JAAUXY010046500.1_pt1 | contig 28171 bp, 17 predicted proteins | sample 7278121 | NCBI WGS metagenome assembly JAAUXY01 (sample SAMN14350117, study PRJNA611818) | marine sediment metagenome | isolation source: surface marine sediment (1.8m) | place: French Polynesia: Moorea | collected 2018-08 | reverse complement strand
TCGATGTAATCGCCGAGCAGCGCGAAGCGCTTGAAGTGCTCGATCTCGTCGGGCGTCTGAAAACGCACGGACGACGCGTCGATAAACAACGAGCGCTTGATCCTGCGCCCGCCCGAGTCCGACATGCCGCGCCAGTTCCTGAACGACTCAGAGATCAGCCGGTGCGTTGGGATCGTCGTGATCGTCTTGTCCCAGTTCTGCACGGTGACCGTATGCAGCTGCACGTCGATGACGTCGCCGTCGGCACCCAGCTGCTGCATCTCGATCCAGTCGCCGACGCGCACCATGTCCTGGGCCGTCAGCTGGATGCTGGCCACGAACGACAGGATCGTGTCCTTGAACACGAGCAGCAGGATCGCCGTCATCGCGCCGAAGCCGCTCAACAGCAGTAGCGGCGAGCGGTCCATCAGCACGGCGATGATCATGACGAGGCCTAATACCCAGATGATGATCTGCGCGAGCTGTACGAAGCCCTTGATCGGCCGCTCCTTCGCAACCTCGAAGGTCGAGTAGATCGCGCTGACGGCGCTCAGCAGGGAACTCAACGCCAGCGTCAGCATCAGGATCATGTACGCCATCGCGGCGTTTCTGATGAGTTCGACCAGTCGGTCGGGCATCTCGGCGATCAGTCCGACGCCGCTGAAGATGATCAGCGCAGGCAGTAACTGAACCGTCCTGCCAATAACGTTGTTGTCGACGAGCGCGTCATCCCAGACGGCCCGCGTTCGTCTCGCAAACGCGCGGAGACTCGCGACGAGGGTTCGCTTGACGACGAGGTCTGCCGCGATGGCGACAGTGACGAGCCCCAGGAGTTTGAGACCGGGCAGGACCAACGGGTGCAGGGCAAGTAGTTCGTTTAACATAAGTGGAATTCAGGCGCTCGGGATGGCGACGAGCCGCCGATTATAGGGAGTCAAGTCACGTTTCACACGAGGCTGCCGAGCTACGATTTCCATGATATAGTTTCAGAAGTAACAAATAAGCCTCAAGCATGCCCGAAATCGCCGCCTACCCGCTCGACAATTACGAACTCGACGATCGATATCGCCGTGAGTCCGGTCGCGTCTTCCTGACCGGCACCCAGGCGCTGCTTCGTATCGCGCTGATGCAGCGAACGATGGACAGGGCCGCCGGCCTCAACACCGCGGGTTTCATCAGTGGCTACCGCGGATCTCCGCTGGGTGGCGTCGACCAGGAGTTGTGGCGATCGAAGCACTTCCTCGAGCACAACCAGATCGAGTTCCTGCCCGCGGTCAACGAGGATCTTGCGGCGACCGCCATCCTCGGCGCCCAGCAGGTCGAAACCGACCCGAACCGCAAGGTCGACGGGGTTTTCGGCCTCTGGTACGGCAAGGGGCCCGGCGTGGACCGGTCGGGCGACGCGCTGAAACACGGCAATGCCTACGGCAGTTCACCGCACGGCGGCGTGCTCGTCATCGCGGGCGACGATCACGGTTGCGTATCGTCATCGATGCCGCACCAGTCGGACGTCGCCTTCCTGACCTTCATGATGCCGCACCTGAATCCGGCCAGCGTCGCGGAGTACCTGTCTTTCGGCCTGTACGGCCTCGCTCTGTCCCGCTTCTCCGGCATGTGGGTTGGATTCAAGGCAATCTCGGAGACGGTAGAGTCCGCGATGTCGGTCGAGCTTCCGGACTATCCGCAGTTCGTTATCCCGGAAGACTTTGTCGTGCCGCCAGGCGGGCTGCACTATCGCTGGCCTGACCTGCCCGGTCCACAGATCGAAGAGCGTCTCGAGGCCAAGAAGAAAGCGACGCTGGCCTTCGCCGCGGCCAACCCGATTGACCGCAAGATGTTCGACACGCAGAACGCGCGCTACGGAATCGTCACGACGGGCAAGGGTCATCTCGACCTGATGGAGGCGCTGCGGCTGCTCGATATCGACAGGCAGTCGGCCCGTGCGATCGGTCTGGACGTGTACAAGGTGGGCATGGTCTGGCCGCTTGGCCACGAGGGTGCGCTCGAGTTCGTCAAAGGCAAGCACGAGGTGCTCGTCGTCGAGGAGAAGCGCGGCATCATCGAGAGCCAGTTTAAGGAGTATTTCTACGATTACCCGGGCCGCAAACCGAAACGCATGGTCGGTAAGCGGGACGAGAACGACGAACGGCTCGTACCCTGGGTGGGTGAGTTATCGCCGCTGATGCTCGCGGAGATCGTTGCCGGACGGCTGGAACAGAACTTCATCGGGCTGAACATGGCCGAGCGGCTCGCCAAGCTCAAGCGTGGTACGAGCAACATTATCTCGATTGAAGGGGCCAACCGGATGCCCTACTTCTGCTCCGGTTGCCCGCACAACACATCGACAAGACTGCCCGAGGGTTCGCAGGCCCTCGCCGGTATCGGCTGCCATTTCATGGCGAGCTGGATGGATCGCGACACCGAGGGGCTGATCCAGATGGGCGGTGAAGGCGTCAACTGGATAACGCGCTCGAAATTCAACGGCGACCGGCACGTGTTCCAGAATCTCGGCGACGGGACCTTCTACCACTCCGGGTCCATGGCGATCCGACAGGCCGTCGCCGCGGGCACCAACATCACGTTCAAGATCCTGTTCAACGATGCCGTGGCGATGACCGGAGGACAGCCCGTCGATGGGCCGCTGAATCTCGCGTCCATCGCGCATTCGGTGCGCGCCGAGGGTGTCGAACGCATCGCGGTGGTCAGCGATGAGCCCGAGCTGCTCGACGCGTCTGATTTCCCGGCCGGCGTCACCCTCTCGCACAGGCGAGACCTCGACTCGATACAGCGTGAGCTCAGAGACATCCCGGGTGTGACCATCCTGATTTACGCGCAGATGTGCGCAACCGAAAAGCGACGGCGTCGCAAGCGTGGAGAGCTCGAAGACCCGAACAAGTTCGTTGTCATTAATGACCTCGTCTGCGAAGGCTGCGGAGACTGTTCCGTCGAGTCCAACTGCCTGTCCGTGGTGCCGAAGGAAACGCCTTTCGGCAGGAAACGCCAGATCGACCAGAATAACTGCAACAAGGACTTTTCCTGCGTCAACGGTTTCTGCCCGAGCTTCGTGACGGTCGAAGGCGGTCAGCGCAAGAGCACGGCGGCGAAGGACTATTCGAGCGAGCTCGCCGGTATGGTCGACGAGCTGCAGCAGCCGGACATAGGCTCTATCGACGCGACTTACGACTTGCTCGTGACCGGCGTCGGCGGTACGGGCGTCGTGACGGTCGGCCAGCTGATCACGATGGCTGCGCACCTGCAGGGTAAGGGCGCAACCGTGCTGGACTTCATGGGCTTTGCGCAGAAGTTCGGGCCGGTATTGAGCTACATACGCCTTGCCGAGGAGCCCGGCAGCATCAACCAGGTACGTATCGAGGAGTCGCGCGCCGATGCTCTGATTGGTTGTGACCTCGTCGTGAGTTCCTCGCCGAAAGCCTCGATGACCTACCGCCGGGGCGAGACGCGCGCGCTGCTCAACACCGCCGAGATGGCGACGGCGGACTTCGTTAAACGCCGCGATGCGTCGCTCGAGGCCGACCGTCGACTGGGCGCGATCAAGCGCGTCATGAAGGAGTTCACGAGCATTGACGCGAACCACCTCGCGTCCAGGCTGCTCGGAAATACGATCTATGCCAACGTGATGATGCTCGGCGCCGCCTGGCAGCTCGGGCTCGTTCCGTTGACTCGCCCCGCGCTGATGCGCGCCATCGAACTGAACGGCGTCGACATCGATCGCAACAAGCAGGCCTTCGACTGGGGCCGCGTGGCAGCGACGAACCCTGATCGACTCCGGGCGCTGGTCGATGAACCCGAAAAAGTCGTTGAGTCTGTCGAGGATGCCATCACGAGGCGCCGCGACTTCCTCGTCGACTATCAGAACGAGCAACTCGCCGAGCGCTACGTCGCAATGGTTGAGCGATTCCGCCAGGCAGAGCGAGCACTGTCGAGCAGCGTCGGCAACAGGAAAGACCTGAGCAGGGCCGCGCTCAAGAGCTATTTCAAGCTGCTGAGTTACAAAGACGAGTACGAGGTTGCGCGTCTTCACGCCGAGACCGGCTTCGTCGAGCGCATTCGACGCGAGTACGGCAGCGCTGCGAAGCTCCGTTACCACCTCGCGCCCCCGATCCTGAACCGGGGCGTCGATGCTCGCGGCCGCCCACGCAAGCGCGAGTTCGGTGCATGGATGTTGCCGGCCTTCCGGCTGCTCGCGAAACTCAGGTTCCTTCGAGGGACCGCGTTTGACCCGTTCGGCAGGACCGATGAGCGGCACATGGAACGTACGCTGATCCTCGAATTCGAAGAGCAGGCGGAGCGACTGTTGGACGTCCTGGATCATGACAACTATGAGCAGGTCGTCGCGATCGTAGAGTGCTGGATGGACATACGCGGCTATGGACTCGTCAAGGAGGCGGCGGTGCAGGAAGTCCGGGAGCGCATGACGAACATGCTGTCTGCGCTGACAACACCGACCAGCAAAGCCGCGTAAACACAATCACGAACGTGTAAGCTGTCGCCCGTCGCCGATCGGAACGTCCACTATGAACCTGCCACGCAACGCGCCGACACGGCGGTCAGCTGGCGTCGTGCACGGCTAGAACGCATGACGTCGCCACGCTACGAATTCGACACGGTACCGTCGCCCGGAGAGACGCAGACCATCGCGCCAGGCCTCGAGTGGCTGCGCATGCCTCTGCCACTGGCGCTGAATCACATTAACCTGTGGCTGCTTGAAGACGGGGATCAGTGGATCGTCGTCGACACCGGCATGTTCACCGATGACGCGAAGGCCGTCTGGCAGGACGTGTTCGACACGGTGTTCGAAGGACGCTCGATCCGGCACGTCATCGTCACGCACCTGCACCCGGATCACGCCGGCTGCGCCGGCTGGCTGACCGAACGTGCCGGGTGCGACCTGTGGATGACCCGTGAGGAGTACCTGCTGTGCCGCCTGCTGGTCGCTGACACGGGACGCAAGGCACCCGAGGAGGGCCTGCACTTCTACCGCGCGGCAGGATTCTCGGAGGAAGCGCTGGACGCCTACCAGCGGATCTTCGGCTTCTTCGGCCGGTACATTTCCGAGTTGCCGGAGGCCTACCATCGCATCGCGGAAGACGACGTGCTGTCGATCGGCGGGCGCGACTGGCGCGTCATCATCGGTCGCGGCCACTCGCCTGAACATGCCTGCCTGTACAACGAGTCCGACAACCTGCTGATCTCCGGCGACCAGCTGTTGCCGACGATTTCATCCAACGTTGGTGTCTACCCGACGGAACCCGATGCAAACCCGCTGAAGGTCTGGATGTCGACCCTCGAAAATCTGAAGCAGCAGACCGATCCGGACGTGCTCGTGCTTCCGGCACACGGCAAGCCGTTTCGCGGTGCGCACGAACGTCTCGACACGCTGATCCATGGACACGAGCAAGGCCTGGAGACGCTCGTCGAATACTGCGAGGAGCCCAGACGCGCCGTCGACGTCTTTCCGGCGCTGTTCAAGCGCGAAGTCGGCGCCGACTCGATGATCATCGCTACGGGCGAGGCGCTCGCCCACCTGCATTACCTGGTGGAAGCGGGCGAGGTCGAGAAGCGCGACGACGACTCGGGCGTTAGCTGGTTCACTCGCGTCAGCTCGTGAACCCGATCGCCTCGGCGAAGTGGATCGACGCCACAAGGAACACGGCGCCCGCCGCAAACAGCTTGAGCAGCAGCGGACCAACGAAGCGCACCCAGGCGCCGTAAGGAATACGTCCCAGCGCCAGCGCGCCCATGACGAGCGCACTCGTCGGCACAATCATGTTTGTCAGTCCGTCACCGAACTGGTAGGCCAGTACCGCCGTTTGCTGCGGCACGTCGGTCAACGTCGCCAGTGGACTCATGATCGGCATCGTCACGTAGGCCTGGCCGCTGCCTGACGGGATGAACAGGTTGCAGATCGTCTGCACGAGCAGCATACCCAGCGAGGCGACTTCGGGTCCGGTGTTCTCCAGCACGCTTGCGATCGCGTGAATGATCGTGTCGATGATCTGTCCGTCGGAAAGCACAACCTCGATGGTCCTCGCGAAGCCGATCAGCAAGGCGGCAGCCGTCATCTCCGCGGCGCCCTGGATAAAGGTTCGGCTCGTCTCGCCTGCCGGCAGGCGCGCGATGATCGCGGACACGATACCGATGCCCAGGAAGACGGCGTTCAGTTCGGCGATATACCAACCGAAAGCTTTGACACCATAGACGAAACCGAACAGGCCGATCAGGAAAACAACCAGCACGCCGATTCGACGAGGCGTCAGACTGATGTCTTCCGGTGCCTCGAAGCCGTTGCTGTAGTCGACATGGGCGACGAGGCTCGACGACGGGTCGCGCTGCACGCGCATCGCGTAGCGATACAGGTGATGAAACGCGATAACGAGGAACGCTGCCATTATCACCACGCGGTAACCCATGCCGGACGTCAACGGCACGCCGGCGATGTTCTGCGCGATCAGGACGCCAAAGGGGTTTGTCCCGGCGCAGGCCCAGCCGATGCCGTAGGGCACCCAGACCATGCCCATTGCAACGATCGCGTCCATGCGCATCGCGAGCGACATCGAGACGATGATCGGGACCAGCGGCACGTACTCCTCGCCCATGCCAATCGTGAACGCACCGAAGCTGAAGATAAGCAGGCAGCCCGAAATCAGGATCCACGGGCTGTGCCCGAGTTTCTCGACCGCGCCATGCAAGGCCGCATCGATCGCACCGGTTCTGCGCAGGACCGCGATGACGCCGCCGACGAGAAACACGAGGAAGATGATGTCCTGCGCCGCGGCGAAGCCCTTGGATATCGCCAGCAGGAAGTGCCACGGCATCATCGTGACTTTTGTCTGGTCGGTCGCCGCCGTGTAGGAACCGGCAACGACCATCTCGCGCGCGGGATTGTCGGGGTAGGGCTCGCGGTCGAAGTTGCCTTGCGGCAACACGTAACTCAACAGTTGCGCAACGACGATGAACGAGAAAATCAGTACGAGGGAGTCGATCGACCAGCGGCTTTTTGTCATCGGTCAGGCTTGTTCTTATTGTGACCGGCCAAAGCCTAACACAGCGGATGGCGTAACCAAGCGCGAACCCCGCGGTCAAAAGAGAAAGGCCGGTGCTCGCTTGCACCGGCCTTTATGCCGTTAGAGGTTCGCGATGGACTGACGCGATCAGCGTCGCCGGTTGATGCGCTCGCCCTTGCGGTCGAGCTGGCGATTGCGTGATTCGCCGCGTCGATCGAGGCGACTGTTGGCGCGGTCCCCGCGATTATCCAGTCGTGAATCGATGCGATCGCCCTTGCGATCCAGCCGGCTGTCAACGCGGTGACCCTTGTTGTCCAGGCGATTGTCGATACGATCGCCCTTGCGGTCCAGGTGCTCCGACAGCCCTTCCCTGCCGTTGGCAGCCGCGACGTCAGAACGGCGATCGAGGCGGTTGTCGATCCGGTCGCCCTTGTTGTCGAGGTGGTTATCGATGCGATCGCCGCGGTTATCCAGGCGCGTATCGATTCGATCGCCCTTGTTGTCGAGGCGGTTGTCGATGCGGTCGCCGCGATTGTCGAGGCGTTCCTCGATGCGGTCGCCTCGGTTGTCGAGACGCTCCTCGGCCCGGTCGCCCGGGTCTGCCTGCGCTGTGCTCATGAATCCTGTCAGAACGACGGCGGTGGCCAGTGCTGTGTACTTCATGTGACTACTCCCTTTGACACGTTGCTTTGTACGGTACAACGGAGCGCCACCGATTCGGTTGACAGGCCGATCCGACTTTCGACGTTACATAAGCCAAACATGCGTCGTTTCCCGACTCTTGCGGCGGTCAGGCGCAACATTGAAGGCCGCCAGCAGGCGTCAGGCGTGTGCTAGTGTTCGGCTTTCAAAGGCTCAAGCCCGACCGAATGACCATCAAATCACTGGCCGTCACCGAAGGCGCCGACCGACCGACGGCAGAGACCTTTATCGGGATGCACAGGCGTGGCGTCGATATTACCGTCGTCTGCCCCCCCAGCAGCCTTCAATGGCAGCGCCTGGTTGACGCTGGGATACGCGTCATCGACATACCGCTGAAACGGAACTTCGACAAGCGAGGTCAACGGCAACTCCGCGAAGAGCTTGTCAATGGCGATTACGACATCCTGCACACGTTCAACAGCCGCGCGGTCACGAACGGCATTGCCGCAAGCAAAGACCTGCCGATCAGGATCATCTGTTATCGCGGTATCGTGGGCAACGTCAGCTTTCTAGACCCGATGTCGTGGAAGCGCTATTTGAATCCGCGAATCGATCGCATCGTTTGCGTCTGTGACGCGATACGCCGCTACTTTCTGAACATGAAACCTAAGTTCCTGCGCATGCCGGACAACAGGCCGGTCACAATATACAAAGGACATTCGCTGGCCTGGTACCGGGACGAACCCGCGGACCTGGCCCAGTTCGGTATCCCTGAGGGCGCGTTCGTCGTCGCCTGCACAGCCACCTACCGGCCGCGCAAGGGTGTCGAATACCTCATCGCGGCGATGGGGCTGCTGCCTGACGACGTCCCAGCGCACTTGCTGCTGGTCGGCAATATGGCGGCGAAGAAGATCTCGCGGCGGATTCAAACCAGCCCCGCGGCTGACAGGATTCACCGGGCGGGCTTCCGGGATGACGCACCGGCGGTCGGCGCCGCCTGTGACGCTTTCTGCCTGCCGTCAACCAAGCGCGAGGGACTGCCGCGTTCCGTCATCGAGGCGATGGCCTACGGCGTGCCGCCGATCGTGACCGACAGCGGTGGCAGCCCCGAACTCGTCGAGCGCGACGTCAGCGGCATTGTTGTGCCGGTCAGAGACCCGGCGGCTATTGCTCAAGCCATCGAGTGGCTCTACCGGAACCCGGACAAGCGTCGCAAAATGGGCGAGGCGGCGAGACGTCGCATCGATACCGACTTCAGGAACGAAGACACGGTGACCCGGACCGTCGCGCTGTACGAAGAGCTGGTACCGGGTAAGTAGAAGACCGTAGTGAACATTGGCCGCGCGAGGTAGACACTGAGGGGATGGTTGCACCGGTCAACAAAGATGAGATGCCTTTTGTTGCCAACTGCAGGCAACTGTCGGCCACGGCCCCGTTTCGCTGGCTGTGGGCGGGTTTTAGGGACTTCAGGTCTGCGCCGAAGCAGAGCCTGGTCTACGGCGTCAGCGTAGCCATCATCACGGCGATCGTCGTGGCGCTGGCCTGGAATCGCGGCAGCCAGTGGATTCTCTACGCAATGTTAGGCGGCTTCGTGTTCATGGCGCCGCTGTGCTGCGTCGGCCTGTACGCCATCAGCGCTCAGCTCGAGCGTTGCCAGACGCCGTCGATCACGCGTAGTTTCCGCGCCGCGTTCCGACGACACCTCGGTAACGAGATGGTATTCGCGCTGGTCCTGCTCGTGATCTTCCTCATCTGGGCGCGGGCGGCGATTATGGTCACCGTGTTCTTCCCGACCGATGGCGATGCGAGCGTCGGTGAACTCGCCACCTTCCTCGGTATCGGCACGACCGTTGGCGCGCTGTTCGCCGGCGTCACATTTTCGGCCAGCGCATTCAGCCTGCCCATGCTTGTGCATCGGGATGTCGACAGCGTCACCGCCATTGTCTCATCGATAAACGCAGTGTTGCGGAACATTCCGGCGATGCTGGTATGGCTGACCCTCGTCGTCGGAGGCCTGCTGCTCGGCGTTGCGACGGCCTGCGTGGGTCTCGTCATTATCGTGCCGCTCATCGGCTACGGCGCATGGCACGGTTACCTGGAAACCATCGAGGCAGACGACTTCCCGAGGCACACCGTCGGCATTACGTCGACCCCGCGCGAAACGACCTCAGTCGGCTAGCTGCAATGCGCAGAACGCGGCGCCGAGCAGGCCCGGCTGCTTGTACATGATCACCTGCGTCGGGATGCGCTCCATCAACGACCGATGACGACCCTTGCGTTCGAAGCCTGAGCGGAACAGGCTGTTTGCCACCAGCTCCGGATAGCGCTGGGTGATCCCGCCACCGATGTAGATGCCATCGTAAGCGCCGAGTGTCAGTGCAAGATCGCCGGCGACCTGGCCCAGGACCTCGAAGAAGAGCTGCACCGATTCTGATGCCAGCATGTCGGTGTTATCGATAGCGGCTTTGAAGATCTCCGCAGGCGACAGGTGGATCCGGTTCTCTTTATGGATCTGGGTCAGCGCCCAGTAGATGTTCTCCAGGCCGGGACCGCTGACGAGGCGCTCGCTGGATACGCGGTCGAATCGATCTCGAAGCTTCTTCAGCACCTCGATCTGGACGGCCGTCTCCGCTGCGAAACCGGCGTGCGCAGCCTCACCGGAGATCGGGATGAAGTGCTCGCCGAACTTGCGCAGGCCGACCGCGCCGAGGCCGGTGCCGGGACCCAGCACGCCGAGCATGTAGTGGTCCTGCGGCAGAGGCTTGGGCAACGGCAGGCCGATCGGGAACAGGTCGTCCTGTTCGATGAACGGCATCGAGTATGCGATGGCCGCGAAGTCGTTCAGCAGCAGCACCTTCGAGATGCCGAATTCCCGTTTCAGCGACTCGCCGTCCAGCAGCCAGTGGTTGTTCGTGAAGCGAACACGTTGATTGACGACCGGTCCGGCCGCCGCGAGGCAGATGACGTCCGGCATGCCGGACTCGACCTGTTCGAGGTAGTGCTTGATCGACGCATCGGCAGACTCGAAGTCATCGCACTGCAGCGTGATCTCGTTCGAGAAGCCCGGCTTGTCGGAATTCGCCAGGGCAAAGCGGGCATTCGTACCGCCAATGTCACCAACCAATAGACAGGGACTGCTCATTGTTCTAATCCGTGTTCAGCGATCGCAGAGCTTAACGGCTTCCCGTGCCGCAGCCAATCGATACACGCTCATTGCGCGCTTTGGGGTCAATGGCCGGTCAGGATGCCCGCGCCCTCCTCGGCGCTTGTCGTCTGCGTCCGAAACGTCACGAACATATCCCGTCCCATGCCGTTGTGGCTGCTGGTCAGGTCGGGCAGTTCCGGCTCACGCGAATCCAGCGGCTCGTCGGTATCCACATGCAGCACGCCGGCCTCGGCGTCGATGCTGACGATGTCGCCGTCCCGGATCAGTCCGAGGCTGCCGCCTGCCAGCGCCTCGGGCACGACCTGTATCGCCGCGAGGACTTTCCCCGACGCGCCGGACATGCGGCCGTCGGTCAGCAGCGCGACACGGAACCCGCGGTTCTGCAGCACGCCTAAGTACGGCGTGAGTTTGTGCAGCTCGGGCATGCCGATCGCCCGCGGCCCCTGGAATGCGAGCACGGCGACAAAGTCCCGCTCCAGCTCGCCCGCATTGAATGCATCGGCAAATGCCTGCTGCGAGCGGAACACGCGCGCCGGCGCCTTGATCGCCTGGTGTTCCTTGGCGACGGCCGAGACCTTGACCATCGCGCGGCCCACGTTGCCGTGCACGAGCCGCAGCCCGCCTTCCGCGTCGAACGGCTCCGTCGACGGTCGGACGATATCGAGATCCAGCGACTCGCGCGGCGCCGGCCGCCAGTCGAGACCGTCGTCTTTTATGAACGGCTCTTTGCAGAAATTGGACAGGCCGTGTCCGAGGATCGTCAGCACGTCGTCGTGCAACAGTCCGGCCTCGAGCAGCTCGGACATGACGAAACCCAGGCCACCTGCCGCGTGGAAGTGATTCACGTCGGCGATGCCGTTCGGGTACACGCGCGCCAAAAGCGGTATGCAACGCGACAACTCGTCAAAGTCCTGCCAGTCAATGATGACGCCGGCGGCGCGCGCCATCGCGATCAGGTGGATCGTGTGATTGGTCGAGCCGCCCGTCGCCAGCAGGCCGATGATCGAGTTCACGACGGACTTCTCATCAACGATGCGACCGATCGGAATGTAGTTGTCGCCGAGATGCGTGTTCCTGAGCACGCATTTAACGGCCTCCTCGGTCAGGCGCTCGCGCAGCTCCGTCCCGGGATTGACGAACGAGCCACTGGGCATCTGCAGCCCCATGAACTCCATCAACATCTGGTTGCTGTTCGCGGTGCCATAGAACGTACAGGTACCCGCGCCATGATAGGCGGCCGACTCCGCCTCGAGCAGTTCATCGCGACCGATCTTGCCCGCCGCGAACTCCTCGCGGATGCGCGCCTTTTCCTTGTTCGACAGTCCGGACACCATCGGGCCCGCCGGGACAAATACGGTCGGCAGGTGGCCAAAGGACAGGGCGCCGATCAGCAGACCCGGCACAATCTTGTCGCAGATACCGAGACACAGCGTCGCGTCGAACATGTTGTGAGACAGCGCGATTCCGGTGGACAGCGCGATGACGTCGCGGCTGAATAGCGACAGGTCCATGCCGTCCTGGCCCTGCGTAACGCCGTCACACATCGCGGGCGTACCACCCGCGAACTGCGCGATCGCACCTTCCGCCAGCGCTGTCTTCTTGATTGCCGCCGGATAGGTCTCGAAGGGCTGGTGTGCACTCAGCATGTCGTTGTAGGCGGACACGATGGCGATGTTCGGCACCTGCCGGCCGGACAGCAGCTTCTTCTCGTCCTTCGTATTCGCTGCCATGCCGTGTGCGAGATTGCTGCACGACAAGGACTTGCGGCTGGGCCCTTCTTCCGCCGCCTTGTCGATCCGGCCCAGGTAAGCCGCGCGGGTATCCCGGCTTCGTTCGATAATGCGGTTTGTGACGCGCTCAATCGTGGAATGCATCTGTTTTTCCTCAGGCCGCCCAGTAGACGTGCACGGGTGCTTTTTTCTGGCGCAGTAGTCGTGTGACGGGGTAGCTCATATCGCCTGCCTTCGCTTTCTCGATGACGGTCTTCTTGGCCTCACCGAAGATCAGCAGCACGATCGCGTCGCTCCTCGAGATCGCGGACATCGTCAGGCTCAGGCGCGGGTGCGGACTGGCTTTCGTGTTGACGGCCATACACAACTCGGGATGGTCGGCAGACAGACCGCTTTCCAGGTCGTTGGCATCGGGAAACAGTGACGCAAAATGGCCGTCTTCTCCCATGCCGAGCAGGGCGACAGAGAACGGAATCGGGAGCATCCTGAGCTCCGCATTCAGTTCTTCGACGCGCACCTTGATGTCCGCTTCCGCTGAGTACATCGGGTGCAGCGTCGCGGCTGCCGCGTTGCCTTGCATCAGCGTCTGTCTCGCCTGGCGCTCGTTGCTGTCTTCATGGTCGGCCGGCACCCAGCGCTCGTCACTCAGGACGATATCGACGCGGTCCCAGTCCAGCTCTTTTTCTGACAGGGCTTCGTAGCACCGTCCGGGCGAACTGCCACCCGTAATAATGAAGGATGCGCGGCGCTGCTGTTCGAGCCTTCGCTCCATGCAGCTCGCCAGAAAATCCGCTGCTGAAATGGATGCGGCCTCCCGGCTCTCGAAGATGAAGTCTTCCATCGACAATGCTCCCCTTACTGATCCGCGTACCAGGACCGCCCGTCACGATCGAGCAGCAGCGAGGAGGCACTCGGCCCCCAGGTACCGGAAACGTAGGACTCGACGGTCTGCCGTGATGATTCCCAGCTCTCGATGACGGTATCGACCCAATGCCATGCGGCCTCGACCTCATCGCGTCGCATGAACAGCGCCGGGTTACCGCGCAGCACCTCCATCAGGAGCCGCTCGTAGGCGTCCGGGTACTGCACGCCGAAGGTCTCTTCGAAACTCAGGTCGAGGGAGACCGAGCGCAAGTCAAAGCCGCCGGGGCCCGGTTCCTTCGCCATAACCGACAGCTTGACGCCTTCATCCGGCTGCAGCCTGATCGTCAGTCGGTTCGGCTTCACGTTGTATTGCTGCTCGGGGAAGATTGAATGCGGAACGTCCTGGAACTGCACGACGATCTCCGAGTGTTTCTTCTTCATGCGCTTGCCGGTACGCAGATAGAAAGGCACGTTCGACCAGCGCCAGTTCTCGATCTCGAGTTTCACGGCAACAAAGGTCTCGGTCTCGCTGTCCGCCCCACCCAGTTCATTCAGGTAGCCGTCAACCGTCTCTCCGCTGATCGCGCCCGGCGTGTATTGCCCGCGGACGGTACTCTCGCGGACGCGATCCGGCCCGATCGGTTTCAGCGCGCGCAGCACCTTGATTTTCTCGTCGCGGACCGCGTCGTGATGCAGGCTGCTCGGCGCCTCCATCGCCACCATGCAGACGAGCTGCAGCAGGTGATTCTGCACCATGTCCCTCAGCGTGCCGATCTTGTCGAAGTACTCGACGCGATTACCGACGCCGAGATCCTCCGCCACGGTGATCTGCACGTGATCGATCGCGCCGCGGCGCCACAGCGGCTCGAACAGTGAGTTGGCGAAACGCAGCGCCAACAGGTTTTGCACTGTCTCCTTCCCAAGGTAGTGATCGATACGATAGATCTGGTTCTCGTCGAAGCACTTGCCGATCGCGTCGTTTACTTCACACGCCGACTGATGATCGTGCCCGAGCGGCTTCTCGAGGACGATACGCATGTTCTTCGTGATCAGGCCGTTGGCTTTCAGCCCTTTCGCCGTCGTCCCGAAGACCGACGGGGCCGTCGCAAGGTAGGCCACGCGGACGCGGTCTTTCTTGCCGGCCAGCAGTTTTGTCAAAGCGCCCCAGTTGTCATGCGTGTAGGCGTCAACGTGGGCGAAGTGAATGCGGCGGCTGAATGTCTTCCAGTGCTCGGCGTCGAAGTCGCCCTCGTCGAGGTTGGACTTCAGCGCCTTCTCGACGATGTCGAGGAATTGCTTGCGGCTGTGTTTGCTCCGACTCGCTGCGATGATGCGGCTATCGCCGATAAACTGCCCGTCGCGGTCCCTGTGATACAGGGCCGGCAGCAGCTTGCGCATGGCGAGATCGCCAGTACCGCCAAATATGATCAGGTCGAACTCGTCGACCGGAACGAAATTTCCCATTATTTAGCTCCCTTTGACCTGTAACTTTACTACGTGGCGTCTGAAATCACGAACAATGAATTCGATTTCAATAGCATTTTCTTGTAGTTTTGCTACATGCTTCAGTTGATCGAAAACCGGCTGAAAGGCCTCAGCCCGGCGGAGTCGCTGGTTGCCCGATGGATCCTCGCGCACCCGCGGGACGCGGCGAATTCGACGCTCGCCGCGGTCGCCGCAGCCTGCGAGGTCAGTGAGCCCACGGTCATCCGCTTCTGTCGGCACTTAGGCCTGGGTGGATTCCGGGACCTGACGCTGAGGCTGACCGAATCGCTGAGCCAGCCCTCGTCGTTCGTGCACCGCGACGTGAACCGCGACGACACGATCCAGGACGCGGCCGCCAAGGTCATGGACTCAGCAATCCAGACACTCGTCAGCCAACGCTCACTGCTGCGCAACGTCGATATCGGCAAGGCCGCCAACGTGTTGGCGCGGGCGAGACAGATCGTCTTTGCCGGCATCGGCGGATCCGGCCACGTCTCTGACGATGCGCAGCACAAGTTCTTCCGCCTGGGCATCCCCTGCTCTGCGCTGTCGGATCCGCCGAGTATTCAACAGTTTGCGGCGATCGCCGAGCGCGGTGACGTTCTCGTGCTGACGTCGAACAGCGGTCAATGGCCCGAGCTTTCGGCGGCGGCCTCGATGTCACGGCAGCGAGGGGCGTCCGTCATCGCGTTGACGGACCCCACGTCCGACCTGGCCGCAGCGGCAGACATCCCGATTCCCTGCGGCTCAGAGGACGAAACCAGCCTGTACACGCCGAGGAACTCGCGGCTTTCGCAGCTGGCCGTGCTGGACGTCTTGCAGGTTGCAACGGCACTGGAGCTCGGTGACGCCGCGGCGAACCGTCTGCGGCGCACCAAAATGGCTTTGAGCGGCGATTTAACTGCGTGAAACCGTGAGTTAGGATAGTCTGGACGCTGTCGCAAACCATAGACGGCAGCGAGGCGCCGGGAATCGCCACACGGCGATGAATCCGGAAATGCAATGATGCGCAGCCGGACACTGATGTCGGAATCCACGGAAAACTCATCGCCAGGACGCAGGCTTCGGGTCGAGAACCCGACCTCGCGTGATATCGCGGATATCGCGGGCGTCTCGCAGGCAACCGTGTCACGCGCGCTCCGGGACAGCCCGCTCGTACGAAAAGAGACGCGCGAACGTATCCAGGCGATCGCGCGGGAACTGAATTATTTCGTTAACCGTAACGCCGCCGGCCTACGCACCCACCAGAGCAACACGATCGCCCTGCTGATGTTCGACGACGCCAGCGAGGGTGAAGATACGTCACAGAACCTGTTCCTGCTGTCGATGCTCGACGCCATCACACGCGCCGCTGCGCGCTACGGCTATGACGTGCTGGTGTCGCTGCAGCAGCTGCACGATGACTGGCACATCGAATACCAGGCGAGCCACCGCGCCGATGGACTGATCCTGCTGGGCTATGGCGACTACCTGGAATACCGCGAGAAGCTCGAGGCGCTGTCCAGGGCGAACACCCGTTTCATGATCTGGGGCCCGGTCGTCAAGGATCAGCCGGGACACTCTTTCGGTTGCGACAACGACAACGGCGGCTACCAGGCGACGAGCCACCTGATCTCAACCGGACGTAAGAACATCGCGCTCATCGGTAGCACGTCGAGGCGCAGCCCGGAACTGGCGGACCGGTACGCAGGCTATGCGCGCGCGCTCAGAGATGCCGGCCTCGAAGAGAATCCGAAGCTCGTGCTCACGGCACAGAACTCCGAGCACCAGGGCTACGCGGCCGCGATCGACCTGCTCGAATCCGGCGAAGCCTTCGACGCCATCTTCGGCGTTACCGACCTCATCGCGATCGGCGCCATGCGCGCGCTGCAGGACAACGGCATCTCGGTACCGGACGACGTCAGTATCGTCGGTTTCGATGACATGCCGCTCGCCGCACACGTCAGTCCAGCGCTGACCACGGTCCAACAGAATGCTCGCTTCGGCGCCGAGGGGCTCGTACGCGGGATCGTCGGCATGATCGAGGGCAAGCCGGTTGCCTCGACCCTGATGGCGCCGAAGCTGGTCGTCAGGCAGTCGTGCGGCGCCGCCAGAAACGACTGACTGGAAACGCGAAGCCGGACGCAACTGGAAAGTAACGACTAGCTGGGCTCGGCTTCCTTGTCGACGAGCATCGCGGCGGCGCCGGCGACGACCATCAGAACGCCGCCGATCATGTAGGCGAAAATCGCAGACCCGTCGAACAGCCAGCCGACGATCAAGCCAAGGATGCTCGCGGCGACGAGCTGCGGAATGACGATAAAGAAATTAAAGATGCCCATGTAGACGCCCATCTTGTGGGCCGGCAGGTTGCTCGACAGCAGCGCGTAAGGAAGAGACAGTATCGAGGCCCACGCGATGCCGACGCCGATCATCGGGATCAACAGCATCTTCGGGTCGCTGATGAAGTAAAAGCTGATCAGGCTCACCCCCCCGATACACATGTTAATGAGGTGGCTTGCGCGGCAACCGAGCCTGGCTGCCATCATCGGGATGGCAATCGCCGCCAGCGCAGCGAAGCCGTTGTAAGCGCCGAACAGCACGCCGACCCAGTCGGCGCCGTTGTTGTACGCCGCCGATGCCGTGTCCGTCGTCCCGAAGTGATGCTTCGTAACGGCGGCGGTGCCGTAGATCCACATGGCGAACAGTGCGAACCACTGGAAGAACTGAACGACGGCCAGCTGCTTCATGACGCGCGGCATGTGGAAGAGGTCGTGCATGATCTCGACCATGCCGTTCTTCGTATGGCCGGCGTTCTGCAGCCAGCCGGTCGCGATCTGCAGCAGGCCGAAGGCTGCGAAGCCACCCGCCATGACATACAGCTCTTTTTCGAGTTCGAGCGTCGTGATCGCGATCCAGCCGGCCACGCCGACGACCGTCCAGACGAGTCCGCCGTTTAGGTACTTGCTCGACGGGCGCTGATCGGTGGCCTGCGCGACATGTTCGGGCGGGCGCGCTGCGTCGAATGCCGCAAGTTCCTCGGGCGAATACTCCTTGGTACGAAACACCGTCCACATGACAGCGACGAAGAACGCGATGCCGCCGAGATAGAAAGAGAGCTTGACGGACTCGGGAATGACGCCCGGCGGCGCCGTGTTACTGACGTCAAACCAGTTCGTCATCATCCACGGCAGCGCCGACGCGACGACGGCGCCGACGCCGATGAAGAACGACTGCATCGCGAAGCCCTTGGTGCGTTGCCGCTCGGGCAGCATGTCGCCGACAAACGCGCGAAACGGCTCCATCGAGATATTGATGCTGGCGTCCATGATCCACAGCATGCCCGCAGCGATCCACAGCGTCGGCGAGTTGGGCATTGCGAACAGCGCCAGCGACGCGAGGATCGCGCCCACCGTGAAATACGGACGACGTCGTCCGAAGCGTCCCCAGGTGCGATCGCTCATGTAGCCGATGATTGGCTGGACGATGAGCCCGGTCAGCGGCGCGGCGACCCACAGGATGGGCAGGTCTTCAACCTCGGCGCCGAGTGTCTGGAAGATACGACTGACATTAGCGTTCTGCAGCGCAAAGCCGAACTGGATACCCAGGAAGCCAAAGCACATGTTCCAGATCTGCCAGAACGAAAGTGGCGGTTTCTTCTGCATGATTATTCCTCGGGCTCGAAACGGATTGCTGCGCCACCCCCGGGCGCGAGCTTGAGCTCGAGCGTGTTCTTGTTATTCACGGTGCTTTGCCGGATGACGTATTCATACGGACTGGTTTCCCAGTGTGCGTCGGGGCCGTCGCTGTAGATGGTCGCCCGGTAGGACTGCCCGTCATCGAGGAAGCCGAGCGGCAGTGACAGATCGCGGGCCTGCTCGTCGGTGATGGCACCGAGATACCAGTCGTCGCCGCCCCGCTCTTTGCGCGCAAACGCGACGAAGTCGCCGACTTCACCAGCAAGGGCAACGCTCTCCTCCCAGTCCGTCGGTACGTCAACGATGAACTGAAAGGCATCGCGATAGCGTTCGTAGTTCTCGCGCATGTCGGGGACCATCTGGATCGGACTGTAAATCGTCACGTACAGGGCCAGTTGTTTCGCCAGCGTGGTCTGTACTCGTCGCGGCTTACCCGAGATCTCGAAGTCGAGGTCGAAGACGCCCGGCGTGAAGTCCATTGGACCGCTGAGCAGTCGCGTGTAGGCGAGCATGACTTCGTGCTCCGGCGGATTGCCAGGGTCACCCCAGACGTTGAATTCCTGCCCGCGCGAGCCCTCGCGCGACAGCCAGTTCGGGTAGGTGCGACGCAGGCCGGTGTCCTTCACCGGCTCGTGCGTGTTGATACTGATGCGGCGCTCGGCGGCCTTTAAGATATTGGTCATGTGATGCCGGACGGCGAACTGCCCGTCCTTGTGCTCGAAGTGCGTGACCCCGTTGTCGTCGACGCGCTTTAGGGACCCGGTGCGCCCGACGTAACCGGTCTTGACCTGTCGCACGCCGTGTCGCTCGAGGAGGTCGAACGCCGCGTCCATCTGTTTCTCGTAGTGCGTTACGTGTCCGCCAGTCTCTTGATGGCCGACCAGCCTGACACCCGAGTCACGCGCATACCTCGCGACGGCCGGCAGATCGAAACCGCGCACCGACCTCGTCAGGTCCTGGATCGGTTCGCCGACCCAATCGCCGTCCCAACCTATATTCCACCCCTCTGCCAGCACGCCATCGAAGCCGTACTCGGCGGCAAAGTCGATCTTCGCCTTCGCCGCCGCCGTCGTCGCCGCGTGGCGTGGGCCGGTGCTCCAGGTGCCCAGTCCTCGATGGATCTCCCACCAGATGCCCGCGTACTTGCCCGGCTCCACCCAAGACACATCGCCCAGCACGTTCGGTTCGTTCAGGTTCAGGATCAGGTCGGAATCGAGCAGGCCGGTCGCAGAGCGCGCCAGCTGGATCGTGCGCCAGGGCGAGAGAAACGGCAGCGAGACTCTCGCCTTCGTGCCGTCCGACCAGGGGCGCAGGTCAACATCGAATCGACCGTCGCCCTGTGCGATCAGGCGATACGCCGGGTAATCGATCAGCGCTGCTTCGTGAAATGACAGGTGTGTTCCGGTATCGAGGCGCAGGGTTATCGGCGTGTGTGCCGTCGTCACGTCATCGATGTCGGTCGCCTGGTACAAGTGCTCGTAGCCTTCGTGCCCATCCCCGGTCTGCCAGAAGGCCGTCCCTGACCGGTTGACCACGAACTGGGTCAGCTCATCGACAGTCCGGATATCGAGACCGTCCTGCTCGGGAATCGCGTAGCGGAACGCGAGCCCATCGTCGAATACCCTGACGTGGACGGCCATCTCGAACGCATCGAACCGCAACGTGTAGATCGCTTGATTGTTATGGTCGCGGACGAAGCGACGCTCGCCCCAGGGCTGTTCCCACGTCGTGTCGCTCGTCTTGCGAGCGACAGTGACCCGGCTCAGCCCCGTGGAGAAGTCGTCACGGTCGTCGGCGCGCAGGCCGAGTCGTGACGGACGGATGATCTCTTCGTCGTCGAACGTGACGGTGTAGACCGGATACGTCTCAGACGGATCCTCGGTCTGGGCGAAGGAAAGCTCGAATCGGATACTGCCATCAGGTGAACTGACGCCCTCCGCCCCTGCCGACAGTGACAGCAGAGCGAAAAAGACGCCAATACCGAGCCTCACGCAGGCTCCGCCCGGCAGTGGTGATTGATGTAGTCGCGGTGGTCGGGCATGACGCTGGCCGCTTCCCGCATGACGCGTCTCAAGCCCTCGAGGCGCGCCGCCGCATCGACATGGCTTCGCTGGTCGGTCAACGGATCGTAGCGCTCCGGCGTGACGAACTGCCCGATGAACACCGCCAGCCAGCTCGGGTTCTGGAACAGCTCGATGCCGGTTGACACCAGGCGACCGTAGGATCGGAAGTGGTCGATCTTGTACTGCAGGGTATCCGGCACGCTCATCGATGCGCAGTACTGCCACAGCGGCGAATCATCTCGCTCGGTCGCGCAGTAATGCAGGATCAGGAAGTCGCGCACGGTTTCGTACTCGGCCTGCGTGAGGCGGTTGTACTCCTCCATGGCGAGCGGATCGAGATTGCGATCGGGGAACAGGGCGAGCAGCCGGGTGATACCCGTCTGGATCAGGTGCAGGCTCGTCGACTCCAGTGGCTCCATGAAGCCCGCCGACAGGCCGATGGCCACGACGTTCCTGTTCCAGAATTTCTTGCGCCGACCGGTCTTGAAGTACAGGAAGCGAGGATCCGTGATCGGATCGCCGTCGAGATTGTCGAGCAGCGTCTGTGCCGCCTCGTCCTCGGAGATGAACCGGCTGCAGTGCACGTAGCCGTTGCCTATGCGGTGCTGAAGCGGGATACGCCACTGCCAGCCGGCCTTGTGGGCCGTGGAGCGCGTGTACGGCGTGAATTCCCCGCCGTGCGTGCACTGCACCGCGACGGCCCGGTCGCAGGGCAGCCAATGCGTCCAGTCGACATAGCCGGTCTCGAGCGCCTCTTCAATGAGCAGTCCGCGAAAGCCGGTGCAATCGACGAAGAACTCGGCAGCGACGCTCTGACCGTTGTCCAGCTTGACCGACTGGACGTTGCCGGACTCCGGATCCAGCTCGACGTTGTCGATCTTGCCTTCGATCCGGGTGACCCCGAGATTCTCGGAGAACTCACGCAGGAAGGCGGCGTACATGCCCGCATCGAAATGGTAGGCGTAGTCGAAGGTCGACTGGACCATGCGCGGGTCCCGGGTCGGCCGGTCGAACTTGCAGTCGCGCGCCGCGACCCAGGCCATGCAGTGATCGTCCAGTAGGCTGGGATCGCCATTGGCTTTTGCACGCAGCCAGTGATGGTGCAGCGGAACCATGTCGAACTCGGCCCCGTACGGCCCGAACGGATGGAAGTAAGTGTGCCCTTCGCGTCCCCAGTTAACGAACTGGATGCCCAGCTTGTAGGACCCCTGCGTTCGTCTCAGGAATTCATACTCATCGATGCCCAGCCGCTGGTTGAACAGGCGAATGGGCGGAATGGTTGCCTCACCGACACCGACGGTACCGATCTGGTCCGACTCGACCAACGTTATTTTGCAGTCCCCGCGTAGCGCATTCGCCAGCGCGGCAGCTGTCATCCAACCGGCAGAACCGCCGCCGATGACAGCGATGTGCCGTAGGCTGTCGCCCGAATTAGCCATCTGTTCCCCCGCTGGCCGGCTGGCGCAGGCCAAATCTCAAAGCGCCCGGCAAACCCCCTCACCGCGCTATTTTTTAGTTTAACAACAAGGGCTTCCGCGTCACTGATGAATACGTATTCAGTTTCGGACGCCCAAACGACTGTCTAGAATACCGGTGGGGGTCTAGACTGCAAGCATTCATCTGGCATGCTGTTCTGCCCGTCTTCTGCCGGCTGATCAAAGCTAAAAAGGGAGCGATTATGTTCACGCGTCTATGTTGCGCTGCAGTCACTGCGATTCTGATCACGGGTCCGTTGTCCGCCACGGAGATTGAACGGATGGAGCCGCCGTTCTGGTGGCAAGGCTTCCAGCATGAGGAGCTGCAACTCCTTGTTTACGGCAAGGGCATCGGCGAGTTCGAACCTGCGGTTGACTACGACGGCGTCAGCATTTCTCGTGTGGAACGGGTCAAGAGCCCGAATTACCTGTTCGTCTACCTGTCGATCGATGCGTCGGCGAAAGACGGCTGGCTGGACCTGACATTTACGAAAGGTTCGGAGACGATCGATCACCGCTACGAACTCCGCGAGAAAAACCCGGACCCCGCGTACACGGAAGGCTTCTCGCAGAAAGATGCGATCTACCTGCTGATGCCGGATCGCTTCGCCAACGGCGATACGAGCAATGACGTCAGCGAGCGACTGGGTGATGTCCTCGATCGAGACGATGACTACGCGCGACACGGCGGCGACCTCGCCGGCGTCATCGACAACCTCGATTACATCGCCGACATGGGGTTCACGCAGATCTGGCTAAACCCGATTCTCGAGAACCGCGTTGCCCGCGCTTCCTATCACGGCTACTCGACCACTGACTACTATCTCGTCGATCCGCGCTTCGGTACGAACGAGCAGTATCGAGAGCTGGTGGCTAAGGCGCGCAACAAAGGCATCGGCATCATCAAGGACCTGATCGTCAATCACATCGGCGACGGTCACTGGTGGATGCAGGACCTGCCGACGCATGACTGGCTGAACTTCCAGGAAGAACGGACGATCACGAGTCACGCCAGGACGGTAAACCAGGATGCTTACGCGTCGGAATACGATCGAATGATGCACGTCGAAGGCTGGTTCGACACATCGATGCCGGACCTGAACCAGCAGAATCCGCTGCTCGCCGACTACCTGATCCAGAATGCAATCTGGTGGATCGAATACGTGGGCCTGACCGGTATCCGCCAGGACACCTGGCCCTACCCGCACAAGGACTTCATGACCGAGTGGGCGCGCAGGATCATGGAGGAGTACCCGCACTTCAATATTGTCGGCGAGGAATGGAGCCTGAATCCGGCCATCGTTTCCTACTGGCAGCGCGGCAAGCAGAATCCGGACGGCTACGTGTCCTACCTGCCCAGCGTATTCGACTTCCCGTTGCAGGACGCGCTAGTCACGTCGCTGACAGGAGAAGTCCCTGACTGGGACAGCGTCTGGACGAAGACCTACGGGGCGGTCGCCAACGACTTCCTGTACCCGGACCCGGGTAATCTCGTGATCTTCCCGGACAATCACGACATGGACCGGATCTACACGCAGGTCGGCGAAGACTACGACCTGTATCGCATGGCCATGGTTTTCTTCGCCACGATGCGCGGCATTCCGCAGTTCTTTTATGGCGACGAGATACTGATGTCACACACCGGCACGAGCAGCCACGGTGCGCTGCGTATCGACATGCCCGGCGGTTGGGACGGCGACGACCGGGATGCATTCAGCGGCAAGAACCTGTCAGACGACGAGACAAGGGCGCAGAACTTCGTCCGCAAGTTGCTGAACTGGCGAAAGACTGCCGACGTGATTCATTCCGGCGCCTACATGCACTACGCGCCGATCAAGGACATCTTCGCTTATTTCCGATATGACGAAACCGACACCGTCATGGTGATCCTCAATCGCAGCGAGGAGACCGAGACGCTGCCGCTGTCGCGTTTCACCGAGCGGCTCCAGGATGCAGCATTCGGCACGGACGTTCTGACCGGCAAGCGTTTCAGTATGAAGAAAGAGCTCGTGCTCGAGCCACGTTCGGCACTGCTGCTGGAACTGGAGTGATTGCGGCGCGAATCGTACGGAGCCCATGATGATTGCCATACCGCGGTGAGAACCAAATGATGTTGCGACTGACTGCCGCTGCCCTGCTGCTAACGAGCTTCGCGGCGAGGGCCGACTTCGGCGACTACGAGGACCACGCACTGCTCGGGCAGTCGCTGCTGGTCGAGACGACGATGGGCAGCCTGAGAATCACCGCCGTCGATGACTCCGCGTTCTACGTGCACTACGTCGAAGACGGCGTCGCGCAGCTGCCGTCCTTCGCGCTCGCGGGAATCCCGGATCCGCAGGCGACGGCGCTGACGGCAAACGAGGACACGCTCGAGCTGGTCATCGACGGACTGACGGCGACGGTGACCCGATCCCCCGTAACGTTGAGCTTCAGCAGGAACGGCGAGGCGCTGATCGCCGAGGAACACGGCTACTTCAATACCGAGACGCTGCGCGGGTTTCGTTTTCAGCTCGACGACGACGAGAAGATCATGGGCGGCGGCCAACGGGTGCTGGGGATGGACCGGCGCGGCTATCGCCTGCCGCTCTACAACCGGGCGCACTACGGCTACGAGACGTATTCCGAGCAGATGTACTACGGCCTGCCGGCCATCCTGTCGGACGATCGCTACATCATCGTCTTCGACAACAGCGCGACCGGGCACATCGACATCGCCAAGACGGAACCGGATATCCTGCAATTCGAGGCCGTCGGCGGGCGAACCGCCTACCTCGTCGTCGCCGGTGACAGCTATCCGGAGCTGATCAACAACTACACGGACGTCACCGGCAAACAGCCGCTGCCGCCGCGCTGGGCCTTCGGCAACTTCGCGTCGCGATTCGGCTATCGTACCGAGAAGGAAACGCGGGACGTCGTCCGGCGCTTCCGCCGAGCGAAAATCCCTCTCGACGCCGTCATCCTGGACCTGTACTGGTTCGGACCGGAGATACAGGGCTTCATGGGCAACCTCGACTGGGATCTCGACGCGTTCCCGACGCCCGAGGACATGATCGATGACTTTCAGTCAGACGGCGTCCAGACGATCACGATAACGGAGCCATTCATCCTTCGCTCGTCAACGCAGTGGGACTCCGCCGTCGAAAACGAAGCGCTCGCCCTGAGTGTGACCGGTGAACCCCGTCGCTTCGATTTCTACTTCGGCAACACGGGCCTCATCGACGTTTTCAACGCAAAGGCGCGCGACTGGTTCTCCGGCTTCTACACGCGCCTGTACCGCCAGGGCATCACGGCCAACTGGGGCGATCTTGGCGAGCCCGAGGTACATCCGTCCGACACGCTGCACTACGTCAGCGACGTGGACATGGTCGCCACCGCCGACGAAGTGCACAACGCATACGGTCACCGCTGGGCACAGATGGTCTACGAGAACCAGCTGGCATTTGATCCGGATGCGCGACCGGTCGTCATGATGCGATCGGGATTCGCCGGCACGCAGCGCTACGGCATGATCCCGTGGACCGGCGACGTGAACCGCAGCTGGGGCGGCCTGAAGCCGCAAGTCGAACTGAGCCTGCAGATGGGTCTGCTCGGCCTCGCCTACACCCACTCTGACCTCGGTGGCTTTGCCGGCGGCGAGACCTTCGACAAGGAGATGTACATCCGCTGGATGCAGTACGGGGTGTTCCAGCCCGTGTACCGACCGCATGCGCAGGAACACATCCCGCCGGAGCCTGTCTTCCACGACCGCGAGACGCGCAGGATCGTTCGTGACTACATCGAGCTGCGCTATCGCATGCTGCCGTACAACTACACACTGGCTTACGAGAACACCACCAACGGCATGCCGCTGATGCGACCGGTTTTCTTCGAAGACGAAACCCGACCGGAACTGATCGATATCAAGGACACATTCCTGTGGGGCGACGCCTTCCTCGTCAAGCCGGTGACCGACCCGGGCTTAAGCTCGGTACCCGTCGCGTTGCCGGACGGCGTCTGGTTCAACTACTGGACCGACACGAGAGCCGAAGGCGGGCAAACTGTTGCAACGCCGGTTTCGCTTACGACGATCCCCGTCTATGTCCGGGCCGGATCGTTTGTGCCGATGGTCCCGCTGGTACAGACGACGCGGGACTACTCGAGCGAAGTGCTGGAGCTGCACTACTACGCAGATTCAAGCGTAGAGCAGGCAGCCGGCATGATGTACGAAGACGATGGCGCCAACGGCCGCAATCTCGAGCGGGGGGAGTTCGAGATCCTGCGCTTCGAGGCGGCGCACTCGGACGAGCTCGCCATCGAATTGACCCGCAGCGGCGAGTACGACGGCATGCCGAGCGAGCGACGAATCGAGCTCGTGATTCACAACTGGGGCGATACGCCTGCCGAGCTGCGAGTCGACGACGAAGTCGTCGAGCTGAAGCGCCGTTTGCGGCGCAAGGGACAGAGCGCAACGTATGATGCCGACAAGCGCCTGCTGTCAGTCAGGTTCGACTGGGATCATTCACCGGTACGGATTACCGCCCGTTAACCCAAAAGACAAAAAGTGAAACCATGCGAAAACTGTTACCCATGTTGATGCTGATCCTCACGGCGTGTAGCGCGGAGCCGCCGGCTGAGTCGACGCCCGAACCCGCCAACGCGGACTCCGCCACGGACGCGGTGAAGCCCGTCGTGTACCAGGTATTCACGCGGCTCTACGGTAACCAGGAAACGACGAATAAGCCCTGGGGGACAATCGAGGAAAACGGCGTCGGCAAGTTCGCGGATTTCACGGACGCAGCGCTCAAAAGCATCCGCGAGCTGGGCACTACGCATATCTGGTACACGGGCGTACCGCATCACGGCGTCATCCGGGACTACACGGAATACGGTATCTCCGACGACGACCCGGATGTCATCAAGGGCCGCGCCGGCTCACCCTATGCGGTCAAGGACTACTACACGGTGAACCCAGACCTCGCCGTCGATCCGGCGAACCGGCTCGCAGAGTTCGAGGCGCTGATCGCACGCACCCACGAGCACGGCATGAAGGTCATCATCGACATCGTGCCGAATCACGTGGCACGCAACTACGAGTCACTCGCGAGGCCCGACGGCGTCGCCGACTTCGGCGCGAACGACGATACGAGCGTCGAGTACGCCCGCGACAACAATTTCTACTACGTCGTCGGCAGGGACTTCAGAGTGCCGGCATCGCCCGACGGTTACGCGCCACTCGGCGGCGACGAGCACCCGCTGTCGGATGGCGAGTTCGACGAATCCCCTGCGAAGTGGACCGGCAACGGCGCTCGCGCCCCGCAGCCGGACTTCAATGACTGGTTCGAGACCGTCAAGGTTAACTACGGCGTCAGGCCTGACGGCAGTCTCGATTTCGATTCGCTACCTGACGAGGCTCGGAGCTGGGACCACGGCCAACACGCCGCGTTCTGGCGCGACAAGGACGTCCCGGACAGCTGGGAGAAGTTCCTGGACATCGTGCTGTACTGGACGGACAAGGGCGTTGACGGTTTCCGCTACGACATGGCGGAGATGGTGCCCGTCGAGTTCTGGAGCTACCTGAACTCCGGCGTCAAGATGGACAACCCCGATGCGTTCCTCTTAGCCGAAGTCTACAACCCGGAGCTCTATCGCGATTATCTTGAGCTCGGCAAGATGGACTATCTGTACGACAAGGTCGGGCTCTACGACACGCTGAAGCCGATCATGCAGGGCACCGGCAGTACCGATGCGATCGCACCGATTCACGCCGACGTCATCGACATCGCCGATCACATGCTGCATTTTCTCGAGAACCACGACGAGCAGCGCATCGCGAGCCCGGACTTCGCTGGCGATGCGAGGAAGGGCAAGCCCGCAATGGTCGTCTCGGCGTTGCTAAGCCGCTCGCCGACGATGATCTACTTCGCCCAGGACGTCGGTGAGCCCGGCGACGGCGATGCCGGATTCGGCGACCCGACCCGCACGACGATCTTCGACTACTGGGGCGTGCCGTCGATACAGCGCTGGATGAGCGACGGCGCATTCGACGGTGAGGACTCGTTGCCGCGCGAAGCAGAGTTACGACGGTT
>JAAUXY010006462.1_pt1 | contig 28186 bp, 27 predicted proteins | sample 7278121 | NCBI WGS metagenome assembly JAAUXY01 (sample SAMN14350117, study PRJNA611818) | marine sediment metagenome | isolation source: surface marine sediment (1.8m) | place: French Polynesia: Moorea | collected 2018-08 | reverse complement strand
GGCTCGACATGGGAACCCAGGATTCGCTGCTCGACGCCGCGAACTTCATCGCCACCATCGAACGCCGCCAGGGCATGAAGGTCGCCTGCCTCGAGGAGATCGCCTGGCGGCGTTCGATGGTGGCGATGAAGTTCGCGGCATCGAGCAGCGAATCCTGGGTTCCCATGTCGAGCCACGCATAGCCGCGCCCCAATTGCTCGACATGCAGATCGCCCCGCTCCAGATAGGTTCTGTTTACGTCCGTGATTTCGAGCTCGCCGCGCGCCGACGGCCGGATCCCGCGGGCGATCTCGACCACGTCGTTGTCGTAGAAGTAGAGCCCCGTGACGGCCAGCCGGGATTTCGGTTTCTTCGGTTTTTCCTCGATGCTGATGGCCCGGTCCTGTTCGTCGACCTCGACCACGCCGTAGCGCTGGGGATCCTGGACCGGGTAGCCGAATATGGTCGCGCCGGTCGGGCGGTCGGCGGCGGATCTGAGCACCGCGCCGAGGCCGCGGCCATAGAAGATGTTGTCGCCGAGGACCAGGGTGACCGGGTCCTCTCCGATGAACTCGGCACCGATTAGAAACGCCTGGGCCAGTCCCTCCGGCGCGGGCTGTTCGGCATACTGCAGCTCGAGACCGAAATCGTCGCCTGTGCCCAGCAGCGCCTGAAAGCCGGGCAGGTCGCGCGGCGTCGAGATGACCAGGATTTCCCGGATGCCTGCGATCATCAGCGACGACAGCGGGTAATAGATCATCGGCTTGTCGTAGACCGGGAGCGCCTGCTTCGACAGGCTTCGCGTCACCGGGTACAGACGGGTGCCTGAGCCTCCGGCGAGAACGATTCCCTTCCGCGCCATCGGCCCTTATGTCCCCGCCGCAGCCCGGTCGAGCCCCAGGCGCTCGCCGCGATAGCTGCCGGCCCGGATCTTCTCCCACCACGACCGGTTGTCGATATACCAGCGAACGGTCTGACGAAGCCCGTCCTCGAACGCTATCTCCGGCTGCCAGCCGAGCTCGCGACGCGTCTTTTCCGCGTCGATGGCGTAGCGGCGGTCGTGGCCCGGCCGATCCGTGACCCGGGCGATCAGCTCGGCGTGACGTCCATCGCCGGGTCGCGGTCGGATCTCGTCCAGAACGCCGCAAAGGCGCTCGACAACGTCCCGGTTGGTCCGCTCGCCGCCGGCCCCGCCGATCAGGTATGTCTCGCCCGGGCGGCCGTCGGTGATGACCCGCATGAGCGCGCTGCAGTGATCCTCCACATGGATCCAGTCCCGCGTATGGCCGCCGTCGCCGTAGAGCGGCAGCGGCTTGTCGTCGAGGGCATTCAGGATCATCAGCGGGATCAGCTTCTCGGGGAACTGGCGCGGTCCGTAGTTGTTGCCGCAATTCGTCACGATGGCCGGAAACCCGTAGGTCCGATGATAGGCGCGCGCCAGGTGATCGGCCGCCGCCTTTGACGCCGCGTAGGGCGAGCTGGGCGCATATGGGCTGGATTCGGTGAAATACCCCTGTTCGATCGACCCATAGACTTCGTCGGTCGAGACATGCACCAGGCGAAACCGGTTCTTTGCGTCGCCGGGAAGTTCTCGCCAGTGCTGCAGGGCCGCCTCCAGCAACGTGAAGGCGCCGTCGACATTCGTCGCGACAAAGGTCTCGGGCGTGTCGATGGATCGGTCGACATGAGATTCGGCGGCCAAGTTGATGACCGCGTCCGGCCGGTGTTCGGCGAACAGGTCGTCCAGCAGCGGCCGGTCGTTGATCGAGCCATGCACGAAGACATGCGCCGTGGACTCGCTGACATCGGCGAGACTGTCCAGGTTCCCGGCATAGGTCAACGCGTCCAGGTTGACCACGCGCACGCCCTGCGACAGCGCCCCCAGGACGAAGTTACTGCCGATGAACCCAGCGCCTCCGGTGACCAGGAATGTTGTCATGAACCTCGCTTGCGTTGGCCTGTATCGAGCCGGTGCCGACGGCCCTTCGGCTTGGCGCCTTAGCATAGCGGCGACACCTGTCCGGCTTCAACCGAACGGGCCGCTTGCCAGGGCGCGCCTTGCCGCTATGGTGCTGCACCTGATATCAACAATTCTCCAACAAACGCAGGTATGCGGCTCGCCGTTGAAGCGGGGGAAGTCGCCGCTCGTGCCCAAGCTGATCCTCAAATTAGGCATATCCGCCATCCTTATCTGGGTTCTGGTGCGCAGCTTCGATGCCGAATCGCTGCTCCAGCATCTGGCACATGTGTCGATTCAGGGGCCGGTCCTGGCCGTCTTGATCCTGTTCGCCCTGTCGTTGGTCCAGGCTTGGCGATGGACCTTCGTGTTTCGGGCGTTTCGCCGCAGGGTGGCGTTGCGCAAGTGCTGGGAGATCGTGCTCATCGGGCTGTTCTTCAACCAGACACTGCCCTCATCTGTGGGCGGGGACGCGGCCCGGATTTGGCGGATCTATCGGGCCGGGTTCGATCTGGCCTTGGCCGCGCACAGCGTAATCCTGGACCGGCTGGCGGCCCTGGTGGCCCTGCTGCTGCTGGCCGCCGCTGGGTTGCCGATGATCCTTGAGCTGGTGTCCGGCCAAGCGCCCGGCTGGCCGATCGTTGCGATTATCATGCTCGGCCTCGCCGGATGGGCGGCGCTCTTGATGTTCGATCGGCTGCCTGAGGGCCTGCGCCGATGGCGCATCACGCGCGCCGCGGCGCTGTTGTCCGCGGATGCCCGTCGGCTGTTTCTTCACCCGCGCTGCGCGCTCCCGGTGTTGCTGATTTCTGCGTGCATTCATGTCGTTGTCGCGCTGGTCGTCTTCCTGTTGGCCCGGGCCATGAACATCCAGGTCGACGCCATGACCTGCGTGGTTCTTGTGCCGCCAGTCATCCTGGTCAGCATGATCCCGATCACCATCGCCGGTTGGGGCGTGCGCGAGGGCGCCATGGTGACCGCGTTCGGGTTTGTCGGCGTAGCCCCGGATCAGGCCTTCGTGTTGTCGGTGGTGTTCGGCCTCGTGGTCATGGCGGTCGGGCTCCCGGGCGGTGCCGTATGGCTGGCGACCGGACGTCGCGAGGCTCGCGCGGGGGGCTTGTCCGAGTTGGCCGCCGGCGTACTTAAGCCGCGCGGCGACCGGCCCGGATAAGCGTAGGGGATGTCCCGCCAGGCCGCGCTCCTGATCTTTCTGGTCGCGCTTGCTGTCCGCTCCGTCTACCTGGCGGCCTTCTACGAAACCCCCGACAGTCTGCGCAGCCGGGATTCGGGCCTCTACGAACAGGCCGCATCCAGCTTGGTCGAGACCGGCCGTCTCGCGATTCCTGCGGGCCAAGATCGGCCCCAGTCTTTTCTCGCGCGCGGTCCGGGTTATGCGGCCTGGCTCGCGGCCTTCCAGGCGGCCTTCGGCGAGAATCGGCTCTACCCGGTTGCGGCGCAGCTGCTCCTCGACGCGCTCGCCTGCGTTCTGGTCGCAGTCCTGGCCGGATCGCTGAGCGCGCGCCTTGCCGTTCCCGCCGGTTTCCTCGCCTCGGTCAACCTCAACATGATCGCGCATGCGGCGCTGGTCGATCGAGGCAGCCTGCTGTTGCTGCTGTTGCTCGGAAGCGTCTTGTTGGTGCTGCGCTATTTGGGCCGGCCATCCTTGGGCACAATTATCGCCGCCGGGGCCTGCTTGGCTGCGGGCTGGCTGACGGTGCCCATCCTGGCGCCGCTGGCTCTCCTGCTGCTCGTCGTCCCGGTCGTGGCCGCTTGGCACATCGGCACGACTGCCAAGATCGCCACGGGCCATGCCGTCGCGGCCGCGTTGGTCCTGGCGATCCTGGTTGGTCCGGCCTATGTCGCCCACCAGCGGGACTGGGGCCACGCCCGGCTCAGCACGGAAGTCGCCGCCCTGCTGTACCAGCGGACCGCGCCGGCGGTCCTGGAACTGGGATCGGGCCTGCCGCGCGCGGAAGCGATCGCCCTGCTCGAAGAACGACGGTCGCAAGAGCGGGCCGCCCGCGGCGGCGGCCAGCCGCCGGCCAACCCGTTCTCCGTTGCCGCGCTGGAGGGGGCGGCGGCGCGGTCCGTCATGGCCGACGCCGGGGTTGGGGCCCTGGCGACGGCCTGGGCTGCCGGCCTGACGATCAATCTGCTTGCGCCGGCGATGTTCGTCCTACCGCCCGTGCAGCAGATGGACCGGCCCCGCTTCTTCGCGACACCAGGGGTCAACCCGGCGCACAAGATCTGGGCGTTCATCGCGGGAAGCGGACTGTTTGCGGTCGCGGTGGTCGCGGGCGCGCTGTTCACCGGCGTGTGCCGCCTGTTCGCGGTGGTGGCGTTGATTCGCTGGCGCCGCCCGGCGCCGGCGGCCCGGCTGTTGGTGGCCTTGTCACCGCCCTTCTACCTGCTCGTGGTGAGCGGTCCAGTGATCGGGCTCGAGGCGCGGCTGTCCTTCGAGCCCATGCTCGACATTCTCTTGGCTGCAGGCGTGTTTTGGCTGCTGGACCGCTGGCGCTACGGCGCCGCAGTGCGGCCCCGCGCGTCTTCGTCGGCTCAGTCGATTCGTGGCAAGCGGGACGAGCGCGCTCAGACGTAGGCGGCCACCGCGGTGGCGGGAAGTTTGACCCGGAGCTGACGGCCGAGCAGGTCGAGCAGCACGGTCACCCTGTCCTTGTCGCTCAGGCCTTCGAACATGCCGATGGCGTCGCACATCGGCCCCGCCGTGATCTGCACCATCTGCCCTGCCTCGAAGGGCGCTTCCGGCCGCATCTCGACCATGCCGTCCTCGCCTTCGCGGGCTTTGATCTCGTCGACGATGCCGTCCGGCAGGGCGACCGGCTTGTCGCCGTCGGAGATCAGATGCCGGACGCCGATGGTCGACATGATCGAGCGCCAGCGCATCTTGCCCAGGTCCAGGTTGACGAACAGGTAGCGCGGAAACAGCGGCCGGGCGACCGCTTCGATCCGGCGGGCATGGCGCCGGCGCTTCAGGTATCTCGGCAGATAGGCGCTGAACCCCTGCCGGGCCAGGTTCAGCAGAGCGGTCTGTTCCGCATGGGGGTGCGTATGCACCACGTACCAAGCGTTCATGGATGGCGTCCTCTCAGGCTTCAACGCCGGCCGCGACCGGCGTCCGCGTCACCCTCAGCATCGGAGGTGTCAGGATTCGATCGGCGGCGACGGATGCGAGCAGCCGGTCATAGCTGTCCTGCGGGGTAAGCAGGTCGGTCAGCAGGATGGCATCGTAAGCGTCCAAGTCGCTCAGCCCGCCCACCAATGGGCATTGAAAAAACTCCCCCGTCTCACCGTTGGCGGGGTCGACCACGCCGACCAGGGTCACGTCGTGCTCCCCGGAGCACAGAACGGCGATCTCGGCGAGATCGCTCTTGCCGTAGAGCGCGATCCGCCGCCAGCCGCGTGCGGTGCTGTCCGCGAGAAGCGCGGTGCACTGGCTGCGTGCCCGGCGGAAGAAGGTAAAGGACGACGACAGGTACTCCGCCGTCAGGCGCGACTTCTCGGCGAACCCCTTGGGCGTCAGATAGTAGGCGTATCTGTTCGGCGGGATCTGTTGGACCTTGATCAGGCCCTTCTTGATGCACCGTTTGAGATAGGCGTTGGTCAGACCCAAGGCGATGCCCAGCTGGGACGCGGCCGTCCGCTGGGTCAGCGTCTCGTTGTCATGCACGGCGTTCAGGAGGCCCAGAGTGATCTGCGCCTCGCTGTCGACGGCGGTGGGGGTGGGATCTCGTTCGCTCAAGGTCTCTGCGATTCGGTGGAAAGGCGCCCCGCGGCTCGTTGTTCACAGGCTGAACATACGCCGTTCACCGGATGAACGTCAAGCGGCCCCCCGAACGGCCCCGCCCCCGCTCGCGTTGACAAGCCCCCCTGCCACCGGTAGAGGGACGCTTTCCGCCGGTCGCCCGTCCCCGTCGCAGCGAGCTCTTGATGCCCAATTCGCCCCGCATTGCCGTCATCGGCCTTGGTTATGTCGGTCTGCCGCTGGCCATCGCCCTGGCCGAACACGACCCCGTCGTCGGCTTCGACATCGACGCGGACCGGGTCGCGGACCTGCGGGCCGGCAGCGACCGGACGAAGGAGGTCGACCCGGACCGACTCGCCGCCACCGACTGCCGGTTCACCGCCGAGCCGGCCGACCTCGCCGGCGCCGAGATCTACATCGTGACGGTGCCGACCCCGGTGACCATCGACAACAGGCCGGATCTGACCGCTCTGCGCACGGCCTGCGAGACCGTCGGCGGCGTTCTCGGTCCCGGCGCCCTGGTGGTGGTGGAAAGCACGGTCTATCCGGGGGTGACCGAGGAGGTCTGCGGCCCCGTCCTGGCGGCCGCGTCGGGATTGACCTGCGGCCGGGACTTCTTCCTCGGCTACGCGCCCGAGCGAATCAACCCGGGGGATCGGACCCACACCCTCGACCGGATCACGAAGGTGGTCGCCGGTCAGACGCCCGAGGTGGCCGAGCGCCTGGCCGCGCTCTACGGCCGGCTGACGACCGGCGGCGTGTTCCGGGCGAAGGACATCCGGACGGCCGAGGCCGCCAAGGTGATCGAGAACGCCCAGCGCGACATCAACATCGCCTTCATCAACGAAGTGGCGATGATCTTCAGCCGTATCGGGCTGTCCTCGGAGGACGTCCTGGCGGCGGCGCGCAGCAAGTGGAACTTCCTCGACTTCCGCCCCGGTCTCGTCGGTGGTCACTGCATCGGCGTGGATCCCTTCTATCTGGCCCATCTCTCGCAGGAGCTCGGCCACGAACCCGAGGTGATTCTCGCCGGCCGCCGGCTCAACGACGGGATGGGAACCTGGGTGGCGGACGCCGTCGCCCGGCAGGTCGACGGTCCCAGCGAGGCGTCGCGCATCCTGGTGCTGGGCCTCACCTTCAAGGAAAACGTGCCCGACCTGCGCAACAGCAAGGTGGTCGATCTGGTGGTCCGATTGCAGGGCCTGGGCTATGACGTCGACATTCACGACCCGCTGGCCGACCCCGGCGAGGCCGAGGCGCTCTACCGCATCGTGCTGACGCCGGAGCTGGACGAGGCCGGCGGCTATGCCGCCGTCGTGGGCGCGGTCGCGCATGACGAATATCGCGGCCTGGACGGCGGCCAGCTGGCGCGGATGCTGCGGCCGCAGGGGTTGATCGCCGACATCAAGGGCATCTGGCGGGGGTTGAGCCTGTCCGACAGCGTGCGCTATTGGGCGCTCTGAGCGCGCTCTGACGGACGGGTTCGGGCCTCGCCCCGCGTCCTTCAACTGATGGGCTTCATCCTGGGCTTGGCGAAGGACGAAGTATGAGGGGGCTGCCTGCTCTAGGCCTGACGGAGGATGCGCCAGTCCACATGCGTGGCGGCCCCGTCGATGTCGCGGCTGATCACCGCCTGCTTGGTCCGGCAGATGCCGCCCGGCGCGCCCAGATAGACGCTATCCTCCAGGGACAGCTCGGCGCCCGCCGCATCCAACCGCCATACCCCCTGCGATGGCAGGTGCAAGAGGAGCGAATTCGGCTCTGGCGCGGCCTCCGCCCGAACCTTCGGGTGCATATGGAACCGAATGGCCAAGCGTTTGCCGCCCTTGCCGGCGACGCTGTCGCGCCCGCGCAACTCGCTGCCATCGGCGGAGAGCTCGAGCCGGCGGCGATGGACCAGGCGACGCATGCGTCCATAGCCGTCCAAATGCGCCTCCACGCGAGTCGCACCGCCGATCTCCTGGCGCCGCATGGTGACCTTTGTCGGGCGCTGCCCCAGCCCACCCTCCGGCAGGACTTCCGAAGAGTTGGTGTCGTCGACGATCAGCGTCGAATGGGCCGCCGTGGCGCGCGCCACCTGGGACCATTCCGGTTCCGCGCCCGCATAGCCGCCGCAATTGACGACCAGCCGATCCGGCCCGTCGGACATCTCGAAGGCCAGGGTCCCGGCATGCGCCGAGGCATCTGCCCCGACTGGCGCAAACGCACCGGTATCGAAAATCACGGTGGTGCCCCCCGCGCTCAGCCGTTGAAATCCGGTGTGGGGCAGGTTGACCGGAGGGCGGCCATCGGCGTCCGCCCGTGCCAGTATCTGCGCCACCAGCGCCGCGTCCCCTTCACGGCTGCCGTTGAACTGTGCCAGGCCGCCATCGCCGTGCCGGAACGTACGCAGGACCGGGGCCATACGGTCGATCGCGCTCTGCAGAGGGAGCGGAATCTCGCGCTGCGCCGACGCAAGGGTTGCGCGGATATCCACCAGGTCGCGCAGAACGGCAAGCTGCCGCGCCGGGCTGCGTTCGAGATGGCCGCCGTCCGCCAGGATCTGGCGGGCGATCTCGCGCTCGAGTCGCCGGACCGCGGTCCGGAACAGGCGGTCGAAACCGGGTAGGCAGGCGGCGGCATAGAGGCTGCCCTTGATCGCGGTCAGGCGACGCGCGTCGGTCGGCCCTTGATCAGCGACCCGCGCCAGGTGCCGCGCCTGGCGCGCGAGACTGCGAAAGAACAGCGCTCGGTAGTCCGGCTCGGCGCTGGCGCAGAAAAAGACAAAGTGGCTCAACCAGTTGACGATCCGCGCGCCCAGGCATTCGGACTGCCAGCAGTCGGCGACCGGGCGCATGCCATAGGCCAGGATCCAGGCCCGCACCAGCTGCCGGGCGCGACGACGGGCATCATCGGTGCCCAGGGCGCGCAGATGGGCGAGCCACTCGAAATCGTGCGAGAGCGCGATCCAGTTGTCGCCGACGGGCTCGCGCTCGCCCAGGAACACGGCTGATTTCCGGACGATCTCTTGGCCCAGGTCGGCATCACCCGGCCATGGGTCCGGCGGCGCGGCCGCAAGATCGGCGGGACTGCGCCCGATCAGACGCAGGCGATAGAACGGCGAGGCGAAATAGGCCGCGCGCAGGGACCCGCCGGTTTTGTCCTTTGCCCCCTTTTTCGGCCGGCCCGGTGACGATGCCGGTGTCTGCGCGATGGCCACGGACCGCCACTCCCTTCAAATGACTTGCTCAGCGCGACTGGCGCAACCGGCGAATGTTCTCTTGATACGAGGCCGGGCCACCGTTGAAGGTGGCCGTTCCGGCAACCAGGACGTTGGCGCCGGCGGCGATCGCCTTCGGCGCGGTCTCGAAGTTGATCCCGCCATCCACCTCGAGATCGATGTCGCGTCCGAGCGCGTCGAGGCGCGCGCGTAGCGCGCTGATCTTGTCGAGCTGGGACTCGATGAAGCTCTGTCCGCCGAACCCGGGATTGACGCTCATCACCAGCACCAGGTCCACCTCGCCCAGAACGTAGTCCACCGCCTCGACGGGTGTGCCCGGATTGAGCGAAACGCCGGCCTTCTTGCCCAGCGACTTGATCAGCTGAATGGTGCGGTGCAGATGCGGGCCCGCCTCCGGGTGCACGGTGATGATGTCGGCGCCCGCCGCGGCGAACTCCGGCACAAAGGGGTCGACGGGCGAGATCATCAGATGCACGTCGAACGGGAGGTCGCTGTGCGGGCGCAGCGCTTTGACCACGCCGGCCCCGATCGTGAGATTGGGCACGAAATGCCCGTCCATGATGTCGACATGGATGTAGTCGGCGCCCGCTTCGCTGACCCGGCGCACCTCTTCGCCCAGTTCGGCGAAGTCGGCGGACAGGATGGATGGGGCGATGCGGACGGGCGCGGGCATGCGAGTCTTCCTATCAGCTTGCCGATGCGGTCGCAACATGGGTTGAGACGGCAAAGCGAGTCCCTTGTGCCCGAGCCGTCCGACGTCCCGCTCCAGAGCAAGCTTTAGGCCGCACGGGGTTTCCCGACGACCTCGGGGATGATGCTGCCTTCCGCGTCCGGCAACGCCAAGTCCAAGAGCGCGGCGATGGTGGGTGTCAAATCCATCGGGCTGAAGCTGCGCTCCAGGGTCCCGGACACGATGGCCGGTCCGGCCGCGATAAAGGTTCCCCGGGCTGTATGGTCCCCTGACCGCATGGTCCGCGTTTCGCGCCGGAGCTCGCCGATCTTGGATGACCCGATTGCTCGGATCGGTTTCGGACGGTGCCAGACAACCAGCAGGTCGGCCAGATCCGCCGCGTGCGGACCGTCGCAGTAGTCGGCAACCCGCACGACGCGTTCGACCAGGGGCTCCCCGGTCTCCAGGTTGACGATCTCCAAGAGATCCTCGGTCAGCTGCGCGCAGGCGGCATCATACTCAGCGCCCGGTGCGACTTTGCCAACCGGTTCGCGCCCAATCAGGTTGAAGCGGACGGCCCCGCTTATCTCATTGTGGGGCACGGTGTGGAATTTTCGCTGGCTCCGATCCTGCATGGTGAGATGGTATCCGAACCGAGCACCGAGGCTTCGAATGCGGCGGCGTAGTCCGGACGGAACCAACCCGCGGTAGGCCTTCTTTGCCGACAAAGGCCGCGCAGGCGGCGTCTCGCAGCCGCCTTGCTCGATCCTGCGCAGGATCTCGTCCAGCATGTGATTGGCCGAATAGTTGGGACCCATCCCGGGCCCGGTCACCACGACCACGGTCGCATTTGGACCGGCCGCGTCAACCAGACGGCCCACCGCCCCATCGATCGCCTGGTAAGCGGCTTTCAGCGGATCGCCCATGCGCTTTGCGAGCGCGGGGTCATGCCACGGATGGGCGGAGTCGTGGATGTGCCAGAGGGTGTGGCCGATGTCATGAGGCTCGCCGAACACCGTCATGAACATGTCCCAGCCACCCTTTTGAAGGTACGCCAAGGACATCTCGGCCTTTGTTGTGATGCGTTCGCACAGCTTCTCGAGCAGGTTGACGCAGTCTTCCGGTCCGCGGTCACGTGCATCCGTGCGGCCGTGAAATGGATCGGTTCCGAAACGCGCGTTGATTTCGGAGATCAGCTCGGGAGGCCAGCTGCGGGGCTGCCCTGATCGGTCATGGGTCGTCCAGTCGACGACCTGGATCCCGTTCAGCCCCGGTGTCAGGGGCGCGCGGACCATATCGATGATGGCGACCCTTCTGCCGGCCCGGCTCAGGGCGCACCAGAACGGCTCGCTCCTGATGTCCTGGTCCTCGAAGAACTCACCGATGTCATAGCTGCCGGGGAGCGGTTGTCGGAAGAAATACCGGCCGTGTTCTCCTGGGTTCACGCCAGTGTAGATGCATGGCCAATAGACGCCATTGCCGAACCCGGGGAGGTTCGCCAAAGGGGCCATCAAGCCACGTTCGCGCAGCCTGCGCAGCGCCGGCAACGCGCCCGAGCGATCCCAGCGCTCGATCAGGCTCGGCTCCATTGAATCGAGTCCGATGACCAACACCTTGGCGTTCGCCATGACGGCATCACCTCTCAACAATCGCGCCGGCGCCACCATCTGATCCGTCAGCCCATGCTGATTCGCGGCTCTGCATTGCCGGCGAAGCGTCCATTTTTCGGCTGGAAAGGTAAAGAAGGTCCAAAGCAGGCGCGCGGCCCGGGGCAGGCTCAATCCAGTTCGAACTTGTCCTTGTAGTCCTGCTTGAGTTCCGGGTCCTGACGGTCCTTATCCAGGAAGGCGTTGCCGACGGCCAGGCACTCGATCTCGGTGCCCATGAAGCAGCGGAAGGCGTCTTCCGGCGTGCAAACGATGGGCTCACCGCGGACGTTGAAGCTGGTGTTGACCAGGACCGGGCAACCGGTCTGGGCCTTGAACGCAGACAAGAGTGCGTGGAAGCGGGGATTGGTCTCCCCATGCACGGTCTGAATACGGGCCGAGTAGTCGACATGGGTGACGGCCGGGATGTCCGAGCGCGGCACGTGCAGCTTCTCGATGCCGAACAGCGCCTGCTCTTCCGCCGTCATCTTGCGGCGATGCGGTTCGGCCACATCCGCCACCAGCAGCATGTAGGGGCTGTCGCCGTCGAGCTCGAACCAGTCGGCCACGTCTTCCCGCAGCACGGCCGGCGCGAACGGACGGAAGGATTCCCGATACTTGACCTTCAGGTTCAAGACCGACTGCATGGTGGGCGAGCGGGCGTCGCCCAGGATAGAGCGGCCGCCCAGCGCCCGGGGCCCGAATTCCATGCGGCCCTGGAACCAGCCGACCGCCTTGCCATCCGCCAGTGCGCTCGCGGTCCTGGCGATCAGGGTCTGGTCATCGAGGGTCTCGAATACGGCGCCGGTCGCACCGAGCCGGCGCTCAATCTCGGCTTGCTCGAATGCTGGCCCCAGATAAGAGCCGGACATGTTGTCGAGGCCGCCGTTCACATGTCGTGGTTGCCCCTGGAAGAGGTGATACCCGGTCAGTGCCGCGCCCAGCGCGCCGCCCGCATCGCCGGCCGCGGGCTGAACCCAGATGTGCTCGAACCGTCCGTCCCGCAGCACCTTGCCGTTTGCCACGCAGTTGAGCGCGACACCTCCCGCAAGGCACAGATTGCGGCTGCCGTTTTCCGCGGCGAGCGACCGGGTCAGCCGCAGCACGGCCTCCTCGATGACCGCCTGGACGGAGGCGGCGAGGTCCATTTCGCGCTGGGTGACCAGATCCTGCGGGTTGCGCGGCGGTCCGCCGAACAGCGCATGGAACCGGTCGTTGGTCATGCGCAGGCCGGTGCAGTAGTCGAAATATGAGAGGTCGAGGCGATACGAGCCGTCGTCTTTCAGGTCGATCAGATGGTCCAGAATCGTCTGCGCGTATTTGGGCTCGCCATAGGGTGCGAGACCCATGACCTTGTATTCGCCGGAATTGACCTTGAAGCCGGTGTAGTAGGTGAATGCGGAGTAGAGCAGGCCAAGCGAGTGTGGGAAGTGGATCTCCCGCACCATTTCCAGCTGATTGCCCCGGCCGTGGCCCACCGACGTGGTGGCCCACTCGCCGACCCCGTCCATGGTCAGCACAACGGCGTCCTCGAAGGGCGAGGGGAAGAAGGCGCTGGCCGCATGGCTCTGATGATGTTCGGCGAACAGCAGCCTCTGTTCCCAGTCAAAGTCTGGCGCATGGGTTTTGAGCTCGCGGCTCAACAGACCTTTTTGGAACAGCTTTTCGCGCAGCCACAAGGGTATAGCCATGCTGAAGGAGCGAAACCCCTTCGGCGCAAAGGCCACGTAGGTCTCCAGCAACCGCTCGAATTTGAGGAAGGGCTTGTCATAGAAGGCGACATAGTCGACGTCGCTCAGTCCGGTGCCGGCCTCCTCGAGGCAGTACTCGATCGCACGCCGGGGAAAGGAGGAATCATGCTTCTTGCGCGTGAAGCGTTCCTCCTGCGCCGCTGCGACGATGCGGCCATCCTCGACCAGGGCGGCTGCGCTGTCGTGATAGAAGGCGGAGATGCCGAGTATGCGCACGCGACAGACTAGAAGATCGTGTAGATGAACGGCGCGACCGCACTACCCTGCGTGAGGATCACCAGCCCGCCAAACAAGGCCATCATGACCAGTATGGGCAACAGCCAGAATTTCTTGCGCACCCGCATGAACATCCAAAGCTCTCTAACGAAACTGCCCATGTTTCCTTCTCTCGCTCCTCTCTCAGAACTGGTTCTTCATGGTCTCGGGCGCCGGTCCGGGAGGCCGGCGTTCGACCCAGTAACTGCGTGCCGCCCGATCGAATTCCAGCTTCAGCGGGTTCTTGCCCAGAACACGCATCAGGAGGCCGATCGGGGTGACGACCACATAAAACAGAAATCCCATGACAATAGGGTTGACGATCTTGTGCAGCACCAGACCCAACCGCGTCCACTGGCGATTGAGCGGTGCCAGCAATCGTGGCATCGCGAAGGCCGCAATGGCGAAGGCGGCGGCAATGATCAGGGCCCAGAGGCGGACGCCCCCTTCGCCGATCAGCGGCCAAAGCCCGATCAGGCCGAACACCACCGCGAAGACAATGCCAAAGGCGCGATCCGACGAGGTCTTGACCTCGTGATCGCGCTGTAAGACCTCGTGAGTCGCGCTACGATCGCTCATGTCTCGCTCCGCCTCCGGCATATAACCTATTCAACAGGCAAAAAAAAGGCGACCTTTCGCAATGGTTGAACATGGCCCATCGGATGTGGCCGATCTGCGGCCCTTGGCTCGCGGCGTAACTGAGGCTAGCCGGGGGTTTTGCGCACCGGACCCGTTGGGCCCGCCGGTGCGCAGGATTCTGCTACCAAGGGGATACATCATGGAAGTCTGCGGCGTCTCGCCAAGGTGCCCCAAGTCATGAGCCGGGCTAAGCGGACAATTTTCTGGGGCCTGCTCCTGATCATCGTCGCCGCCACGCCGATCCTGTTGCTCACGGGCTACTACGCGGTGCGGAAGCTAACCTTCCTGTACGAGTACTGCGGCAGCTACGGGCAGCTTGATTCGGTCCTGGGCTGGCGTCTCAAACCCGGTGCGCAGTCCTGTCTGGCGGGTCGGAACCGGGTCAGCGGCGAGACCTACTTCGAGTCCCGAATCGAGATCAATCGGGATGGTTTTCGCGATTCCACGGCCGATGCCGCCGCGGCGGACCACGCGGTCGCCACGATCGGTGATTCCTGGACCTTCGGTTACGGGCTCGACTACGAAGAGAGCTATCCCGCTTACTTGTCGACGGCGCTGAATCGCCCCGTGATCAATGGAGCGGTGCCGGCCTATGGCTCGGCCCAAGCCTTGCTGCTGTTTGAACGCCATTTGCTACCCCGCCGGCCCCGCATCGTCGTCTATCTCACGATCGGCCTGTGGAAGCGATCCATATGCACCGGGCGGGCGCGCCCGACCGACCGTCTCAAGCCGTGTTTCTGGTGGAACGAGGACGCGGGCGCTATCGAGCTCGTGGAGCCCGCGCCAGGCTATGTCGACGAGATGGCCGCGAGCGGAGTCTACCCGGGCGGTTATCTCACCGCGGGTTTCGACAGCTGGAGCTACTTCGTGATCAGCCGCCCGGTTCTCATCCTGCGCAGTTTGGTCGATCGTCTGCGTGGCCGGATCTCCGGGGAAACGGCGGCGGCAGACCCTTCCTTTGACCGTCAGGCGATGTTGCGGTTCGAGCTGGCCCGCTATCTGGAGCTGGCCCGCGCCCACGGCTTTACCTTTGTTCTGGTGGACCCGGAGGACAGCTATCGGGCGGTTGTCGGATCGCTTGCGGACGGTGGATCTGCGCAAGGACTCCTCTATGTCGATGGGGCGCGCTGGCGCACAGCGGTGTCCGAGCCGGCCCAGGCGCTTGCGGAGGCAGATCGTCGGGTCCCCAAGGACGGACATTTTGGTCCGGGCATGAATCGCCTGGTGGCCGGATTGGTCGCGCAGGTGCTCCGGCAGAACCAACTGGTTCCCTGACCGTTCAGGTTTCGCGGGTCAGCGGCGACGCAGCCGAGCCGCGTAGAACCCGTCCAGGCCGCCTTGCGCGGACAGATGGCAGGGCAGGGTGCGCAGATCCCCTTCGGGCGTGACGATCTGGCCGAGTCCGCCGACCTCCTCGGGCCGGATCGGCTCCCGCACGACAGGTGCGCCAGCAGCCAACAGCGCCGTGATTTGCTCCGGTCCCTCTTCCGGCTGTAGCGAACAAGTTGCGAAGACCAACAGGCCGCCCGGCGCAGTCATTTCGACGGCCGCCACGAGCAGACGGCTCTGCAGTGCCGCCATCCGCGCTGTGTCGGCTGGGGTCCTCCGATGCTGGATCTCTGGGTGGCGGCGAATCGTGCCAGTGGCCGTGCACGGCGCGTCCAACAGGACGAACGGCGCAGGGGCGGGCGGGCGCCAGAATGCGGCGTCGGCGCAGACCCGTTCGGCCGCGAGTCCAAGCCGGGTCAGGTTTTCGTCCAGCCGGCGCAGCCGTGCAGCCGACCGGTCCACCGCAATCACATGGGCGCCCGCCGCGGCAAGCTGCGCCGTCTTGCCGCCCGGCGCGGCGCACAGGTCGATGACGGTCCCACCGGCCACGTCCCCGAACAACCGCGCCGGCAGGGCCGCGGCCGCATCCTGCACCCACCAGGCACCCTCGTCATAGCCTGCCAAGGCCGTGACCAAGCCGGCCCGGCGACGGCGCAGGCTCCCCGTGGGTAGAAGCGTCGCGGACAGATGTTCCGCCCAGACATCGGGATCCTTGCGCACCGTCAGATCCAGGGGCGCTTCTTCGAGATGAGCGGCGGCCAGGGCCTGGCACAGATCAGCGCCATAGGTTTCGGACCAGACCCGCCAGAGCCAGTCCGGCGTGTTCAGGCGGGGCGCATCCTGCGCGGCCGCAAGCTCCGTTCCTTCCCGGGCGATCCGCCGCAACACCGCATTGACCAAACCCTTGAGCCGGGCATGACCCGCCTGTTCGGTGAGGGTCACCATCTGATCCACGGCCGCGTGCGCCGCGACGCCAAGGAAGACCGTCTGGCACGTGCCGAGGCGGAGGATGTCGTGCACCGTGGCCGCCCGCGCGGGCAGGGGCCGGTCGAGGCAGTGGGCGATCAGGGCATCGAGCTGACCTAAACGTCGAAGCGCGGTGAACAGCAGGAGTCGCACAAAGCTGCGATCCCGCAGCTCCATCGAGCAAAGCGTCTCGTGCGCGTCGATCGCATCGTCCACGGAGCGGTCTCTCCGCAGCACGTCCTGGAGGATCTCCAGCGCCGCGGTACGGGCCGGCAGCCCCGCATCGCTGGGCAGCTCCGCGGTCGGTGGTGGATCTGCGTCGCCAGATGGTGCGGGGCTGATCGACGGCCGGCTCATGCGAGCTGCTTACGCTGCCGAGTTGGCAAATGCAAGCCGCCCGGCCGCTATCCTCCCCAGGGGCCGCCGGCGCGCTCCGATCCGCTTGGCTTGGCGTCGGCGGCCCAAGGCCCGGTGGATTCGGGTCTGTCCGCCGCCATGGCGCGCAAACGGGCAATCCGGTTGCCGGTGTTGGGATGGGTGGAGAACAGGTTGTCCACCTTGTGTGCATGCAGCGGGTTGATGATGAACATATGGGCCGTTGCCGGATTGTCCTCGGCAGCCGGGTTGTCGATCGCCTGGGCTGCTTGGTCGATCTTGGCCAGCGCCGAGGCCAGCCACTGCGGCTGGCCGCAGATCTCCGCGCCGATGCGGTCCGCCTCGTATTCCCGCGCGCGTGAGATCGCCATCTGCACGAGGCCGGCGGCCAGCGGCGCCAGGATCATGATCAGGATTGTGCCGATAATCCCCAGCGGGTTGTTTCGGTTGCCGCCGAAGAACAGGGCGAAGTTGGCCAGCATGCCGATGGCGCCGGCGATGGTCGCGGTGATGGTCATGATCAAGGTATCGCGATTGCGCACATGGGCGAGCTCGTGCGCCATCACGCCCGCCACTTCCTCACGGGACAGGCGGCGTAGCAACCCGGTGGTCGCCGCGACGGCGGCGTTCTCCGGGTTCCGCCCCGTGGCGAAGGCGTTGGGCTGATCGTTTTCCATGAGGTAGACCCGCGGCATCGGCAGGTCGGCCCTGCGCGCCAGGTCGGCGACGATGCCGTGCAGCTCGGGCGCGGTGGCGGAATCGACCTCCCGCGCCCCATGCATGCGCAGGACCATCTTGTCGGAATTCCAATAGGCGAAGGCATTCATGCCCAGCGCGATCGCCAGTGCGATCAGCATGCCGCCTTCGCCGCCAAGCATGTAGCCTACGCTGAGAAACAGGGCGGTCAGCCCCGCAAGCAACATGCCTGTGCGCAGATAGTTCATGGCCGTCGTACGCTCCTCATCGCGGACCGGCCGCCGGCTCACCGTTGCAGGGTTGCCGGATGGGACCGTGCCGCCTAGTTAGGTAGGGGAGGTTGGCCGGGCTTCAAGACCGGTTCGACGCGCGCGCAACCGTGAGGTGGAGGCCAGCATGTCGCCACGACCACAGGGCCGGAAATACCTGCTGCCGGGCGTTCCGGACCCGCGCCGGTCACGGATTTCGGAGCCGCCCGCCGGTGCTCCCTCCCAGCCGCCGGCGCCAGCGGCGACGGGGCACCAGAAGACAGAGACGCCAGCGACCCAAGTGGAAGAGATCGGCGGCCGGGGCGGGCTCGACCCGACGCGCTATGGCGACTGGGAGATCAACGGCCGCTGCGTCGATTTCTAAGAAGACCCTGCCGGCCTGCGTCGCCAAGGGCCACTTTCCGCGAGAGCACCGTGGCGCAATGGGCAAAGAGAAAGGGGAGGGCCACGCCGGGACCTCCCCTTGACTGTCATGGCCGCCGGGCCAGCCGGCGCGTGCCCCGCTTTCCCTACCGGTTGCTGCCGTCCAGATCGACCTGGTGGCTGACCGGGTAGGCTTCACCGCCGCTGCTGGTCGAGGCGATGGCCGCCGCGTCGCTGCCATACTGGTCGTTCCAGAAGCTGATGTTCAGAACGGTTTTGTGCGGCGGGTAGAACATGAACCCTTCCGTGCCGCGGATGAACAACTCCATGCCGCTGCCGTCGCCGGCGCTGCCCCACTCGGCCGTGTCCACGAAGCCATAGGGCGTCGCCTTGTCGCGCGGGATGCCGAATTCCTGCTCGAAATGCGTGGACAGCTTATCGGCGACTTCGGTCATCCGTTTGCCGCCCTTCTGGGTCTGGTCCCACATCGCCGTGCGCACGTTGATGCGCTCGAGCTGATTGTTGAACCCGAACACCATATCGACGAAGACCTTCTCGCCGAGATACTTGCCGGTCGCGCGCATGCGCTTGCCTCGGTCGACCTCCCGGATATCGAGCCACGCATCCATGCGCGCGTACTCGGTCGCCGGCCCGGTCTTGGGCTTGGAGATCTTGAAGCCCTTCTCGCGCAGGGTCTTGGCCGCTTCCTCGGGCGAACTGCCCCAACGCAGGCCACTGAAGGTATAGCTGCCGGCGCCGTGCGCGGGCGACAGCCACATCAGTCCGAGCATAACCACGCCAGCGAGAGCGCCAAAGCGTCGAGTGGGAATGCGGCACGCCATATCAGATCTCCCCAGTTCGAAGCCCCTCTCCCCAAGGGATCCGGATCCTCGTCGGCGTTCCGCAAAACTTGCCGACAAACCCGGAAAACCGCTGAAAATGAGACCCAACCTCACTATAGTCGGGCACAAATACGCCAGCAATTCAATTCAGCGGGAACAGGGCCTCCTGCCAAACACCGGGGTAGGATAAAAAAAAATGGGGAAGAAATCGTTAAGCTTCCCCATATTTTCGCACGGAAGTATCGGATTTATATAAACTTTTCCGGGTCGCTCACCGGTTCATGCGATTGTCCACCAAGTCGTCGACCACGGAGGGATCGGCGAGCGTCGAGGTGTCGCCGAGGTTGGAGTAGTCGTTCTCGGCGATCTTGCGCAGGATTCGCCGCATGATCTTGCCCGAACGGGTCTTGGGCAGGCCGGGCGCGAACTGGATCAGGTCCGGCGAGGCAATCGGCCCGATCTCCTTGCGCACCCACCGGACCAGCTCCCCACGGAGGTCCTCGTCCGGCTCCTCGCCGGCATTCAGGGTCACATAGGCATAGATCCCCTGCCCCTTGATGTCGTGCGGATATCCGACCACAGCCGCTTCCGCCACCTTGTCGTGGGCCACCAAGGCGCTCTCGACCTCGGCGGTTCCCATGCGGTGGCCGGAGACGTTGATCACGTCGTCGACCCGGCCGGTAATCCAGTAATAGCCGTCCTCGTCCCGCCGACAGCCGTCACCGGTGAAGTACTTGCCTTCGTAAGTGGAGAAGTAGGTCTGCACGAAACGGTCATGATCCTGGAACACGGTGCGCATCATGCCGGGCCAGGCGTCCGCGATACACAGATTGCCCTCGCAGGCGCCCTCCTGCACCTTGCCGTCCGCGTCGACGATCTCCGGCTGTATCCCGAAGAAGGGGCGCGTGGCCGAGCCCGGCTTCAAACGGGTCGCTCCGGGCAAGGGCGTGATCAAGATGCCGCCCGTCTCGGTCTGCCACCAGGTATCGACGATCGGGCAGCGCTTTTCCCCGACGACATCGTAATACCAAGCCCAGGCCTCGGGATTGATCGGTTCGCCAACCGTCCCCAAAAGCTTGATCGACTTGCGGCTGGTGCGCGTGACCGGCTCGTCGCCTTCGCGCATCAAGGCGCGGATGGCGGTCGGCGCCGTGTAAAAGATCTCGACGTTGTGCTTGTCGCAGACCTGCCAGAAACGGGACGCATCGGGATAGTTGGGCACGCCTTCGAACATCAGCGTCACCGCGCCGTTCGCCAGCGGCCCGTAAACGATGTAGCTGTGTCCCGTGACCCAGCCGATATCGGCGGTGCACCAGTAGATGTCGCCGTCGTGATAGTCGAACACGTATTCATGGGTCATCGCGGCGTAGACCAGATAGCCGCCGGTCGTGTGCAGCACGCCCTTGGGTTTGCCGGTCGACCCCGAGGTATACAGGATGAATAGCGGATCCTCCGCGTCCATCTCCGCCGGCGGGCAGTCTGCCGAGACGTCCTTCATGAGCTCTTCGTACCAGAGGTCGCGACCGTCGACCCAGCCGACGTCGCCCCCAGTCCGCTTGACGACGATGCATTTCTCGACGCTCGGGCACATGGCCAACGCGGCGTCCGAGTTGGCCTTCAGCGGAACCGGTCGGTTGCCGCGCAGGCCCTCGTCGGCGGTGATTACCAGGTTCGAGTCACAGTCCTGGATCCGGCCGGCCAGGGAATCCGGGGAGAAACCGCCGAACACGATTGAATGGATGGCGCCGATGCGGGTGCAGGCCAGCATCGCCACCGCCAGTTCTGGGATCATCGGCAGGTAGATGGTGACCCGGTCGCCTTTCTTGATGCCCAGGCCTTTGAGCACGTTCGCGAACTTGCAGACCTGTTCGTGCAACTCGCGATAGGTGATCTTGCGGTCCTGTTTCGGGTCGTCCCCTTCCCAGATGATCGCGGTCTGGTCGCCGCGGGTCTCGAGATGCCGGTCCAGGCAGTTGTGGGAGGCGTTCAGCGTGCCGTCATAAAACCACTTGATGTGCACGTCGCCCGGACCGAAGGACGTGTCCTTGATCTGGGTGGGCGGCTTGAACCAATCGAGACGTTTCGCCTGCTCCGCCCAGAACCCCTCGGGGTCCTTGACCGACTGCTCGTACATCTCGAGGTACTTGTCGTTGTCGATCCAGGCTTTGGTGGCCCATTCGTCGGGCACCGGGAAAACCTGATGTTCCATGCTGTTCCTCCCCTCGATACGCCGTTTCGCCACGCGCCGGTTCCTAGGCGCAAGCAGCCATCCGGCCAGTCCCGGCGCGATTATTCAAGAAAAGCCAAAGGGAAACAAGCGTACCCGATGGCGTACACCTGGGATCGCCCGCGCGCAGGTGGCCAAATCGTAAACCGGACCTTAACCGCGGTGGGGGAAAATTAGCGGTAGTGGGCGAAAGAAAACTAATTGTTTCGGAGGCGAAACAAGCGATGGGCGTGCACAGTATCGCTCGCATCGATCGGGCCATCGACGAGCTGCGTGCGCTCGAGCAGTCGAGGGTGCGCCAGGTGCGCCCAATCATCGAACGGCTGGTCGCCGTGCGGCGCGGCCACTGCGACTCGCCCGATGCGTGTCGACACTGCCACGTGCCCTGCGGTTCGCTGGCTCAGGCCGAGCAGGAAGTCAGAGGCAGGGCGGGCGGCTGGGGCTGGCTCAAGAGGCGGTTCCGCCGCGCATGACCACCATGCCGTCGCGGACAGCGACGGCGACTTGGCTCAGCCGGTCCCCCGCACAGGGGCCCGACAAACAATAGCCGTCCTCTATCCGAAACAGCGCGCCGTGGGTGCTGCACAGAATGTGGGCCCCGTCGCGATCCAGGAACTGATCCGGTACCCAGTCGAGCGGCGTGCCCACATGTGGGCAGCTGTTCTCGTAGGCGAAGACGCGGTCGCCCCGGCGAACCACGAAGATCGCGCGGCGTTCCGTGCCGCCGCCAAACACGAAACCGCGGCCGCCGCCATCGGGGATCTCGGCCAGGGCGCAAAGCGGGTAACCGGGGGCCGGCGTCACGCCTCGATGCCAGCCATGCCGCACAGGATCGCCCACTCCTCGTCCGTCACCGGCATGACGGAAAGGCGCGATTGACGGACCAGCGCCATGTCCTCGAGCCGCGGATCGGCCTTGATCTGCTCAAGGGTGACAGGGGACTTGACCGGCATGAGTGCCTTGAAGTCGACCATGCCGAACCGGCCTTTCTTGTCGGTCGGGTCCGGATAGTGTTCCTTCACGACTTCCAACACGCCGACGATCCGCTTCTCGTTGACCGAATGATAAAAGAAGGCCCGGTCGCCGAGCTTCATCGCCTTCATGTTGTTGTCCGCCTGGTAGTTGCGCACGCCGTCCCATTCGGCCACGCCCTCCTTGACGTGGTCGTCCCACGACCACGCGCCCGGTTCGGATTTCACCAGCCAATAGGCCATTGCCGTCTCCCTCGTTCATCTCCTGCGTCGCGCCGGACGCCGGCCCCAGCCGTTCAGACGCCGAGGGTCTCGGCCTTGAACGGGCGGGCAAGCAGGTCGTCGACCACGGCGTCGATCTCCGCCCCATCGTGCAGGATGGCCTTCACCGCGGCGGAGATCGGCATCTCGATGCCCAGCCGCGCGGCCAGCTCGGTGACCGAGATCGAAGACGTCACGCCCTCGGCGATCGAACGCCGGCTGGCAAGGACCTCCGACAGGCGTTCGCCCCGGCCAAGCGCGATACCGAGCGACATGTTGCGCGACTGCGGGCCGTTGCAGGTCAGAGTCAGATCGCCCAGGCCGGACAAACCCATCAAGGTCTCCGGCTTGGCGCCCTTGGCCGCGCCGAGCCTAGTCATCTCTGCGAGGCCGCGGGTGATCAGCGCGGCGCGGGCGTTGTCGCCCAGCTCGCGCCCGGTCACGATGCCGCAGGCGATCGCCAGCACGTTCTTGACCGCCCCGCCGATCTCCGCGCCGATCAGGTCGTCCGACAGATAGGGGCGGAAGTACTTGGTGCCCAGCGCGTCGATCAGGGCGGTGCCGACCGTCGTGTCGGCACAAGCCAGCGTGACCGCGGTCGGCAGCCCGCGCGCGACCTCGGCGGCGAAGGTCGGCCCCGACAGGACCGCCAGGGTGGCGTTCGGCATGGCCTCTTCGGCAACCTCGGTCATCAGCGCGCCGCTGCCCTGCTCGATGCCCTTGGCACAGATCACCACCGGCACGCCATCCGCCATATGGCCGGCCAGGTCGTGCGCAACGGCGCGCAGATACTGGCTCGGCGCGACCAGCAGCACGGCGTCTGCCGCGCAGGCCTTGGCCGGTTCATCCACGGCCCGGATGGCCGCATCCAGCAGCACGTCCGGAAGAAAAAGCGGGTTCATGTGTTGCTCGTTGATGGCGGTTACGACTTCCGGCTCGCGCGCCCAGATCACCACGTCGCGCCCTGCCCGTCGCGCAACCGTCGCCAACCCCGTGCCCCAGGCTCCGGCTCCGATGATGCCGATCCGATCCATGGCGCAGTTATGCCTGCGGCCGCGCCGTGCTGGCAAGCGGACTGGCCGCGGGATCAGGTATCGGCCAGCCTTTGCGCCGCGGCCATGGCTGCCGTTTGGGCCGCCTCGACCGATTCTGCGATGGCCATGAGCGTAATGGCGCTGCCACCGGGAGCTTCGGTCGGGGTCAGCAACACGATGCCGTGCGGCCGGCCAGGCCGATACAGGACATCCTCGAGCCGGGCGACCACTTCGGAGAACGCCAGGGACAGGTCCCTGAGGCCGGCGCGCTGCACGGTCGCGAACGGATGTGCCGCCCAGTCGCCGGTCAGACGGTTCGCGAGGGTCATCGGAATGGACACACCGCCCCAGCGCCCGTTGCACTCGATCCAATGCAACTGGGCAGACGTCTCGGAGTTGCCTGCCAGCACCGCGTCGAAGCTGCAACGGCCGAAATAGCCGAGCTCTTGGAAGAGGGTGGCGAGCGCCGTCGCTTCTTCTGCCAGTCGCATCTGCCAGGACTGCGTCAGGCGCGACGGGAGCGCGCCGACGAATTCACCCTCGGCGCCCTCGACCGTTTGTTCGAAAACGCCTTCGACGACCGGCGGCGCTGCGGCCTTGTGCGGGATCCAGACTTGGACAGACGGGTTGGCGACCACCGGACAGTCCCAGACCTCCACCATCAGCGGATAGGTCTCGCGCCAGCCGAGCGCCCGGAGCAGACCGAGCAGTCTGTCCCGCAGGCCGTTTGGCCTCTGATCGCGGACCGCCGCCGCATCGAGGGTAACGTTGCCGGCAGAGCCCGCGCTGTCGGGCAGCTTGACCACGATCCGCTGGTATCTCTTGGCCAACGCCGCCACCCGCCCGGCCAGGGCGGCCGGTCCGTAAGCGGCAAAGGTGGGCGGCAAGGCCTGCGGACCGAGCAGCGATTCCGCGACACGCGCAAACCACAGCTTGTCGTTGACCCGACGGGTGAGCCGTGGCGGCGGGGCGGCCACGCCGAGCTCCGCGCCGGTCCGAGCAGCAATCGCCTGCGCCAACGCCCAGGCGCCGCCGGTGCCCATATACGGAACAAGCGTCAGCCGACCCGCATCCGCCGCCGCGCGGCAGACGCGGTCGAAGACCCGCTCGTCCGCAATGCAACGCTGCGCAACCCTGCGCCGCCCTCCCGGCCATTCCCTGTCCGTGCTGTCCGGCTGCAGCATCTCGACCGCGCCAAGCCCCAAAACTTCCGCGCAATACCACTCGAAGTCCAGGCACCTCGATCCGCCGATGGCGACCAAGTCGCCGGAGCCTGCGAGCAACAACGGTCGATATTCCAGGACGGAATCCTCAGCAACCGCCGCCAGTGGGATTTCGGACTGATCCTCGTAGAGCAGCGCGGGGCCGTCGAACTGCCCGGTCGAGACGTTGGGGCCGAAGGGCTGGATGTCTGGCAGCGCGGGCTCCTCCGCCAGCAAGCGGCGCCCCAGCCGTTCGATCTTGCCGCGCATGGCGCCGTCGATGGGCGCGACGAGATGCGCGTGCACGGGAATCGACGCCCGCTGGCCGGAGGGATCGGGGAAGGTAGTGGCGCTATGTCCTGGCACCGGCTCGGTGCTTCCGCTCAAGAGCTCTCGTCTTTCGAAGGGATCTCGAAAAGCCTAAGCTATTTCCGAGCGGGAAGTCACTTCGCTTGCGACTCGCACCCAACCGTCCTCGCTCCAGGGTCCTCCGCCCATGTGTCGACTTTACGGATTTCGAGCGACTGAGCCGACCAAGGTTGAATGCAGCCTGGTCCATGCACAGAACGCCTTGATGGAACAGAGCCGCGGTGACCGCGAGGGCAAGGTGCATGCGCATGGCTGGGGCGTCGCGGAAAACCCCGACGGCGTGCCCCTGGTCGACAAGCAGGCCTGGGCGGCCTGGAAGGGCGAGCATTTCAAGAAACGGGCCGCGCGGGTCTATGCACGCACGGTAATCGCCCATGTGCGCCAGGCGACGGTGGGTGCGCCCAGCTTCGACAACACCCATCCCTTCGTGCACGGACGATGGATGTTCGCGCACAACGGCACGGTGCCGAATTTCGAGCGGGTGCGCGAGCCGATGCTCGCGGCGACCGACCTCCGACATCGTGCCGAGATCCGTGGCACCACCGACAGCGAGCATGTCTTCCGCTATCTCTTGACCCTTTGGGAACAGGCGCCTCAGGCGCCGTTGATCGAGAGCCTCGCGCTTGGCTTGGAGCAGGTGGTGGCCTGGTCGCGGGAGATCGATCCGGCCGCGCCGGTTGCCCTAAACGTCTTGTGGACCGACGGCGAGCGCATGGTCGGCTCGCGCCTGGGGCGCACTCTCTGGCAACTCAAACGGACCGGCCTGGTGACCTGCGACATCTGCGGCCGGATCCATGTGCACCACGACCCGAAGACCGAGTACCGGTCGGTCGAGGTCGCCTCGGAGCCGATCACGCAGGAGGACTGGCAGCCCGTGCCCGAAGCGGTCGCGTACAGTGTCGAGCCCGACATGACCTTGGCGTTTCGGGCGCTCGAAGTGCCGCCGCCTGAGACGGATGCGGCGGCGGACGGGTCCGCACCTGCGGCCAAAGGGTCTCCCGCGGACGCCTGAGTCTGGTCGGCCTAGGACTCGAGCTCTGCCGCGCCCAGGGGCCAGCGCGGCTTGGCCGCGAAGTCGAGCTCGTCGGTGAGGCCGGCGCGCAGCCGCTCGATCCCCGCCCAGGCGATCATCGCCGCGTTGTCGGTGCACAACGCCTGCGGCGGCGCCACCAGGTCGAGGCCGCTGGCTTTGGCCAGGCGGGAGAGGCGCGTGCGCAGATATCCGTTCGCCGCGACACCGCCCGCCACCACCAGCGAATTCGCCTCCGGGTGCCGGTCCCGGAAGATCTTGATGGCATTTCCGCAGCGGTCCTCCAGGCTGTCGGCCACGGCCGCTTGGAACGAGGCGCACAGGTCGGCTACATCCTGATGTGAGAGGCGTCCGGGCGGTAGCGCCTCGATCGTGTGGCGCACCGCGGTCTTGAGGCCCGAAAAGGAAAAGTCGCAGCCGGGCCGGCCTTTGAGCGGACGGGGCAGCGCGAACCGTGCCGCATCGCCGTCCGCCGCGGCGCGCTCCACCGCTGGGCCGCCCGGATAGCCGAGGCCGAGCATCTTTGCCGCCTTGTCGAAGCATTCGCCGATGGCGTCGTCGATGGTCGTGCCGAGCCGTCGGTAGCGGCCGACCGCCTCGACGATGACGAGCTGACAGTGTCCGCCGGAGACCAGCAACAACAGATAAGGAAAAGCGGTTCCGTCGGTCAGGCGGGCGCTCAGTGCATGCCCCTCCAGGTGGTTGACCGCCAGCAGCGGCAGGCCGTGCACGGCGGCGATCGCCTTGGCCATGGTCATGCCCACCATGAGCCCGCCAATGAGGCCCGGCCCGCCGGTCGCCGCGACGCCGTGCAGATCGGCAAAGCCCAGCCCGGCCTCCGCCATCGCCTCTTCGATCAGCCGGTCCAGATGGTCGAGATGTGCGCGCGCCGCGATCTCCGGCACGATGCCGCCATAGGGCTGGTGCTCCGCCAGCTGCGACAACAGACGCTCAGCCAGGATGCGCCGGTCGCCGGCGACCACCGCGGCCGCGGTTTCGTCGCAGCTGGTCTCGATCCCGAGGACCCGGAGGTCCGCGTCTTCAACCGAGGTCGTCACGTTGGGCATCGCGTTCCGCCTTGCGCGTCTCGGCGCGACGATAGAGCTTGGCGCTGCGCTTGCGCTTTTCCGTCAGCATGCGCCGAACCCGCCAGAACGGGTCGCGCGGCTTGGCCGGCGTGCGCTTTTGCTTCTTTTTTCCGCTCATATCGTCCTATATCTGCTGCCGCGCCCGCCTTTCCTAGCAGCTTGCAAGGCGCTACACACGCTCAATGGCGTCCAGACATCCCATCCGTATCGGCACCCGCGGCAGCCCCCTGGCGCTGGCGCAAGCCAACGAGGTGCGCGAGCGACTGCGGGACGCGCATCCGCGGCTGGCCGCCACAGATGCGGTCGAGATCGTGCCGATCAAGACCACGGGCGATCAGGTGACGGACCGTCCCTTGGCCGAGATCGGCGGCAAGGGTCTGTTCACGCAGGAGATCGAGGCGGCGCTTCAGGGGGGCCGCATCCACATGGCCGTCCATTCCATGAAGGATGTGCCCACCTGGCTGCCCGAGGGACTGGTGATCGGTGCCGTCCTGCCGCGCGAGGACCCGCGCGATGCGCTCATCGCCGAGGTCGACAGCATCTCGGCCTTGCCGGCCGGCGCCACGGTCGGCACCTCCTCCTTGCGGCGCCAGGCACAGCTCTTGGCCCAGCGACCGGACCTTTCGGTGACCGGCTTGCGGGGCAACGTGGCGACCCGGCTGCGCAAGGTCGCCGAGGGGCAGGTGGCGGCGACGTTCCTGGCCGTGGCCGGTTTGCGGCGGCTCGGCCTTGTGGACAGCATCGCCGCCGTCCTGCCGCCCGAGGAAATGCTGCCCGCCGTGGCCCAGGGCGCCATCGGCATCGAGATGCAGGCGGAAGACGACGAGACCGGGCGGCTGATCGCCGCCATCAACGACGCGGCAACGGAAGCGCGTGTGCGCACGGAGCGGGGCCTGCTCGATGGGCTGCGCGGCTCGTGCACCACGCCTGTCGGCGTTTATGCGGAACTCGACGATGCCGGCGAGATCTGGCTGCGCGCACTGCTGGCGGCGCCGGACGGCGGGTCCGTGTTTCGCGCGGAACGCCGAGGCCCGGTCGCCGATGGCCTCGCCATGGCCAAGGAGGCGGCGGCGGAGTTGCGCGCGCAGGCGGGCCCGGCGTTGTGTCGTCAACTGGGACTGGACGAGGGTTGAGCCGGATGCGCGTGCTCCTGACCCGGCCTCGCGCAGACTCAGAAGGCTTGGCCGCGGATCTTGCCGCGCGCGGTGTCGACACCCTGACACAGCCATTGCTCGACATCGTGCCACGCGGGGACGCGACGCTCGACCTCGCCGGTGTGCAGGC
>JAAUXY010161925.1_pt1 | contig 28325 bp, 26 predicted proteins | sample 7278121 | NCBI WGS metagenome assembly JAAUXY01 (sample SAMN14350117, study PRJNA611818) | marine sediment metagenome | isolation source: surface marine sediment (1.8m) | place: French Polynesia: Moorea | collected 2018-08 | reverse complement strand
TATCGGGGAACTGGAACTGGTGCAGTGGAACCCGGAACACCGCTGGTACTCCTACCCGGAGATGCAGCGCGCTGAAGCGCTGCTCATCAAGACCTTCGACTCCGCCCTGGACGGGCGAGCCCGGCGCTCGATTCACACGGCTTTCGTGAACCCCTTAGCGCCGCCCGACGCTCCACCCAGGCAGAGCCTGGAATCGCGCACCATCCTGCGCTTCTAGCGCGGGGCTAACGCCGGTCTATCGCGGCTCTAACGAAGGTAGCTACCAGGGCAGCTCGCTGCCGTCATAAGTCAGGAAGCGGCCGCTATCGGCGGTGGTCAGGCCATCGAAAACCTTCAACATGCCGTTGATAGACACCCCGGTGGTGATGGTCGCGCCCTCCCCGCCCATATCGGTTTGCACCCAGCCCGGGTGCATGGCGACCACCGTGATGCCCTCTGCCGCCAGGTCGCTGGCCGCGGACTTGAGCACCGCGTTCAGGGCTGCCTTGGAGGCGCGGTAGCTGTAGAGACCGCCATCGCTGTTGCCGGCGATGCTGCCGAGAATGCTGCTCATGCCGATCACCAGTTTCTTGTCACTGGCTGCCACGTGGGAGCGAAAGGCCTGGATCATCAGCGCCGGGCTGACCGTGTTGACGCTCATGGCGTGCACGAAATCGTCCTGGTCCAGTTCCCCCAACACCTGGGCGCGCTCGGCCATCACCCCGGCATTCAGGACCAGGTGGTCGATGGGCCGCCCCTTGAGGGTCTCGGCAAGGCCCGCAATTCCCTCGGCACTGGTGATCTCGAGGGGGTACAACTCGATATTGGAGGCGACATCGGCCAGTCCGCTGGCCTCGACCGCAGAGCCCAAGTCGCGGCAGGTGCCAATCACATTCCAGCCGGCCTGGGAGTACTGCTTGATGAACTCGAGGCCAAGGCCGCGATTGACGCCCGTTACCAGTGCTGTTGGCATGACAATCTCCCGATCTGTTTCGAACACTCTAAACAACGCAGGGGAGCTTGCAATAGATCATCCCCACTACAGGTTCTGACCCCGCAGCCGGTCGCAATATCCCGGCGACTGGTCGCACCACCGCCCCGGATTGTCACCACACCGCATTACACTGGCGCTGTGGGTCTTTGAAGAAGGCCAGAAGAGCAGGCCAGAAGAAAAGGCCAGGAGAGGAACCTATGAGTGATCCCAGCGAATTCTGGGATCGCATGGCCGAGCGCTATGCGAAATCACCCATTGCCGATGAAGCGTCTTATCACCACAAGCTGGCGGTAACCCGGCAGCACTTCAAACCGGATTCCGAAGTGCTGGAGTTCGGCTGTGGCACCGGGTCCACAGCTATTGAGCACGCACCCTTCGTGGGCCACTATCTGGCCACGGATATTTCCGGTGCCATGCTGGACATTGCCCGCGGCAAGGCCAACGGCCAGGCCAACCTCTCCTTCGAACAGGCGACTATCGAGAATATCCCGGGCGAGAATCGCTTTGATGTCATTCTCGGCATGAGCATCCTGCACCTGGTGGACGACCTGGACGCCACCCTTTCTCATGTCCACCGTCTGCTGCGCCCAGGGGGCGTGTTCGTTTCCAGCACCATGTGTATGAGTGACAAGCATGGCTGGTTCCGCCTGGTTGGCCCCCTGGGCCACCGGCTCGGGCTTTTCCCGCGAGTAAACATGTTCAAGCGGGCTACCCTGGAGCAACGGGTCGAGGCGGCGGCCTTTGCCATCGATTATCGGTTTCAGCCGACACCGCGCAAGGCAACGTTCATCGTGGCATCCAAGAACTAACGCCCTTGTCTTCAGGTCTGCCTGGGCTACCGATGCCGGGTCGCCCGGGCAGGGGCCTGTTGCTACACTTCGACGAGGTAAAACCAGGACACAACACTGATGCCCCCAGAGGCAGACGACACCGAAGCAAAGCAACAGCCGGCCAGTGCACCCAAACCCCCCTCCCATGACCAGGAGGTTGTCTTTGACAGCGCCGGGCTGCCCAAGATGGTGCCCGCGGGTTACCGCTCGCCCTACGACCAGGACTGGCGCGTGCTCGGTGGTCTCGCAGTCACCGTCGTCTACCTGATCCTGATGGCGCTTTATATCGATTCCGAGGTGGGCTGGCCGGCCTTCGTTACCCTGCAGGTGGAGCGCATGGGCAGCTTCCTGGAAGGCGCCTTTGCACCGCTGGCCTTCCTGTGGCTGGTGATCGGTTACTTCCTGCAGAAGAAGGAGCTGCGCCAGAACACCGAGGCCATGAAGATGCAGTTTGTGGAGATCCAGCGCTCCGCTGAGCAGGCCACGGTGCAGGCGGAAGCCACCCAGCGCGCCGAGTTGCACCAGCGCCGTGAGTCCTACCTGAAGCTCGCCGAGCTGGTGCGCACCCAGCTCGGCTACGTGGTGGGGTTACTATTCATCTCCAGCCAGATGGCGGATCGCAACGAGGATAAAGTACCCGCGGAACGCCTGGGGAATCTATGGATGGTGGTTGGGCGCGACGACCCGGAAGCGTTTTCGCGGGAGATGCTGCGCCTGAGTACCATCAGCACCGTGCAGTATTGCTACAAGCTGTTCTTCGGCACCGAGATTCGCACTCGCCACACAAGCAATTTCGAACACAGCTTCGAGCGCCTGCTGCGAGCGGCGGAGAGCTGTGACGAGGATGACATGATCCGCGATGCGCTGATGGGCAGTGCTCATGGCAACCTGTACCGGCGCATCCAGAACGTACGTGAGAACGTTCCTGAAGGCTACGAAATTGGCGTGTATGACTTTGACCCGGACAGCCGCGAGGGTGACATCCAGCCGTTCTGAGCCAGGGGCTGTCCTCGACGCGAGTCAGGCGTTGTCCAATAGCAGCGCTTCAAGGTCAAACACGTGCTGGTCGTGGACACCCATCTCCCTGAGGGACTCCGCCAGGGTTAGTAGATACTCACGGTTGCTGCCACTGGGGCCATGGCTTCGATCGATATGCTGGGCGATTTCATACAAGGTCTCAGGCCCCAGGAAGGCGTGATTGCGCTCATCGGCGATATACACCGTGGCAGTCACCTCGCGCCGGTCTGCCAGCGTCATCGGCGTATCAACGCGCCGGTAGCCGTTCTTTTCGCGGTGATCGAGGTGCTCGAACACCGATTCGCTGATGCAGTAGGCCACGCCATCACAACGCTGGCCAGCCACCTCAACCAGTGTCACGACCCGTCCCGGGGCCTCCGGGGTGCCGCGGTGGTCGTGGGAGCCCTGCCAGAACCGTCGCTCCCATCCCAGGATATGCGCGGGCTGGCGCGCCAGGTAGGGAAAATCCACCTTGTAGATCAGCGAACCGTAGCCAAATACCCAATGCAGCATAGTGTGATCGAAAGAGTGAACTGATTGGCGCGTTTGGCCGTTAAATTAAGTGAGAATACAAACAAAACTGCAGTGATTTGTCGTGTGGATTGATTTGTTATTGCCTGTCTCTGGCCTGTTGAACTTTCGCCCAGCGGGCCTTTCTAAACCCCCGCACAATGCTGCTACACTATAAAACCGCTTTCGATGTGAGAAAACCATTGACCAGACAAAGCTCTATGACGGGTCTCGGGGCGCGTCTCACGGCGCCGGCCCTCGCCCTGTCTCTGGCCCCCCTGATCGCTGGTGCCGTTCCGCTTGCACCGGACGATGTAATCGCCCCCTCCCAGAACATGGCCAAGACCGCCATGGAGCTGGTAGAGAAGCTGGAGACCCGGCACTACTCGAAGCGCGAGTTTGACGATTCGCTGTCCTCTGAACTCCTCGACAACTATCTCGACAATCTCGACCCGACCCGCTCATTCCTCTACGCCGACGACGTGGCGCGTTTCGAGTCAAAGCGCTTCATGCTGGACGACGAGTTCGGCAACGGCGACCTGAGCACCGGCTTCGACATCTTCAACCTCTACCAGGATCGCCTCGAGGCGCGCCTTGAAGGCCTGGTCGAAGAACTGCCCGGGCTGGTTGCAAGCATGGATTTCTCGGTAGAAGAGAGCCTTTCGCTGGAGCCCGAGAAGCAGGGCTGGCCGGTCAATGAAAAGGAGGCCGACGAGCGCTGGCGCAAGACGCTCAAGAATTCGGTGCTGAGCCTGAAGATCGCCGGCAAGTCCGACGAAGAAATCCCCGAGGTGCTGGTCAAGCGCTACAGCAACCAGCTCAAGCGCATTGGCCAATACAACAACCAGGACGTGTTCCAGGTTTACGCCAACGCCCTGTCCGAGCTCTACGACCCCCACACCAACTACCTGTCGCCCCGCACCTCCGAGAACTTCAACATCAATATGAGCCTGTCCCTGGAGGGCATCGGCGCGGTTCTGCAACTGGAAGACGAATACACCAAGGTCGCGCGTATCGTTACCGCTGGCCCCGCGGACAAGCAGGGCGAACTGCAGCCCTCGGACCGCATCCTGGCGGTAGCCCAGGGTGAAGACGGTACCTTTGAAGACGTACTGGGCTGGCGCCTCGACGAGGTGGTACAGCTGATCCGCGGCCCCAAGGGCACCACCGTGCGTCTCGAGGTGATCCCCGCCAAGGCGGCGACGCCGGATGAGCGCAAGATCATCACCATTGTGCGCAACAAGGTGAAGCTGGAAGAACAGAGCGCCCAGAAGGAGATCATCGAGGTACCTCGCGGCGATGAAATGATTCGCCTGGGTGTGATCGATATCCCCACCTTCTACATCGACTTTGAAGGCATGCGCCGCGGCGAGCCCGACTTCAAGAGCACCACTCGCGACGTCAAGCGCCTGCTGGACGAGCTGATCGCCGAGGACGTCGATGGCGTAATCATCGACCTGCGCAACAACGGCGGCGGCTCGCTACAGGAGGCCAATGACCTGACCGGCCTGTTTATCGAGTACGGCCCCACGGTGCAGATTCGCCACTCTTCCCGCAAGGTATTCCGGGACGGCAAGCGCCTGCGCACGCCCTACTACGACGGCCCGCTGGCGGTGCTGATCAACCGACTCAGTGCTTCAGCCTCGGAAATCTTTGCCGGCGCCATCCAGGATTACCAGCGCGGCATCGTGGTGGGCAGCCAGTCGTTCGGCAAGGGCACCGTGCAAACCCTGATCCCGCTGCCGGAAGGCCAGCTCAAGCTTACCGAGTCCAAGTTTTACCGCATCAGCGGTGACAGCACCCAGCACCGCGGTGTAATTCCGGACGTGGTATTCCCGGACCAGTATGACACCGAGGAAATCGGCGAAAGCACCCTGAAGCACGCTCTCGACTGGGACCAGATCACCCCGGTGCGGCACCGCAAGTACCATGACATTCCGTCACTGGTGCCCTACCTGACCGACCTCTACGAAGGTGGCGCTCGCAACAACCCGGACTTCATCTACCTGCAGGACAGCCTGGCGCTGGCCGAGGAAGCGCGCAACGCGGTGTCACTGCCCCTTAACGAGGACGCCCGCAAGGCGCTGCGCGAAGAACGCAAGGCGAAGTCACTGGCCATCGAGAACAAGCGCCGCAAAGCCAAAGGCCTGGCGCTGCTGGATGATTTCCTTGAGGACGGAGACCAGGTTGCCGCAGTCAGCCTTCCCTCCGGCAGCAGTGATGCGCAAAGTGCCAGTGCCCAGGAAGGCGTTTCACCCCTGGGCGCTGCCTCCGAAGGCGTAGACGGCGCTGCAATCGGCTCTGAAGACGGCACGACAGCAGCAGAGGCCGGCACAGACGATGAAGAGGAAGAAGTGGATGTACTGCTGCTGGAAGCCGGCAATATTCTGGTGGATGCCGTCGCGGCCCGCAGCGAGATGCTGGCCAGCACCCAGCGCTGATTTGTAGACTCTAGACGTCCGCTTTCCAGCCCACCGGGTGCGCCTCTGCACCCGCATTGGGCGGCCAGCTTCCAGGCTCGGTCGCCTCGCCAAACCAGCCCAGTCGTTCCCGCAAACCTACCACCTCACCGATGATGAGCAGCGTGGGCGCATGCACCTCGGTAGTTTTCACCATCCCGGGCAGCGTCCCGAGCGTGCCGGACAGGGTGCGCTGATGCCGCGTGGTGCCCTGCTCTACCAGGGCCGCCGGCGTGTCTGAGGCGCGACCATGGCCGATGAGCTGCTCGCAGATGGTCTCCAGGCCCTGCAGGCCCATGTAGAACACCAGGGTCTCCTGGCTGGAGGTGAATTCCGCCCAGGGCAGGTCGAGCCGATCATTCTTCAGGTTACCCGTGATGAAGCGCACCGACTGGGCATGGTCGCGGTGGGTGAGCGGAATCCCCGCATACGCGGCGCAGCCGCTGGCCGCCGTGACGCCGGGCACCACCTGGAAAGGTATGCCGTGGCTGGCGAGTTTTTCTATCTCCTCACCGCCGCGCCCGAAGATGAACGGGTCGCCACCCTTGAGGCGAGCCACACACGCTCCTTTGCGGGCCAGGTCCAGCAATAACTGGTTGATCTCGCCCTGTGGCACCGCGTGACGTTCCCGACGCTTGCCGACGTAGATCCGCTCGGCGTCACGTCGCGCCATATCGAGAATCTCCGGGGTCACCAGGCGATCGTAAAGCACGATGTCAGCTTCCTGTAGCAGTCGTGCGGCCTTGAAGGTCAGCAATTCGGGGTCGCCGGGGCCGGCGCCGATCAGGTACACCTCGCCCACCGGTTCCACATCTTTGCTGGCTTCGAGGAGTTCATTAGCCAGCACCTTGGCGTCGTCTTCGCGGCCCGCCAGGACCAGCTCGCCGACCTGGCCGTGCACCAGCTTCTCGTAGAAACGTCGGCGGCGTTCTTCCGTGGGAATCGCCGCTTTGACCGCATCACGAAAACCGCCGGCGAACTCCGCCAGTCGACCAAACGCAGGCGGTATCAGCGCCTCGATCTTGCTGCGCACCAGGCGCGAGACCACCGGGCTGCGCGCCGAGCTGGTGATGCCGATCACCAGTGGCGACCGGTCAACAATTGAAGGAAATACGAAGCTGCACAGCTCAGGGGTATCCACCACGTTCACCGGGATATTTGCCCGCCCCGCGTCTTCTGCCACCTGGCGATTGACGTCGGCGTCCGGCGTTGCCGCCACCACCAGCGTGACCTCCTCGAGGTCACTACTCGAGTAGCGGGCCGTGCGCCACTCGCCGCCGCCGCGCTGCAGCATGGCTTCGAGCTCAGAATCGATGTCGGGGCACACGCAGGTGAGAATGGCACCCGCCCGGGTCAGCAGGCGCGCCTTGCGCACCGCGACCTTGCCGCCGCCTACCAGCAGTACGCGTCTGTCGCGCAGTTGGAAGAACAGCGGCAGGTATTCCACGACCTAGCGCTCCAGGACTGCCTGTCCGCCCAGGTAGGGCTGCAGTGCCTGCGGTATGGCGACGCTGCCGTCAGCACGCTGGCCGTTCTCGAGTACCGCCACCAGGGTGCGGCCAACCGCCAGTCCGGACCCGTTGAGGGTATGCAGCAGCTCCGGCTTGCCGGTGTCCGGGTTGCGCCAGCGCGCCTGCATGCGACGGGCCTGGAAGTCACCCATGTTGCTGCAGGATGAGATTTCCCGATAGGCGTCCTGGCCCGGCAGCCAGACCTCGAGGTCGTAGGTCATGCGCGCCGAGAAGCCGAGGTCGCCGCCGCAGAGGATCACCTTGCGGTACGGCAGCTCAAGCGCCTGCAGCACGGCTTCCGCATGGCCGGTCAGCGCCTCCAGCGCGGCATCAGAGTCTGTCGGGCGCACCAGGTGAACCAGTTCGACCTTCTCGAACTGGTGCTGGCGGATCATACCGCGGGTGTCCTTGCCGTGGCTGCCCGCTTCACTGCGGAAGCACGGCGTGTGGGCGGCGAAGCGCAGGCCCTCCCCCAGCTCGTCGGCCTCGATGATGCGGTCGCGGGCGATATTGGTCACCGGCACTTCCGCCGTAGGGATCAGGTAGTAGTCCTGGTCATGGTGTAGCTTGAACAGGTCTTCGCCGAACTTCGGCAACTGCCCGGTGCCGCGCAGGGAGTCGGCATTGACGATGTAGGGCACATTGAGTTCCTGGTAGCCGTGCTGGCCCAGGTGCAGGTCGAGCATGAAGTTGACGAGGGCGCGGTGCAGACGCGCCAGGTCGCCGCGCAGCACCACGAAACGCGCGCCGGTAAGCTTGCTGGCAGTCTCAAAGTCGAGGCCGCCGAGACCCTCGCCGAGATCGACGTGATCCTGCGGTTCGAAGTCGAAGCTCGGCAGCTTGCCCCAGCGCAGCACCTCGGTGTTGTCGGATTCGTCGGCACCCGGGGGTACCCGATCGGACGGCAGGTTGGGTACGCCCATCAACAGGTCTTCAAGCTCGGCGGAGACCAGTCGCGCCTCCTCGGTGGCGGCGTCTATCTCTGCAGCGATCTTCTCAAGAGTTTCATTAACCGTCTGCTTGGCTTCGTCAACCGGCACACCGGATTGCACCAGTTCGCCAATCTTCTTCGAGGCCGACTTGCGCTCCGCCAGCAGGTCCTGGCTGCGAACGTCGGCCGACTTGCGGCGAGCGTCCAGTGCTTCAAAGCGCGCGGCGTCGAATTCGAAGCCGCGCAGCTTGAGTTGTTCAGCGACCCCGGCGGGGTCCTGCCTGACCTGTTTCAGATCCAGCATGGGTAATTCACTCTCCTGTTAAATTGCTCGCACCAACGACATGCCCAGCCACACCGACAGCAGGCAGGTGGCAACGCTGGCACCCACATATCCCAATGCCATCGCGGCGCGCCCCGCTTCAAACAGCGCCAGCGCCTCCAGCGAGAACGTGGAAAACGTGGTAAAGGCTCCCAGGAAGCCAATCATGGCGATATGGCGCCAGTCAGGGTGCAGCATGCCACGTTCGACGATCAACACGTAGGCGATGCCAATCGCAAACGAGCCCAACACGTTGACCGCCAGCGTGGCCCACGGAAACCTGATCGGCTCATCGCCATGCACCAGTACGTAGAGGCCGTAGCGAGCCAGGGCGCCACCGGCGCCGCCGAGGGCGATGAAAATCAGGTTGGACATGGAACGGGTGCGTTAGTCGTAGCGGCGTATTGTACTGCGTTTGTCCAGGTCCCGCAGGTGGGCAAGCTTCTCGGCAATCTTCTGCTCGAGGCCGCGATCGGTAGGGAAATAGTACTGCCGGTCTTTCAGGTGCTCAGGGAAGTAGTTCTCGCCGGCGGCGAAAGCACCGGGTTCATCGTGGGCGTAGCGGTACTCCGCGCCATGCCCCTCCTCCTTCGCCAGCCGCGTGGGAGCATTGCGCAGGTGAATCGGCACCTCCTCAGTGCCGGTTTCGCTGACATCCCTGCCGGCGGCCTTGAAGGCGCTGTATACGGCGTTGCTCTTGGCGGCACAGGCCATGTAGACCACCGCCTGCGCAATCGCCAGCTCCCCTTCCGGGCTGCCCAGGCGTTCCTGGACCTGCCAGGCATCGAGGGCGATATTGAGTGCCCGTGGATCGGCATTGCCGATATCTTCACTGGCCATGCGCACCACCCGGCGGGCGATATAGAGCGGATCGCAGCCCCCATCCAGCATCCGCACCAGCCAGTACAACGCAGCATCGGGGCTGCTGCCGCGCACTGCCTTGTGCAGCGCCGAGATCTGGTCGTAGAACAGGTCGCCGCCCTTGTCGAAACGTCGCAGGGTGCCCTGCAGTACCTCGTCTATAACGGCCTCGGTGAGTTGCAGCTTGCCGGCGGCGTCGGGTTCCGCCAGATCCATGGCCAGCTCCAGCAGGTTGAGCGCACGGCGGGCGTCACCGTCGGCAGCGCGCGCCAGGGCCGCGAGATGCTCTGCCTCAACCTCAGCCGCTTGTTCGCTTAAGCCCCGCTTGAGGACCTGCTCGAGTTCATCTGGCGCCAGGCTGCGCAACTTGTAGACCCGCGAGCGCGACAGCAATGCGTTGTTGAGTTCGAACGCGGGGTTCTCGGTGGTGGCCCCGATGAAGATCAGGGTGCCGTCTTCGACATAGGGCAGGAAGGCATCCTGCTGGGCCTTGTTGAAACGGTGCACCTCGTCCACAAACAGGATCGTGGCGCGACCCTGCCCCCGGTGCATCTGGGCTTCATCCACCGCAGCGCGGATGTCCTTGACCCCGGCCAGCACGGCCGACAGGGTCAGGAAGTGGGCATCGGCATAGTCGGCGACCATTTTTGCCAGCGTGGTCTTGCCGACCCCGGGCGGGCCCCACAGCACCATGGAGTGGAGCTGGCCCCGCTCGATGGCTTCCCGCAGCGGTTTGCCCTCCCCCAGCAAGTGCCCCTGGCCGATATAGTCTGCAAGCTTCTGCGGGCGCAGCTTTGCCGCCAGCGGCTGGTAGCCCCCGGCATCATCCTCGAACAGGTCAGGATTCATCGCTGTAGATATCGACACCGTCGGGAGGCGTGAAGCTGAAATCACCGGGGGCGAGTGCGGGTTCGGCGTCGAGTTCTACAAACTGGATCGAAGAGATGCGCCCCAGCCGGTCGCGAATATCCATGCGAATCGGCAGATCGCCGTCAAACAGCAGTGTCACCGACTCGAATTCGGCGTCGGCAAACTGAGGGGTGAGCGTCCAGCTGCTCGCATCCAGGGATTCGACCTGGTAGTACTCTGACAGCACGGCACTGTCGCCGCTGAGGATCGCCAGCGGGCTCTGCGGGTTGCCGGGGTCAATACGCCGCCGGGTGGCGGTTTCCAGCTCCACGTCGTAGTGCCAGAAGCTGTCGCCGGAGGCGACCAGCAGCTGTTCTTCCGGCTCAAGGATATGCCAGCGCAGGTAGGCCGGGCGCAGCAGTGCAAACTCACCGCCGCTGCTTTCCAGGGTAGCGCCGCCGTCGCTCTGCAGGACCTGCTCAAACCTGCCGCTCAGCTGGGTAAATCCCGCCAGGCGCTCTTGCAGGCCGGCGATGTCAGCCTGGGCGAGTGCGCTGCCCAGACCCAGCAGCATGGCTAACAACAGCTGTCGCATCAGTCTTCTACCGGCGGTGGTGCCAGCACCTCGCGCTGGCCGTTGCTGCCCATCTCACTGACCACGCCGGAGGCTTCCATGGCCTCGATCAGGCGCGCTGCCCGGTTGTAACCGATGCGCAGTTTGCGCTGCACCGAAGAGATGGAGGCGCGTCGGCTCTTGGTAACGTAGTGCACCGCCTCGTCGTAGAGGGCGTCACTCTCGTCGTCTTCCTCGTCGCCGCCGCCGACGGGCTTCTCGCCCGGCATGACACCCGGTGAGCTGCCCTCTTCCAGCAAGCCGTCGATATAGGCAGGCTCGCCACGGCGCTTCCAGTCCGCGACTACCCGGTGCACCTCGTGGTCGTCGACGAAGGCGCCGTGTACGCGGATGGGAATCGCAGTGCCCGGTGGCAGGTAGAGCATGTCACCATGGCCCAGCAGCTGCTCGGCGCCGCCCTGGTCGAGAATGGTGCGCGAGTCCACTTTGGAAGACACCTGGAAGGCAATTCGGGTCGGCACATTGGCCTTGATCAGTCCGGTGATCACGTCCACCGAGGGACGCTGGGTGGCCAGTATAAGGTGAATACCCGCCGCCCGTGCTTTCTGGGCGATACGGGCGATAAGCTGCTCCACCTTCTTGCCGACGATCATCATCATGTCGGCGAACTCGTCGATGACTACCACGATGGAAGGCAGCGGCTGCAAATGCGGGCGCTCCTGTTCTTCCTCCGGGGTTTCGAAACTGGGTTCCGGGGACCACATCGGGTCCTCCAGGGGCTCGCCAGCCCTGATGGCATCCTCCACCTTGCGGTTGTAGCCGGCCAGGTTGCGCACGCCGAGGGCTGCCATCAGCTTGTAGCGGCGCTCCATTTCACCAACGCACCAGCGCAGGCCATTGGCGGCGTCCTTCATGTCGGTAATCACCGGGGTCAGCAGGTGCGGAATGCCCTCGTAGACTGACAGCTCGAGCATTTTCGGGTCGACCAGTATCAGGCGCACCTGCTCCGGCGACGCCTTGTACAAAAGGCTCAGCAGCATGGCGTTCACACCCACCGATTTACCCGCACCGGTAGTACCCGCCACCAACAGGTGCGGCATCTTGCCGAGATCGGCCACCACCGGCTGCCCGGAGATGTCGTGGCCCAGGGCCAGCGCCAGGTGCGACTTGGCGTCGTCGAAGGCCGCCGCAGACAGCACGTCGCGCAAGTTGACGATCATGCGATCTTCATTGGGAATCTCGATGCCCACCACCGACTTACCAGCAATCACTTCCACCACGCGCACGCTGATGACCGCCAGCGAGCGGGCCAGGTCCTTGGCGAGACCGGAAATACGGCTGACCTTGACGCCGGGGGCCGGCTGGATCTCAAAGCGGGTGATCACCGGGCCGGGGTACACCGCCACCACCTGGGCCTCGATGCCGAAATCAGACAGTTTCAGCTCCAGCAGCTTGGATAGCGCCTCCAGGGCCTCCTTGGAGTAGCCGCGCTCCGGGTCCGCAGGGCGCTCGTCGAGCAGTTCCAGCGGCGGCAGTTCGCCGGTGACCGGGGCATCGAACAGCGGCTGCTGCTTTTCCTTCTCCAGCCGTTCGCTCTTCTCCACCATTTTCTTGGGCGGCTTGATCTTGGGCGGCTTACGCTTTTTTTCTTTCTCGACGTGCTCAGTAATAACCGCCTTGCGTTCCTGCTGGGCACGCGCCTGGGCGCGCTGCTCGCGCTTCTGGTTCCAGGTGCGCACCGTGAATTCCTTGAGTCGGCGGCCGCCGTGCAGGGTCCAGTAGCCGACGTCGTCCATCAGCTTGATCCAGCTGAGGTCGGTAAAGATGGTCAGGCCGAACAGCAACACCGCCACCAGGATAAGGCGGCTGCCGGTGGTACTGAAGGCATCGGTAAAGGACTGCCCTACCGCCTGGCCGAGAATGCCTCCGAGACCCTGCGGCAGGCTGGAACCGCCGAGATCGTTCATGGCGAACAGCGCGGTGCCGGCGATCATGACCAGCATCAGCCCCAGGGTGCGGATGGCAAACGTCACCCAGTCGAACCCCAACTGTTCGTGGCGGTGCTGGAAAAGGATCCAGGCGCGTCCTGCCAGCATCAGTGGGAAAACGAAGGCCAGGTAGCCGATCAGGGAGAAAAATACGTCCGCCAACCAGGCCCCGAACGGACCGCCGGCGTTGTTGACGAAATCGCCACTGCCGGTAGCAGACCAGCCGGGATCATCCGGCGTATAGCTGAACAGGGCCAGCAACAGGAACAGGCAGGCCGCCGTCACACCGATAAATGCACCCTCGCGCAGCCGGGGGCTGAGAAAGCGTACGGCGGTAGCGGGCGCGGAGCCCGGATTGGTACTGGATGTCGTGCTGGCGGTGCTATTGCCCAAGTCTCACCCCGGTATGGTCTACTGGCGCCTGCAGGCGCTGATTCAGGTCTCTTATCCATGGACCTTATTCGGCTACTAATTATGCTTATATTTATATTTTATTTCAAAAGCTTAGCGCGTATTCATGCTTTAATTTATCATATGCCGCTCACGCAGTTTACGACTTTACACAGGACACCTTGATGAGCGACGCACAACACCATCGCCTGATTATCCTCGGCTCGGGGCCCGCCGGCTATACCGCCGCCATTTATGCCGCCCGCGCCAACCTGAAACCGGTGGTTATTACCGGTATGCAGCAGGGCGGGCAGCTGACTACCACCACCGATGTGGACAACTGGCCTGGCGACGTGGAGGGGCTGCAGGGCCCTGCCCTGATGCAGCGCATGCTGGATCACGCCGAGCGTTTCGATACCCAGGTCATTTTTGACCACATCGAGACCACCGACCTCAGCAGCAAGCCCATCGTACTGAAAGGGTCAGCCACCTACACCTGTGATGCACTGATTATCGCCACCGGCGCTTCGGCCAGGTACCTCGGCCTGCCCTCCGAGGAGACTTTCCTCGGCAAGGGCGTCAGCGCCTGCGCCACCTGTGACGGTTTCTTTTATCGCGGCCAGAAAGTTGCCGTGATCGGCGGCGGCAACACCGCTGCGGAGGAAGCCCTGTACCTGTCCAATCTTGCCGAGGAAGTGGTGCTGGTGCACCGCCGGGACGCCATGCGCGCCGAAAAGATCCTCCAGGACCGCCTGTTTGAACGCGAGGCCGAGGGCAAGATTCGCTTCCTGTGGAACCACACCCTGGAAGAAATCACCGGTGACGACAGCGGTGTCACCGGTATACGGGTAAAATCGACGCTTGACGAGGCCACCAGCGACGTCGACGTGGCCGGCGTTTTCATCGCCATCGGCCACCACCCGAACACGGATATCTTCGATGGACAGCTAGACATGAAGGACGGCTACATCCAGATCCGCAGCGGCATCGAGGGCGACGCCACCGCGACCAGCGTTGAGGGTGTGTTTGCAGCGGGCGACGTCGGAGACCATATCTACCGGCAGGCCGTGACCTCGGCGGGCTTCGGCTGCATGGCGGCGCTGGACGCCGAGCGCTACCTGGACAACCAGCACTAACGCGCAGGGATGCATCGACGCGGGTCAAAGGAGCGAATCGGGTAAGCTGTCTGACATCATGGTCACCATTGAGCGCATAGAGCACAACAGCCTGGAGTTCCCGGACACGGAACAGGCGCTCTCCTACCCCAACGGCCTGCTGGCCGTTGGCGGTGACCTCAGTACCCGCCGGCTACTAAGCGCCTACCAGCGCGGCATCTTCCCCTGGTACGAAGATCCCCAGCCCATCCTGTGGTGGAGCCCGGACCCGCGTTCGGTGCTATTCCCGGACGAGATCAATATTTCCCGCACTCTCGCCAGAACCCTGCGCCGGGACCGCTTCCGCATCACCACCGACCGGGCCTTTCACAGGGTGCTGTCAGGTTGCGCGGCACCGCGGGCCCGGGAACGCGGCACCTGGATTACCAACAACATGGCGCGCGCCTACATGGAGCTGCATCGCGCGGGCTATGCCCATTCCGTCGAGGTCTGGGACGAGCAGGAACAGCTGCAGGGTGGCCTGTACGGCGTAGCCCTGGGCAAGGTGTTCTTCGGCGAATCGATGTTCAGCCGGGTCAGCGATGCGTCAAAGGTCGCCCTGGTCGCGCTGACGCGCATCATGCGCAAGCATGGCTTCGAGGTTATCGATTGCCAAGTGGAAAGCGATCATCTCAATTCGATGGGCGCGCGTAACATACCCAGAGTGGACTTTGAACACTACCTTCCCCAAACTGGGGACGATGGAGCGATTGCCCTTCCCGGTAGTGACCCCTGGGACATGGATATTCGCGTGAAGGATTTGTTGTGAGAGAGCTGGCGTGACGTCGTCTTTACGAGACCTGAAGGTCTACACAACCTACCCCCATAGCTGCAGCTACCTGCCCGAACAGGAAGCCACGACGCTGTTTGTCGACCCGCGCACTCCCATGTCCAGCAGCCTCTACAGCCAGCTGTCGCTGCTGGGTTTCCGCCGCTCCGGTTCCCACCTGTATCGCCCGAACTGCAGCAACTGCTCGGCCTGCATCCCCGCCCGGGTCCCGGTCGAGCGCTTCGAGGCCAAGCGCAACCAGCGCCGGGCCTGGCGCCGCAACCTGGATATCGAAGTGAGGGAGCTGGAGGATATCAGCGGCGATGAGCCTTTCGAGCTATACCGGCGCTACATCGAGGAGCGCCACCACGACGGCGACATGTACCCACCCTCCCGCGACCAGTACCAGTCATTCCTGAGCGCTGAATGGGGTGTGACCCGCTTCTACGGGATGTTCCACGACGGACGCCTGGTGGGCGTGGCGGTAGCCGACCTGATCGACGACGGCCTGTCGGCGATCTACACCTTCTACGATCCCGACCTGCAGGACCGCAGCCTGGGTACCTTCGCCGTGCTGTGGCAGATCGAGGCCACCCGCGAGATGGGGCTCGACTACGTGTACCTGGGCTACTGGATCAAGCAGTGCCAGAAAATGGCCTACAAGATCCAGTATCGCCCCCTGGAGCTCTACATCAACGGCAGTTGGGTAGAATTACTCTAGAAGTCACTGCCGTTTTAGGGCAAAATTCGCGCCTTATTTTAGCTCCGAGGATTGCCGCTGGATGGCAAAGGAAGACCAGATTGAAATGGATGGCGAAGTGATCGATACACTTCCCAACACCACGTTCCGCGTACAGCTGGAGAACGGTCACATCGTGACTGCCCACATCTCCGGCAAAATGCGCAAGAACTACATCCGCATCCTGACCGGCGACAAGGTCAAGGTCGAGCTGACACCGTACGACCTCACCAAAGGTCGCATCACGTACCGGGCTCGCTAAGCACCCTCCGGATTAGCCGCCCCAGTATTCTTCTGGGGCGTTGAAACACCCTCCTCACAATTACCTTCCTGACAGTAATATCAGCGCCGTATGTCTTGGTGCCTTGAAGACGTGCGTGCGGCACCCGGGGGCGGTCCGGGACGCGCTAAAAGCATGCCGTCCATGGCTCGCTCGACTGCGGCCATCCATGGCCGCAGACGGTCCCGGACCGCCCCCTGGCACCCCACGCACTCTGCAAGTGCTACCCCATGCTTCCGAAGTTAAATCGGGTTCGTTCAGTTGAAATTTTGCCGTCATTCCCGCGAAGGCGGGAATCCAGTCCACGTTCTCTGGATTCCCGCCTTCGCGGGAATGACAGGCACGAGAGGTTGAATTCCCTGCTGTACAAGGGCGTGAGCTGGGTCGACTCCCTCCACGGACCGTCGACGGCCAGGACGGCCGTCGCCGAGCGAGCCATGGACGGCAAGCTTTTAGCGTGTCCGAGGAGGGAGTCGATCCAGTTCGCGCACGCGCTACGGAGCACTTCTTCGGGAACAACCGAGGCCGAGCGAGCCATGGACGGCATGCTTTTAGCGTGTCCGAGGAGGGGCTAAACCCAGTTTGCGCCCGCACTACGGAGCAACCCTTCGGGACAACCGGCACAGACCGAGCGATGGACGGCATGCTGTTAGCGTGTCCGGGGAGGAGTAGAAACCAGTTCGCGCCCGACCTACGGAGCGCCACTTAAAGGCACAAAAAAGGCGCCTCCAGGGCGCCTTCTCGTAGCTGGGACAGATCAAGCCTCGGCGGGTTCTTTCTCCTCGACCTCGGCCTCCACGACCAGGCTGTCGGTGGCTTCGTCGTAGCTGACGTGGGCCGTGCCGCCGTTGGAGGCGAGGTCGCCGAACAGTACCATCTCGGCCAGCGGCTTCTTGATGTTCTCCTGGATGACGCGCGCCATAGGGCGTGCGCCCATGGTGACATCGTAGCCGCGCTCGACCAGCCACTGCCGGGCGCGCTCGTCTACATCCAGCAGTACCCGCTTCTCGTCGAGCTGAGATTGCAGTTCGGTGAGGAACTTGTCGACCACCGTCATTATCACGCTGGGATCGAGAGCCTCGAACTGGATGATCGCATCCAGTCGGTTGCGGAACTCCGGCGTAAACATGCGGTTGATTGCCTCCAGCCCGTCGGTGGAATGGTCCTGCTCGACAAAGCCAATGGAGCGACGGCTGATGTTCTCGGCGCCGGCATTGGTGGTCATGATCAGGATCACGTTGCGGAAGTCCGCGCGCCGACCGTTGTTGTCGGTCAGGGAGCCGTGGTCCATCACCTGCAGCAGCAGGTTGAACACTTCCGGGTGGGCCTTCTCGATCTCGTCCAGCAGAACTACCGAGTGCGGGTTCTTGGTAACCGCATCGGTCAGCAGACCACCCTGGTCAAAACCCACATAGCCCGGGGGCGCACCGATCAGGCGTGACACCGTGTGGCGCTCCATGTACTCGGACATGTCGAAGCGCACCAGTTCCAGGCCCAGCACGCGGGCCAGCTGGCGGCTCACCTCGGTCTTGCCCACCCCGGTGGGGCCGGCGAACAGGAAGGAGCCGATCGGCTTCTCGGTGGGCTTGAGGCCGGCGCGGGCCAGCTTGATAGCCGTGGACAGGCTGGTAATGGCCTGGTCCTGGCCGAACACCACCATCTGCAGGTTACTCTCGAGCTTCTGCAGCGCTTCCTTGTCCGACGCGCTCACGGATTTCGGGGGAATGCGGGCAATCTTGGCGATGACCGCTTCCACGTCGTGCACGCCGATCACCTTCTTGCGCTTGGACGGCGGCTGCAGCTGCTGGAAGGCGCCGGCCTCGTCGATCACGTCGATAGCCTTGTCGGGCAGGAAGCGATCGGTGATGTAGCGCTCGGCCAGCTCAGCGGCCGCCTTCAGGGCCTTGTTCGTGTAGCGCAGGCCGTGGTGCTCCTCGAAGCGGCTCTTGAGGCCCTTGAGGATGTGGAAAGTGTCCTCTGCCGAGGGCTCCATGACATCGATCTTCTGGAAACGACGGCTCAGGGCCCGGTCCTTGTCAAAGATGCCCCGGTATTCCTGGAAGGTGGTGGAGCCGATGCACCGCAACTTGCCGGAAGCCAGCATGGGCTTGAGCAGGTTGGAGGCGTCCATAACGCCACCAGAGGCAGCGCCGGCGCCGATAATCGTGTGGATCTCGTCGATGAACAAGATCGCGCCTTCGCGCTTCTTGAGCTCGGCCAGCAGCGACTTCAGGCGCTTTTCGAAATCACCGCGGTACTTGGTGCCCGCCAGCAGCGAGCCCATGTCCAGCGCGTAGACTACGCTTTCCTTCAGCACGTCCGGCACATCGCCGTCGACGATCAGCTTGGCCAGGCCCTCGGCGATGGCCGTCTTGCCAACACCGGATTCACCCACCAGCAACGGGTTGTTTTTGCGGCGCCGGGACAGGATCTGGGAGACCCTCTCCACCTCCTGCATGCGCCCGATCAGCGGGTCGATGCGGCCCTCCTGGGCCTCCTCGTTGAGGTTGGTGGCAAAGCTGTCCAGCGGGTTGGCCTCGCCCTCCTCCATGGCGGCTTCCTCGTCGCTGACGCGCTCCGGGCTGCTGTCGTCCTCGCCAGAGACCTTGGAGATGCCGTGGGTAATGTAGTTGACCACGTCCAGCCGGGCGATGTTCTGCATCTTCAGGAAGTAGACCGCCTGGCTCTCCTGCTCGCTGAAAATCGCCACCAGTACGTTGGCACCGGTGACCTCCGCCTTGCCCGAGGATTGCACGTGGAAAGCCGCCCGCTGTATGACGCGCTGGAAACCCAGGGTCGGCTGCGTGTCGCGATCGTCCTCGTCCTCGGGGATCAGCGGCGTGGTGGCATCGACAAACTCAGTCAGCTCGCCGCGCAGGTTACCCAGGTCGCCCCCACAGGCCTTCAGCACCCGGGCCGCATCGGCGTTGTCCAGCAGCGCCAGCAGCAGGTGCTCCACCGTCATGTATTCGTGTCGTTTCGACTGAGCGCCCTTGAAGGCTTCATTGAGTGTGGCTTCGAGCTCTTTATTCAACATCGATGGATACTCCAGTTCTAGCCGTCGGAAGCCTCTACTTCACAAAGCAAGGGGTGTTGGTGATCCCGGGAATACTGGTTCACCTGGTTCATCTTGGTCTCGGCAATATCCCGGGTATAGATACCACACACGCCCTTGCCCTGGGTGTGTACGGTCAACATTATCTGGGTGGCCTGTTCGCGGTTCATGCGGAAGAAAATCTCCAGCACCTCTACCACGAACTCCATGGGTGTGTAGTCATCGTTGAGCAGGATGACCTTGTACAGCGGCGGCTTCTTGAGCTTGGGCTTGGCTTCCTGAACAGCAAGCCCGCTGTCATCGCCAAAGCCGTCCTCCTGATCGGAGTCATCCCCGCTCAGCCGGATCGGCACGTGTTGGTCGGAAACCATACGCGTACTCATACTCACACAACGGTCATACATGGTGTCCATGCGTCCAGTATACCCAAATCTTCTGAATTCATACTGTGGGCGAAACGCCCATTTCTCAAGCCCTTGACAGGGACTCAACAAACTGCGAATCAATGCGTTTCGGATGTATACGCGTCAGACACAAAAAAAGCCGACCCGTTCGGCCGGCTTTTCACGAAGCAGCAGAGTACTCCGATGAAGTACGCCGCGAGTGTGGTGCTGTTTTCGGAACCTTCAGGGCGCAGCCCGTTCCGGAAATAGCATCACGCTCGTGGCGGACGGGCTAGTGGTGGTTACATGTGCTCGATTACAGCATCACCGAACCCGGAGCAGCTCACCAGCGTGGCCCCGTCCATCAGGCGCTCAAAGTCATAGGTGACCGTCTTCGCCTGAATCGCCCCATTCATGCCAGTGATGATCAGGTCGGCGGCCTCATTCCAACCCATGTGCCGCAGCATCATCTCGGCAGACAGGATCAGAGAGCCCGGGTTGACCTTGTCCTGGCCCGCGTACTTGGGCGCGGTACCGTGGGTGGCCTCAAACAGGGCAATGGTGTCGCTCATGTTGGCGCCAGGGGCGATACCGATACCGCCCACCTGCGCCGCCAGCGCGTCTGACAGGTAGTCACCGTTCAGGTTCATGGTGGCTACAACGCTGTACTCCGCCGGGCGGGTCAGGATCTGCTGCAGCATGGCGTCGGCAATCACGTCCTTGATGACGATCTCCTTGCCGGTGTTGGGGTTCTTGATGGCAACCCAGGGGCCGCCGTCCAGCAGCTCGCCACCGAACTCTTCCATGGCCAGCTCATAGCCCCAGTCGCGGAAGGCGCCTTCGGTGAACTTCATGATGTTGCCTTTGTGTACCAGGGTTACGCTCGGCAGGTCCTGGTCGATCGCGTACTGGATAGACTTGCGCACCAGGCGCTTGGTGCCCTCTTCAGACACCGGCTTGATGCCGATACCCACACCCTCGGTGAAGCGCATCTTGGTGGCGCCCATTTCCTTGGTGATGAAATCGACAACCTTCTGGGCTTCCGGCGTACCGGCCTGGTACTCGATACCGGCGTAGATGTCTTCGGAGTTCTCGCGGAAGATCACCATGTTGCACTTGCCGGGCTCACGCACCGGGGATGGCACACCTTCGAACCAACGTACCGGACGCTGACACACATACAGGTCCATTTCCTGGCGCAGGGCCACGTTCAGGGAACGGAAACCACCGCCAACCGGCGTGGTCAGCGGGCCCTTGATAGCCACCGAGTACTCGCGGATGGCATCCAGGGTTTCTTCCGGGAACCAGTCGCCGTCGTACAGCTCGGCGGCCTTCTCGCCGGTGTAGATCTCCATCCAGGAGATCTCGCGGTCGCCGCCGTAGGCCTTTTCGACTGCGGCATTGACGACGTTGAGCATAACCGGGCTGATATCCACCCCGATGCCATCACCCTCGATGAAGGGAATGATGGGGTTGGCGGGCACGTTGAGTGAATGATCGTCGTTGACGGTAATCTTCTCGCCCTGGGTGGGTACCTTGATATGCTTATAGGCCATTGAAATGCTCCGTTTGAAATTATTGCGGTGTGCAAAAGCGGCGCGAATTATAGCACCAGAACGTACAACGGGCGCGAGTTTCCGGGGCTTGCAAGCCCCTGGAAAAGGTATGGTTTAGCAGTGGCGGAAATAGTCCTTTTCAACAAGCCGTTCCAGGTCCTGTCGCAATTCACCGACAGCGAGGGCCGCGCGACGCTGGCGGACTATCTCGACCTGCCGGGTTATCGTGCCGCCGGGCGCCTCGACTATGACTCCGAAGGGCTGCTACTACTGACCAATGACGGCAGGCTGCAGCAGCAGATCGCCAACCCCCGCACCCGCACCTGGAAAACCTACCTCGCGCAGCTCGACGGCGAGATCGACGAAGCCGCACTGCAGGCCCTGCGGCGCGGTGTTGAGCTCAACGACGGCATGACACGCCCTGCAAAGGCCGCTGTTATCGATACACCCGACCTTTGGCCCCGCAACCCTCCGATCCGCCAACGCAACAAAGATGTCACCAGCTGGCTGGAATTGAAGATTACCGAGGGCCGCAATCGACAGGTACGGCGCATGACGGCTGAGGTCGGCTACCCCACCCTGCGGCTGGTGCGTATCGCCGTCGGCCACTGGAGCCTGGAAGGCCTGGCGCCTGGGGAATACCGGGTCGAGCGCGTGCATATGCCCGCCAGGCGGCGCGTATCGTGAACACGTCCGCAGGCGATTGGCATGCCCATGTCACCGTGGCGACCGTGGTGGAGCGGGACGGCGCTTTCCTGCTGGTCGAGGAGAGGGCCGACGGCGCCATCGTACTCAATCAGCCCGCCGGCCACCTGGACCCCGGGGAATCCCTGTTCGAGGCGGCGGTGCGCGAAACCCGGGAGGAGACCGGCTGCGAGGTCGAACTCGAATCCCTGCTGGGTATTGCCCAGTACACCTCCCCTGCCAACGGCGTGACCTACCTGCGCACTACCTTCAGCGGCAGCCTGATCAGGGAACACCCGGGGGCAGAGCTGGACGAGGAAATACTGCGTACCCTGTGGCTGACACCGGCTGAAATGCGCGCCGAGTCTGGTAGAATGCGCAGCCCGCTGGTCATGGCCAGCGTCGAGCAATACCTGGCTGGCCGCCACTGGCCACTGGACCTCGTTTTCTTTACCCGATGACGCTTTACCGGTGACGACGCAATCGCAAAAAGTCATTGTCGGCATGTCCGGCGGTGTCGACTCATCCGTGGCAGCACTGCTCCTCAAGGAGCAGGGCTATACCGTGGAAGGCCTGTTCATGAAGAACTGGGAAGAGGACGACGGCACTGAGTACTGCACGGCAAAGGAAGACCTCGCCGACGCCCAGGCAGTGGCAGACCGCATCGGTATCACCCTGCACAGCGCCAATTTCGCCGCCGAGTACTGGGACAACGTGTTCGAGCATTTCCTGGCCGAGTACCGCGCCGGTCGCACTCCTAACCCGGACATCCTGTGCAACCGGGAGATCAAGTTCAAGGCCTTCCTGGAGTACGCGCTGATGCTCGGCGCCGACCTGATCGCCACCGGGCACTATGCGCGCCGCGGCAACAGCAGCGGCCGCGCTGCGCTGCTGAAGGGTCTCGATGCCGGCAAGGACCAGAGTTACTTCCTGCACGCAGTGGGCCACGAAGAGCTGGCACGGACCCTGTTTCCGGTCGGTGAGATCGAGAAATCAGAAGTGCGCGCCCTGGCCCGCGAGCACGATCTCGAGACCCACGACAAGAAGGACAGCACCGGCATCTGTTTTATCGGCGAACGCCGCTTCAAGGATTTCCTGCAGAAGTACATTCCCGCCCAACCCGGCGCCATCTTCGACCTGGAGGGGAATGAGCTGGGCGAGCATTCAGGATTGATGTACCACACCATCGGCCAGCGCCAGGGCCTGGGTATCGGCGGCCTGTCGGGACACAGCCACGACCCCTGGTACGTGGTGGGCAAGGACCTTGAACACAACCGCCTGCTGGTGGCCCAGGGCCATGACCATCCTGCCCTGCTGAAATCCAGCCTTGCTACCGGGGAGATCTACTGGGTGGCCGGCGAGGCACCGGAGTTGCCGCTGCGCTGCAGCGCCAAGACCCGCTACCGGCAACCCGACCAGGCCTGCACCCTGGTGCGCTCCGAATCCGGTTACCGGGTGGAATTCGACACACCGCAGCGGGCCATTACCCCGGGCCAGTCGGTGGTGTTCTACGACGGTGACCGCTGCCTGGGCGGCGGCGTTATCGAGAGCGCCGCGTGAAGCACCTCCAGGACCAGGTGCTGGCGCTGGCCGGGGTAGTGCAGGTGGCGCGCCTGGTAGACCAGATCTCGCGCACCGGCAGCTACCCGGAAGAATTTCTCACGCCGATGGTGTCCAGCCTGTTCAAGTTCGACGCCGACACCGTGGAAGATGTCTATGGCGGTGTCAGCAACATGAAGCTCGGCCTGCACAACCTGGCAGCGCTGCTGGCGAGCCGCGACCAGCCCGACGGGCGCGATATGATGCGCTACGTGTTCGGTATGCTGCACCTGGAGCGGCAATTCTCGGCCAACCCCGAGATGGCCTCGGTGATGCGCTCGCGCCTCGAGCACACCCAGTTCCGCGCCGAGCACTTCAGCAACCATGTACAGGAAATCTGCCACAGCCTGTCGGGCATCTACCAGGACACCATCAGCACCTTCAAGTACCGCATCAAGGTCACCGGCAGTGCCCAGCAGTTGCAGGACCCGGCCAACGCCGACCTGATCCGCGCGCTGCTGCTGGCGGGTATCCGCTCGGCAGTGCTGTGGCGCCAGCTGGGCGGGCGCCGCTGGCGCTTGCTGACTCAACGCCGCAAGCTGCTGCAGGTCGCCCACGAACTGTCACGGCAACTGGGTTCGGTGTAAAATTTGCGCTCCCCGCGCCGGCAATACCACTTCCTCAACAAGAAAAGAGCAAGGACAACCGATGGACCTGACGTCCCTCACCGCAGTTTCCCCCATTGACGGCCGCTACGGCAGCAAAACCGCCGCCCTGCGCGAGGTGTTCAGCGAGTTCGGGCTCATGCAGCGCCGGGTGCTGGTGGAAGTGCGCTGGCTGCAATCCCTGGCAGATCACCCGGACATCCCCGAGGTGCCGGCATTCTCGAAACAGGCTGCGGCGGCCCTGGCAGAGATTGCCGAGCGCTTCGATGTCGGGTCGGCGGAGCTCATCAAGGCCATCGAGGCCACCACCAACCACGACGTCAAGGCGGTCGAATATTTCATCAAGGAGAAGTTCGCCGGCAACAGCGAGCTGGAAGCTGCGTCCGAGTTCGTGCACTTTGCCTGCACCTCAGAGGACATCAACAACCTGTCCCACGCGCTCATGCTGCGCGACGGCCTGGCAGACTGCCTGCTGCCCGCGGCGCGCGAGGTGTTGTCAGCGCTGCGGGAACTGGCCCACGCCCATGCCGATGTGCCAATGCTGTCACGCACCCACGGACAGACCGCCAGCCCCACCACCATGGGCAAGGAACTGGCCAACGTGGTGGCTCGCCTCGAGCGGCAGCTCGCCGTGCTGGAGAACCAGGAGTTCCTGGGCAAGATCAATGGCGCGGTCGGTAACTACAACGCCCACCTGAGCGCCTACCCGGAGGTCGACTGGGAGGCCCATGCCGGCAGCTTTGTCGAAAGCCTGGGGCTGACCTGGAACCCCTACACTACCCAGATCGAACCCCACGACTATGTGGCCGAGCTGTTCGACACGCTGGCCCGATTCAACACGGTACTGATCGACCTGTGCCGTGATATCTGGTCCTACATCTCGCTGGGCTACTTCCGCCAGAAAACCGTGGCCGGTGAAGTGGGTTCATCGACCATGCCCCACAAAGTGAACCCCATCGACTTCGAAAACGCCGAGGGAAATCTCGGCATGGCCAACGCCGTGTTCGGCCACATGGCTGCCAAGCTGCCGATCTCCCGCTGGCAGCGCGATCTTACCGACTCCACCGTGCTGAGGAATATGGGCGTTGGCTTCGGTTACAGCCTGATCGCCTACCAGAGCGCGCTGAAGGGTATCGGCAAGCTGGAACTGGATGCGACGAGGCTGGCACAGGATCTCGACGCCAGCTGGGAAGTGCTGGCGGAAGCCGTACAGACGGTAATGCGCCGCTATGGCATCGAACAGCCCTATGAAAAGCTCAAGGCCCTGACCCGCGGCCAGGCCATTACCCGCGAAAGCATGCAGGCATTCGTGGAAGGACTCGAGCTCCCCGATGAGGCCAGGGATGCCCTGCTCGCCCTCACCCCGGCCACCTATGCCGGCAATGCCGCGGAGCAGGCCAACAAGGTTTGATCCCCGGCACGAGCATGGACAGCGCCCGCTTCCTGCGGGACTACTGGCAGCAGCAGCCGCTGCTGATTCCCGCCGCAACTCCTTTCTACAACCCGCTGGAGCCCGAGGAACTGGCGGGGCTGGCCCTGGAGCCCGGAGTCGAAGCGCGCCTCGTGCGCGAACAGGCGGGAGACTGGCGCCTAGACACGGCACCGCTCAATGACACCAGTTTCGATGGTGATGAACCCTGGACGCTGTTGGTGCAGCGTGTCGACCACTGTGTGCCGGCGGTGGCCGCCCTGCGTAGCTGGGTGAGTTTCCTGCCCAGCTGGCGCCTGGATGACGTCATGGTGAGCTACGCCAGCGATGGCGGCGGCGTCGGGCCACATTACGACAACTACGATGTGTTCCTGGTACAGGGCGAAGGCCAGCGACGCTGGCAGCTGGGGCAACGCTGCGACAGCTCCACGCCACTCAGGGACAACCCGGACCTGCGCATTCTTTCCGAGTTCGAGGAGACCGAGAGCTTCCTGCTGAACCCCGGCGATATCCTCTACGTGCCGCCCGGCCTCGCCCACTGGGGCACTGCAGTAGGGCCCTGCATGACCTACTCAATCGGTTTCCGTGCCCCGCGGCTCAGCGATATGCTGTCCCGCTGGATCGACGGAATGCTGCCCACCGTGGACCCTGAACGCCTGTATCGCGACCCCCAGCCGCTCGTCGGCGCCCGGCCGGGCCAACTCACCGATGCCGCGATTGCCGCGGCGCAGGCCCAGCTAAGCGCCCTGCTGATGGAGCCCGGTAGCCCGGACTGGTTCGGTGAGCTGGTCACCGAGCCCCACGACGAAGACAGCGCCGAGGTTGAAGGACCGCTGCCGGCGCTCGTGGCACTGGACCCGGCAGCGAGGCTGGCCTGGCGCCGGGCGGACAATGGCATCACCGTATACGCCAATGGCCTGGCAATATCAGTGGACGATGCCGATTGTGCCGATATGCTGGCAACCTTGTGCGATGGCGGCTGCATCGCGGCGGGCGTCGGCCAGGCACACAGGGCCCTACTGCAAGAGCTATGGAATACAGGATGTCTGCTCGATGACGGATGAACCGAAACTCGAAGTCGTAAGCTGGAATCTCAACCGGGAGACCCTGCGCTCAATTCGCGACAAGGTCTTCATTGAGGAACAGGGCGTGCCCGTTGAGATCGAGCACGACGACCACGACGAGACAGCCACCCACTTCCTGATTACCGACAAGTACATCGCTCTCGGCTGCGGCCGACTGCTGCCCGACGGGAAGATCGGCCGCATGGCCGTGTTGCCCGAACATCGCGGCAAGGGCCTCGGGCATATGCTGCTCAACTATATCGTTGACTATGCAAAACACCGCGGCTACCAGCGCCTGTACCTGCACTCCCAGAGTCACGCCAACGGCTTCTACGAGGCTGCGGGGTTCAGCGTTTACGGCGAGCCCTTCGAGGAAGCCGGCATCGCCCACTCCGCCATGGAGTTGCCCATCGACTACAGCGGCGCGGACCAGTTCATTACCGGCGTGCAGTACCCCGAGCCCTTTGCGACCCTGGCGCTGGAGCTGGCGCGCACTGCCAGCCGAAACCTGCGGATCTACAGCTACTACCTCGATCACGATGTCTTCGATAGCGCGGAATTCGCGGATGCGGTGTCGACCCTGGCGCGCAGCGGTCGCTACAGCGACATCCGCATATTGATCAGCGATCCGCGGCCACTGGTCAGCCGCGGCCACCGACTGCTGCAGCTGGCGCGACGGCTGTCCTCGACGATCTCCATCCGCGTATTGGCCGAGCACCCGGAGCTGCCGGAAGCGACCTACGTGGTACGCGACACCGACGGCGTGGTGTACAAACCCGACGAACGCAGCCGCGACGGTTTCTACGAGCCAGGCTCACGGGCATCGGCAAAGAAGTTTGTAGACGGCTTTGACGCACTGTGGCGCTGGGGCGAGCGCGACCCGCGGTTGCGACAACTGACGATCTAATCAGCGCGACCAGGGCAGCAACAAGCCTCACTCCCTCTGGATCAGGCCGTCGGTCGCCATTGCATCGTCCATCGCTTCCCCACTCCAGAGCGGTACAGCCGTATCCGGAATGATGTCGATACCGGCGCAGCGGTTAGCTGCGGTAATCGCAAACACGTTTCCGCGGAAACGTGTTTCGGGGCACTCGGGAACCCGAGTGCCATCTGGCGTTGTAAAGATGGGCTTTCCGTTGGCGTCGTTTTCGAGACCGAAGCCCCCCTCGTGCACCAGGCGGTGATGGTGGCGGCACAACAGTATCAGGTTATCCAGCCGGGTCTCGCCACCATCGGCCCAGTGCTGGATATGGTGGGCATCGACATGATGTCGCGCGGTGCAGCCGGGGAAACGACAGCCGCCGTCCCGGCGTTCCAGAGCCCGGCGAATGGCTGGCGGTATGCTGCGCGTGCGGCGCCCCACATCCAGCGTGGTGCCGCCCCCGTCTTCCAGCCAGGGCACAAGGCCACAATCGCAGGCAAGCCGCCGGGACGTTTCCGCGGAAACGTATCCGCCACCTTCCAACTCGACCTCGGCGCCATCTCCGTCTGCGCGCAGGGTGTCGATATCGGTGTGCAAGTGTAGTGTGCAGCGTTCACCACCGGTCACGGTTTCCCCGCCGCGGGCAAGGTATTCATCTGCAATGCGCGCCATCGCATCTGCGCGTGATGCTGCGACAGGCGTTTCCGCGGAAACGTGATCGGTCGCATCTCGTTGTTCTTCAAGAAGACTGCCAGTAGCGGCCTCCAGGGCCTGGATGACCCGTGCGCCCTGTTCCGGGTCCAGACGCGCTTTAATAACATAGCAACCGTCCTCGTCGATGCGCCAGGACAACTCCCTGAGAGCATGACGC
>JAAUXY010070907.1_pt1 | contig 28344 bp, 26 predicted proteins | sample 7278121 | NCBI WGS metagenome assembly JAAUXY01 (sample SAMN14350117, study PRJNA611818) | marine sediment metagenome | isolation source: surface marine sediment (1.8m) | place: French Polynesia: Moorea | collected 2018-08 | reverse complement strand
TTCGTTCACGAATGACCCTAGGACGGCTCTTTCCATTCCAGCGTGACGCGAAGCGTTCAATCTTGTCGGCCAGATAGTGAGCAGAAATGTGAATATCCTCGATGCCGGCCTTCTCGAGCCATTCCAGGATGTGCTCGAGAATCGGCTTTCCCCCGACAGGGAGAAGCGGCTTTGGTGTGTCATCCGTTCGGGCGCCCAGCCGGCGTCCAAAACCGCCAGCCATGACGAGGGCTGTGGTGATGCGGGATCGATGGCCGATCGAGAGCCACACTTCCCTGAGAAAGCCGGCATCATCCACCATCGGCACGAACTTGAGTTCCTGCAAGTTTTCCCGGGCCTGCTCAGGCGCGGCGAGAGATCCGATCATTGGCGCCCGATTCATGACTTCGGCGACGGACGCGTCCAGCGAGCATTCGGCCAGCACGGCGCGTCGTATGTCACCATCTGTCACCGTCCCTAGCGGTCTGCCCCTGTCGTCCACGACGATCACGAACGGTTGCGGCAAGGTGTTGAAACGCGTCATTACCTCGCGCAGCGTGCTTCCTGGCGAACAGGTCCAGCCCTCGACGTTCTTTTGCCGCTCCATTCAGTCCCTTCTCTCGCCGCTGCTTCAAACGCCTCCGGTCCGAGGAGCCGTCAGATCGCTCATCTTCAGGACCGTGTCGGCTTCAATGTCCCGCAACGCGACTAGGCCGAGCAGATACGGAACCATGTTTGGTTCAATCCCGATCCCGGGCCGCCGAAATGTCACCGCGCTTTCGTCGATGGTCTCTCCTGCCTTGATATCGCGGGCGGCGACGATGCTGCGGCGGTAGGCCAGCTTCCGCTCTTCTTCCTCGGAACTGAGCTGACGTCGTTTCGAGCCCAGGGCTGCGTGGATGCGGTGCGCGCCGCGGACGATGGCCGCCATCTCTGCCGGATCGGCTGAGATCCGGTGGTCCCAGCCGGGCATCTCCTTGTCCAGCGTGAAATGCTTCTCCAGGACCACCGCCCTCTTGGCGATCGCGGCAAGGCTGATCTCGGTGCCCAATGTGTGATCCGAGAAGCCGACGGGATAGCCGAAGGTTCGTTGCAGCGTTTCCAGATTGTTGAGATTGACCTGCGAATCCTTTGGCGGGTAAAGCGAGACGCAGTGCAAGATCACGATGTTCCGATTGTTGGCTTGCTCAATCGTTCGCACGGCATGATCGATCTCCGCCAGCGTTCCGAATCCGGTCGACAAGACAATCGTCTTGCCCGTCTGCGCCGCGTAGCCGAGTAGGTGATCATTGTTGAGATCCATGGATGCAATCTTGATGAACGGGGCATTGACCCGCACAAGGAGATCGACCTGGTCGTGTTCGAACGGCGTGGATGCAAAGTCGATTTCGATTTCGTCGCAGAACGCCTTTAGCTTGGCCAGCTCATCCGCGGAGACGGCGAACTCATCGACGATTTCTTGCAGCGTGTAGTCGCTCCGTTTTCGGTAGTCGTCCCCGAGGAAGAAGTTCTGATCATACACCTGCCTTGAAAAGATCCTGGTGTCCCAGCTTTGGAACTTCACGCAGTCACAGCCAATCTCCTTGGCTGTTTCGATCATCTTCCGTGCCAGATCAATGTCCCCATTGTGGTTTGCGCCGATCTCGGCGATCACATATGTGCGCTGGCCCTCTTGGAACATCATGGACTGGCGGGAAATCTGTTTGTTGCTGGGATGAGCGTTCGATCGGGGATGTTCGATCCCGGCAGCACCACGGCCCCTGCCCCGATCATGACGGACTCTCCCACACTGCAGTCCCCAAGGATTACCGCCGTCGGCGCCAGGTGCGATCCGGCGCCCAGAACGCTGTCGTGCTCCAGCACGGCGCAGGTATTCACGATTGCGCCGCGGCGTACGCAGCAGCCCGGCTGTACAACGGCGCCGGCGAGTACAGTGGCTGCCGGCTCGATCTCGGCCGATGGGCTCACATAGGCAGCGGGGTGGATCACTGGCGGCGCTTCGTGCGCGCGTGCAAGCTGTCGGTCGATCAGCGCCAGACGTTTGGCCAGTCGGGTCGGTGCGGTGCCACCGATGCCAATAGCCAGCAGGGAGTTGGCTGGAATGTCGTCGTCCTGACGGATCTGGTCGGCATCGAGCCAGTCGGACCGGTGCGGATCTGCGTACGCGAAGATCCGGTCTCCGCGTGCGCGCACGGCCTCGACCACCGCCTTGGCGTGACCGCCGCTCCCGAGCAAGATCACGTCGCTCACGACGAGCCCGACAAGGATCGCCCAGACCATGCAGCCAGCGCGACCGACACCCGTTCCAGCTCGCCGGGCGTTAGATGGCTGCTTGAAGGCAACGATGCAACACGTCCCGACAGATTCTCGGCGATGCCGGTTAAGGCCCTGCGGCAGTGTGCGTAGGGCGGCTGGGCAGACAGCGACTCCCAGAACACGCGCGCCTCGATGCCGGCGTCGGCAAGATGATCAATCAGCCGCTCAGCGTCCTCGCGACTCGCGCACAAGATGCAGGACAGCCAACAACTATGTCCGGCTCGGTCCGGCCGGGGCATGAGGCACAGATCCGTGCGGCCTGCGAGCGCCGCCGCATAAGCGTCGGCGACTTCTCGCTTGGCTTCGACCATCTCCGTAAGTCGCTCTAGTTGAGCCAAGGCAATCGCGGCGTTCACGTTGGTCATTCGGTAGTTCCAGCCGACAGCGTCGTATCGGTATCGCCCACCGATCCGCGCCTGAGTGCTGAGGTGGCGGAGCTTGGCGGCCGCACGGTCGTCGTCGGTCAAGATCATTCCGCCTCCGCCGGCGGTCACGGTCTTGTTGCCGTTGAAGCTCAGCACGGCGAAGCTGCCGAATCCCCCGGCGGGACGGGTGCCAGAAGAAGCACCGATCGCGCCGGCTGCATCTTCGATCAGCAGCGTGTCGGTCTCGGCGCACAAAGAGGAGAGGCTCTCGTAGTCGGCGCACATGCCCAGCGTGTCCACGGCAATCACCGCTTTCGCCTTGTGCTCGGCGATTGCTCGTTTCGCCATTTGTGGATCGAGGGTCCAGTCGGATGATCGGATGTCCGCGAACACAGGCTCGGCGCCGGCATGCATGACGGCGTTGGCCGTTGCTGCGAACGTCCAGTCGGGCACCACAACCCGGTCGCCGGCCTTTATTCTTGCAGCCACCAGCGTCAAGTGCAGCGCGGCCGTACCGTTGACCACGGCAATGGCGTGACGCCGTCGGCAAAGATCGGCGAGCCGCTGCTCTAGCTGGGTGACGAACGGTCCTGCAGATGAGACCCAGTTGGTACGAACGCACTCGGCGAGATACTCGGCCTCGCGTCCGCGCAGGTCGGGCGTCTGGAGCGGAATCCATTCGTCTATGGCGTCTGCCTTCTCTCGGATCCTTGACTCCGCCATTTAGACCTCGCCGGCGCGCGAAGGACTGAGAAAACGATCTGCCAGTCGGGCCACGTCCTCGTGCCACATAGCCGTGCGGCCCGAGAATCTGGCAATGTCATTGGCGAGGGTCTCGGGCTGCGTTCGAAGAACCTCGGCCAGCCGCTCGACCGCCGCTGCTTGGCGCGAAACAGCCGGGCTGGGAGACAACGCAGCATAGTGGCGAAGCACGATGTCGCATCTGTCGAGAAGTGCTTCCGGGTCAGACGCAGGCGCTGCGCCCAGGAGCGAGCCATCATGCTGCCTGTAGCTGGCTACGGGGCCTGAGGTTCGCGATCCGCGGCATCCGGCCTCGAGCAGCTTGGAGAAGAACCACCAGTCGGCCGCGCGAACGGTCTCTGGCAGGGCGCAATGTTCCTCGCTCAGAACCTGTCGCCTCACTGCAGACGAGCCGAAGCCAACAAAGTTGCCCCGGCAAAGCGCGTCGGTTCCAAGAACGGACGCCGGAACGGACCAGGAATCGTAAAGCAGCCTGCCGGTCGATTGGCCCGCGGCGTCGACGAGAATCTGATCGCCGTAGCTAAAATCGGATTGGGCGAGGGCTTGGCGGTGCAGGGGAACTGCATCTTCGAGCAGCCAGTCGTCCATGTCGGCGAAGACCACGACGTCCGCCGAAGACTGGCGTGCCGATTGCAGCATGGTTGCGCGAACACCCGCAGGGCTCGCCGTGTCGGGCGCCTGTTCCAACGACACAGAGGCCGACGCCATGAGGGGCGCGACCGCCTTCTCGGGTTCAGCCAAATCATCGATCGCGAATATTACTTCTGCCGAATTCCCGCGTGCCGCCGCAGCCACCCCGGCCAAAAAGGGTCCAAGAAATCGGCGTCCGGCTTCGTAAAGGGCGGCGCAAATGGCGACGTCCGGCATGCGTCACCTTGGTTCAGCTGTGGGCGCCCGCCTGCACGATGATCGGGTCATCCGCGAGCGCGGCGTGCAGTCGGTTTGTGGCCGCGCGCTTATACAAGAGCCGATCTCCAGGTAGCAGCAGGAAGTCAAGGCCAGACAGGCTCAGGGTCCGGATCGCGTCCTCGACCGAATAGTTCATAGGTTCCCCGTGCAAATTAAGCGAGGTGTTCAACAAGGCGGGGATTCCAGTGATCCGATAGAAGGCGTCAATCAAGCCCCAATAGTCCGGGTTGGTCTCCCGGAGAACGAACTGCGGTCGCGCGCTGAAATCGCCGGGGTGCAGCGCGGCGATGACTTCGTGCCGGCGCTCGGGTTTGGTCGGGAACCCGATCGTCATGAAAGGCGACACGCACGCTTTCGGGTTCACCAAATAGCGATCCGCATGCTCGGCCAGGATCGAAGGCGTGAACGGCATCCAGAAATCGCGCTGTTTGATGGCGTCGTTGATGGTCTTCAGATTGGCTGGATTGGCTGGGTTGGCGAGGATCGACCGGTTGCCCAGCGCCCGCGCACCGAATTCGGCCAGCCCGACACAGCGAGCCACGATGAGATCGGCGGCCAACAGACGCGCGGCCTGCGTGGCATCAATGTTCGACATGACATCATAGTCCGACGGATCGCAGCCATCCCTGGACAGAGCTGTCTGCCAGTCCTCATCTCCGCGCGCCGCAGTCTCTCCGAGATATACGTGCTCGATGGGATGCAGCACCTCCGGCGTTTCCACGGCGAAGCATGCGCCCGCCGCGAGGCTTTCATCCCCGCCCGACGCGGGCACACTCAACCAGTCGAGATCGGGAAGCGCGAGCAGCTCTCCATTGGTCTTTATGTTCATCGACAGGCCTCCCGAGAAGCACAGCCCCCGTCTACCGGTTTCCTTGAGCCAGTCCCGTGCCCAACGGCACGTTACCTCCGTGCACCAATTCTGCAGCGCGGCGGCAATGTTGTCGAAACGGTGCCCCTCGAGCCGAGCCTTGAGGTCAAAGTAGCTATCCTTCAGTGGGCGGTCGCTTACGAAGCGGCCGTCCCGGAAGTCGAGCGCCTCGAAGAACACCCGCTCGGCGGCCTCGATGTGCTTGCGCGACCGGCTGTAGGAGGCGAGGCCCATCACCTTGTATTCGTGCTCGTTGGGTCGCATGCCGAGAATCAGCGTTGTAAACTTGTAGAGGCGCGCGACAGCGTTATCGAGTCCGCTGGTGAGCCGGGTGAGCGTCCCATCGGGTTCAGAGGTCCAGACACTCCAGTTGCTGTGGTCGCCCCGCGAATCGGCCGTGATGATCAGCGCTTCAGCCCGCTGCGCGGGTGTCAGAGATGCGCCCCAAAACGCCCACTGGGCATGGCATGCATGGTGCTCGACGAACTGGACCTCGTCCGTCCAGCCGAAGTGGCGCCGGAACACCTCCTTGCGCTCCACCTCGTTGAAGTAACGGAGTGCTTCCGCGCCTTTGAGGCGTTCCAGAAACGAAAAGTCGTGATTGTGGTCCGGATTGAGCTTCTTACCGGCCAGATATCGTTCATGCCAGTAGTCGTCGGTCCAGACCCGCTCGGTTCCGCCTGGCTGATCCCCGTAAAAGTGCGGGCGCCAGTAGTCATGCATTTCCTGGACATAGTCCTCGACGCCAAACTCCGCGTAGTGGTCGAGCGCGGTCCAGTACACGCTTCCGACAAGGCTTGCGCAGGCAATCGCATCGATCTTGCTGACCTTGTTGTCGAGATGGGCACTTACGAGCCGATCGATCGCCTTCTTCGGAAAACCGGTCTGGTTCTTTCGCCCAGTCAGCCGTTCTTCCTGAACCATTCCAAAAATGCGGCCGTCCTTCATGAGGGCGGCTGACGCGTTGTGCCCCCCATGAACGCCAAGAACGATCATGTCAGCCCTCCGTCACGCGAAACTGCGACAGCGATGTGCGCGTTCCCAGGAGTGGCTTCGCTTTTGGCGCGAGCAGGATCGAAACTTTCGGAAAAGCGAGTCACGTGCCTAGTGGTCGATTTCAATTTCCACGAACGACCAGGGTGACAGAATGTAGCCGTTCGTCTGCCAATTACCCGTCATCGTGGTCACGGTGGCCGCGTCCTCGCGAAACGACTTCTCGCGCGCGATCTTCTGCGCATCGAAATCGCGGTCCGGCAGGATTCGCCATCGCTTTGCGCACGGCACTTCCGACAGCAGCCGGTCAACGTAGCTGGTGCTGTATATGTTGAAGTAGTTGAACTCTGAGGGCTCTCCAGTGTCGTCGTAGTCTTCGTCCGGCCCATGCACCTCAAGGATCCGAAACGACCGTTCGCCAATCAATGTGCGGATCAACACGTGCCGGCCGGCGACGCGGCAGAGTTCGCGAAGAGGTGTTCTGACGGTGGGCAAGTGCAAGAGAACGTTGTTGCACATGACAATGTCGAAACGCGCATCCTCAAAGGGCAGCTCAAAGATATCGCCTTGTATGAACTGAGCCCGGTCGACCCCTTTAAATGCCTCCTGGGCGAGCTTGACGAAATGCTCGGTGGCATCCACACCGGTGTAGGAAAACTCGAAGCCGAGCGCTGTTTGAAGGCCTCTGAGATAGTGGCCGACGCCGCACCCGACATCGAGAATGTGATCGCCCGGGCGAGCTGTTCTGGCGAGCCGGGCGGCGACCGCTTTGGTGCTCTCCATTTCCGGGAGTTCGCCGGTAGCGCGCCGGAACATGACCTCGCCATAGACTGAACCCGCCTGATCGGGGCGCCAGCGCTGGCGCCACTTATCGCTGGATTCGTTCATCTAAGGTCTCATTTGAGATCCGCGAGATTCGCAATCAAACACGGAACACCTGTTGTCGCTCAGATCGGACGCACGTTGAGGTGGTGGTCCTGCATGAAGGCCTTGGCCTTGATCGGCTTGTTGTCAGAAAAATGGAACAGACTGGAACAAGCGGCCGCGGAGGCGCCAGCCGTCTCAACGACGTCAATCAAGTCTGAAAGGAGGCCAGCGCCGCCCGATGCAATCACTGGGATATCGACTGACTTGACGATCGCCTTAACCAGTTCGAGATCGTAGCCCTCCATGGTCCCGTCGCGGTCGATCGAGGTGATCAGGATCTCGCCGGCGCCGCGCCGCTCGCATTCTCTTGCCCAGTCTACGGGGTCCAGCCCGGTGGATTCGTAACCTCCATCCATCATCACCTCGTAACCGCCCGAAGCCACGCGTTTTGCATCGATTGAGACGACAATGCATTGGCTGCCGAAGGTTTCAGCTGCCTCGGTCACAAACTCGGGTCGGCGCACAGCCGCCGTGTTGACGGTGATCTTATCCGCCCCAATCTGCAGTAACCGCCGGATCTGCTCGAGCCTGAAAACACCACCGCCAATCGTGAGCGGCATGGCACATTCGTCGGCGAACACACGAATGTTTTCCCAATCCGGTTCACGCCCCTCTTGGCTTGCCGTCATGTCAACGAAAATCAACTCGTCCACGTCCTGCGAGTCGAAAACCTTGCCCATCGTTCGTGGGTGGCCGACGTCACGGTATTGGTCGAACTGGATCGTCTTGACAATCCGATCGTCCTTGAGCGTGAGCGTCGGGATCAGTCTTACGAAGGCCATTTGTCGAGCGGTTCCGTGACGAAGTTGACCAGAAGCTGGAAGCCATTGGCCTGGCTCTTCTCGGGATGGAACTGGGTGCCAAACACATTTTCCTGACGCACGACGGCCGGAAACGTCTTGCCGTAATCGCAGGTGGCCACGACCAGCGAGTCAGAGTCGCAGCTCAAGTGATAGCTATGCACGAAGTAGCAGGTGGCGCCGTCTTCGAGACCGCCCAGCAATGGGCAGGATCTTCGAAACTTTAGTTGGTTCCACCCCACATGGGGAACCCTCAACCCGTTCGATCGGTCGAAGGGAACCACTTCGGCGTCGAGCCAGCCGAGCCCCTCCGTCCGCCGCACCTCCTGGCTTTCCCGAGCCAGAAGCTCCATGCCGAGACAGATACCCAGCAAAGGTTTGCCGCGCCCTCGAACCATCTCGTCCAGTGGAGCCCGAAGTCCCAATTCGTTGAGCTGGCGCATGGCGTCAGGGAAGGCGCCCACGCCGGGCAGCACCATGCGGTCGCACCACTCCAGATCGCTCGGTTCCGAAGAAACCCGAACGTCGGTCCCGATGCGAGAGAGGATCTTCGCAACGGATCGAAGATTCCCCATGCCGTAATCAACGACCGTTATCTTGGTCGGTCTGCTGTCGGTCATGTCGGTGAGGTGCGCCAAGCGATGTGGCGGGCCACATAGCCCGCAGGGCTAGTCTGCGTCGTCATCGTCTGGCACCAACCGCTCTTCCCATAGTGCATGATCGGGCAGTCTGTTTTGCGCGCGCCGCACTGTCTCAGGGTCGTGCACATGCGGATAAATCTGGTGCGTGCGCGCGATATTCATGAACTCTTCTTCCGAAATGCCAAGATAATTGAGGATGATGTCCAGACTGGCGGGACGCTGTGCGTCGTAAGCGATCATCTGCTCCGCCTCTTCTCGCTTCAGCTCGCCGTTGCGAATGTCGAGATTTGCCCTCTGGGTCGTGCGGCTGTATCCACGCTTTATGAAGCGGAGATAATCGCGAGTTCCCTGGAGGAAGCACTCCACTTTCTCATAGTGATATCGAGGGTGCAGGTTTTCGACTTCCGCCATCTGCCAGCCAAGCTCGCGGTGGATGGTCTCGTAGATCCTCGGAGCGTCCCATTTGAGATAGTCGCCCAGATGGATGGACGAGACGTTCATTGCCTTCAAGTCCTCCCAAGGCGGCATCTTGAACGGCTCCATGTCACGCATCTCCACGCCATCGATGAAGCCCAACATGTCCTCGGCGTTGATTCCCAGATTAACCTGACGGTTGAGCCACCGTTCGTCCGGCGGGGACTTGCTCTTGTAGTTGTAGTAGCCGCCGCTGTACTCAGAGGGAGGCTCCCCCCAAATGATGAGTGGCACCTTGAACATGAGTGCCGCCTTGAACGGCGAGGTCACAATCCCGTTGTGACAGAACCAGCAGAAATCGCCTTTTCGCTTGAGGGATTCCAGCATTGTCTTGCGAATGACCGTTTCGTCGGCCCGAAAGACCACGTGCTCACATCCGAGTTTGCGCACGACCTCATCGACATTTCGCAAGTGCCCCGGCCGCCGGAAGTGCGAGTCGAACGTGACCAATAACAGTTTCAGGTCGTAGCGCTTGCGAAGTACGTAGGCCACCCAGGTGCTGTCTTTGCCCCCGCTGAAGGGCACGATCGCGTCGAACCGGTACTTGCCACGATGCTGCTCGATGATCTCGTCCAGCTCCTTCCTTCGGGCATCCCAGTCGATAGCATGATCTCGTTCATCAGCGACTTGGCACATGTTGCAGATGCCGTCGTCGTCGAACGTAACGGTCTGTTCGGTCTCGGGGGTCAGGCATTTCTTGCAACGCCGCACAGCGCGCTTGTCCGACGCCAGGGCCTCTGAACGCCGACTGACGACAGTCATAGGCTCGAAGGGGATCGGTTTCGTCTTGCGTGTCATCGTCTCGAACCTGCTTGCGTGGCGGCGTGACGGTGGCTGGAGAATGAAATCGGCGCGCCGCCATCGATTGCGTCGTCGCCATCAAGGCTCGCCAGGAGATGACTGGTCAACAGCTCCAACTCTGCTTCGGTCGGGCGCGCCTCTCGACCATGTATGTGGAGCGGCCCGAGATCCATGCAGAACTTGCCCAACGCATGCAGGTAGGCGGCTCCTCGCCGCTCGCGTTCTTGCCGGTCCTGCTCGCTGTCATGGCTGAGGATTTGCCGGATACGCTCCATGTCGCCAAAGCCCGACATGATGTTGACATGAGGCAGGACGCTCAACGGCGATCGGCGCCAAAACTGGACCACAGGCTTGCCCATTGCCGCCGCTTCGTGGCCTGCCGAACTCGTGATCGTGCACACGAGCGATGCCTTCTCGATAATCGCTCGACTCGACGCCTCCGGGTGGACCAACAGGACGTTCGGGATCTCGCTGAGCGCCCGGTAATACCCGTCCGGCCGCCGGCCGACCTGCCAGATATGCTCCTTGACAACAAGGATCGCATCAGCCGTGAGACTAAGTGTGAGCTCGATGATGGTCGCCATTTGGTTGGTGTGTTCTGGAGAGAGGACCAGCGTGGACGCTTCTGGCTCCTGCTGCAGCGGGAAATACACGATCTTGCGGCCGCTGGGTTCGGGAATCTCGCGACGTGCTATGCGATCGAGTTCTTTGAAATGCCGGCGCGTCCGCAAGGCCTGCGCAATCTCCGACGATACCAAGTAGCCCGTGCGCGCAAGTTGATAGCCACGAATGCGGCCGTAGCACTGTTCCAACAAGCGGCGCGTCGCAAATCGTATGATTTGGGACCATCGCCGCATGCCCTGCATGGCCGCGATGGATGGCGCATGCGTCGAGAATCCGGTCGGGATGGCCAGCTGCCGCGCAGCCATGATCTCTTCATCCCTCAGATCGGGTCTCGGTGCCGTTAGCGCCTTGCGGAGGCGTGCGGATCCCTCATATTCGTCATCTGCCCAATACATCAAATCGCCGAAGCGAGCGGGGCACAAAGTACGAAATGGTATGTTCTTCCGCCGGCAGATCAGCGACACCGGCTTACCAATAAGGCCGCCGCCACCATAATAGCTGACCACCAGCCCAGGCGGATACCTGTGGCTCAGTTCCTCAAAGAACTCAAACTGGCTGACGCAGGCTTCGAGCGTAAGCTTGGGCGTCGCCGCGCGTGAGATGCGGGAGCGCGGGTGGCCCGCGCCGCCCGGCATGAAACCGCGTCCAAGGTGCCGGTCGGACAACACCAGCTGCCGCATGATGCCAATGCCGAAGTCGTCCTCGATCTGGCGGGCCCTTTCGACCACGCCATCGTGGGACAACTTTGGGTCGCCCCCGGAAATAATGACCTCGTATGGATCCTTGAGGACGACAATCTCGAAACTGGGCTCTTCGCCATATTGTCGGGCGTAAAACTTCCGATCCTGCTCCGTGCCCACCATCAGAACGGGCCGAAGTTCGGTCCGTTGCCCCACATCGCGTGCGAGCGCCTTCCACAGCCATCGCGTATAGGTGTTCGCCATGACCCAAACGAAACGGCCGCGAGCGGCATGCAGGGTCGGGTCCATACACGGCCCGCCGGATCCAGTCAAATGTTCAGCCATGAATTCTGTGGACGGAACCATCCCGGCCAGCAAACGCCAGGTTCACCTTTTCCGCGGTTCGCTTGGAGTATTCCTCGGCGCGCTTCAGGTTATGCCTGATCAGTTCTGGATGTTCACGCAAGAAGGCGGTGACGGCGGCCAGGGGGAAGACCTCGCCGGGCCGGTAAAGCGCTTCGAAGATAGACCTCAAGAGCCCTAAGTCTTCGGGATAGTCAAGTGTCAGTCGCGCGTCATGCAATGTGTGGGCTGGGTCGTTGACGCCGAGCTCCATGTGCTCGCAGATCGCAGCGCGTGTAAAATAGTAAATGAATCCCGTGTCGTTGTGCTCCGTACGGTAAGCCCGCAGAACTTTGTCCATGGCGCGCCTCGTGAATGCGGTGGTAGCAGTGCCCAGCGGCAGTCCGGCCATGGTCACGATGTCGAGATCCGTTTGCGAAAGAAGTCGATCCAATGTGGCGTCCATGCATTCCGTGGCCGAAAGCGGGTTGTCGCCGTTGGCATGTATCACCGCGTCAAAACCGAACTTGCACATCGCATCACCGAAGCGCCGAATAATGTCGAATGCGCTTCCACGGTAGACTGAGCAACCGTATCGCTCCGTCGCCTCCACCAGCCGGTCGTCGGACGCCTCGCGGGTCGTGCAGACCACCACATCGCGCGGCGTTGCGATATGCCGGCTCGCGCAGACTCGGTCCAGCAGGTGATACAAGACCGGCCGTTCACAGAGCTCCTTGAGGGCCTTTCCAGGCAGCCGCTCGGAGCTCAGCCGCACCGGAATCAGGGCTCCTATCTTCTTGGCATCCATTGTCCGAGTTAGGCTGTCAGACTCGATCGCGCCCGCCCAGACAAACCTTTGGTGGGCATCAAACGATCCTGAATTTGGCCGTCATTCAGCGCAGCGATCGCAAAAACGTGTTGCCGATCGCCAATCGAAGATACTGGGAGGCGGGGATGTGCGTGACCTCGCCACGGTAGGACTCGAGATGTTCCTGGTCGCTGACAATGCGTGGATCCTCCAGCGAATGCCAGCTGATGTACGTAATCAGCCTGTTGTTGGCTGTGAGCTGGATCTGGCTGACCCAGACTCGCTCATCTGGCGACAACAGCTGTTCAAGCGGAATGGAGCGGGCACTTTGTGGCGGTACCTTGATTCGCTCAATACTCCGATCATCGGGCGTTACCACCCGGGCCATGACGGCCCGCAAGTAGGGGTTGATCAAGATCAGCGACATGCCGACATCATGATCCCGATCAATTCGGACGGTCGGGTAGCCATCGACGAATTGACCGTATTCTCTGATCTGGGCAATGACCTGTGGGACCGCATACTTCCAAGCGTTGTCTGAAAAATAGGACTTGTTGTCGGACGCGCTGTAGATCGAATAGAAAGCCAAGGGGCGCTTCTCCGTAAATATGGCTTCCTGGTTTGCCGCGCGTATCCCGCATTCCATGAACCCGGGCTGCCCGTTCGTTACCTGCTCGTTGTCGTTCCAGCGATAGGGCTCGGGTAGGTCATGGATCACGGCGCTATCTGCGAACTCGACAATGCGCTCGAAGCTGTCGACCGTCTGGCCTTCGCAGAAAACCTTGACGTACCAGACAACGCGTCCACGTCCGTCGATCAGCTGCGACCCGACCTGCCCCCAAGGCACGGGAGCTACGCAGGAGGTACCAGGTGGAAGGTACAGAATTGTGGGGATGAGATACGAAAATGCCATCACCGGCGCGTCAGAGATGGTCTATCGAGAACCGGCTGAGGTCCTTGGAGGCGCACAACAAGTGAAGTTTATGCCGACCCGAAATGTGCCAGTTCAAGATTGCCGGGTCATCTTGTTCGCTCGAGACTCGTTTCCCGGGCAGGTCGATTTCCCCAATCCAAGCGCCGCGTGGTGGAACGGTAATCGGTGGGCCCATCGAGATTGGGGCGCCGCTCTGATCGACGCCTAAGGAATACCCTGCGCGGATGCTCAAGGGCCGCGCGTCCGGATTGGTAACAACGGAGAACAGCCTCTCCTTTTGCGGTCGGAGCAGGCAAGTGAACCAATGCCTCCCAGCCGGTCCCGGTGCCTGGGTGTGGACTGCGCAAGCCGACTTCGGGGTTACGATCTCGAAATGCGGACGGGTGGTTCCCCACATACCAGGGCTCTCGGACCAGACAGTGAGGTCGACGGTACCCACACGCAGGCCGTTCTTGGTTGCCTTTCGGCGCCCGCTCTCGAAACGCTCAGTGAGGTTACTCCTTAGGGCGTCGCCGGGCAGAATACGGACGGTTTCCCGGTCAAGGATCGCTCCCTCGTCATCCAGCACCGCGATCTTCGCTCGCATGGGTGATACGAATTCGTCGTACTTTCCACCTTGGTAAAGGACAGTCTGATTTGCGATCCATAGCCATTGTTCTATGCCCGGGCCCAAAAGCACGGGAGACCATGTTCGCTTGCGGAATGACAATCGCGGTGAGCATCGATCCAGCAGACGATAGAGACGCTGTTTGACGCCGATCTCTTGTACCGCAGGAATACCCAATACCGGTCTGTCGCTGTTGTCCGCCGCGCGGCCCTCTGAATTCGTGAAATGATACTCAAGATCCAGGAGGCAGGCGGTGCAGGTTGAACCCGAACCGGTCAGATCAAGGATGTCTTCGAAGGAAGCACTTGGATTGCGGCGCAATAGCTCAAGATAGGCCCCATACGTTAGGTTGGTGCAGCCGCAGAGCACTTCGCTGTTGGGAGTGGCGGCGTCCGACTTATGAGCGCGTGGAATTACCTGCTCCCTCAAGGTGTGAACCGTGTTTCCACACTCTCGTCAGTGCCGCAAATGCTGGCGATCAAGATTGCCTTGTTGTCTACGAGTTCAACCACGCTACCGCCATTGCGGGTGACTCGGGCGTCCCCGGCAGGCTCGCTTCCAGAAACCGTGAAATCCCCGAAAACCGCAGATTTCCATTGGTTTCTTCCTTATGTTCACATAATGAACAAGATGTCAACCGGCTTGTTCAGCGCGTGAACGGGTTGCCAAGGAGTCGGCAATGATCCTATTAGAGAGCCATCCGAATGAGAGACATCCCGCATGATGCCACGTCGAAAAGCCCTGTTCCTGCTGATTGACGCATTGCGCTACGACGTCCTGGCCGAGGCGGCCGGGCGACAGGCGATTTGCCCGAACCTGGCTCGCCTGGCCGAACGGGGTTTCATCCGCAAGGTCGTGACGAACGCCCAGTCGACCCAGTTCGTCATGCCCTCGTTGTTCACGCAGACCTATCCGCTCGATCATGGCGGCTACAACAACGGCATTCGCGGGCGCCCCAAGTGTTTTGTGGAATCGCTCAAGGAAGCCGGATTCGAAACCCACTTGATGTCGTCCTGCAACCAGCTCGGCATGACGATGGGCTATGACCGGGGCTTCGATACGGTTCGATCGACCACCGACTACCGGGTCGTGCTTGAGCAACGCATCGAGCGGACCCTCAAATACGAACTCGATCTATGGACGCGGGGCGAGCGCGGTGCCGAGGAGACCGCCCGACTCATCCAGGAGGAATTCGGGTTGTTGTTGGCTCGCCTGGTCGAGGACATCGCGAGCTACGACCAGTCGATCTGGCCGCAGCGCCTGAAGGCAACTAACCGGCGGGTGGCGGAGCGCGCCCGGGCCGAGGCCGCCTTGCTCGAGCGCGACCCCCTATGCGTGATGAGCAAGCTGCAACGCATCGCTCCGGGGATCTACTGGCGGTTTCTCGGGGAGCGTTCGGTGGATCCAGCGCGCCTGTTTCTCCATCGGCTCATCGAGAGCGTCAGCTGGCGGTCGCGCAAATGGATCGGCCGGCGGAAATTTCCCCCGTTCCTGCGGCTCTCGCACTACCAGTGCCTCGCGGGCGAGGTGATTGGACCGATTTGCGATTACGTGCGGACGTCGCGGGACAGGCCATGGTACGTCCACATGCATGTCATGGATGTGCACGACTGTCGGTCGATCGGCCGCCCGGTGCACGTTTTGGGCCGCCTGCGGTTCCTGCCGCGCTGGGCATGGGCGCGGCTCACGGGCAAGACCAAGCGGCGGTGGGTCTACGACACCGCGGTGATGTATGTCGACCGTTGCCTGGGGCAGTTGTTCTCGGCGCTGGAGCAGACCGGCCAGCTCGACGACACGGTCATCCTCGTGACCGGCGACCACGGCAATCTGTATGCCGAGAGTCCGCGCAAGAAGGTCGGCATCGTGCATCAGACCCACTATGAGGACATCGAAGTCCCGATGCTGGTTGTCGGCGCACAGCGGGCGCCGGTGGAGAACGGGATGCTCGACAGCATGGGCCTGACGGCCAGTCTTCTGGACGCGCTCGGAGTCCCGCAGCATCCCTCCTATAAGGGGATAAGCGTTTTCAGGGGCGGCCGGCCCGCGGTGATCTCGGAGAGTTGTGGCGCCGGCAACGCCGACATCGCCCGGCGCGACATCCATTTCACAGTGACCACGGCAAGCCACAAGCTGATGGCCGTGCTGCGTGGTTGCGAGCTGGCGGTGGAACGGCTCTACGACTTGCAGTCCGATCCCCGCGAGATCAAGAACCTGATCGGCCAGCCCGGCCAGGATCTGGTGATCGACCGGCTGTTGCGGCACCTGTTCGAGGAACGCGCCGAACTTCTCCGATTTCGGGGTGTGGAGCGTTCGACGGCCCAGCCGGGCAGCGATGGTGCCGCAGCGGAGGCGGCCCCGAAACGCGCCTGGGTCTGACGCGATGGCTAGACAGGCAATCCGCGGATGATTTGCAGCCGCCGGTTTCCCGTGTCGGCGATGTAGAGGCAGCCCGCCGAAAGTTTGACGTCATAGGGTTCGCAGATCATTCCCGGACCGTCGCCCGCCAGCGCCAGACCCCCAACCTCCCAGCTTTCGGTAATGCCGCCATCTACGCGGCCGCCGAACCAGCCAAGGAGCCGGCCTTGCGGATTGAACAGCTGAATGCGCGGGTTCCCGTACTCAGCGACAGCGAAGTTGCCGGCGGAGTCGAAGTCGAGCGCGACGGGCGCATGGAATCCGCCGGGCTGGCTGCTCGCCTGGGACGGGCCGTCCTGTTGCCAACCGTCCGTCGGCCCGCCGTTTGCGTCTGCCCCGATCCAGCCGCGAAACCGGCCGTCCGGCGAAAGCTCTTGGAGACGGTGGTTCCAGGTGTCCGCGACACAGATATTGCCCTCTGGTTCCGCGCGGGCCATGTGCGGCCGGTCAAACCCGCCGACGATGGCCGAGGCGGCCGACGCTCCAGCCGCAACAAAGCCATCAGTGACGCCACCATCAGCCCGGGCCCCGATCCAGCCAATGAGCTCACCTTCTTCGCCAAAGGCGACAACCCTGTGGGCCCCGTAATCGGCCACGAGAAGTCGGCTTTGGTCATCGAAATAGGCGGTGGCGGGCCCGGCCAGTTCAATCTCGGTATCCGCGGCGGAGGCACCCATGAAGCCTATGCATCGGCCCGCTGGGTCAAAGACCTGGATTCGCCGATTGCCATACTCGGTGACATAGAGGTTCCCCGACGCGTCAAAGTCCACCGAATGTGGCTTGAAAAAGCCCCCGGGGGCGCTGCTTTGGACCGATCGGCCACGGCTGCTCCGCCAGCCCTGCCCGCTTTCCGCTCCGCGCGCCTCTCCTAGCCAGCCGGCGGGTTCCAGTGACGGGGAGAAACGCACGATCCGGTGCTCATCGAAGTCGGCGACGTAGATGAAGCCCTGGCCGTCAATGCTGACGCCGAACGGCCGCCCGAAACCCTCGACGATGTCGATCTCCAGCGGCCCGATTGCGGAACGCTTCGTCGTCCAGGTTCCCCGGCGCAGTCTGAACATCACCGATGTTGCGCCCCTTCTTTGCGTTTCCTCGAGCGGCGTGAACTCGAGCTCGGTATCACCCTACGTCATGGATGGGTTGTATCGCCCGGGAATCCGTGATCATCAAGCGGCAGCCCATGCTCCATCCATGGAAGGCAATCCGGACCGAATTAACCCTTTGCACGTTCATTCCGTGAACGCGTTTCTTGACGCTGCTCGGGCGCTCGTATATTGAGCCACCCGGCGGGCGGTCCATGCGAGCATCTCCAAGAGACAAACTGCGCCAATGGTGATCTGGATTACCGGGCTGTCCGGTGCGGGGAAAACCACCCTGTGCGACGCGCTTCGCGACCTGCTCAAACCGAGCCTACCGGAGCTGGTGTTGCTCGACGGCGACGTGATTCGGGCGATGTTCGGGGCGGATCTGAGCTATCGGGAAGAGCACCGAGTGGTCCAAATCCGCAGGCTGCAGGGCCTGGCGAAGGTGCTTTCGGACCAGGGCTTGGTGGTCCTGGTGGGGGCGCTCTACGCCCATCCGGACCTGCTGCGCTGGAATCAGGAGCATTTCAGTGCCTATTTCGAGGTCTATCTGAAGGCCTCGCTCGACCTCGTTCGCCAGCGCGACCCGAAGGGGCTTTACGCCGCCGCGGACGCCGGCAGGATGAGCGATGTCGTGGGCGTCGACATTCCCTGGCACGAGCCCGAGCACCCCGACATGGTGATCGAAGTGGCAGAGGGTCAGCCGCCGCACAGGTTGGCGGAACGGGTCGCTGCGGCGGTGCCCCGCCTCGCGGCAGCGATGGCGCAGGCGGCGCAATGAGCGAACTGGCGCTCAACCGCTGGCAATACCTCGAATTCGAGAAACTGGGTTTGGGCGCATTCGAGCCGCTTGCCGGATTCATGAACGAGGACATGTTTCACGGCGTCGTGGACCACATGCGCCTGCCGAGTGGCGATGTGTTTCCGCTGCCCGTGGTGCTGGATGTGAGCCGCGGGGAGGCCAAACGCCTCAAGGGCGCTCCCCGGGTCGCACTTCTGTTCGAGGGCCGCGAGGTCGGGGAAGTGATGCCCGAATGCGTCTTCTCGTGCGACAAGGCGACGGTTGCTCGTAAGCTGTTTGGCACGGACGACGCCGCCCATCCCGGCGTCCATTTCTTCATGTCGGGGGGAGACGCATTCGTGGGCGGGCCGGTTCGGTTGAAGGAGCGTGTCCCGCTCGACATTTCGCGGTTCGAGCTCACGCCGGAACAGACTCGCACCGCCTTCGCCGAGCGGGCCTGGCGGACGGTGGTGGGGTTTCAGACCCGCAATGTTCCCCACCGCGCGCACGAGTATCTGCAACGCGTGGCCCTCGAGCATGTCGACGGGCTCTTCATTCAGCCGCTCGTCGGGCGAAAGAAAAAGGGCGACTATACGCCCGAGGCGATCATGGCCGGATACAGCGTGTTGCTGGATCAGTTCTATCCCCGGAACCGGGTGGTGCTCGGAATTCTCTCGACGTTCATGCGGTATGCTGGACCAAGGGAAGCGGTCTTTCACGCCATCATCCGGCGGAACTATGGCTGTACCCATTTCATCGTCGGCCGCGATCACGCCGGCGTCGGGGAGTACTATGGCAAGTATGAGGCGCATGATCTCACCCGGCGGTTCGAGGACGAGCTGGGGATCGAGATCATGCGCTTGCACGGTCCGTATCACTGTGCTCGATGTGACGGCATCGTGACCGAGCATAGCTGCCCCCATTATGGCGGGGATCCAAGCTACGTGAGGGAGATCAGCGGCACCGATATGCGGGCCATGCTGCTTGGGGGAATGACGCCGGACGCGCATTTGATGCGGCCCGAGATCATCGACAGTCTCCGGGATGTTCCGCTCTTTATTGAGGAAAGCGACGTATGAGCCGGACGCGGATCGTTGCAACCATCGGGCCGGCGACGAACAACGGCGAAGCCCTTCGGGCGCTCGCTAAGGCGGGCATGAATGTCGCTCGTCTCAACGGCAGCCATGCCGATCTCGATTGGCACGCAGCGACCATCGCGCTGATCAGAGAGACGTTGCCGGAGCATCCGATCCTGCTGGACATTCCGGGGCGCAAGATCCGGACCGGGATGCTCGCCTTCGAACCGACGTTCGAAAAGAACGACGTGATTGTACTGACCACCGAAGACGGCCATGACGGATCCGAAAAGGTACCGGTGAACTATCCGGAGCTGCACGGCGATCTCTCGCCCGGCGATATCATTCTTGCGGACGATGGTACGCTTCGGTTCCAGGTCGAGCGGATCGAAGGCCGGGATATCTTCTGTCGCGCTGATGCGGCGGGTCAGCTCAAGAGCCGTAAGGGCATCAACGTACCGCACGTGCGATTGCGGACAAAGCTGGTAACCGACCGCGACAGAGGCATGGTGGAGTTCGCCAAGACCAACGGCGTCGACTTCATCGGCATCAGCTTCGTCGAGTCCGCCGCGCACATTGAAGCGATCCGTGAGCTGACGGGTGGACATACGCCCAGAATCGTCTCGAAGGTTGAGAACAAGGGCGGTCTCGACAATCTGGCGGAAGTCGTCGATGCGACCGACGCGGTCATGATCGACCGCGGCGATCTTTCCGTGGAGACGAGTCTGGAGGAACTCTCGCTGTTTCAGAAGCGCATTCTCGAAGTGGCCTCCGAGCATGGCAAGCCGGTGATCGTGGCCACGGAGATACTCCATACCATGATCGACAACCCCTTCCCGACGAAAGCCGAGGTCAGCGACATCACCAACGCCGTGCTTGATGGCTGCGCCGCCACCATGCTGTCGGGGGAGACGGCCATTGGGGCGAACCCGGTCGAGGCCGTTGCGGTTATGCGGCGGATCTCCGATGTCGCGGCGAACCATATGCAGGCGGCCCTGGACACCGATCGTGCCGCCCGCGTCTCAAGCGTGCCCCAGGCCATGGAAGACGCAGTTGCCCTGATCTGCCGCGAGCTGCCGATCACCAAGATCGTGGCTGTCACGATTTCGGGATACGCGGCGCGGATGGTGACGTCGCGGCGTCCCCGTCAACCGGTTCTCGCCGTCTCGAACGATCGGGCCGCAGCCCGCAGTTTCAATCTGCTGCCGGGCACCGAAGGCGTGCATGTGGATATACCGTTCCCACGCAACTCGACCGACCACATCGTCCAGTGCCTGGAGAACCTCTGGCAGCGCGGCAAGCTCGCTGACGACGACCTGGTCCTGGTGACGTCGGTCGGGTATCCGCGATCAGGAACCCGGATGAACCTGATTCAGACCCACTACGTACGCGACTTGGTCGAGGCTCTGCGCTGGGCCCGCTGAGCACATCGACCACAAATCGGCGGTGTTTTCCGGGCGAGTGACGGCGCGCAAGGACCGAGTTCCCGCTGAACCCTGCTTAACGTCCCGATAACCATATCTGGGGCAATCATAGCCCCATGGTTATCTGGATCACGGGGCTGTCCGGTGCCGGCAAGACGACCCTTTGCCGGGCGCTCGAGGCGTTGCTCAGGCCGGTCGTGCCGAGCCTGGTGCGGCTCGACGGGGACGGCGTGCGCGCGGCCTTCGGCCAGGATCTCGGCTATGCCGAGCCGGAGCGTATCCTCCAGATCCAGTGGATTCAGCGGCTCGCCAAGCTGCTGGCGGAGCAGGGCCTGCTGGTCCTCGTCGGCGCCCTCTACGCCAGCCCGGAGCTGCTGGCCTGGAACCGGGCCCATCTGCCGGGCTATGTCGAGGTCTATCTCGAGGCCGATTTCGATCTCCTGAGCCGCCGCGACAGCAAGGGCCTCTACGCCGCCGCGGCGGCAGGCGAGATCCGCGACGTGGTCGGCATGGACATTCCCTGGGCGCCGCCCGAGCGCCCCGATCTGACCATCGAGGCGGCGCAGGGGGCGTCGGCCGAGGCGCTGGCCCGCCGCGTCGTCGAGGCCATCCCCGATCTCCGCAGCCGGCTGCGCGCGGTGGCGTGATGAGCGAGCTGGTCCTCACCCCCACCCAGTATCTCGAGCTCGAAAAGCTCGCCCTCGGCGCCTTCGCGCCGGTCGAGGGCTTCATGAACGAGGAGGCCTTCGCTTCGGTGGTCGACACCATGCGGCTGCCGGACGGCACGGTGTTCCCGCTGCCGATCACGCTGGCCGTCGATCGCCACACGGCGGACCGGCTCAGGGGCCTGCCGCGGGTGGCGCTGGTCCATGGCGGGGAGGAGATCGGCACCCTCATCCCGGAGAGCTGCTTCACCTGCGACAAACAGGCTGTGGCCGACAAGGTCTTCGGGACGGCCGACGTCCGACATCCCGGCGTCGCCGAGTTCTACGCGGCCGGGGATCACATGCTGGGCGGCGCGGTGCAACTGCACCGGCGGGTTTCGTTCGCGTTCTCCGACTACGAGCTGTCGCCCGCCGACGTCCGGCGATACGTCCGCGCTCGCGGCTGGCGCCGCGTGGTTGGGTTTCAGACGCGCGACGTGCCCCATCGCGCGCACGAGTATCTGCAGCGCGTGGCCCTGGAACAGGCGGACGCGCTCTTCATTCAGCCGTTGGTCGGCCGCAAGAAGCTTGGCGACTACACGCCCGCCGCCATCATCGCGGGATATCGCACCCTGATCGACCGCTACTACCCCAAGGGACGCGTGATCTTCGGCATCCTCTCGACCTTCATGCGCTATGCCGGGCCGCGCGAAGCGGTCTTCCACGCCATCATCCGGCGCAACTATGGCTGCAGCCATTTCATCGTCGGCCGCGACCATGCCGGCGTCGGCAGCTATTACGGTGCCTACGAGGCGCACGCGCTGTTGCGGCGCCTCGAGGGAGAGCTCGGCATCGCGATCATGCCCCTATGCGGGCCCTATCACTGCGCCCGATGCGACGGCGTCGTCACCGAGCACACCTGTCCCCACAGGGAGACCGAGCCGGCCGCGATCACCGAGATCAGTGGAACCGACATGCGCGCTCTGTTGGCCGCGGGCCGCAGGCCCGATGCCCGCTTCATGCGGCTCGAGGTGGTGGACAGTCTGCGCAACGTTCCGCTGTTCATCGAAGAGGACGCGGCCGCGTGAGCCGGACCCGCATCGTCGCCACCATCGGCCCCGCGACCCGGAGCCGCGAGGCGCTGGCGGCGCTGGCCCGGGCAGGCATGAGCGTGGCCCGTCTGAACGGCAGCCATGCCGATCTCGACTGGCACGCCGCGACCATCGCCCTGATCCGGGACGTGCTGCCGGATATACCGATCCTGTTCGACGTGCCCGGCCGCAAGGTGCGGACGGCCACCCTCAAGGTCGAGCCGACCTTTGACAAGGGCGAGCTGATCGTCCTGACCACAGAGCAGGGGCATGACGGCTCGGAGAAGGTGCCGGTCAACTATGCCGGTCTTCATCGCGACGTGGCGGCCGGCGACACGATCCTCGCGGACGACGGCACGCTGCGCTTTCACGTCGAGCGGGTGCAGGGGCAGGACATCGTGGTCCGCGCCGACATGGCCGGCCAACTGAAGAGCTGCAAGGGCATCAACCTGCCGTTCATCTCACTGTCGCACGGCGTCGTTACCGAGCGCGACCGGCGCATGATCGCCTTCACGCGACAGCACGCGGTCGACTTCGTCGGGATCAGCTTCGTCGAGTCTGCCGATCACGTCGCCGCGGTCCGGGATCTGATCGGCGGCGACTCGCCCCGGATCATCTCCAAGGTGGAGAACCGCGGCGGTCTCGCGCATCTGGAAGAGATCATCGATGCCAGTGACGCGATCATGATCGACCGCGGCGATCTCTCGGTGGAGACCAGCCTGGATCGGCTGGCCCTGTTCCAGAAGGAGATCATCGCGCTCGCCAACCGGCACGACACGCCCGTGATCGTGGCGACCGAGATGCTGCACACGATGATCGAGAACCCCTATCCGACCAAGGCGGAAGTCAGCGACATCACCAACGCCGTGCTCGACGGCTGCGCCGCGACCATGCTCTCGGGCGAGACCGCGGTCGGCACCTACTTTGCGGAAGCCGTCGCCATGATGCGGCGCGTCTCGGACGTGGCGTCCCAGCATCTCTCGGCGCGGGCCGGCGAAGCGGAGGCGCCGCTGGCGGACACCATCCCCAATGCCGTCGAGCAGGCGGTCGCCCTGATCTGCCGGGGTCTGCCGGTGACCAAGATCGTGGCCATCACCCGGTCGGGCTATGCCGCGCGCAAGGTCGCCTTGCGCCGACCGCGGCAGCCGGTCTTGGCGGTCTCCGACGATCCGATGGCGGCCCGGAGTTTTAATCTCTTGCCGGGAACCACGGGCGTCTGCGTCGACATCGCCTTCTCTCGCGATTCGACCGACCATATCGTGCAATGCCTGGAGGCGCTGTGGCGTCAGAGCAAGCTTGCGCTCGACGATTTGATTCTTGTGACGTCGGTGGGCTATCCCCGCGCCGGCAACCGAATGAACCTGATTCAGACCCATTACGTGCGCGACCTGGTCGCCACGCTCGGCTGGGATCCGAACGCCGGGGGCATGGACATGGTGGACATCCAGGCGGTGCGCGGATAGCTATTGTCCTCGGCGCGCCCCACAGGGGTGCACGGCACCGAAAAACAACGTCCTGGACCGCCGTGAAAGGCTATGCGGGCAAGTCCGTTCTGGTAACCGGCGCCGATGGATTCATCGGCTCCCATCTGGCCGAGCGCCTGGTGGCGGAAGGTGCCCGGGTCACGGCTCTGGCGCTCTACAACGCCTTCGACAGCCATGGCTGGCTGGATTCCCTGCCGGACGATACCCTGGCCCAGATGCGCCTGGTGCGGGGCGATCTGCGCGACTCCGGGTTCATGCTGCGGCTCGTCGACGGCCAAGACCTGGTGTTTCACTTGGCGGCCTTGATCGCCATCCCGCATTCCTACGCCGCACCCCAGTCCTATGTGGACGTAAACGTGACCGGCACGCTCAACGTGTTGGAGGCGGCGCGCGCGGCGAGGGTTGCTCGGGTTGTCCACACCTCGACCAGCGAGGTCTACGGCACGGCGCAGGTCACGCCGATCACCGAGGACCATCCGTTGCAGGGCCAGTCGCCCTATGCGGCCAGCAAGATCGGCGCCGACATGATGGCGGAGGCCTATGCCCGGTCGTTCGACCTGCCGGTCACGATCCTGCGGCCATTCAACACCTACGGACCCCGGCAAAGCGAGCGGGCGGTGATCGCCAGCGTCATCCGCCAGGCGCTGGACCCGGCCTGCGATGCGATCCAGGTCGGCGACCTGTCGCCGCAGCGGGACTTCACCTATGTCGGCGACACGGTTGCGGCTTTCCTGGAGATCGGCCGGGCGAGCTCGGTCTCCTATGGCGCGGCCTACAATGCCGGGACCGGCGTCGCCGTTACCATCCGTGACATGGTGGAACAAGTCCAGTCCATCACCGGCGCCAACAAGCCGGTCGTGGTCGAGGAGACGCGCCTGCGGCCGGATGGTTCGGAAGTGCGGGCGCTCCTGGCCGACGCGCGCAGGTTCACGAAGGCGACCGACTGGCGCCCCCAGGTGACCTTGAAGGACGGCCTCTCGCAGACCATCGGCTGGTGGCGCGACCGGCTGCGCGCGGGAGACGTGCGAGCGGCGGCAAGCTACGTGACCTGATCTGGCGGGCACCGTATCTTGCCCGACTTTGACGGTTGGAAGTCCCAGACATGCAGCGTGCAACGTCGATACTAACCCTGTGCTTGGTCTCCTTCTGGCCATTTGTGAGCTTTCTCAATCACAATCGTCGGGAGCTGCTGGAGCCATGGCCGGTTCTCGTGTACGGGGCGCTTTTCTGTGCAGCCGTGCTCGCCGCGCTGGCGCTCCTTCATCTCGTGTTCCGCCGGGCGCCGCTGGCCAGGCTCTGCATCCTGCTGTCGGTTGGCGTGATCCTGTTTTTCCTCTACGGCGTTCTCGACATTGCCGCAAAGGATCTCGAGGTCAGCCGCGCCCGATACATCCTTGCGACCTGGGCGCTTCTCACAACCGGACTGGCTGTGCTTGCCTGGCGCCTGTCGGCCCGGGCTGTTGCCCCGCAAGTCGCGGCGGTTGCCGCTCTGGTTCTGGTGTCCGTACCTATGGCGCAGTATCTCAAGTACTTGGCGTTCGATCGGGGCGGCCCCGAACCGAAACAGCAGTCCACCGCGGCCCCTGCCGAAGCTCCGGCAGTTCGTCCAAGCGTCTACTATGTCATCCTGGACGGCTACGCGCGTGCGGACACGCTGAACGAGCTTTTTGAGTTCGAGAACAGTCGCTTTCTCGACGACCTACGCGGGCGAGGTTTCTTTATCGCCGGTCAGAGCCGCGCGAACTATCCGATGACCGCCTTGTCCGTCAGCGCCACGCTGCAGATGGACTATCACGAAGCGGGCAAAGGCGTCATGGCCAGCATGGCGCCGTATCAGTACAAGCTCAACGGCTTCAACCGGACGGTTCGCCGATTCCGCGACTATGGCTATCGATACGTGCACGGGCAGGCCGGAGGTTGGATCGGGCTCGCCTGCGGCGGCAATGAAGACATGTGCCTGACCGGCGAACGCAGGTCTGGCGGGATCACGGAGGTCGAAGTGGAACTCTTGCGGTCGACGCCGCTGCTCGTCGTACTGCAGGCATTATTCCCCGACCTTGTAAGGTTTGATGCGCTGACGCTGCCGCGGGTCGAGGCGGCGATCTCCGGTCTACCGATCAGACCTCGTTTCGTCTTGGCGCATATCCTGTCCGTGCATGATTACCGTTATCACGCGGATTGCAGCCTTCGGTCGGGTGGGCTGGAGGGGCTCAGGCGGGATATCGGCGAGGACGAGTTCAGCGCGTATCGAGATACGGTGGTTTGCGTCAACGGCCAGGTGTTGTCATTTGTTGATGCCGTGCTAAAAGACGAGCCGGGGGCAATCGTGATTCTGCAGTCGGACCATGGACCGGACATCGGCGGGATGTTCGAGAAACCCTTCACTGAATGGACAGAGCCCGAGCTTCGTTATCGCTACGGCATACTGAACGCCATTCGTCTCCCGCGGCGCTGCGGCGACGGGCTGTACGAATCGATTTCGCCGGTGAACACGTTCCGCGCGGTTTTCGCATGTATCGAGAGCAGACCCTTAGAGCTCTTGCCGGACAGGTCCTTTTACGCCAGTTACCACGGCGAGGACGTGGAGGAGATCCTTGAACGCTAGACCCAAGCAAGGACGCCTGGTTCTTGCCCTTGCAGCCTCATTGGCCGCGGTGCCTGGCCCGGCCTTCGCTTACATCGATCCCGGCACCGGCGGCATGCTCCTTCAGCTCCTGCTTGGCGGGGTCGCCGGCGCACTGGTGGTGATCAAGCTCTACTGGAGCCGCCTGAAGGAGGCATTCAGCGGCGCAAACAAGAAGAAGGAGCCTCAGGTCGAGCGCGACTGACTTGCCGGGCCCGGCTTACAATCCAGCTTCGTTCAGGGATCCCGAAGGTCGGGTATTTGAGGCCGAGGGGCGAGTCTTTCGCTCGCTCTCCGATGGCGCGCTCGAGCGCATGGAGGCGTTGTGGAAGGACGGTGTTCTGGAGGCGCTCGCAGACGACGGGCTGATTATTCCAACGCAGTTCCTGACGGCAGAACAGTTTACACCGCCGGTCAACGGCTGCGGTCCGGCGTTGCTGGAGCACGCGCGCGTGCCGGTCGTGTCTTATCCGTACGAGTGGTCGTTCGACATGCTGCGGGACGGCGCCCTGCTGACCTTGGATCTCCTGGAACGCTGCCTGGACCACGACCTGATCCTGAAAGATGGGACCGCGCTCAACGTCATGCCGGTTGGCGCCCGCATGACCTTTATCGATGTGTTGTCGATAGATGTGTATGAACCTGGGCAGCCCTGGGAAGGCTATACCCAGTTTTGTCAGGAGTTCCTGTTCCCACTGATGCTCACGGCGTACAAGGAAGTGGATTTTCGCGCCCTCCTGCGCGGCGCCACATCTGGCGTCACGGCCAGCGAACTCGCGCACTTGGCCCGCCTCAGGGACTGGATCAGGCCCGGCTTCTTCAAGCACGTCGTCTTGCAGGCGATGCTGGCCCGGTCAATGGAAAAAAAGGACCTGGCGGTACGTGGCGCGTTCAACAAGACCGTGCTGCCGAAAGCGGCGCTTCAAACAACCATTCGAGGCTTGAAACGGGTGATTGAACTCCTCGACTTCGCCCCCGGGGATTCCACCTGGATCGGATACGCGGAGGAGCACAGCTACGATGCCGAGGCGCGCGCCGCCAAATTGGATTTCGTACGCAATGCCGTCCGGCGACTGGCCCCGGCAAGCTTGGTCGATATCGGCTGCAACGTCGGGGAGTACTCGATGCTGGCGGCTGCTGACGCGAAGCGGGTTGTCGCGCTGGACGTCGATCCGGCCTGCGTGAACGCGCTCTATCTTCGCCTTCGCGACGATTCGTATCGGGATCGGGTCTTGCCTTTGGTCGCGGACCTAACCAATCCAAGTCCAACACAGGGTTGGGCGTTGGTCGAGCGGCCGGGCCTGCTGGGCCGGGTCCAGTCGGACGCGTTTCTGGCGCTCGCCCTCGTGCATCACATCTGCATCTCGGCAAATGTCCCGCTGCAGGCCTTCGTGGATGTTCTGAGGCAGATTGCGCCCGTAGGGGTGGTCGAATGGGTTGATAAATCGGACGATATGGTGCAGCGGCTGCTGCGAAATCGTAAAGACGTCTTTGCCGAATACACTTGGGACCAATTCAAGGCAGCTGTGGAGACAGCGTTCCATCTAGCATCGGTGCAGGACTCGCATGGTGGTCGCCGCAAGCTGTGCTTGCTGACGCCACGCTGAAGGCGGGAAAGGCCGGTCATTGGCTGCGGGCCAACCACATTCCTTCCGCGTTAGGCCATGGCAAACGTCCATTCTTGCGGTTTTCGTTCTAGCGAACCTAGGACTGCTGCTCGCGGCCGATCCCGGCAGCGCCATGCGCCACGGCGCCGACGCAGCGTCTTGGCTGCAGCCGGCCCAGGCGCTGCGTCGGCGCCGTGGCGCATGGCGCTGCCGGGATCGGCCGCGAGCAGCAGTCCTAGGTTCGCTAGAACGAAAACCGCAAGAATGGACGGTTGCCATGGCCTAAC
>JAAUXY010009604.1_pt1 | contig 28468 bp, 23 predicted proteins | sample 7278121 | NCBI WGS metagenome assembly JAAUXY01 (sample SAMN14350117, study PRJNA611818) | marine sediment metagenome | isolation source: surface marine sediment (1.8m) | place: French Polynesia: Moorea | collected 2018-08 | reverse complement strand
TCTCATCGTAACGAGCTCTCAGCAAGGTCGCGTTTTTGAGATCGATCCTAACGAAGACATAGTACTAGAGATCTTCAATAAGAAGGTTGGTAGTGAAGAGTTTCACTATCCCGTCTCTGAAGCGATTTGGCTATCCCCTGACACATTTAACTTCTCGGAGGACATGTTATGCAAAAATTAGGTCTTTACCTCGGTCTATTGACGGCGCTTCTAGCGACACCGGCATATGCCTATATTGGGCCAGGCGTGGGTGCCGGAACGATCGCGGTGGTGTTTGGCGTCATCGCTTCGATCCTTCTCGCCTTTGTGGCGATCGTCTGGTACCCGATCAAGCGTCTGTTTGGGGGCTTGAAGGCGGCCCCGAAGAAATCAGAAAAGACCAATCATACATTCGATGAATTGGATATTGACGACAGTTCTTTGCATCATTCTGATCGAGATTCTGGTTCGCATTCCTCTCGCGGCGGTCATCGCGGAAATTAGGGCAGTCAGTCGAAAGGCCTTGCATACCCTTAGAGCCGAATCGGTCTCGGACCATTGGAAGGAAAAGGTAATGCTGGTCTACGCGTGTGCGTTGTTCACGTCGACGATGAAGCTCGGTGGCTTTTTGGCAATTATCGGTGCCGTCGCCGCGCTATTCTTATTCGGGTTTGAATTTTTGGGGACAACGATTGGTGACTTCATTGTTAGCTGGGTTGGATTGTTATTTTCGATCATCGTTGCAACAATCTATTTCACAATAAGGAAATTCTTTGTCTGAGTCCGGTTACAGTTTCCTGGACCGCCTGTTGCACCGCCTCGCCTTGCAGTTTGGCCCAATTGCCGAGCTGAGCTTTGAATTTGATCAAAGGATGGTCCGGCCTGATGTGGCTGAGATAGTCTCGCAACGCCATGTTTTTGTCTCGGGCTTAGCGCGCGCCGGAACAACTGTTTTGATGCGGCGCTTTCACGCGACGGGACTCTATCGGTCCCTCACCTATCGAGACATGCCATTCGTTCTGGCCCCTAATCTTTGGCGGCGCTTGTCTTCATTTTCTAAGCGCGAAATCGACAACGCCGAACGAGCGCACGGCGATCACCTGCTCGTCAACGCCGACAGCCCGGAAAGTCTCGACGAGGTCTTCTGGCGGATTTTCGTCGGTGATGAGTATCTTACCAAGGCGCATTTGAAGCCCCACGAACCCTCTGAAGAAGCAACCTCTAAGTATGTCCATTATGTGAATGCGATCTTGGCGGCGCAGTGTCCTCAGGGCAAGCGTGGCGAGCGATATCTGTCTAAAAATAACAACAATATTCTACGCCTCGGCACTATTCACCAAGCATTCCCGAATGCAGTGATTTTAATACCATTTCGAGAGCCGATTCAGCATGCGCACTCGTTGCAGCGACAACATCGTCGTTTTTCAGAATTGCAAGCCCAATGTGGCTTCACGCTGTCCTACATGACTTGGCTAGGCCATCATGAGTTTGGTCTAGACCACCGCCCTTTCCTGTTTGACGACACCGCGCCATCTCCCTACCGGACCGATACTTTGGACTATTGGCTGCGATTGTGGTGCAAAACCTACGCCTGGCTGGAAAACTCGAAACCAAAATCCGCATTTTTCATATGCTACGAGGATCTCTGCCAGCATAAAGAAACTTGGACTCGCTTGGCGGCACTTGCAGATATTTCTGTCAACCATAGCACTGGCGACCTCTTTAAATTGAGCAATCGGCTATTGGGTGTCGATTTTGATCAGGATCTCGCAAATCACGCGCGGACGATTTACGCGCGTTTGGTGAGGCAGGCGCGCGCCCAACTTTTCGTTTGAGCGAATGTAAACGTTCCAAAAACGGTTTTTATAGTTGACAATCCCCAAGCAGGCCATTTACAAAGGGTTTCAGCGATAAGGTGTTTTCTGACCTTGTCGCTCAACGGAAGTGACTTGGGTATGCTTAACAAAAGTGATTTCACTATCCTTTGCCGGCGGTTAAACGCAGTTGTGGCTGCGCACATCATGTCGTGGACCTACCGGTCTCGGTGGCTATTACTTCAATCTGGTGCTCGGTGAAAATCAACGGGTCGTGTTCTCTAAACCGACCAGAGACGTGCTATATTCAAGAATTGCCATATTATGAAAACTCCTGAGGTATTTATGCCCTACTCCATGCCCACCCCCCTTGCCCGTCTAGCTGTGTTCGCAGTGCTGGTGCTCATGGCGCTGCCGGCTAGGCCCGAGCAGGCAGCATCGCTCGGCATACTGGGTGTGCAGGTGGAAAATAAAAGCGAGCCGGTGTTGTGCGCCGAGAAGGATAATGTCACATTGACCTTCGCCTCGCCTAAAGTGAAGCATTTCCGCATCGAAGCCACGCACCCCAATTACATAGGCACGCTTGCTCACGATAGTAGGGAACCCGACTGGACGGCGTGCGACTTTGCGGGCGAGGTATTTAGTCAGCCGCCGCCGCGCAAGGCGATAATATATTTTGAGGGCGGTGTGTTTAGCCAGCCGCAGCGCAAGGCGATGATACATGATATGTGGATGATGGGGTCAACGTTTCCGAAGTTCTGGCGTACAAACAAGGTACCGGTCAGAATCGTCGAAAAAGTCGACGGCTTCCATATGATCCAGTTTTGGGTAAGTGATGATGAACGGGCCGGTGACATGATCAATTTCTACCCGCCGGACGGCTACTGGCGTGCACGACCGCTACCACCGGAACATCTGGGATACAGCGCCTTTGGCAGCTCGTTCTTGATCGGGCCGGTCGAGGAGTTTAATAGCCGGCCATTTGTCAATCTCAAGGAAATTGCATTTGACCCCAAGACCAAGACCTTCACACTGACCTTCGCGCGCGGCGGTTCGGCGAAGGTCGTGATTGCTGAGCTCGACAGGAATAGACTGCGCCTCGACGTCGAGTTCGATCAGCCGATCGAAGGTGCACCATTCGCGGCGCTGCGGTCGATGTATGTGACGCGATTCAATAACGATGTATCTGATGTGGCCGTGTTGGAAAAGGGGGCAAGGAGCTGGCGCGAGCAGCCGGTGATGGAGTTCACCGGCGCCAGGGCCGCCACCGATATCTGGGCAGGACGCCTCGTCCCTTCGCGCCACAATACGTCCGCACCCGATATGGTGTTCTCGGCCTTCTCCGACGGAACCAGTAAGCAGTCTTCTATACCCCAGCGGTAACGGGCGCCCAGTTAAAGTGCCGTGCTTACACGAATTACACCCAGCAGGTTAGAGAAACCCAAAAATCCTTTCGTGCATCATGTCTGATAAACTTCTAACTAGCAACAACGCCGTCAGAGAAAGGACGAACCAATGATAACAGTTTGGGCGAATCACCTGATGAAACTTGCCGCGGCCTTGGTAGCGCTCTTCGCGACCATTTCTTTCACAGCAGAGACATGGGCCGAAGGGCAATATCCCGGGCGTTGGTCATCCGCCGAAGTTGAGCAACGCATCACTGCATTGCTCGCCAAGATGTCCCTCACCGACAAGCTCGGACAGCTCACGCAACAATACCCAGAAGGAAAGTTCGCGGACGACATTCGTGAAGGGAAAGTGGGATCGTTTCTTGGCGCCCATGGCGCTGCGAATACTAACCGCATCCAACGTATTGCCGTGGAGCAGTCGCCGCACGGTATCCCGCTGATTTTCGCTAACGACGTGATCCACGGCTACCGTACGATCTTCCCGATTCCACTCGGGGAGGCTGCGAGCTGGGATCCGCAGCTCGTCGAGAAGGCGGCGCGGGTCGCCGCTGCCGAAGCACGGGCCTCCGGCACCCACTGGACGTTCGCCCCGATGGTGGACATCAGCCGTGACGCACGATGGGGGCGGATCGCCGAAGGCGCCGGAGAGGACCCCTACCTGGGAGCCATCATGGCCGCAGCCCGCGTGCTTGGATTCCAGGGCACCAACCTGAAGGCGTCGGATTCAGTCCTGGCGTGCGCTAAACACTTCGCCGCGTACGGCGGCGCCGAAGGCGGACGAGACTATAACACCGTCGATATTTCCGAGCAGACCCTTCGCGACGTCTACCTGCCCCCTTTTATGGCTGCAGTCGACGCGGGCGTTGGGACACTCATGAGCGCTTTCAACGAAATCAGTGGCGTGCCCGCCAGCGCCAATCATTTGATCCTGCAGCGCATACTTCGCGAGGAATGGGGATTCGGCGGTTTCGTGGTGAGTGACTCGAAGTCGGTGACCGACATGGTTGCCCACGGATACGCAGCGGACAACGACGATGCCGCCGAGAAGGCGATCATGGCTGGTGTGGATATGGATATGGCGTCGTTCAGTTATCGTTCTCACTTAGAGGAATCGATTCGTGCCGGCCGGATTCCGATAGCGATCGTGGATAAGGCGGTGCGCCGGGTACTCCGCGCCAAGTTCGCGCTAGGGTTGTTCGACAATCCCTATGCCGACCCACAGCGGGAGCAATCGGTCATTCTCAGCGCAGACAACCGCACCCTCGCCCGGGATGTGGCCCGACATTCGATCGTGTTACTGAAAAACGAGGGCAACCTGCTACCGATTGGTAAAAACGTGCGCAAGCTCGCGGTAATCGGCCCTCTCGCGGACAATAGCAAAGACCTTCTGGGCACCTGGGCCGCATTGGGCAAGCCGGAAGACGTGGTCACGGTCTTACAGGGTATTCGCCACCGCGCCGCAGAGCGTATCGAGGTCGGCTTCTCGGCGGGGTGTCAGATCGAGTCAGCAACGCCCAAAGGGCTCAAAGAGGCCGTCCAACTAGCGGCTGACAGCGACCTAGCAATAGTCGTCATCGGCGAGAGTGCGACCATGAGTGGCGAGGCCAATAGCCGTTCGTCACTCGATCTTCCACCGGTACAGCTCAGTCTCCTGCGGGCGATTCACGCCGCCGGCGTCCCCGTGGTGGCCGTGGTAATGAGCGGCCGACCTCTTGCCATTCCCTGGACGGCCGATAATATTCCCGCGATCGTCGCCGCCTGGCATCCGGGTGTCGAGGCCGGCAATGCGATTGCCGATGTACTCTTCGGAGATTTCAATCCGGGGGGCAAGTTGCCGGTTACATTTCCACGCACGGTGGGACAGATGCCAATTTATTATGCTCACAAGAACACCGGCCGGCCAGCCACGAAAGAACGGTACACGTCGAAGTACATTGACATCCCCTGGCCGCCGCTTTATCCCTTCGGCTACGGGTTGAGCTATACGACATTCGAGTTCGCCGACCTGAAGCTAAGCACGAACCGCATTGGTCCGTTCGGCCAACTCGAAGTCAGTGTCAAAGTGACCAACACGGGGGAGCATGCCGGTGACGAAGTGGTTCAACTCTATGTTCGCGATCTGGTAGGCAGCATGACCCGGCCTGTTCGGGAACTCAAGGGTTTTCGGCGAATCACGCTGGAGTCAGGAAAATCGAGTGAAGTTCGATTCATGCTCAACCGTGATCATTTGGGCTTTCACAACCGGCACATGACCTATACGGTGGAACCGGGCTTGTTCAAGGTTTGGGTCGGGCCGAACTCTGCCGAGGGGCTCGAAGCCAAGTTCGAGGTGACCAGCCAATAGTTCGAAAACGATGGAGCCCATCAATCGAATCCTGGCGTCAGGCCGTTCTGCATAGATGACGCAGCATCTGGCCGTCGTGGACTGGATCCTCATTGGCACCTATTTCCTGGTGGTGATGGCGATCGGTTTATACTTCGCGACGCGGACCAGGGATACGACCAGCTATTTCCTCGCCGGCCGTCATGCGGGCTGGATCGCGGTCGGTGGAGCGCTTTTTGCCGCTAACATCTCTTCCGAGCATTTCATCGGTCTGGCTGGCGAGGGTTACAAGAGCGGGCTGGCCGTGGCCCAGTTCGAGCTGTTTGCCGCCGTGGCCTGCCTTATCCTCGGCTGGGTCTTTATCCCCTTCTATATCCGCACGGGCGTCTTCACCATGCCCGAATTCCTCGAGCGACGCTACAACAAGCAGTGTCGCACCTACCTGACCATGGTATCCCTGATTTCCTACATCCTCACCAAGATTTCAGTGACACTTTTTGCCGGATCAGTGTTTCTGAACATGCTATTCGGGTGGGATCTCTACACCTCGAGTCTGGTCATGGTAGTCGCGACCGGTATCTACACGGTCGCAGGCGGACTCTCGGCCGTCATTTATACCGAACTGATTCAGGCTTTTATTCTCATCGGGGGAGCCGCTATCCTCACGTGGGTGGGGCTGGACGAGGTAGGAGGACTCGGGGCGCTCATCGCAGACATTCCGGAAGGCCACTGGTCGATGCTCAAACCGATCGGTCACGATTACCCCTGGCCGGGGATGATTTTCGGTTTACCTATCCTGGCGGTGTGGTACTGGTGCACCGACCAGTACATCGTACAGCGCGCCCTCGGCGCCAGGAACATCGACCATGCTCGCGGTGGCGCGCTGCTCGCCGCATTTCTGAAGTTGCTGCCGATGTTCATTCTGGTGATGCCAGGCATGATTGCCCTAAAGCTCTTCCCTGAAGTCGGCGGAGAAACTAACACCGTGTACCCCCTTCTCACCTCGCTGCTTCCTACCGGGGTCAAGGGCCTGGTCATCGCTGGTCTGTTTGCCGCGATGATGTCCTCGCTAGCGGCCTGTTTCAATTCATGCGGCACACTCTTTACCATGGACCTCTATAAACCGCGCCGTCCGCGGGCGTCAGAGCGGGAACTCGTGATCATCGGCAGGCTCGTAACCATCGCCATCGTCATACTCGCCATCCTCTACGTTCCCTTCATGAAGCACCTCGGTGGCAGCCAAATCTACCAGTATCTGCAGAAAATTCAGGGTTACATCAGTCCGCCGATTGCGGCCGTGTTTCTGCTCGGCGTATTCTTCAAACGCTTAAACGGCAAAGGAGCGCTAGCTTCCCTCTACACCGGGTTCGTCATGGGTGTCAGCCGGCTCACGTTGGAGCTGGGTCATAACGCCTGGGGCTGGGAACTCGGCTTGGTGACTCCGTTGATCGAGATGAATTTTCTCCACTTTGCGATCCTCATGTTCATCGTTTGCGTAGTCGTTTTGGTGTTCACCAGTCTGGCAAGTACCCCAGCCAGCGATGTCCAGCTTCGCGGGCTGACTTTCGCAACGACTCCAAAGGACGCCAAGGCGGTGGAGATTGCGGAAAGCACCACAAAGGGGCGAAAGGTTACAGTCATCGCGACTGTTTTATTGGTGCTTGTCCTGGTGACTATATGGACCATCTTTTACGGAATCATTCCCTTCCGCATCGCAGCGGCAAGCGGTGTCTAATAAGTGTTTCTAATCGAATTGAATTGTTGAAACAGAACCAAAAGATCGGAAATCCAAAGGCTATTTTCGATAGCTAAAACCTCAGCAGGGGCTCGTACAATGTTCCGCTAAGCGCTCGTCCGGTGATTTTTCGGCGGTTCTCGTCACGTTTCCGTAATGAAGCAAGACCTCAGCGGGAAATTGATCGACAATCGCCTCATCGCTTGTGTAGGACTCGGTGGCTCTACTGTTGACCGTCACTCCAACGAGCGGCGCGCCTAGTGGCGACCGGATCACGATTTTTCCAGATGGCATGGTCACATCTCCGGAGAGGCGTACAGCCACACCTTCTTCTACCGTTCGCATCGAGTAGTTAATCGTCCCGTAGTAGGTCGGCAAACGCTTGAGGGATATGCCCTCATCACTTCTAACCCAATCCGCCAGCACCCCGGCGCCAATCACAAGGGCGTGATCCGATTCGCGTTCGTAGACAAACAGGCTGCGAATGGAGCGGATGTAGTCGGAGCCGACCCAGGTGTGAGGCATGTCGCCGATATACTTAGGTACTTTAGGATCACGCCAGACAACCTCTCCCCAGTGGTTCCAAGCCTGTGGGTGCTGACCCTGGAAGAAAAAATCAAGCGCTTCGTGCGCCCGTTCCTTAAGGCCCATGCGAATAAAAGCTCCAACTGCTCTCAACTCGTAGGGTGTATACACTCGCCAATCTTTATTCCCGCTGATTCGCTCCGAAAGAATCTCATAGTACTTGTCGAATGTATTCCGCAGTGCTGGTTGGGGCAGTGCGGAGGTCTCACCGACCGGATCAAGGCCAATTGTCGTTGCATTTGAGTCGAAGTCTCCGAGCTCGGCAGCCCCCGGAATGTAATTAACCTTATGCAAAGTCATACTTCGCCTCATTGACGTATAGAGGTCCTGCCGAAAGGTGTCACGCAGGAGGCCGAAGCGCTGCGCGGCCTTCTCTTCTCCTAGCACGACAGCGCCGTTTGCCGCGTCTTTCAAACCGCGCAGCACAAATAGACCATCCCAATAGGAGTGCACTGGTGCATCCATGTAGCCTTCGTGGCTAACTGACTCCGGCACCAAACCATAAAACACGAGCTTCTCCGGCGTCTTATACTCGTCCGTCAGACGCTGCTGCCGCAGCCAGACGATATAGTTGACTGCTTTGACGATGCGCGGCCACATCTTTGTTAGAAACCCAACATCGCCGGTGAAGCGATAGTACTCCATAACCAGATAAATCCACTGCCCATGGCTGTCGTGTTCCGGCACGGGATCCCGACCACGCCAGTCCACACAACATGGGATTTTGCCGTTAGCCCACTGAAATTTGCCATACCATTCGATAAACTCTCGCACCTCTTTAATATGTCCCATGCGCAGCAGCGCGGCCGCTGTCAAGGCACCATCCCGGATCCAGGATCGATCATAGGCTCGAGATCCTGGTTGAATAGCAGGGCCATCCTGATTGATCAGGATATAGGCAATTGTGCTCTTAAGTGTATTGACCAGCTTATGCGCTGAAGGAGGAAGCTGCACACCGACACGACTGAGCTTCGATTCCCAGTAGCGCCTGGTTGTTTCGAATGCTGCCTGCCATGTCTGGTGAGCTTCTTCATCGGAAAGATTGACATCGCCCAGCGGTCGAGTCTGATAAAACGGCACAGTAACATAATACGCCTTCGTGTCGCCCGGCAGCAGATCAAAACTGTACTCCAGCGCACCTGAAGCATATCCGAATGAGTCGGCTACGGCTGTCTGTACCGGCAAGTTACCTTTGCGGAGATATTCCACAATACCGCCTTGCGCGAAGGTCACTGCACCGAAACGTTCGGCCACGGTTAAAGAGGTTAGCGCTTTTTCATTATCCACCACCACCGTGTCGTTATCGTAAAACATTTCACGAATCGGTACGGCACCACCATCCGTGTTGAGCGATTGCCAGGGAGGATTCACCTGGAAGGGCCGCAAAGCAAGAAACAGGCTTCCCTGCTGGCGTTGGTTCGTATGGTTTTCGATGCGATATCTAGCATATAAGGACGAGCTGCCCGCTTCGCCCGCCGCCAGCGCCGTTATCTTAAGCTTCAACCCGGAGTGTTCCCAGATCACAGATGGAATCGGTAGATAATCATCTTCTAGGGTATGCGTTAGACTGACGTCATTCCAGCTGATCAAGCCATCGTGGGTGTATACAAATGGCTCAATCGAGAAACGCTCTTTGTCAATCTCCAGTAGCCCATCCTGGTTGAGTAGTGCCTCCTTCTTATCTCCCGACACACCAACTACTGTCCAATGGGACTGTTCTCCGATCAGATACCTGGGATAGGCTCCGCGAGCTGAATCCTCGGCGATCGCCGCGAACAGATTATTAGGTGAAGATGAGAACTCATAGGGCTTAATTTCGATCGCAGTAATACCATAGCCACGCCCACGGCTGCTGCGCTGCAGATCTAGGCGCACGAAGCGCGATTCGAGGTCTGGAAGGTAAACATAATCACGTCCCCCATTACTGGCGTCGACCGAATATACCCTTTGCCAATTCTTGCCATCGTCCGAGATCTGAACTTCATACGCCTCCGCGTAATCATCCTGCTGCCAGTCAATAATCAACCCGCCGTATTCGCGGTTCTGCTGAAAGTCGATTAACAGCCACTGTCCTTCGGCGATGGAACCGCTCATCCAGCTCGTAGACGCATCGCCATCAAATATCGTTGCGGGCTCGTAACCATTGGCTGTCGTGGAAGCTCTCACAAGCGGTGAAGCATTGTACTCGTTGACTGGCCGCTCCTCGAAACTCAGATTATCAATCCAGACAGAGCCTTTGCCGCCCATGCCTGCTGCTATGGCAATCTCCACGACGGCAACTTCCGCTAATTCTTTGCCGCCCGGGGGGGGGCCCCACCCGAATTCTAGGTGGCGCTTCTTGACCGTAATCTTTTGCCATTCGGTAGGAAACGAAAACTCGCGCCGCTTGGCCCACCAGACTTCTTTCTCGGACGGGTCGAGCAGTTTAAATTCGAGATCGTTCTCAGGCGCCTCACCGCGCACGTGGAAAGAGAACGCATAATTGGCCGGCAACGGAACAGAGATCACCTTGCGAGCAACGAGATATCCGCCACCCCCGTGAAAATCGAAGTCTAGACGCATTCCCAATCCAGTGTGTCCCTCATCCTGTGCGATTTCGAGGGCAACTCCATCCCGTGTCGCGACAGTCCAACCCTCAAGGTCCTCGAAGCTATCTAGCAAAGTACTATTCGCGTAGACAGCTCGTATACAAACCAACAGACACACCGCCATCGGTGCCAGCCGTTTCTTCATAGGTATTGCCCGGTTTCTCATGTTTTCAGTTTATCCTCTGTTCGCCTCGGTGTGATGTTTTGGTTAAAAGTTCAAGACTTTGGGTTTCACCCAGCTCGTACATCCTTTATGTGGGTGTTCGCAGCTCACTCTGCTTCACTCGCTGGACCAGGGCCTGTCCTCCGTGGCAAGCATGTCCAGCAGGAGGTAGCACCATTGGCGCTTCCTCATTGTTCGGATTCACTCATGATATACTTGACGGAGGTCATCCCTGGCCTCCGTTGATTTTAAAAAAAGCTCTCTATCTCAGACACTTAAAGAGAGTAGCTAACGGGTTACCTTAAAAGAGCTTCTAAGAGCCGATGCGATTGTCTTAATCCCAAAGACGTTTTCCTGCTGCCTCACCGGCGGTCTCTAACCTGTCCTGAGTACGGATATACTTGACAGCGAATTATGAATCAAAACCGGGAGGTCTCTTGAAGTCTAGTGGGAGATACTGATAAAGCCAGGTCTCAGTCAGAGCCTGGTCGCTAAGCTGTAGAAAACATCGCAAATCCACAGGCTCGTCATCGTCCACATCAAGATCGAAAAAGGCTCGCCATTTTTTAGTGCCGACGACCTGGATTGCGGAAACATTATCAACTGTGCCCCGCGAAGCGGTGGGCATCGCCTGCACAGGATCCTGCTTAGCGAGCCCCTCGAGCAGACCACCCTCGAAGTCGATGACAAACTTGCGCTTTCCTTTCGGGCGAGGTTGTTGACCGGGAACGCCGCCGTGGCCGATGCGAGTCGCAACAACTCGCGCTATCGGTGGCAATGATGGTGGCTCATCTGCGAGCCAGTGCAGGCGATACTGGAACGACCATTCGGTACCGGCGGTGACCGGTTTCTTTGGTAACCAGTACACAACGATATTATCGTAGATCTCGTCGTCGGTAGGAATCTCTACGAGCTGCACTTCACCCTCGCCCCATGGCCCAAGCGGCTCTATCCATACGCTAGGGCGACGCTCGTAGAAGACTGAATCATCCTCGTAATTGGCAAAGTTACGGTCGCGTTGGAATAATCCGAAGCCCCTTGGATCCCTGTCAGAGAAAGAGCTGGTCTGCACAGTAGGAGCGTTGTTGAGCGGTCGCCAAATTCTTTCCCCCGTGCCGGACCATATTGCCAGCCCATCGCTGTCATGGATTTCCGGCCGCCAATCGATGGCGACATGCCGGTTGTGTGTGTCGAACCAGAACATACTTGTCAGAGGTGCAATACCCATGCGCTCGATGTGGGTGCGTGCAAACAGCTCGACATGGACCGTCATAACCACACCCTGACCCTTGCTTGCCTCAATTCTGTATGCACCGGCAATGCTCGGTCCATCTAGCAATGCATAAATCACGACTGCTGCAGGGTCCGTAGCGGATGGCTCGAGCCAGAAACGGGTAAAGCGAGGAAATTGCTCTTGATCCATCAGACCGGTATCGATGGCGATACCTCGTGCAGATAGGCCATACTGGTTGAGCTCACCGGCACTGCGAAAGTAGCTGCCCCCTAGAAAGGATAGCCAATCTGGTTTACCTCCCTTGTCCATCACGCGAAAACCAGCAAAACCCAGATTCGCGGGAAGCTTCTTGGCGAGCGTCGGATCGCCGAAACTGAAGTAGTCGGGAGAGTAGCGCACTTCGCGCGCCTGTCCTCCCTCGACTAGATGAATTTTGACCGGTCGCTTGAAGTAACGACCGAGATGGAAAAATTGGATTTCATAGGGTCCGCTTCCATCCGCCCAGGCGGAGCGTTTGGGTCGAAACCGGATCTTTTGATGGGCATCGAAATCAATTGCGTGTAGCAGTTTTAGGTTGTGGATCGGCATCTCGTTGTAAGGTTTCATAGCAATTTTTCTGGCGATCTCACGCAGACGCTCGAAATCGAAGGGCTGCGGCGGACCGAGTATTGAGTCGTCCACAGCCTTCGCATTCAGGCTTTTGATTAGGCTCAAGCCAGCGGCCGGGATGCCAATCATGCCGATCAAGAATTTACGTCGAGTAATAAGTTTTTTCATAGAGCCGTGTTCCCCCCTGGCGCACCGTTACCATTGTTACAGAACTGAGCATGGGCCGCGGTGTATGCGGGTCGTTAATCGCGGTAGCCGTGCACGATACCAAGTGATCACGAACCAGCGCGAACGACCCAAGTCCACCGTTCACATCCATCTTTAAGCGAAGAATAGGAAAATTGAATGTAGTTTTCTACCAATGCATCTACTTTTCCTGACGTCCGGTTTTTTTCTGCGGATTGAGAACGCTTTCTTTGGCGGTGTTGCCTAAGAAGCTAATTAAAAATCTCTCATGTGAGTGCTAGACATGCCTCACAAGGTGAGGCAAAATCGCCGTGAGCATTTTGAACAGCGAAGCACAGAAGGCCGGAATAACGCGCCGTTTACACGAGAGTAAAACAGCATTTCGAACCGATTTCTAACGCCGTGGCGTACCGGTTGAGTTGGTTTAAAGCAGCTTCAAAATTTGTTGATAAAATTACTCGATACACGTTGTTAACCTTAACTTTGCCGTGATTAGGAAACTGATTTAAAATCCCTCAGGTGAGTGTGAGACAAGGCATAAATCGATGAGAAAGTGCAGTTTACATGGAAGTAAATGAGCATTTCGAATCGATTTTTAACACTGTATCGTGCCAGCTGAGGGGTTTTAAAACAGCTTCTAAGGGATTAACGGCCTTGAAAAGCGTCCATACCAATCTGAGTAGTTACTCGCAAATACGAACGGAAATCTCTGATCAGCCCGCATTTAAGCCTATCAGTATAATGCGATGGCTAAAGCCATCAAGATCCCCCATGAATCGTGCAAGATTATCAAGTTTATCGAGTTTAACTAGGTGAAATTAGTAGAAATAGTTTCTTCAATGAAACAATGAGGATTATGAGGGGTTTTCCCCGCGTTCTTAGCTATTATGCTCATGGTAACCTCGACCCCAATTAATCATCCATGAAACCCTGGTTACAATTAAGAGAGCCCCCATCGCGATTCGACGATCAAGATCGCTGCGGCACGTGCCTTGGCCACGGAAAACCTCGAGTTCAAGGTCAATCCCTTTGCCGAAATCGCAGTCGAGGAAGCGCTTCGAATTAGAGAGTACAACGGGATCAGATCGTTGTAGTGAGCGTTGGGGCAGACGTTTGTCAGCGGTAACTTCTTTCTGCTCTGGCGATGGGAGCCGATCGGGCTATCCGCGTCGATACGGCTAAAGAGCTTGACTGCTTGCAGGTTGCAAAATGTCTCGCGGAAGTGGTTCGTCGGGAAATCCCCAACCTTGTGCTCTCGGGAAAGCTAGCCATCGATGATGAAAGCACCCGAGCTCCGTCAATGCGGGCAGCGCTCCTGGCGTGGCCGCAGGCAAATCAGGCCGCCTCAAACGATCGAAACAAATTGCCTCGCACCCCTCGCTTCGCTCTCCCCACTCGCCTCGCTACGAACCCCTAAGTCCGACAGCCTCCTAGACCGCATGCTTTAACCTCCCTGTTAAAACATACGGTCTGTGTATTTATTCCCGTGGTATAACTTCGAAGGGTTATAAATTGGGAAATTTTGGGTGAGCCCTGGGCCTCGAGAGCAAGGCGCGAAGGCGAGTTATAGCAAGGTCCTATTGCGAGCCTGAGCAACGCGGCTATCGATGTTCAGGGCCAGCGAAAAATCGTAATTTACAACCCTTCGAAGTATAAATTCAACTCGCAAATGCAACTCGTTTTAATGGTGAGAGGGTAGGCCGCAGAATGCGTTGCCTTCGACAGGAGAACGAAAAACATCACCTCGCTGAGACTATCCATTAATGCCGCAATTTTCTTTGCTGTAGCTGTTGCACAATGAAAATGAGAGAAGTCCATGTCAACGCTGCTAGGAGTACCCATGCTCCAGCGATATACCCAAACAGGTCGGGGGCTTTCATCATAGTAGTCATCAGTGAATCTTCGTAATAGAAGAACCAAGGATGCCCTGGCGGGAAGATCCAATCGTGCAATTGGTAGAACAACTTTTTGGCTCCAATCATTACCACAATAACTGTGCCGATGGCCAGGCTGATCAGCCCTGTTGATACAAGTCGCTTTAGGGAGGGAATTTTGTATTTCAGGAACATGAGCACAACGCTTGTCAGCAACCAAACTCCGAAAGTTGCCCAGCCTACTGGGAGCATGACGCTAACCAGCCGAGCGACATCCTTGAGGTGCACGATCTCAGGTGGTGTTAATAGGTGATTGATGGGACGTCCCATAGGATCTTGATAAATCAGCGTTTCCAGGCCTTCTCCCGACTGATGAATCGATTCGTTGATGGCAGAAAACAGCCTTACATGTTCGCGTTTCGTGGTTTGTTCGAAATAGCTTCGATGACGGTTTCTCGGACCAAATTTGGCAATCGTTTGGTCAATGCTGATGACCTCATACCACAAGGGGTAGAGAAAATCGACTTTGGACAGACACAACCAGGACAATAGCAAAGCGGTCATAAAGGCTAGCAAACCATACAGGCTCCACCCTGTGTAACGTAATAGTTTTCCCCCGGTACGATAAGACCTAAGACGTTGATAATGCACAGACACTTTTCTTATTTCTCTTGGTTTTCCCCTTTAGCGAAGGGGAAAAACGGGATTTGGGGCTAGTGATAAGCAATTGTTCAGCCGTGACTACTCGGCTATCTTTAGAATGCCATACCCATCTGAGTAGTTACGTTCAGCCTCAAAAAATCTCTCTAGACCTTTTTTCCAAAAGGGGAATAGAATCGTGCAGTTTGATAATTTTAACATGTGTAGGGACCCGCTTAAGGCCGCCATTGACTTAGAATTTGTTTTAAAATCTAACCTGAAGTACTTGGTTTAGAAGCTGTTTTAAAACCCCTCAGCTGGCACGATACGGCGTTATAAATCGATTCGAAATGCTCATTTACTCGCATGTAAACTGCGCTTTCTGATCGATTTATGCCTTGTCGCGCACTCACCTGAGGGGTTTCAAAACAGCTTCTTAAACGTGATCCACCAGATAGTGCAACACCAGACCTGCGAAGATTGCCATGCCGAAGTAATTATTGTTAAGAAAAGCGCGAAAACACTGTTTGGATTGGCGTTTGGCAATCAGTTTTTGTTGATAGAGCGTCAACCCGGTTGCTACAGTCAAGCCAAGATAGTAGAAGATACCTAAGTTCGCTTGTCTGGCCACCAACAACAGATTCAAAACTAACAATACTTGAAGGGTTCCGATTATGATTCGGTCGGCTTCACCGAATAAGATGGCGGTTGATTTTACTCCAATCTTGATGTCATCACTGCGGTCTGCCATGGCGTACATGGTGTCATAGGCGGTGGCCCATAATACGGTGGCGATGAATAGCAGCCAGCCAACCGAAGGTGGGAATTTTCCTGTTTGGGCAGCAAAAGCCATTGGTATGGCCCAGCCGAAGGCAGCACCGAGGTGTACCTGTGGAAGATAATGAACACGCTTCATGAAAGGGTAGCTTGCAGCTAGCAGCACCCCTACAATCGACAGCAGGATGGTCAACGTGTTCATGGTTAGCACCAGTGCAAAGGCGGTTAAACTAAGCAGGGTAAAGACCCAAAGAGCTTCTTTGGGGGTGACTCGACCACTGGCGATCGGTCGATATCTCGTTCGTGTTACCATAGGGTCGATCTTTCGATCGGCGAAGTCATTTATGGCACAGCCCGCTGATCGCATAAGAATTACACCGGCTACAAACACTCCCAGCACGTGCCAGTTGGGTCGTCCCTCGCTGGCAATCCACAGCGCCCAGAGTGTCGGCCAAAGCAGTAAGTAGATACCAATAGGTCGATCAAGACGAATCAATCGTGCGTACTGGCTAAGACGATCTAGGAACTGATGGCATAATGGGGAGCGGCGACATTGATTAAAATTCGCTTGAAATCTAGCCATAGGTACTGATTATAACCGTACTGAATGAATTCGGGATGCGTCTTAGAGCCGATCGCTTTTGTCTCAGAGTTTGTAAGAAGCTGATTTATACCTGTTACAAATGAATTTTCAGGGTCCATAGCACGTTGCTTTCGCCCCATGGCGTCGTTGTAACCCGAAAACCATAGTCCTGGTCCTGGCTATGGCTTACGTATTCCGCCTTGCCCTGGAACTAAATCGACGCACTCTGAACACCCGAAAGCTCATCTGCAAGGGGTATAAAACCCCTCAGCTGGCACGATACGGCATCAAAAATCGGTTCAAAATGCTCATTTACTGTCCATCTGGCTAGCTAACGCCAGCCAATGGTCTTGTAACCCTTATCACTTAGACACTGTTCAACAAATCTTCGATGAATAGGATCGGGGTCACTGGAGTGAAAAATGCCGTGAAAAAGACCTGAGGTAGTCCCGGCGGCTGCTCCGGCGGCTGCCTTGGTCCCCGCGTTGCCTGTAACGGCGCCTATGGCTGCGCCGGTTGCCGCACCGCCCACGCCACCAGCGGCCGACCTTTTGGCTATTTTTTCCGCTTTTTTGGAGCTTGCACCACTGGTTTTGGCCAGTTGAATACACTCTTCGATATCCTGTCTGGCGACCCCCTTACCGACAACCTTGAGATGAGCGTTGGGATAAAGGACTGGCTGCTTCGTAGCACAACTGCTTAGCATGATGCTTATACAAATGAGCAATCCGCCGAATTTTATGACAGCTCTCATCGAATTCTCCCGAAGGATTTTGAGCAGCTTCTAAGTAGCCTATATCCTTGGAACGACCATAGCACGATTTTTCCTTGGTCCTGAACATCGAGAGCCGGGTTACTCAGGCTCCTAATCATTCCACCACTCTGCCCACTCCGCCACGGCGCGGATCGCCTACGCCCGTGAATCCCTTTAAGCCTTTCTGAACGGTCTGTGCACCTCCAAAGAAGAGATTGAGCTCGCTCCAAATCTCGTGCTCAGGGTAATCAGTAATCAGCTGCTCTATTTCACTAACTTTAAACCCCCCTTCTATACTCAATTTGTTGCCTTCTAAGTGGATGCGAGGGCTGTGTACTGCAGACTCGACACTCATGCCAAAGTCTATAAGGTTAATAATAACTTGAAGTAGCGCCGAACGGATGCGGTTGGAGCCTCCCGAGCCGGTGGCGATCAGGGAGCCGTCGGGTAGTTGTATGATGGAAGGGGCCATCATTGAGGACATGCGCTGAGCCTCAACCCACTGGTGAAAACCTTGGGGATTGAGATCCTCTTCGCCGAGCATATTGTTCAACATGATGCCCGTATCGGGCACTATGCTGCCGCAACCCTCACCGTTTGAAACGGTCATACTGGCCACGTTGCCTGGGGCGTCCATAATGCTTATATGAGTCGTACCGCGTGGCGCGTGCCCTCGACCGCTCAGTTGCGCTCGGTATCGTTGCAGAAAACTATTCTCCAAAAGGCGAGCCGTGTCGACTTGCGATAATGCGTCACCTGCCCTCAGTAGGTCTGACCGAGCCTTGTTCGTTAGAGCCAATACTTTAGCCAGTAACTGCAGGTATGTCGCCGAGCCAAAAGCCCACGATTTTGAATCAAGTTCTGTTAATAGTTTAAGCGCGAATGCGACGAGAATTCCCCCGGAAGAGGGCGGTGGGACGGTTAGGATAGTTGAGTCCCGGTAGCGCAGGGCTAATGGCTCTCGTCGAATTACTTCATATTGCTCCAAATCAGACAGGGTGAGGTGGCCACCTCCTGTCAGGCAAGTCTGCACAATGGTTTGAGCGATTTCGCCGCGATAGAATAAATCCTCTCCTTCGATAGTGAGAATCTCAAGCGTATCTGCAAATTCGCGCTGATAGAGAATCTCTCCTTTAGCTAGCGAGCGATTGCCCGCTGCTTGATTACAAAAAATTTTTCGTGCCTCAGGGGTCGAAGCATAGATCGAATGTACTATGCTGAGGATATAAGCTTGGAGTCGATTTAACTTAACCCCCTCACGGGCGAATTGGATGGCCGGAATAGCGAGCTCGCTGAGCGGTAGCGAGCATAGATCGCGATGAATCTCAAACACTGCCTTGACGGAACCAGGTGTTGCAATAGTACCCAGGCCGATATGGAATTCCTGCTGCGCTGGGCCAAAATCTGCCGTAATGGGGCGAAAATCAAGTTGATCAGGAGGGCGTCTACACTGGGGTGTGTGGACGAAAAAATCATAGACTATAGGGCGTGAACCGTGCTTTATGGCTAACAGGAAGCCTCCGCCACCGAGTGAAGCCAAGACAGGCTCGACAGCACAGGCGGCAAAGTGTGCCGCGAGTATGGCATCAAAGGCGTTGCCTCCGGCTCTAAGTATTTCATCTGCCGCCTGAACCGTAAGTTCATGCCCTGCGGCTACAGTACCTTTAACAGCCACTCTTTCCTCGAACCAATAAAAAATATCGGTGATTGCGAATAGGCATGTGCATCGAGGGTAGCTCGACAGAGGATAGAGAGTCTTTGACGAATCGCAGCATGCAGTCTATCGCTTAATGAAGAACATGAATCTTTTCAGCGGTATTTTGCCGACGCGGTTCCGGTGACGCATGGTGCAACATGAGTCGCCAACTGCCATCGACTAAATGATAAATGTTGGTGGCTAGCATTACAGCTTGTAAAACATGTTCTACTTCAATATTTTCTTTGACAAGGTGAACCGCTATCAGCGAATCCTGAGTACGGTGATTATCTGTCAACACAAACTTGAGCCGTGTCTCATTGACAAAGATTCTCTGCCAACTCTTTTCGATAGCTTTAAGGCCCTGTAAGCGGGGGCCTCCCGGATGAATACATACCACGTTTTCATCGTTTGCCCAAACCGCCATCATGGCCTCAATATCGGCCCGCTCGAATGCATCATAGAAGGCTGTTTCTGCTTCCTGTGGTGTTGCGAAAACTACCGACTGCGCCATTGTGCATACATCCTCATGAATTAAATAGATATGTTAGGGCATGAATTGCTTTAATACCAGTCCGTACCCTATCACGGATATTTTGGTGGATGACTACTTAGAGCCTGTTATGACAGACACTTATCAAGATGTAATGTAAATAATTCGTGACTACTCAGCTATCTCTAGAATGCCGGGTATGGCAGATGCTTTACAAGACCGTCAGAGGCCGTTCTACGGTAGTCGCATAGACGTCTTTTGTAATCAAATAGAAATCATTATTTAAAAACCTGTCTTCCATGTTAGATCGCACCACATCACTGTTTCCCCTATGGGCTATTCTATTTTCTATCTTAGCTTACCTGTGTCCCCAATGTCTGGTGGGTTTCAAGCCGGCGATCATCTATTTACTTGGCGTAGTGATGTTCGGTATGGGTATGACCTTGACGGCAGACAATTTTGCGGCTGTGCTAAAACGGCCGAACGTGGTGACCGTTGGTGTGCTGCTTCAGTATTTGCTCATGCCATTAATTGCTTGGGGACTTTCCCGAGCACTCAATTTGTCCCCTGAATTAATGGTAGGCATGGTGCTGGTTGGAAGCAGCCCGGGCGGGACGGCGTCCAATGTCATTTGCTATCTTGCCCGTGGTGATGTGGCCCTGTCGATCACCTTGACGGCATTGTCGACGCTTCTGGCAGTGTTGGCTTCTCCTTTATTGACTTGGCTGTATATAGGACACACCGTAGAGGTGCCGGTGGTTAAAATGTTGCTTGACGTGCTTAAAGTAGTCATCGTACCCGTCGCTGTAGGTGTCGTGATCAATACTTTGATCGGTCATCGGATTGGAGAGGCGAAAAAGATCTTTCCATTGATATCAGTTGCGGCTATCGTATTCATCATCGCGATTATCATTGCGCTCAATCAAGCTAGGTTACAGCAGCTTGCGATGACTCTGTTTATCGCAGTAGTGCTGCATAATGCATTAGGTCTTGTGGGAGGTTACTGGTTAGCGCGAGGATTTGGCTACGATCTTCGTATTTGCCGCACGCTAGCCATTGAAGTCGGTATGCAGAATTCGGGGCTTGCTGTGGCCCTGTCAATAAAATTTTTCTCTCCTCTCGCCGCCTTGCCAGGAGCGTTGTTTTCCATCTGGCATAATCTCTCAGGCTCTCTGTTAGCTAGCTGGTGGTCACGCAGGTAATAGTGGCTGGCCTCAAGTTGGAGATTAAAAAAACAACGTAATTACTCAGAGCTTGTGAAAAAATCCCCGCGCGAAGCGAGGGGGCTTCTGGGCGTGTTTGGCAAGGCGCGGGAGTCCCAATAGCTGGGAGTGTAGCGAGCTCTACATGACCAGATATTGGGGAACCCGCAACGCCGCCAGACACGTTCAGGGGCGCCCGCAGCCGTGGGGGGATATTTTCACAAGCTCTCAGTTCAGGTATGGCAGATGCTTTACCTGCGCTTTCTAACGGTAGCTGAGTAGTCACAAAAATTACATTATTTTCTATCGCTCACGAACGGCTGCCACGTTTTGATGCGAGACGGTCGGCCCATCGTGTGGTTTCCGGCAGTCGGTAACGTGGCGTACAGGCCATGACATATTTGATAGCCGAGCTCAGGCTGATGCAGTGACCGACGGATACGAACACGGGTTTGACCCTGGCTCGAGTACGCAAGACCGCCCCGATTTGCTCCTCTCTATCCATTAGGGGTACATGACTGCCACGCGCTTCGGAGAGGGCTGAGAACGTGCCTAAAAGACGCGATTTTGCCACCCCTATCGACGGGATATTGGTCAACACACCGAGATGACAGGCAAGTCCGAAGCGGCGAGGATGTGCGATGCCCTGGCCGTCGCACAACAGCAAGTCAGGCATGATCGCAAGTCTTTTAAACGCCACAAGTACAGCTGGAACCTCCCGAAACGAGAGGAGCCCCGGTACATAGGGAAACTGTGTGGGTTGACATGCAATGACGTGTTCAATCAGCTGTAAACGAGGAAAGGACAGGATTACTACCGCTGCGCGGGTAATTGTTCCCTGGTCTTCAAACCCGACATCCACACCCCCTACTGTGGTAATTTCACTGCCAAAGCGATCTTCCCGGATAACCCGATATCGCAACAATTCCTGAATCCTCCGTGCCTCTGCAGGTGATACATCCCATGGGTGAGCTTCAGTGTCAAGTTGCATTGGAGAAATAAGTAAGCATAGACCTTTTAACAATCGCTACACGATGATTATTCTTAGAACACTGGCTGAGAATATAAAATCTTAATGTACTTGTACACTGCTTGGAGAAGCTAAAAAAGAAATATACTGAAAACGGTAGAAAAGTACATTGGGCAGAGACCAAACTCGAGGCTAATGAATGCATACTGCAAATTCAAAACATCTTGTAAGCTCCCTAACCTACGGTCCCGGTACGGAAATTGGTCAAAGTTTGGAGCGGGCTTGGGAAAACGTAGCTGAAGAGTTGCCAAACCCAAACACTTACGATAGTGATCTCGAGCAGTTGAAGGAAACATCATTTGTAATCGATGCCATCAATCACCTCAACCGAGAGAGGTATTGCCGACAAAGGGGCAATGATTCTTTAGCCCACTGAGCAGGAAACCCCGACTCATGTCTTTAGTTCCTCCAGTCCACTTTGAATCTTAAAAGCTGGCAAAATCTGTAACAGCTTTTCCGACGCCATAGAGAAACAAGCTTGGCAGGGCAATATGCCGAATTATGCTGTATTGATTTCCGGCCCGGCTCAACCGGCAGACATCGAATTAACGCTTGCTTTCGGTGTCTATGGACTATACTTCGAACGGTTGTAAATTGGGAAATTTTGGGTGAGCCCTGGGCATCGAGAGCAAGGCGAGAAGGCGAGTCATAGCAAGCTCCTATTGCGAGCCTGAGCAATGCGGCTATCGATGTTCAGGGCCAACGAAAAATCGTAATTGACAACCGTTCGAAGTATAAAAGAGCTTATCGTGCCTGTTCTGCAGCGTTGAGTAAACCAGAAGGAATAACTGACAAAAAAAAGGGCCACTGAAGGGAAGTTTGCAGTGCAGCATCTTGGGTAGTAACGAGGAGGAACCATGAACATCAACTTCGAGCAACTGTATCAGCAACTCGAAGCACATATCCCTGCGAGTCGATTGATACGCGATCCCATACGTCTTCTTGCCTATGGTCACGACGCTAGCTTTTACCGGTTAGTTCCAAAGCTCGCTGCCAAAGTTGAGAATGAACAAGAAGTCGCAACAGCTCTCCAACTCTTGAATGGGCTTCGCACTCCTGTAACGTTTCGTGCCGCTGGCACGAGTCTGTCCGGACAATCGATTACAGACTCTGTATTGCTGATGCTCAATGGTTGGCAAGGCTATGAAGTTAACGCCGATGCTTCAGAAATTCGCCTGCAACCGGGCGTGATCGGTGAACAGGCCAATACATATCTCGCACCCTTTAACCGCAAGATCGGTCCTGACCCCGCATCGATTAACGCTGCCAAGATCGGCGGGATCGCGGCCAACAATGCCAGCGGCATGTGCTGCGGTCGAGCACAGAACAGCTATCATACCCTCGCCGGCATGCGTATTATCTTTGCCGACGGTACTTTGTTGGATACTCGCGACTCGACGAGCCGACATGCTTTTAAGCGTTCTCACGGCACCTTACTTGAACGCATATCGGCGCTTGCCACACAGGTCAAAAAGACTCCCGCCCTGGTCGATCGCATCCGCCACAAATACCGCTTGAAGAACACCACTGGGTACAGCCTCAACGCGCTTGTGGATTTCGACGATCCGATCGAAATAATTCAACATTTGATGATCGGCTCAGAGGGCACGTTGGGATTCATCGCTGAAATCACCTACAAGACGGTTCCTGAGCATCCTTATAAAGCGACCGCATTGGCGTTGTTTCCGGACATCGAGACCGCATGCCGCGGTGTCGAAATCCTCAAAACGACAGCCGTAGAGGCGGTCGAGCTCATGGATCGAGCCTCGCTGAGAGCGGTGGAGTCGAAACCTGGAATGCCCGATTTTTTGCACACACTGGATGGCGATGCTACGGCATTACTGATCGACACCCGTGCACTCGATGGCGCTCAACTCGAGCGGCAGATCGCTGAGATTCAGACATCTCTGGAGGCGATCGCCAGACTGCGTCCGTTTGAATTTACGGACGATCCGACAGAGTACGCCAGTTTGTGGAATATCCGTAAAGGGATCTTCCCCGCCGTAGGGGCGGTGCGTGAAACGGGTACTACGGTAATTATCGAGGATGTTGCGTTTCCCGTTCCTAGGTTGGCTGACGCTACGCGCGATCTGCACCGCATCTTTCGCCAACATGGCTACGAAGAGGCTGTCATATGGGGACATGCTCTTGAAGGCAATCTGCATTTCGTTGTCACCCAGGACTTCAGTACGTCGACCGAGATCGAGCGTTATCGGCAGCTCATCGATGCCATATGCAAGTTAGTGGTCGAGAAATACGACGGCTCGCTAAAGGCCGAGCACAGCACCGGGCGCAACATGGCCCCTTACGTGGATATGGAATGGGGCCAGGATGCTTACCAGTTGATGCGCGAAATCAAAAAGATCTTCGATCCCGAAAATTTGCTGAACCCCGGGGTGATAACTAACGACGATTCGCAAGTGCATCTACGCGACCTAAAATCTCTACCTGCAGCCCACCCGATCGTGGACAAATGCATCGAATGCGGTTTTTGCGAAGCCGTATGCCCATCTCGTGATCTCACCTTTACACCTCGCCAGCGCATCGTTGCACTTCGGGAGATTGCTCGGCAACGCGCCGAGGGTAATGATCCGCAAAGGGTAGCCGCCCTGGAAAAGGCTTATCAATACCCGGGTCTTGATACCTGTGCGGCGTGCGGCATGTGTGCCACACGGTGTCCGGTGTCGATCGACATCAGCAAAGTGACGATAGCTCTGCGTGCGGAGCAATTTAGCGATCGGGGTCGATGGGTAGCGCAGCGTCTCGCCGATTATTTCGGGCCTCTCACGACTGGAATACGCGCTGGTCTGTGGTTCGCCGATAGCGCTCATGCAGTTCTTGGAAGCAAACTGATGGGGGCATTGACGGCGGGTGCTCGACGGTTTTCTAGAGGCCGCATACCTCTGTGGAATCGCTATATGCCACGACCTGCGCGGCGGATTCGAGAATTGAACGGACAACCGGATGGAGCGCTGGAAGTCGTATACTTTCCCAGTTGTGCGACTCGAATTATGGGCCCTGCCCGCGGCGACCCGGAACAATACGACCTGCATGAACAAACGGTGGCTTTGTTGCATAAGGCAGGTTATCGAGTCATCTACCCCGCAGGGCTCGACCGCCAATGTTGCGGGCGGCCGTTCGCGAGTAAAGGCTTGCCACAGCAAGCCGAATACATGGCCGAGGAGCTGGAACAAGCACTGCTTGCGGCGAGCGATAACGGCAGGGTTCCCCTGTTGTGTGACACCGTGCCCTGTGTGCAGACTCTGCTCGGCAGCATCGACGAACGCCTCAAGCTGTATGACTCGGTGCAATTCATCCATCGGTTTCTAACACCCCGACTCAGGCTAATCAAGCGTGCGGGCACTGTTGCGTTACACATCACTTGCAGCACGAGCAAGTTAGGTCTTGGCGAGATGTTGCGCGAATTGGCCGAGTCCTGTGCCGAACGCGTGGTGGTGCCTGATGGCCACGCATGCTGCGGATGGGCGGGGGACCGAGGTTTTACCTTTCCAGAACTCAACGCCTCAGCATTGGCGGGACTACGCGACCAGCTACCCACGGATTGCGAGGCGGGTTACTGCAACAGTCGTACCTGCGAGATCGGGGCATCCCTGCATAGCGGTGTCTATTATCGGTCGATTGTGTATCTGGTTGACCGCTGTTCTGAGCCTCTGGGTTAACCATTCACATGGCAACGAACCGGGGAGGAATACTTCGATCCCTTTTCCCAAGCTGGCTTTTAGCCCAGGATTAGTAGTCGCATCCAAGGCGATTTTATAACAACGGCTTACAATGGAGATCTCGCTATGAGCTTAGGTATTCAAGCGTTACTCGCCCTTACGCCAATCCTTTTAGCTGCCCTTTTGCTCGTGGGTTTTCGTTGGCCAGCAAAGTGGGCAATGCCGGTCGCCTACATTGTTGCGGTTTTGATTGCGCTCGCAGCCTGGCAAGTGTCATTCGCACAAGTTGCTCTACAACAAACTCGATGCACTCAGCGTTCCTATAAACTCAATCGTTAGGGTACAGGATCATAGGCGTTTTGTGAGCTGCAATGTGATCCACAAAACCATCGCATTTTCCTAGAAAGTTAGTTTGCGCATGCTCGCCTTTTTGCACGTTAGACCTGCCCATATTGCGCAGAATCACCTAGCCAGCGTTGAATCAGTGGCTCGACATTTTGGGGATGGTCGGCGATAAATTTTTTTGCTGTTGCTTGCACCATGGGAAGTAGATCCTGATCACGCACGATGTTAGCAACGCGTAGTTGGAGTATACCCGTCTGACGTGTCCCGAGTACTTCACCGGGGCCACGGAGTTTGAGATCGGCCTTGGAGATTTCAAAGCCATCAGTCGTTTGACGTAATGCCTGCAATCGTTGCTTGGCGTGGTCGGACAACGGGGATCGATACATCATTACACAACTGCTTTCAATGGTTCCTCGTCCGACCCGTCCGCGAAGCTGATGGAGCTGGGCTAGGCCGAGCCGCTCAGCATTTTCAATGATCATCAATGAGGCATTTGGCACGTCCATCCCCACTTCGATGACCGTTGTGGCCACTAGGAGATGAATATCACCCGCTTTAAATTTCGACATTATGTTGTCTTTATCCTCTGGTCGCATACGTCCATGTACCAGACCAATTACCAGGTGGGGAAGCGTCTGCGACAATAACATGGCAGTGTCTTCAGCAGCCTGACACTGCAACGCTTCAGATTCTTCAATCAGAGTACACACCCAGTAGGCCTGTCGCCCCTCTTTACAGGCGTGACTGACACGTTCGACTACCTCCTCCCGGCGGCTATTTGGTAATGCGACGGTCCTCACTGGGCTGCGGCCCGGAGGCAGCTCATCGATGATTGAATAATCTAGATCGGCGTAGGCAGTCATCGCCAAAGTGCGTGGGATTGGAGTAGCGGTCATAATGAGTTGATGAGGAAAGTTCCCTCTCTGCAAGCCCTTCTCTCTCAAGGCTAGTCTTTGGTGTACGCCGAAGCGATGTTGTTCATCAATAACGACCAGTACAAGTTCCTTAAAATGCACACCTTCCTGAAATAAGGCGTGAGTACCGAGCACAACCGAGGCTTGGCCGTTGGCAATCATCTCCAAAGCGTTTTTACGTGTCTCCGCTTTCTGTCTTCCCGACAACCAAACTACCGTGAGGCCTAGGGGTTTCAACCATTGTGTATAACTACGGAAATGTTGTTCAGCGAGTAATTCGGTGGGTGCCATTACCGCTGCCTGATGACCTGTTTCCACCGCCTGCAGGCAGGCTGCCACCGCAACGATGGTTTTTCCTGAACCGACATCACCTTGTACCAGGCGCTGCATTGGATACGGCGTCGCCATATCTCGGATTATCTGCTCGATCACGCGCTGCTGTGCAGCAGTGAGCGAGAACGGTAATAGAGCTTCCAACTGCCGGAACAGTAATCTGGGAGATTTCAATTCACAGGCGGATTGTTTGCGCACCTGTGCGCGCAACCGAATTAGGCACAACTGCTGGGCGAGGAGCTCTTCAAATGCTAACCGTTGTTGAGCGGGATGACGAGCGTCCCGAAGCAAATTCAAATCAGCATCGGGGGGAGGGCGGTGTATATAGTGTAAGGCATCTTTCAGGCTGCAGAGGATAGGAGTTTGAAGGTAACTATCGGGTAACCAGTCGGCCAACTGATAGTGTGATCCCTCAAGCCAGTTAAGTGCCTGATCCGATAGTTTCCGTAACTGAATCTGATGCAAACCCTCCGTTGTTGGGTAGATGGGGGTAAGATGTTTATCGACCTTAGGTGGTAGATTTTCCGGTATGATTTGGATTTCTGGATGAACTACTTCAAGGGTCGTAGGTCCCCGTCGGACCTCACCAAAACACCTTACCCGAGTGCCGGGTGTTAAAACCTTTTGTAAGCCTATACTAAAATGAAAAAAGCGTAGTAAAAGGCGGCCGGTTCCGTCAGAGATATCCACCAACAACATTCTTCGCTTACGGTGGACGATTTCGCAATGGAGGACTTCGGCCTCAATAAGCGACTCGTCACCAGGACGTAGACTACCGATGGGCCAAATACGGGTTCGATCCTGATAGCGGATAGGAAAGTGAAACAGGAGGTCCTGGACAGTTCGGATACCGAGCTTGTTAAGCTTTTCAGCAATGCGAGAACCTACGCCTTGTAAGGTAGTGATGCTCGGCACAGAGGGGGCAACCACCGTTTGCTTAAAGCCTATTAAATCATGGTGAAAGCACACTCATGTTTTTATTTTTAAATGTTGGGCATACCCTAGAACACCATGACTGCATCCATTTCAATCTCTGCTCCCTTTGGCAGAGCGGCAACACCTACCGCCGCGCGTGCCGGATAGGGCTCCTGAAAATACTCTGCCATAATTTGATTGACTTGTGCAAAATTGGAAAGATCGGTCAGATATACGGTTATTTTAACCACCTGTTCGAAGCTACCGCCGGCAGCCTTTGCGACCTCACTAAGATTATCCAAAACTTGGCGAATTTGTGACTCAATCCCACCATCCACCAGCTCCATGGTATGTGGCACCAAAGGAATCTGGCCGGACAGGTAGACTGTATTACCAGCTTTCACTGCTTGCGAATAGGTGCCGATAGCCTTGGGGGCTTTGTCAGTGCTAATGATAGTTCGAGCCATGAAATTCTCCCAAATCAGTTGTCAGCCAAATTGTGTAAGCGTTTTAAAATTGACAACTACTCGGTTGCCATCCGAAGAATTGACAACAAATTTAGCATACTCTGTGGAAAACCATCGAAGGATATATTTACCGCATGTCTT